>JAABUQ010000543.1_pt1 | contig 87754 bp, 75 predicted proteins | sample 5560001 | NCBI WGS metagenome assembly JAABUQ01 (sample SAMN10711888, study PRJNA513371) | rock metagenome | isolation source: Antarctica rocks | place: Antarctica: Victoria Land, Finger Mt nord | collected 2015-12-18
AAAACTTCCTTGGCTACACTCTGAATTAGGCAAACGCCGCTCCTCTCTTGGCTCTAAACAATTGCACTCACAAATGTTTATGCCAGATCGGGCGGCGTTTTGCTATAGCAATTGTGAGAAATCCGGGCTAGTGTCGTGTTTCCAAAGTGCCTTTACGTACGCTGGGCCGCCTCAGAGCCGTGACCATACGATGGCGAGTGTTACCCGCAACCGCTGCTGGCCGAGGCGCTCCAAACTGCCACTCTTCTCGCTGGAACCGCGTATGCAGGAGTGGTGAACAAACTTCAGAGACACCACACTAGCGCCCTGGCAACCCCTCACGCATACAACCCGCGCCGCCGAATGGCGCTCGCCACGCGATCCACCGCCACCATATAAGCTGCCGTCCGGTTATTTAGCCTATGCCGCTCCGCATACCCGGTCACCTCTTCAAAACTGGCCACCATGATCTCTTCCAGTCTCTCGTTCACCATGGCTTCGTTCCAGAAATATCCCTGGCGATCCTGCACCCACTCGAAATAAGAAACCGTCACGCCGCCCGCATTCGCCAGGATATCCGGAATCACGAACACCTTCTTTTCCGCCAAAATCGCGTCCGCCACAAATGTAGTCGGCCCGTTTGCGCCTTCGCATAGAATCTTGGCTTTCACGCGGTCCGCGTTCGCCGACGTGATCACGTTCTCGTGCGCCGCCGGTATCAGAACATCGCAATCCATCAACAGTGCTTGCTTTCTGTCTACGTCCTCCGCTTCGGCAAAGCCCGTGATTGACCCCGTCTCCTGCCGATGCCTCATCAAGCCCTCGACATCGAGGCCATGACGATTGTGAACCGCACCATCGTATTCCACAATTGTCGTGATTTTGAAACCCTTGCGCGCCATCAGCCGCGCCGCCATGCCGCCTACGTTCCCGAAACCCTGGATGATCACGCGCGTATTCCCGGGCGCAAGGCCAAAGCGCTTCAGCGCCTCCATTGTCACGATCATGCATCCTCGCCCCGTCGCCTCCGGCCGGCCCCGCGAACCGCCCAACTCCAGCGGCTTCCCCGTCACCACCGCCGTCACCGTGTGCCGCCGATGCATGGAGTAGGTGTCCATGATCCAGGCCATCGTCTGCTCGTTCGTGTTTACGTCCGGCGCCGGCACGTCTCGCTCCGGCCCGATAAACTCGCCAATTTCCGCCGTATACCGCCGCGTGATGCGCTCCAGTTCCCCCTCGCTCATCAAATGCGGTTCGCAGATCACGCCGCCTTTCCCGCCCCCGAAAGGAATATTCACCACCGCGCACTTCCACGTCATCCAGGCCGCCAGCGCCCGTACTTCGTCGAGAGATACGTCGGGCGAGAACCGGATTCCGCCTTTGGCCGGCCCTCGCGCAATCGAATGCTGTACCCGGTAGCCGGTGAAAACCTCGATCCGGCCGTCATCGAGCATCACCGGAATGTTCACCGTCAACTCCATCGCAGGCTGCCGCAGCATCTTGCGCAGCCCATCGTCCAAGCCCAAACGTTCGGCCGCTTCGTCAAAACGGTGCGCTGCCGACTCCCACGGGTTGATCTCCTGATCCGCCGCCGCCGTCGCTTCCAACACCATTGGTCCATTTCTCCCTATTAAAAGTGTATGGAATGAAGCATCATCTCTCTAATCACGTCTACTAGACAGGGACCTCAAAAGGAGCATCCTATGACCCAAGACGAACGCAACATGCTCACTGACCTGGCGAATAAATTTGCGCAAACCCCCGCGCCGCCCAAGGATCAGGAAGCCGAAGATTTTATACGTACACGCATCGGCGCCCGCCCCGACGCCCTGTACATGATGACCCAAACGGTTCTTATTCAGAATCTAGCCATCCAGCACGCTCAGCAGCAGATCCAGGAACTCCAGCAGCGCGCCGGTCAGCCCGTATCGGCTGGATCAGGCGGTAGCTTTCTCGGAAGCAATCAGCCCCCTCCGCGCAACCCGGGCTACGGCGGTGGTGGACAGCAGTATGCCCCGCCGCAGCCCCAATATGCAGCGCCCGCTCCAGGGGTATCCAGCCCAGGCGCATCCAGCCCAGGCGCATCCAGCCCAGGCGGCGCTCCCAGCTTCCTCAAAGGCGCCGCCACTACCGCTGCCGGCGTTGCGGCGGGTGCGCTCGCGTTTGAAGGCATACAGTCCCTGTTCTCACATCCCGGCTACGGCGGCGGAGCGGGCTTTGGCGGATTCGGTGGCGGAGGTTTCGGAGGCGGCCTAGGCGGCGGCGCGGGCGAGACTGTCGTAAACAACTACTATGATGATCCCTCCGGCAACGATCAGGGCGCTTCCGACGTCTCAAATGTCGACGACGGCCAGCAGTTTGACGATTCCGCCACTGACGCCAGCTACGATACGGGCGGGGATGACGGCGGCGGCGGCGATAACTTCGTTTAGTCCGCGGCGGCTTCTGTACTCGCCCTCTGCAGCTTGATATCCAGATAGGTCTGGCGGCTCTTTGTGATCGCTTTACGCGCTTCCGCAGGGCCGCCCCAGCCTTCCATCGTTACGTTCCCGCCCTGCAGTTCCTTGTAGATGGAGAAGAAATGCTCCACCTCGCGCCGGATGTGCGGAAATACCTGGTCCATTGTATGGATGCTGTCGAACCGCGGATTCCGGTTGGGAACCGCCAGTAGTTTCTGATCCTTCTCCCGCTGATCGACCATATACAGGATGCCCACCGGGCGCACTTCGATTAAGCAGCCGGTGAAGCTCGGCTGGTCCACCAGCGTCAGCACGTCCAGCGGATCGCCATCGTCCGCCATGGTGCCCGGAACGAAGCCATAATCCCCCGGATAATGCATGGGCGAGTACAGCGCCCGGTCCAGGCGGAAAATGTCTAGCCCGCCGTCGTATTCGTATTTGTTCGACGAGTTCTTTGGGATCTCGATGATGGCCCGGACGACTTCAGGACAATCGGGGCCCGGGTCAATGTCGTACAGCTTCACGGGTTTCATTGTCTCAGACGCGTATGGCAGTTAAAAAAAAGGAAACCCAATCCCCTCCCGAGCGCCAGTTCGTTTGGTAAACGCCCTTTCTTAGCCTGGATCCAGCCGCGCATTGGCTTCGTCTCGTAGTCAGGCACGTGCGACACTCGGGTCATGCCAAAAAAGGTCCGTTGGGGCGTGCTCGGCGTGGCCGCCATCGCTGTCAAAAAGGTCATTCCCGCCATGCAGCTGGGTGAGCGAACGGAGGTTGTGGCCATCGCCTCCCGCGATCTCAGCCGCGCTCAGAAGGCCGCCGAACAGCTTGGCATTTCGAAAGCCTACGGTTCCTATGAGGAGCTTCTGGCGGACCCCGACATCGACGCTGTCTACAATCCCTTGCCGAATCATCTGCACGTACCCTGGTCCATCCGGGCGGCCGAGGCGAACAAGCACGTGCTGTGCGAGAAGCCGCTCTCGCTGACAGCGGAAGAAGCCAAATCACTCATCCGGATTCGCAACGCACTCGGGGTCAAAATCGGCGAGGCGTTCATGGTGCGAACGCACCCGCAATGGCTGCGCGCCCGCGAACTGGTGCGTAGCGGCGCGCTAGGCGAACTGCGCGCCATCACCAGCACCTTCAGCTACTTCAACCGCGACCCGCTCAACATACGCAACCAGCCGGAGATCGGTGGCGGAGCAATCATGGACATCGGCTGCTATCCCATTACCATGTCGCGTTTCCTCTTCGAACGGGAGCCGGAGCGCGTCATGGCGTTGATTGACCGCGATCCCGAATTGAAGACCGACCGCTTGGCCTCCGCCATACTCGACTTCGCACCCGGGCAGGCCCTATTTACCTGCAGCACCCAGCTTGTGCCTCACCAGCGCATGCAGATTCTGGGCACAAACAGCCGTATTGAGATGGAGATCCCCTACAACATTCCGCCTGACCGTCCCAGCCGGATCTTCATTGACGATGGATCGGCCCTGGCAGGCGAGAACGCTCGCATGGAAGAGTTCCCGGCCGTCGACCAGTACACCATCCAGGGCGACGCCTTCTCCCGCGCCATTCAGGACAACGAACCGGTGCCGGTGCCGCTCGAGAACGCGCTCGCCAACATGGCAGTCATTGAGGCGGTACTCCGCTCCGGCGCTAGCGGCGAATGGGAACGGCCCGCGGGATACAGTCTACCCGGATAAAGCTTTCGAGTCTTAAGCAGTTCCCCTTCCCGGACGGAACAATGTCCGGAAGGGAGTCACTTGCTGAGTGCACGCAGTTGCGCTTCCACTTCTTCTAATGTGGAGCGCAGCTCATGCTCTCTGGTATTCGATACAGCTACGTCATCAAGGTCTTCCGCGAGCATTTCAAGCGCTGCGCTGACAACCTCGTTCGAGTCGTGACAAATGCCCAAATGTATCGCGCGCTCAGTCACGCGCTTATGTTCCGGCTTCAAGTCTATGGTCACGGTCTAACCTATTTCGTCTACCCGAATAAAGCTTTCGAGTCCCGCCCGGGAGCAGGGTCTTTCGTCTGCGGTGGAAAGGTCAGAAGAATCAAATCCGGTATCACTTGGCCAAATACCGCGATCACCGTTACCAAACCAATAATGCTCAATTCTGTGGGGGAGAGGGATTCTATAGCTGGGGGCTTCGTAAACAAAAAACGATGGCCACGATAAGAGCACTCCACAAAGCGATCACCGATAGAGCGACTCGCATGCAATCGGTCACGGAGGGCCAAGCGCCGACGCGAATTCGTCGTACAAGAGTAAACAAGAGTACTATCAGCAGAGTTACGATTGCGACGAGCCTTGTAATCATTCGCCCGCAAGACCTCTCGACCAATCAGGTCAAGAGCTGATGTGATATCCCGCTCGGCCGTCGGGCTGTCGGCCAAAGAATCTTACGCCGCCTTCCGCCGCGAAAAGCGTCTCGCTGGCAACAGCCCCGATTATTGCCCCGACGATTCCCCCCACCGGCCCACCCAGTGCAAGCCCGCCTAGGCCGAAGATCGTGGCGCCCAGAACAGTATTATTTTCCCTGGCGGCCACATGCCCAATGTGACCTGCGGCATCGGAATAGAAGACCCGCCCGTCTGGGAGCACGACCACGTGACGCCACTCGCTGGAGTGTAAATCGCGGTGGAGGTAAATCGGCCAACCCTGTGCGTTACTCCCTAGGGGACCACGATACCGCTCGCTTGAAGTGGGATCAATTACCACATCGTCCAGTATCAAGTTTCGCGCGGGTATCTGCAACTCTCATAACGAAACTGGCTACTTTGCTTTCTTCGCGTAATCGGCATACCAGCGCTCAATCTTCTTCTTCGGCACGTCGCCCGGATGGATGATCACTCGATACCGCAAGCGCAACGACGCGCCCGCCGCCATCTCATATCCGCCTTGGCCTGTCGCCTTCGCATCAAACTCTTTCAACCCGAACGGGTTTACCGCAAACAACCCGTAAGCCCGCGCGTGCCAGCGCGGCGGGTGGTTCAAGTTCCGCGGATTGTCAAAGATCACAACCCCGACCTTCTGCCCTTCCACTGTCCCGTCGTAATCGACCCACTCAGCGCGCTTGCCCCACACGTTCTTGTCCGTTTGGACGCCCTCGGAGTTCGTCATCATTCCGCCGTTTTTCTCCGTCATGCCGTCCGCCAGGCGGATGGCGAAGAACCCTTCCTTTGTGTCATCGAATTTGACCTGGGTCCTTGCCGTCAGGGTCGTGTCTACGTCTACTGTGCGGATATCCGGCTCGGCATAGAAGGTCATTACGCGCCGTTCTTCCATCACCTCGCCGCCCCTGTCCCCATGACCAGGCGCACGCCAACCGAAGATCGCCGTGACGCTGCCGGACTTCTTGCCCGGCTTCACCTCCTCCAACCGCTCGAGTACCAGCACGCCCTTGCTGCCGGGATTCCCGCCGCTCGTCTGGCTGCTCGCATCGTTCTCCCAGAAGTTCACGTGGTTGATAGCGCCGTACCCTATCCAAAGCCCGCGCTGATGCGGATGGTCACTTGATTCGCCTTCCACTCGCTCCATCGGGAATCTTCGGCTGACCGTGACGCCGGTTGCTGTCCGCAAGGGCGCCAGAAACGGCTTCGTGTAAGCCGGCCCGAAATTAAAATCTGAGAAAGGCTGGCCGTTAATGGTGATGGAGACGTGATCGTTTCCTACCGCCTGGAGATCGACCTGTGCCTCAACGTGTGAGGCGCTGCACAATGCGAGGAAGGCTACGGCGGCCACTCGCAGGAATCCGAGGTTCTTCATTCCCCGTCCAGATCATAACAGCACTCTGCTGAGTAACGGCCCGCTACCCTGGGATATCATAAAGGCGTCGTTCGCTCAAGATCGTTCGCTCAAGAAAGGAGATTCCATGGGTCCGATTGGCGTGCAGGAGATGATCGCGATTTTCGTCATCGCCCTTGTCCTATTTGGTCCCAAGAAGCTTCCGGAGCTGGGGCGAATGCTTGGAAAAGGGCTCAGTGAGTTCCGCCGGGCCAAGAGCGAGTTGAAAGCAACCTTCGAATCGCACCTAAGCGAACTCGAAAAGGAAACGCGCACGACTACGTCTACGCTCCCGGCATCCACCCCAACCGACTATTCTTCCCCTCACTACTCCTACCCTTACGAAGACCAAGGCACCTGGGAAACTGGTAACTCCCTTCAGGCTGTTCCCTCAGAGAGCGTTACCTCCGGCCAGGCGGTTGAGGCGCCCGCCGCGCCCCAGACCGAGGTGCACCCTACCGAACCGGTTCCCCACGCCCTGCCCGTTGCCGGTACAGTTCCCCGTGGGGCCGGCACTCGCCAAGAGGAGCATCCCGCTTAACTGCTGAGTAGAGATGGCTGACGAAACCAAGGAGCCAAACGCTCCCGGCAGCGAAACTGCACCTTCCGAAACTTCCGCTTACAGCAGTTCCTCCGATCCTTACGGGATTCAGCCCGTGGACGGGATTCAGCCCGTGGACGGGATTCAGCCCGCGGATGGGGTTCAGCCCGCGAATGGATCGCCGGTTGTCCAACCGCCCATTGCAGTAGATCCGCAAGTTCCCGCGCGGATCACTCCACCCCCACCGCCGCCTCCCCCTCCGCCTGAGGACGACGAGGAAGAATCGGACCCGGAAGAGAAGGGCATGCTGCGCATGTCTTTCATGGGGCATCTCGAAGAACTCCGTACCCGCCTTATCCAGGCAATCCTGGGCCTGGTCGTCTCCTTCTTCCTCAGCATGTTCTTTTCGAAAGAACTCTGGAGGATCGTTCAAGCCCCGGCAGTGGACGCGCTCAAGAAGTTAGGCGTCAATCCGCCCAGCTTGGTCGCCATTACCCCGATGGAGGGGTTCAACATCATCTGGATCAAGATGCCGCTGCTGGTCTCAGTCTTTCTGGCGTCACCGTGGCTGCTCTACCAGGTCTGGGCCTTCATTTCGCCAGGCTTGTATAAACGTGAAAAACGCTGGGCCGTTCCCTTTATCCTTTGCACGGCGGGTTTGTTCATCACCGGCGGCTTGTTCGCCTATTTAGTCGCGTTCCGCTTTGGCCTCCAGTTTCTGCTTGGCGTCGGGCTCGACGTAAACGTCAGGCCGATGGTCACTATCAGCGAGTACTTCGACCTGTTCGTGAACGTGACGCTCGGAGTCGCCATTGTTTTCGAGATGCCGGTCGTCATTTTTTTCCTGACCTTGTTGCGCTTGGCCTCACCGCGATTTCTAATCCGCCACAGCCGCTACGCCGTTCTCGCCATCACCGTTCTTGCCGCTGTCGTCACCCCTACCCCGGATGTCTTCAACATGATGATCTTCGCGGTTCCCATGGTGCTGCTGTTCTTTGTCGGTGTCTTCGCCAGTCACTTGCTGGTGCTCAAACGCGAAAACAAAAAGTTCCCCTGGACGATTGTCCTTCTCATCCTGTTAGGCGTCTTGCTTGTCATGGCCGGTGTAGTGGCGCTGTTGATTTATCGCTATCACTATCACTTCGCACCCAACTGGCCCTATTTCATCCATGACGTGGTGCGGAAGGTTCGTTGAGCCGCCACAGCGCAACGCCTCCCAGCAATCCGTCCTGGTTCGGCACGCGCGTTACGTCCTTCGGAAGCGCGAAATCAATCTTCACCGCGTTGCCTCCGCCTATATACAGGTGATCGCAATTGAATAACGCTTCCAACTGCACAATGGCTTTCACCAAATTCTTGTTCCACCGTTTGCGCCCGATTCGCCGCAGACCTTTTACTCCGAACGTGTCTTCGTAGGTCTTGTTCTTGTACCACGGGTGATGCGCCAATTCCAGGCCGGGCGCCAGATGGCCATCGATAAACAGCGATGAGCCAAACCCGGTGCCGAGCGTAATCACCAGTTCCACCCCTTTCCCGCAGATCGCTCCAAAGCCTTGCACCGCGGCATCGTTGGCTACTCGCACGGGCTTCTTCCAGCGGCGTATCAGCACCTTCTCGAGCTCGAAGCCGACCCACTTCTCATCCAGGTTGTGAGCCGTCAGTATGGCGCCGTGTTTCACCACCCCAGGGAAGCCTACTGACACGCGATCGAACTTCCCCAACTTCTTGGCAATCGCGTCCATGATCGTCAGCATGGCCGCCGGCGTGGCCGGTCGTGGTGTTTCCACACGCTCACGTTCGCTGACCGGCTTGCCGCGAACATCCAGCAGTATTCCTTTAATGCCGGTTCCGCCGACATCAATGGCCAACGTGGTAGCGGTATCTTGCGCTTGAGGCATACCGACACTGTAGCTAAGAGCTCGTCAAAGGAAACCCGCTCACTGCTGCTTAGCTCCGCGCAGCTTACTCCGTGGCGGTGACAGGCATTTGATTGGTCTTCTCATCTGTTCCTATCAGTTGCTGCCAAATTGGGAGCTCAATGGTACTTTTTGCAGCGTTGCAAAACTGATTCGGTGCTAAACCACTGACATCCATGGAAGCCGCAATTGGCGCCCCAGATGCTTCTATATTCCCGTCAGCCCGGCGTAGCTGTGAGTACGCCCACGAATAACTGCGTTAGATAGTTACAACGCATTATTTCAAACTTTCTAGTTCGGAGGAGTTCTTTTAATGAGTCGTAACTTACGTTTTTTCTACACCGGCGCCCTTGCAGTAACAGGTGTTGGCTTGCTGGGGACCTCGTTTGTTCCTAAAGCCCATGCGGATGCATGGGACAAAATGACCATCGTCACTGTCAATGAACCCATCATTGCCGGAAGTAAGGTGTTGGATCCCGGTACCTATGTTTGGAAGCTGCTGGATTCACCATCGAACCGGCACGTCGTCCAAATCTTCGACAAAGATCAGCGTCACTTGGAAGAAACCATTCTGGCAATGCCGAACTATAGGCTGCAGCCGACTGGAAAGGCGCAGTTTTCCTTCTGGGAGACGCCTCCAGGTGTGCCGAAAGCTGTCCGTGCCTGGTTCTACCCTGGCGACAATTACGGACAGGAGTTTAGCTATCCGAAGAAGCTGGTGGCGCAGTTAGCTTCCGCCGCCCCGGTTCCGGTCCCCACGAATTATACGGAGCCTGATCCCACCCCTGCCCCTGAAGCACAGCCCACTCCGGCTCCAGAGCCGCCACCTGCCGCTCAGCCGGAGCCGCCTCCCCAGGCCGTTCAAGCTGGCCCCAGCGCGGCGCCCGCTCCTGCGCCGCCATCGCTGCCCCACACCGCTGGCTTTGATCCCATTATTGGACTGCTTGGTTTGGCTTCGCTGACCGTTGCTGGAGTGCTTAGCTTAGCGGCGCGAAAAGCATAGTTGTTTTTCTCCTGGGCCGTACCGGAAGTTCTCCGGCGCCACTCGTGACGCTTGGTTGGGTTCCCAGCCAGGCGTCATTTTTTTTCCGGAAAAGGTGCTAAGAAGGTATCAGCGGACCAAGCCGTCATGAGCAAACGAACTGGGAGCGTAGAGTACACGCTGTTGAGTACAGCAGCTATCTTTACGGTAGCGGCGTTAGTCATGGGCGGGGGCGGCGCCAGGCGTTCAAGTAGCACACCCAACACAGGGCTTCCACGCACCGAGGCCAGCGTAAGCGGCAGCGAAGTTTTTACCATCTCCGACAACGTCAACCTCGTCCTGCTCGACGTCAGTGTCAAGAGGCCTCGCGGCGGCTTCGTCACTGGACTTGACCGCGCCAATTTTCAGGTCTATGAGGACGGACGGCCCCGGCAGATTACTCATTTCGCGAAAATCGACGAGCCGGTTACGGTGGGGCTTGTCGTCGACAACAGCGCCAGCATGCGATTCAAGCGCCCGGAGGTGGTTCTTGCCGGACTCGCCTTCGCAAAGCAAAGCAATCCAAAAGACGAGTTCTTCGTCGTCAATTTCAATAACGCAGTGCTTCGCGGGCTTCCGGCACGAACCTTGTTCACCGATGATCTGCAGGCGTTACGATCCGCGCTTTACTTCGGCCAGCCCACCGGACAGACTGCCTTGTATGACGCTATTGCCTACTCGTTGAAGCATCTTGAGTACAGCCACCGCGAGAAGCGCACTCTCATTGTCGTCAGCGACGGCGGCGACAACGTAAGCAAAACTAACTTCGCCGGCTTGATGCAACTGGTCGAAGCATCACGCGCGACCATTTACACGGTCGGCCTATACGATCCTGAGGATCACGACTCGAGTCCCGGAGTCCTGCGTAAGATGGCGAGCGTCACAGGCGGAGAATTCTTCGAACCTGCAAAGCTCGACGACATCGTTCCCGTGCTCGCCAAAATCTCTGAGGACATTCGCCACTCCTACACCATCGGATACGTTCCCGATGCGACCAATGACACGCGCTCTTTTCGCACTGTCAAAGTGGCTGCTCACGAGAACAATAAGAAGTTGAATGTGCGCACTCGTACCACTTACTTGATCACTCCTTTTTCGGAACTGGTAGCTCAGCAGGGCCGAAAAGAGGTTCCATAAGAAATGGAGAATCCGAGTGGGCCGCTGATCGTGCGGCATAGTCCTAGAGCCGCCACTTCCGCCGCCAAACCCGGTTTACACAGTCACAACCGGACGCGGCGGATGCCAAGCGCAAGGCCTGAGAAGTCTAGTCCTCTCTTATGGCTGCGCACGCTGTTGCTCATTCTGGGCATCTGCGCTATCGGTTATTACGGCTATTCCGCCTCCAACCAATACATCTATCAGGCCTATCAAAACTGGGCTTTCGATCAGCAGATTGCCGGGCGCAAAGTAGCTGTTGCCGATTACGTTCGTGAGAAAATTCCTTTTGGCTTTCTGGTGGGTACCAGAGCCGCGGAAACCGCCCCCGCCAGTGGACCTCGACTGACAGCGCCCAGCGAGGGTACAGTGCTGGGCAGAGTGGAGATTAACCGGTTGAACTTGTCCGCCATGGTTCGCGAAGGAGTGGATGCGAAAACGTTAAGCCTCGCCGTAGGTCATGTACCATCGACAGCGCTTCCCGGGCAAGCCGGCAACTTTGCGATTGCCGCGCATCGTGATACTCTTTTTCGCGCGCTGAAGGACATACGGAAAGATGACTTAGTGACTTTTCAATCGCCTGACGGAACTTACACCTACCAGGTGTTGGCGACAGAGATTGTTAAGCCGGCAGAGGTCAGCGTGCTCCAGCCCGATGGCGGCGGATTGATTCCTCCACCGGCAAACTCCAGGAATCCTGGGAAGTTACTAACCATGATCACCTGCTATCCCTTCTACTATGTCGGCTCCGCGCCCAAGCGGTTTATCGTTCAGGCGAAATTAGTCTCCTCCGATGGAGCAACTAAGTTCTCGGGCAATGAGGCCCGCAATACAAGGCCACCCGAGATAGTTCCCAAGCTCACGAAGCCGCTCAAGGCAAAGTCCCTGAGACAGGCGATCGCCAAAGAGCCTCGCACGGCGCGCGGCTCTTCTCGTCTAAGCGGCCCTGGGACAGAGCATCAGGGCAGCGGTCTGCCTACTGCCATTCATGCCGCTAAAAAGCGTGGCTTCTGGCATAGGCTATTGCACGTCTAATCCGCTGAAAACCTGGAATCGCACCGTGGTGACAGCCTTGTTATACTGCGGTTGCGCCCCTTGGGAGGTCGTCCAATGGTAGGACTGCAGATTCTGGATCTGCCTATCGGGGTTCGAGTCCCTGCCTCCCAGCCAACTTTACGTTCCGCTCCTTTCCTCCGTACACTCCCCGAGTTCCAACACTGCTAGTCACTCCGTCATACTTCCTTTAGGAATATTGATGGACTACATAAATCTCGGCAAAACGGGACTCAAGGTTTCACGCCTCTGTCTTGGATGCATGACTTACGGTTCGAAAAAGTGGCGTGAATGGGTGTTAGAGGAAGAAGAGAGCCGCCCTTTCATTCGGCGCGCGCTTGAAGCCGGAATTAATTTCTTCGATACGGCAAACATTTATTCAGACGGCGTGAGTGAGGAGATTCTAGGCCGCGCGCTGCGTGATTTCGCCAGCCGCGAGGAAGTTGTCATCGCGACGAAGCTCTTCAACCCCATGCGCAAAGATTCGAACGGCCGGGGCCTTTCGCGTAAGGCGGTGATGACGGAAATCGACCATAGTCTAAAGCGGCTGGGCACCGACTATGTCGATCTCTACCAGATTCATCGCTGGGATTACGAGACTCCGATCGAAGAAACCATGGAAGCACTGCATGACGTCGTGAAGGCGGGAAAGGCACGCTACATCGGTGCCTCGTCCATGTTCGCCTGGCAGTTCGCGAAATCCCTGCACGTTTGCGATTTGAACGGATGGACGCGCTTTGTCTCCATGCAGAACCACTACAACCTGATTTACCGCGAAGAGGAGCGTGAGATGCTTCCGCTGTGCCGCGATCAGGGCATCGGTGTCATTCCGTGGTCACCGCTGGCGCGTGGTTTTCTTGCCGGTAACCGCGACAAGCAAGGCGGCGAAACCGTGCGCTCTAAGACCGACGATTACGCCAAGGGCATGTACTATCAGGATGACGATTTCGCGGTAGCCGACGGGGTGAGTGAAGTGGCTAAGGCACACGGCGTACCCAATATGCAGGTGGCGCTCGCGTGGGTGTTGTCCAAGCCCGGTGTGACCGCGCCCATCATTGGCGTCAGCAAGCCCCACCACTTGGACGATGCCCTCACGCTTTCGCTGGAGCTTTCAGAAGACGAGATCCAACAGCTGGAGGAGCCGTACAAGCCGCACCGCATCCTCGGACACTCTTAAATCACACAGCAACCGAGCCGCGGCAGAATGGAGCGTTTCACGCCACGCGCGCAGCGGCTTCCGGCGCCTCAATTTCACCGCCGCGCTTCCACGCGTATAGCGGGAACCGGCCCGTAAGTGCGCCTACCCCGCGGCGCGTTTCCATTAGGGCCTGTTCCGATTTCACGTTGTTCAAAACTTGCGCGATCAGCCGCCCCACCTCTTTCATCTCAGCTTCTCGGAAGCCGCGCGTGGTCACAGCCGGACTGCCGAGCCGGATACCGCTGGGGTTTAAAGGCGGATTCGAGTCGAATGGAATCGCATTCTTATTGGCGGTGATGTAAGCCTCGTCAAGAGCTTTTTCCGCTTCTTTGCCCTTCACGCCCTTCGCAAAGACGTCAATCAGAAACATGTGCGAATCGGTTCCTCCGCTGACCACGCGGTAGCCCTCATCCTGAAGGGACTTCGCCAAGGCGCGCGCATTGGCTAGTACCTGGCGCTGATAGGCGCGGAATTCTTCCGTGAGCGCTTCAAGGAAACAGGTAGCTTTGGCGGCGATGACGTGTACCAGCGGTCCGCCTTGCGCCCCCGGGAACACCGCTTTGTCTATGGCTGGGCCGAACTTCTCCTTGGCCAGAATCATTCCTGAACGCGGCCCGCGGAGAGTCTTATGCGTGGTGGAGGTGACGATGTCGGCGTGCTCACAAGGATTCGGATAAACTCCGGCCGCGATCAAGCCCGAGTAGTGCGCCATGTCGACGACGAAAACCGCGCCCACCGAGTCGGCGATCTGGCGGAAACGTGCGAAATCGATCACGCGAGAGTACGCGCTCGCGCCGGCGATAATCATCTTCGGCTTGTGCTGTTCGGCCAGCGACGCTACTTCGTCGTAATCGATGATCTCGTCTTCTTTCCGCACGCCGTAAGCCACAACTTTGTAAAGCTTGCCGGAGAAGTTAAGAGGGTGACCATGGGTCAGGTGTCCACCATGCGCCAGGTTCATGCCGAGGATGGTGTCTCCGGGCTGCAGGATGGATGCGTAGGCAGCTTCGTTGGCTTGCGAACCCGAGTGCGGCTGCACGTTCACGAACTCAGCGCCGAACAGTTTCTTGGCGCGTTCGCGCGCCAGGGTCTCCACCACATCCGCAAATTCGCAGCCGCCGTAGTAACGTTTGCCGGGATAGCCCTCGGCGTATTTGTTTGTGAAGACGCTACCCGTCGCTTCAAGCACGGCTTCTGAAGTGAAGTTCTCGCTGGCGATCAATTCAAGGCGCGTGTTCTGGCGGTCCGCTTCACGCTGAATCGCCTGAAATACATCGGGGTCCGTTTCCGACAGTGGCCGGGCCATTCGTTGCTGTTCGTTCATCGTAAATTCAATTGTCTACCCGAGAGTCGCTTTACTGCGGACGCTGGCTGATCAGGACCCCGGGACGGCAGAGACCAGGTCGGCGATCCGTTTGTCGGTGTCAATGTTTAGTAGGCGCTGCTCTGCGGCCTGCCGTTCCGCTTGTTTGAGGCGTGCCTCGTGCTCAGCCATGTACGCAGCTTGTTCTTTAAGCATCTGGCTTTGGCGCGCTTCGAGGTGCGCCATAACAACCAGCGAGTCTTCAATCTCTTTGCGTGCCGTCTCAAGCCGAGTGACACGCGTTCCGAAGTCGCCGGGGATTGTGGACATATCGACTTCCTCTATTTTCGCTGAAACAGGGGTTCGCCACAACTGCATGGATAATTGTGTATTACCCCATGCGTTGGAGCAAGCTTTTCATACCCACTCTGCGTGAAGTGCCTGCAGAGGCGGAAGTCATCAGTCACAAACTACTCTTGCGGGCCGGCTACATTCGCCAGCTCTCCGCCGGCATTTACAACTACCTGCACTTGGCGCAGCGTTCGTTGTTAAAAATCCAGCAGATTGTGCGGGAAGAGATGAACGCCATCGGCGGCCAGGAGATTCTGCTGCCCGCCCTCAATCCGGCGGAACTCTGGCAGGAATCGGGCCGCTATGAAGTGATGGGCGATAATCTGTTCCGCCTGAAGGATCGCTTTGGGCGTGACTTGTGCCTGGCCATGACGCATGAAGAGGTGGTGACTTCCATCGCCCGAGGCGAACTCCGAAGCTACAAGCAGCTGCCGCAGATCTGGTATCAAATCCAAACCAAGTTCCGCGATGAACCCCGCCCCAAGTCGGGTTTGCTGCGAGTCCGCCAGTTCATCATGAAGGATTCGTACACCTTCGACATGGACGCGAGTGGGCTGGACGTTGCTTACGACAAACATTACGCAGCCTATCGCCGCATCTTTGATCGCTGCGGTCTGGAGTATGTCGTGGTCGAAGCGCATTCGGGCGCCATGGGCGGCAGCCAGTCGCATGAGTTCATGGTTCGATCGGATGCAGGCGAAGACTTCGTGGTGCATTGCCAGAGCTGCGGATACGCCGCGAACTTAGAGAAAGCCATCTCGAAACCCAGCGCGCCTTCTTCCCCCGATCCGGAAGCAGATCTGGCGCCGGAAGAGTTTCACACGCCGGGGTCTAGAACGATTGCCGACCTTTCCCGCCTGACGAAACTGCCCGAGAGCTCGCAGATGAAGAGCCTGGTGATGGTGGCCGGCGATAAGCCGGTATTGGTAATGGTGCGGGGCGACCATCAGCTAAGCGAAACAAAGCTCGCCTCCGTCCTGGGCGCTAGCGAGGTACGCCAAGCGCATCCGCACGAGATTGCGCCCTGGTTCGGCGCAAACGCCGGTTCTCTCGGTCCCGTGGGCGTCAAGAACATGCGCGTTCTCACCGATGCTGCGTTAGAGGGCAGGCGCAATATGATCGCGGGCGCCAACAAAGACAACTACCATCTGAAGAACGTCACACCCGGCGAAGACTTCGAAGCCGAGTATGTCGATGTGCGCCAAGTAGCCGGCGGCGACCTCTGTCCCAACTGTGGAGGCGTGCTGCAGATGGCAAAGGCCATCGAACTCGGGCATATTTTCAAGCTGGGTTACAAGTACTCCGAATCCATGGGATTGCGCGTGCTTGGCGAAGACGGCAAAGAGGTCACTCCCATCATGGGTTCGTATGGCATCGGAATCGAGCGTATTCTCACCTGCGCGGTGGAGCTCTATAACGACAAGGACGGCATAGCCTTGCCCGCCGCGATCGCACCGTTCATAGTGGTGATTACGCCCGTGAACTACGGCGATGGGCTGCAAAGGGAAGCGGCCGACCTGCTCTACGCCGAGTTCGCCAAAGCCGGCATCGACGCGCTGCTCGATGACCGCGACGAACGCCCCGGCGTGAAGTTCAAGGATGCCGATTTGATTGGCGTTCCTTTCCGCATCACCATCGGCAAGAAGCTCAGCGAAGGCAAGGTGGAGTTTCTGGAGCGCCGCACGCGTGTCTCAGAAGAGGTTCCGCTCACCTCCACGCTCCAGCATCTTCAGAAAAAACTCGGCGCCTAAGGCCGCGTCCGGTACAGCATCCGCGCATACGGGATGGTCTCGCGCACATGCTCCAGGCCGCACATCCAGGCCACAAACCGTTCCACCCCCATGCCGAAGCCGCCATGCGGTACCGTGCCGAAGCGCCGCAGATCCAGATACCACTCAAAAGCTTCGCGAGGCAAGTTATGCTCGGCCAGGCGCTTCTCGAGCAGAGCCAGATCGTGAATGCGCTGGCCGCCGCCGATGATCTCGCCGTAACCCTCAGGAGCGATTACATCCACGCCCAGCGCCACTTCCGGCCGCTGTTCGTCAGGTTGAAAATAGAAGGCCTTGATTTCGGTGGGATAGCGGTCGACTATCAGCGGACCAGTAAGATCTTCGGTGAGTAAGGTCTCATCCGTGTTGCCGAAATCTCCACCCCACTGAATTTCGCTCGCCTTACTCTGCAGCTTCTTGACGGCATCGTCATAGCTCATGCGAGCAAACGGCGCTTTGATCGCTTCGAGCTTCGCAACATCGCGTTCCAGCACCTTCAGTTCTTCTTGCCGGTTCTCCAGAACGCGTCCGGCAAGGTACACGATCAGCTCTTCAGCGACACGTTTGACGTCTTCCAGATCCGCATACGCCATCTCCGGCTCCACCATCCAGAACTCCGTCAGATGGCGCCTGGTCTTTGACTTCTCCGCGCGAAACGTTGGGCCGAAACAGTACACCTTCCCGAATGCCATGGCGTTCGCTTCGTTGTACAGTTGCCCGGATTGCGTGAGATAGACTTTCTCATCCCCGAAGTAATCCACCTCGAAAAGAGTCGATGTTCCCTCGCACGCAGCGGGCGTGAAGATGGGCGTATCCACCAGCGTGAAGCCGTGCGAATCGAAATAGTCGCGAATGCCTTTGATCACTTCGTGGCGTATTCGAATCGCGGCATGCTGGCGCCGGCTCCGCAGCCAGAGGTGCCGGTGATCCATCAGGAAATCAACGCCGTGGTCTTTCGGAGTGATGGGGTAGGGATGCTCTTCGGCGACGCGTTGCACCACATGCGCATCGGTCACATCCAGTTCGTATCCGCCAACGGCGCGCGCTTCAGGGCGAATGGTGCCTGTTACCGTAAGCGAACTCTCCTGTGTAAGGTTCTTGAGGGCGTTGAATAACTCGTCCGGCAGGTTGCTCTTCACCGCGACGCACTGGATCATCCCGCTGCCGTCGCGAATGATCGGAAACACGATTTTGCCGGATTTGCGCAGGTTATAGAGCCAGCCGCGAACCTGTACGATTGCGCCTTCGTGTTTCTTCGCTTCGCTGATCTCAATCGCTACCGGCGGCGTGATTTGAATTTCAGAACTCATAGGCGGCTCATCAAGTCGTCTGCTGCGCGTTTCGCTTCGTCGATGAGATGCTGCATGCCGGCAGGTTCCCTTAGTTCCAGCACCAGGGTATTTTCATTGCCAAGCGATCCCAGCAGTTGCATCGCGCCATGCCAATCGATGCTGCCCCGACCGGAAAACAGGTGCTGATCCTCGCCGCCATCATTGTCGTGAACATGAGTAGAGCGAATGCGTTTCCGCATGAGTTCGAACTGGTCCGCTACCGCCTTCAACATGTGCGCGTGGCCGATATCGAAGCAATAGTTCAGGTTCAAGTGCGTTTCGCCGAGAAAGCCGTTCAGGCGCTCCGCAGAAGAAAGTTCGTTGGGAGTATTTTCCAGCAGCACCTCCACTCCGCGCTGTCCCGCGAACACCTTGATCTCTTCGAGCGACGAAAAAGCGGCGTCCCAGCGCCGTTGGTCAAACTCCTGGCCCGACACGCCGATGTGCTGTATCAGATAACGGAATGGAACGAGGTCGGCAATTTCGATCACTCGCTTGATTTCATCGACCAGCGTGATGCGCTTGCCTTTGAGAGGTTCGGTGATATCGATAATCGCCTGAGGTCCTGAACGGCCCCAAACGTCGTCCGTATACATCGGCGCATGCAAGGCGTGCATCTTGAGCGGCGAGTCGTGAAACCAGTGACCGAGTTCGGCGATCTGCGCCTTATCTCTATAGTCGACATGTTGGCGCGCACAAAAGATTTCGACTGCTGGAAAGCCGGCGCTGAAGATCTTTTCGAGCCACACTGTCGTGAGACGGTGGCGCACGAAGAGGTGAGTGGAGAGTGCAAGCTGCATGAAGTATTGTTATCGTCGCGCGGTCTGCAAGGGAAAGCCGAAACAGAGCCGCGACTGCCAAGGAGCGGTTTGCAATCAGTATCCTGCTACCTTGCCGCTGTTCCGTGATTCGGTTCCACCTTGCAGTATGCCGTTGTTGCTGACGATCGCTTCCACTCGCGCTACGCTTTCTACCGGCTTTACCTCGTAGCCCATCTTTTCAAGCGCCAATTGCGTTTGCTGGGGAAAGCCGTTTTGCAAATAAAGCACGTCGGGCTTCCATTGCTGATGGAAGCGCGGCAGATCGACCGCGTCCTGCGCATTCATTCCGAAGTCGAGTACGTCCAAAATTACCTCCGTCACGCCCGTCGTGATGCGTGAACCGCCCGGCGCCCCAACCACCATGAAGAGCTTATTGTTCCGCGTAATGATCGTCGGCGTCATGGATGAGAGCGGCCTTTTCCCCGGCTCAATCGCGTTGGCATCGGAGCCAAGCAGCCCGAACATATTCGGTGAGCCTGGCTTGACGGCGAAGTCGTCCATCTCGTCGTTCAGCAGGAAACCCAGACCCGGTACGGTGATGCCGTTGCCCCATGAATTGTTGAGCGTGTAAGTCACGGCGACCGCGTTTCCTTTCGCATCCACCACGTTGAAATGTGTCGTCTCCGCGCTTTCAACCCAAGTGATGTGCGCATTGAGAGCCTTCGGAAGGCCGGGTCCGATAATGTCGCTGGGTGTAGCGCGGTCGGCATCGATCGTGCCCCGGCGCCACGCTACATATTTCGGATCGAGCAATTGCTCGACCGGCACTTTATAGAACTCTGGATCGCCCAGGTATTCACTGCGATCCGCATAGAAGCGGCGCATAGCTTCAGCTTCGTAGTGCACGGCCTTTGGGGAGTCCGCCCCCGCGCTTTGGTAATTTGTGCCTTCAAGCATCGCCAGCATTTGCAGCAGCCCCACGCCACCGGCGCTGGGCGGAGGCGAAGTAATAACGTGGAAAGCCTTGTAATTTCCTTCGAGAGGAGTGCGCTCTACAACTTTGTAATTCTTGAGATCGTCGAGCGTGACAAGGCCGCCGTGAGCCGCCATAGCAGCGGCGAGTTGACTCGCGGTCTCGCCTTCATAGAAGTCCTTTGCGCCCTCTCGAGCGATGCGCTGCAGCGTGGCCGCGAGTTCCGGCTGCTTTAGATTCTGGCCAGCTTTGTAAGCGGAACCGCTACGCAGAAAAATGCGGTTAGATTCGGAGTCAACCTGCAAGGCCTCATGTGACTTTGCCAGCGAAGCCGCAAAGGGTTCGCTTACTTCAAAGCCATCGCCAGCCAGCTTCACTGCCGGCGCCAGCAACTGCTGCCAAGGCTTGCTGCCATACTTCTTGTGAACGAATTCAAAACCGGCGACAGAGCCCGGCACGCCCGCGGATTTCCAGCCGTAGATGCTGTCGCGTGTCGGATTCCCGTCCGCACCGATATACATGTCCCGGCTCGCTTTTCCGGGAGCGCATTCGCGAAAATCCAGGAAGTTGGTTGTTCCGTCCGCCAAACGGATCAGCATGAAGCCTCCACCGCCGATATTTCCTGCCACCGGGTGAGTAACTGCAAGAGCAAAACCGACTGCCACCGCGGCATCGACGGCGTTCCCACCGCGCTTAAGAACGTCACGCCCGACATCGGCAGCAATGGGCTCCTGTGCTACTACCATGCCGTGCCTCGCCTGAACGGGTTCTTTGGCGTGAGCGAATTGCGTTAGGAGCGAACAGGCACCAAGGAAAACAATCCGTGCGCGGGAGCCGCAGCTTGGCATATGGAAGCCAGTCTAACAAGCGAACTGCGTCTGTAAGTAAGCTGCGTGAGGGAAGTGACGGAGAGACGGAACGAGGCTTACGATTACGCCGCGGCCAGCTTACGAACTCTCAGGTTTAGCCTGCTCTTGTAACGGGCAGCGGTGTTCTTCTTAATGATGCCCCACTTTGCCGCGCGATCAACCAGCGAGAATGTGACCGGAATCATCTTGCTAGCCCCTTGCGAATCTTTCTGATCGAGCAAGCGGCGCATCGCTCTGATCTGGTGCCGCAACCGGGATTTGCGCATACGATTGATAGCCGTGCGCCGCTCAGCTATGCGTACGCGCTTCAATGAGGAGACTGTATTTGCCATTAACCTACTAACCTGATCTTGTAATAAAAAGACAACCTTTAGGATACCTAACGGCGCCTAGTGAAGCAAATTGAGCCCTCACCCGTGTCGCAGCGACGTCCCGTGCGCTACGCCCCGTCCCGAAAGGGAGTCACAGCTCTCCTCCCTCGTGTTCTCAATAACGTACGGGAATTCGCTTGTATAGGAGTGCTATGCTAGACGCGACGGGGGCCGCTTCGCCCTCACGGTTCGGAAAACGCTGGCTGGCCGATGTGCCTCGCCGGCGTTTTTCATTTCTGGAGAACTTTACAATTATGTCCACACAAGCGCAAATCATCGCCAACCGAGCCAACGCCCAGCACTCCTGCGACCAAGCACGGACGAAGGGAAAGCCGCCTCTTCGCAAAACAATCTCCGCCACGGCTTCGCTGGCGCCTTCCGAGTTCTCGCTTGGGAACGGCAGGAAGATTTCCACAGCCTCCTCGCCACGTTCCATACTGAGCATCAACCCGCCAACGCCTACGAACTCCTGCTCGTCGAGAAAATGGCCCAGCACTTCTGGCTCGCCCAGCGCGCTCTTACGCTGCAGGAGCAGTGCTTCAATCCCGACCTCGCGATGCACGAAGCCGATAAGAAGCTCGCCCTTTACCTCCGCTACCAAACCACCCACGACCGCGCCTTCCGGCAGGCCGCCGACGAGCTCCGAAAGCTCAGAAACGAAAAGCGCAAAGAAGAATTTGGCTTCGAATCGCAAAAAACGAGAGACGCTCATTCCGTACGCCAGGCTGAGATGCACCAGGCGCGGCTTCGTTTGGTAAATTCCAAGGCCGATGGCAATGACATCGACAATGACATCCGCCAAACGGTCGAAGCGCCGCTTCCCGGTCACATGCGAATCCCGTTTGAAACTATGAAGAAGGTATTCTCGAGCGCCGTCGATCAGGTCAATCGCGAATTGAAAGCCGCGCAAGCCGCCTAAACTTCACTCGACCCCGTCGCGCGCATCCTCGACCCAACTGTCCGCAGGAGAGCTGTGCCCCGTGCAACGCGAGCGTGATTCATACCTTGCATCGTCAATGTTCAGGTCCTAAGGTAAAAGATTGTAACTGCCGACAGTTAACAATAGAGATGTTGGTAAGAACAGATCCATCGCAAAATGATTAACAGGCATTTACAATCTCTGATCCTCGGGACGACGCTCGCCGCGGCGGCTTTGGCGGTCCTGACGGCTTCCGTCCCGGTGAACGACTGGAAAATCGCCGGGCCTTTCGGCGGTACCGCTACCACGGTTGCGCTCGACCCCAAAGATGCCCGCGTTGTGCTCGCGGGGGCTATGAACTCATTGCTCTTCCAGAGTCAGGATGCCGGCTCCAGCTGGAATCTGCTCGATGTTCCTAAGCGAAATTTGAGCGAAGTTACCACTATCTTGATTGATCCCGCGGATTCGAAACATTACTTGATCGGGATGATCGCGGCCGAAGGCGGCGGGCTGTTTGACAGTCCAGATCAAGGAAAAACCTGGAACTCCGTAAAAGACGTCCGGGACTTCGGCGTCCGCGCGTTGACAGTTTCCCCCAGTGATCCCGCACGGTTTGTAGCTGGAACACTTCAGGGTGTCATGCTCTCTACCGATTCCGGTAAGTCATGGAGCCGCATCTCCGATCCCAATAATCTCGAGATGCAAGGGATTACGGCAGTGGCGGTCGACCCGAAAGATTCCAACATCATCTATGCGGGAACCACCCATTTACCTTGGAAGACGACCGATGCCGGCAAGACCTGGGAATCGATCCATACAGGCATGATTGACGATTCGGATGTTTTCTCAATCTATGTGGACCCGAACTCACCGACGAACATATTTGCGAGCGCCTGCAGCGGCATCTACGCCAGCGGTGATCGCGGCGATCAATGGAGAAAGCTGCTCGGAATACCGAACACCTCGCGCCGTACTCACGTCGTCCGGTGGGAGAGTTCCAACTGTTGTAGCGATTCCTCCGCCCCGGGCGCCGTTTACGCGGGTACAACCATGGGTCTCTTCCGCTCCTTGAACCGCGGAACGACGTGGAAGACCCTGACGACGACGCAGGTGAATGCGCTCGCGTTCAACGCTTCGGATCCCAAGAATGTGTATCTGGCGCTTGAGTATGAAGGCGTCGGGAAGAGCAGCAATGGGGGCGACGCCGTCAACTTGGTCAACAACGGGTTTGTGGATCGGGTCATCAGCGCGGCCTCCGTGTCTGGCAAGAATCTGGTGGCGGTAGAGACGCAGGAAGGAGAGACAACCGGGATTTTTCAGAGCCGCGACCGTGGGGAGTCGTGGTCCCAACTACAGAATGTCCGTGGTCTCGGTGGTGTTCATCTGAAGGCCATCGCCGGCATGACGAGCGAAGATCACACCCTTCTTGCCGCCAGCCCGCACCAGATGTATAAGTCCATTGATGCCGGCGCCAGTTGGAAGCCGCTTCCCGTCCGGTTGGTGATTCCTCCCCCGGCCGAAGCGCAGAAGCCCGCGGCAACGCCGGCGCCTGCCCATTCCACCCAGCGCGGAAAGCAAGCTGCGCGGGCCAGAACTTCGAGGACTTCGAGAATCGTGAAGCCCAAGGAGACCATCCGCGAGATCGCACCTTCTGAAGTGAGCGGTATTTACTCCACCAAGAGCGGAACCAAGGACGTCTTCTTTGCGGCGACTGACCTCGGCTTGTTAAAAAGTGGCGATATGGGTGAGCATTGGACGCTCTCAAGCATTCCTGCGCCATCCACCGCTGTTACCGGCCTGTATGTGCCGTCCAACTCCGATGGTCGTTTGATCGCGCGGGCCGCGGCGGGGCTGTTCTTCTCGAAGGATTACGGGGATCGTTGGGAACACCTGGAATTCCCCCTGCCCGCTACCGACGTGAACGATATCGCGATTTCTGCCGATCAGAACGCATCGCTTCTGGTGGCCACCAGAGTGGGTCTGTATTCGTCCTCCGATGGCGGAAACAAGTGGATCCCGAACGCCGGTAAGATGCCGGCCTCGACAGTTACTTCGGTTATTTACGCCGGATCGGAGCAGACCGCTTATGCGGTCGAGTACGGACGCTTGTATCAGAGCGCGAATGGCGGAAACTCATGGTCTGAGATGCCTACCGCGCTTTCATCGGTTCGCATTCGGCAACTTTGGATGCCTGACAGTAGCTCCCAGCGGCTATATGGAATTACTAGTGACTTAGGAATTATCTTTCGCAATTAAGCCGTTTTCCGCTAAGATCAATAATTGGTGTTGGTTACAACTCTCGGCTGGAGGAGAAGGATGAACACTGGACTCGGATTTCGACCGATTGGTTCGGCGATTCTGTGTGCAGCTCTAGGCTTTTGTACCTCGGTGTACGCGCAGGGCGGCAGTAATACCAAGAACCCCGGTAGCACCGCCGATGAATACCCGGATCTGATCGAATTAGATCCATTCGGCGGAGTGAGCTTGTGGGGACAGGTAAGCAAGGGCTTGGGCGAGAAGCCGGCCAATGGCGGCACTGCGGGGGGGCGCGTTGCCGTCAACTTCAGCAGATATCTTGGCCTGGAACTCGGCTATAACTTCATGATCAATAACACTCGGCTTGTTACGCCGATTGCTCCGGGACGGCCGACATATAACTTCGGGACCCAGATTCAATATCTGGCGCTTAATCCGGTCTTCAATTTGAGGCCACGTGGCTCACGGTTGCAGCCCTACTTGACGGTAGGTGTGGGTGCGATTCAGTTCAACCCGACAAAGCAAGCGGAACAGCACGCACGGCTTCCTGCCGTGGATGCCGTTTACCATTCCGCCAACCTGAATGACAACCTCCAGGTGGCGCTGAACTACGGTGGTGGCGTTAAGTTTCACCTAAGCCAGCATTTTGGCTTGCGTTTTGACGCTCGCGGCATCTGGTCTCGTAATGCTACCTTTGACCTTCCTAATTACAACGACGGCGGCATTTACATCCCGGCCAGGCAGCACTTCAATGGCTTTGAAGGAACCATGGGGTTGGTGATTTACCTCGGGCAGGGCGCCCGGCCGGCGCCCCCGCCTCCGCCTTTAGTAATTGCTCCCTTGAACGCGGGTACCATCACGGGCTTTGAAGGCACGCTTTGCCAAGGGAAGCCTGTGACACTTCATTCCACCGCCAGCGACCCGGCGGGGCATTCGCTGAATTACGCCTGGAAGGTGAATGGCGCGCCCGCAGGGACAAACAGCGCCGACTTTGCTTTCACACCTAACAATGCTGGCGACTTCCAGGTAGAAGTAACGGTAAGCGATGCCACCACTCCGTCACGTACAGTCACTGCCGGTCCAGTTACGCTCAGCGTGAAGGAGTACGTAGAGCCGCAAATTACTAGCGTCTCTGCAACACCGAACGCGCTAAGCTGCGCGGCCGATACGACGGGTACCCATACTTCCAGTTTGTCTGGGCAAGCCACCGGATCCGCTTGCGGCGGCAACTTGACTTATAAGTGGACCGTAAGTGAAGGCAGCGTTAGTAGCGACACCAGCCCGAGTGCGACATTCGACAGTTCGACCCTGAACTTCGAAGGTGGCACTCAAGGGCAGACCAAGACTGTTACGGCAACGTTAACTGTGAGCGATGAAACGGGCAAGTCTGTTTCAAAGACCACGGATATCGCCGTAAAGTGCCCGCCACAGTTTGTGCGGCTCCCGGATCTTGTCTTCGCCAGGAATAACGCTCGCGTGAATAATTGCGGCAAGCGGATTCTTATCGACGAAGCGAGTCCTAGGGTCTCGGGTGGCGATTACAGCATTCTGTTAATCGGCCACGCCGACAGTGATGAACGCTTGAATGTACCCGGACGCAGCAAAGGCCGGCGTGCAGCTGCCTCTCATCCGCTCGACGAACAGCGCGTGCTGAATGCCGCCGCGGTTCTGAGTGGTGGGACCGGCACCTGCGCGAAAGTCGATCCGGCGCGCATCAAGGTGGATTGGGTGGGGACTGATCAGACCTCAACCCCTGACCCAGGGCTCTGTGGAACCTCCAATCGCCCGTCTCAACGGGAGAAGAAGGGTTCGCAAGTCAGTGGGGCAGACAAGAACCGCCGTGTAGAAGTCTATTTGGTTCCGAGCAACAGTCAGGCAATGCCTCCTGCGGTAAAGAACGTAAGGCCGCTCCCGGAGCGCGAGGTGAGGGCTCTGGGCTGTCCGAAGTAGATTGTATGTGAGGAGGGTCAAGAATTTTTCCTTGGCCTTCCTACTTCTATGTATAAGCTGTTATAGGCAATATAGGCGTAATGAAATACGCCTCAACAACATCAACACAAGGTGCAGGTTAGAACTCTGCTTTGGAGGAGAAGGATGGAAAATCGGCTTAAACATAGGCCGTTTAGTTCGACGATAATGTGTGCGGCGCTATGTTTTGCGACCGCTGCATATGCTCAGGACACAACTAACACGAAACCAACGTCAGGGAGTGGCGATCAGTTTCCAGATTTGATAGAGATCGACCCGTTCGGCGGTATCAGTACCTGGGGCACTGTAACCCCCGGTCTTGGTGAAAAGCTAGTGGACGGTGGCGTGGCAGGTCTTCGGCTCGCAGTCAATCCGAACAGGTGGGTCGGGATCGAGCTGTGGGCCGATTACTCGCAGGCTAACGTGGAATTTCGCCAGTCTAGCGGGATTAATCCAGCTACCCGTAGGGCTCTGCCGACATACAGTTTCGGGAGCCGAAACTATACTTTCGGTTTGAACCCTATCTTCAACCTTAGGCCTCGCGGCTCAAGGGTTCAGCCGTACTTGACGGTTGGCGTCGACGGGATTCAATTTACGCCCACCGATACCGCCAAGGGGTTGGCGCGCAATGCCGCTAACAACAGCCTTTATTTCTCAGGCAATCTGAACGATAACCTGCAGGTCGGTATCAACTACGGCGGCGGTGTCAAGTTCCATATGTCTGACCACTTGGGCCTGCGTATAGATGCTCGTGGCCTTTGGTCGAGAAATCCGACTTACGACCTCCCCAACTATGCAGATGGCGGCATTTACATTCCGGCACGCCAGAAAATTAACGGACTGCAGGCCACAGTCGGATTAGTATTCTACCTCGGGCAGACTAAATGCCCGCCGATGCCGGCGCCTCCGCCACCGCCAGCGCCACTGCCGACACCGACAGTTACGGGCGCGGAAGGCACAATTTGCCAGGGCAAGCCTGTTACGTTGCATGCCAACATAGCCGGACCTACTGGACATACATTACAATACGCGTGGACGCTGAATGGTCAGCCCCAAGGCTCGAACAGCCCGGACTTCACCTTCACGCCTAACAACACGGGATCGTTTAACGCGCAGGTCACCGTTACGGATACAGCGCCTCCGCCGGCTCCGATGGAGCGTCCGAAGAACATCTCGGTTCGCTGCTGGATACAGCCGGCTACGCCGCCTCCAGCCGCGCCGGTTACCGCCAGCGCCACGGTTACCGTTAGCGACACAACACCGACCATCACCAGCGTTACCGCCAATCCAGATACTCTGGCTTGCGCTGCTAACACCACTGGTACACACACTGCAAACCTCACCGGCAATGCTTCACCGTCGGCCTGCGGCGGCAACTTGACCTACAAGTGGACCGTAAGCGAGGGCAGTGTTAGCAACGACACAAGCGCGACTGCGACCTTTGATGCTTCAACGCTGAACTTCGAAGGCGGCGCGCAAGGACAGACCAAGACTGTTACAGCTACCCTGACCGTAAGCGATGACACCGGGAAGACGGCTTCTCAGAACGCCACTATCACGGTAAACTGCCAACCGTCCTTTGTCCGGCTGGATGACGTGGTCTTTGCTAAGAACAACACCCGTGTAAACAACTGCGGTAAGCGTGTTCTGATCGACGACGCGGCGCCCAGGGTCGCTGGCGGCGATTACGATATCGTCCTAGTCGGCCATCGCGACAGCGATGAGTCAACCAATGGTCCTCGCACTGCTCGCGGCCGCGGCCGCGGCCGCAGAGGTGCAACCGGTAGTCAGCCTCTTGACGAACAGCGTGTGCTGGACTGCGCTGGCGTTCTGAGCGGCGGCACTGGCACCTGCGCCAAGGTCGATCCGTCTCGAATCCGGGTGGATTGGGTCGGAACTGATCAGACCTCAGATACAAAACCAGGACTTTGTGGAACTTCGAACCTGAAGGAACGCAGAGGCTCGCAAACGACCGCCGCCGACAAGAATCGTCGCGTGGAAGTCTATCTCGTACCAAGAAACAGCCAGACTCTGCCTCCTGCGGTAAAGAACATCAAGCCGCTTCCGGAGCGTGAGGTTCGGGCACTCGGTTGCCCTCACTAAGCAGCGGAGTTAGCAAGTAGAAGAAAGGCCAAGCGGTTCGCCGCTTGGCCTTTTTTCGTTAGTAAGGCCCCCGTCGGGTCTCTCCAGATCGCCTTCTTCAGCTTCTGTATTCCCGCCCGCCCCTTCGATGTCAGAATAAAAGATCCCATGCCGACATTCAAAGGTCTGTTCTGTTCGCTGGCGCTTACTCTTCCGCTGTGCGCTCAAGCATCTTCCCAGGTTGCCCGATCCTTCACGATTGACCAAGTGATGAGCGCCCCATTCGCCACACATCTGCTCGCTGCGCCTCGGGGAGCGCGAGTCGTCTGGCTGCTCGACGAACAAGGGCGGCGGAACGTCTGGACCGCGAGCGCGCCGGAGTGGAAAGGGTATAAGCTCACCCACTTCGACGACGATGACGGACAAGAGATCGATGAACTCTCTTGGGCGCCGGACGGCAGCCGCCTGCTGTTCACCCGAGGCGGCGACTTTGAGACCAACCGCGATAATCCGAATCCGGCATTGAGTCCAGACAAGCCGGAACAGGCTATCTGGTCGGTTGCCATCGATGGTTCCGCGGCGAAGAAACTCGCCCAGGGCCGCTCTCCAGCGCTTTCGCCGGTGGGTGACATCGTAGCGTTCCTACGCGCGGGTCAGATCTTCACGATGACACCTTCAGGTGAAAAGATAGCCTGCGCGGTTAACGAGAAGGCCGCAAGTGGCTTGAGATGGTCGCCGGACGGAACCCAGCTCGCCTTCGTGAGCGGGCGCGGCGACCATAGCTTCATTGGCCTTTACACCTTGTCGACCAGGACGCTGAGTTACCTCGATGCCAGCGTAGATCAAGACAGGGATCCGGTCTGGTCGCCGGACGGAACTCGCATTGCATTTCTGCGCATTGCAGCCAAGACGAAGGGATTCGCGTTCGGGCCTGAAAGGTCAGGCGAGCCTTGGTCTATACGAGTCGTCGATAGGCACACGAGCTTCGCACGGGACGCTTTCCGCGCGAGCGATGGACCTGGCAGTGTGTTCCACGCCATAGAAGCGGAGCAGCAAGTCTTCTGGACTGCCGGTGACCGCTTGGTCTTCCCATGGGAGCGGACCGGCTGGTGCCATCTTTACAGCGTATCCGCGGCGGGCGGAGTTGCTGTTGAACTGACGCCCGGTGAAGGCGAGGTGCAGGACCTGACGATGTCTCACGATGGTCGTACGGTTTTCTACGCCGCCAACTTCTCCGACATCGACCGCCGCCATCTATGGCATGTCGATGTTTCGGGCAGCGCGGCGCCGAAGATGCTGACTGCCGGCGAAACCATCGAGTGGCAACCCACCCCGATTGGCGACGGCTCCGTGATGGCGTTCCTTGGGTCGAGTTACAACCAGAAGGCACATGCCATGGTGCGAAGCGCCGACGGCAACATGAAGCCCCTCGCACCCGATGCCACCCCCGCACAATTTCCTTCCCGATTTCTGGTGAAGCCTCAACCGGTTCTGATCACCGCCGCCGATGGTCTTCAGATACATGGGCAGCTCTTCCTGCCCAACAAAGGCAACAATCAGCAGCATCCAGCGCTCATCTTTTTTCACGGCGGTTCTCGCAGGCAGATGCTCCTTGGCTTTCACTCCATGTATTACTACTCGAATGCGTATGCGCTCGATCAATACTTCGCAAGCCAGGGTTATGTCGTATTATCGGTCAACTATCGAAGCGGCACCGGGTACGGCTTGAATTTTCGCGAGGCTCTTAAGTACGGCGCCACCGGCGCAAGCGAATTCAACGACGTGATTGGCGCCGGTCTTTACCTGCGGTCGCGGCCGGACGTGGACTCCAAGCGGATTGGCATTTGGGGAGGATCTTACGGCGGGTATTTGACCGCCCTGGGGCTCGCCCGGGCCTCGGACTTGTTTGCTGCGGGCGTCGATTTTCACGGCGTCCACGATTGGAATGTGGAGATTCAAAACATGCTGCCCACTTATGATCCGCAGCTTCGAGTGGACGCAGCCCGGATCGCCTTTGAATCCTCACCCCTCGCAAGCGTCAAGACCTGGAAATCGCCTGTGCTGCTGATTCATGGCGATGACGACCGCAACGTGCCGTTTACTCAGACCGTGCGGCTGGTCGAAGCCCTTCGCCAACAGCAGGTGACCTTTGAGCAGCTGATCATCCCGAATGAGATTCACCAGTTCCTCCTCTACCGGCACTGGGTGGAAGCTTATAAAGCAACCGCAGACTTTTTCTCCAGGAAGCTCGTGGCGGGAACCGAGTCGGCTCACACCGCACAAAATCCGGCAAAAATTCCACCTAATTAGAGGGGTAACGTTGCGCACACTTCGGCCAACTCTCTTTACCTGCCAACACTTACCGGAGAAGGCGGAGTGGCAACCTTATTGCTCACCTTCCCAGCGGAGGAGAGGAAATGAAATACCTATTCGCATGGATTCTGGGAGTGCCCGGCGCACTGATTGTTCTTTGGTTCTTGTTTAATCACCACTAGGAGCGCAGGGCACAAGCAGGCGCGAAGTTCTGTGCGGCACTGATGAAGTCTCCGCGCCCGCTCACCCTCATGATCTATGATTGCGGTCGCCCATGCTTCAGTGGACTTACAATCGGGATTGTAACTCTGCTCACCCATGGTGGACATTCACAGCCATATCTTGCCTGGACTGGATGACGGTGCCCGGACATTAGAAGATAGCCTGAAGATGGTCCATCTAGCGGCTGCTTCCGGCACCACCGACATCGTGGCCAGCCCGCACGCAAACTCAGCATTCCCCTTTGATGAACAGCAAATCCAGCGCGCCTTCTGCAATCTCTCTGACCAATGCAGAGGCGTTATTAATCTTCACCTGGGCTGCGACTTCCACCTAAGTTATGACAATCTATGCGACGCCCTGTCGAATCCCGAAAAGTATACCGTCAATCACCGTTGCTACCTTCTGGTGGAACTTCCCGATCTATTTGCGCCAGCGTCGGTGCGCGAAGCGCTCCGGCAACTCGTTGCCAAGAGAATCGTTCCGATAATTACCCATCCCGAGAGAAATCAATCGCTGCAGTCCAAGCTCTCCCAACTCGAGCACTGGATCGAAGATGGCTCACTGCTGCAGGTTACGGGCCAGTCCTTGCTCGGCCGCTTCGGTCACGCCGCGAAGCGCGCTGCCCGATCGCTGATGAGCGCCAATTTAGTTCACTTCATAGCAAGCGACGCACACGATTGTATCGACCGACCGCCTGATCTCTCCGCGCCGTTCGACTATGTCTCGTCTCAATACGGCGCCCGCCGTGCCGACGCGCTCTTCGTCCAGCATCCCGCCGCCGCTCTTCTTGGCGAGTCCCTAGCCAATGAGCCAGTCAAAAGAGCAGCTTTCTCAAAGTGGCTCTCTTTCTTTCGAAAATAGATTCATCGCCGGTACAGGTATCCCGGGGAGTTGCTTCGCTGTAGTGGTGGGCGGTCACGGGATCGAACCAGTGACCTCCTTCTTGTAACACCCCGATTCAGAGTCTAAGTACTGGCGTTTGTGTCAAGCGATTGCTAAAGAGATAGTCACAACCCTTCTGAGAAAAACCTCAAATCCTCCAAGTCCAACAATGCAAACGGCTTCTCTAGTGCAGCTGCAACATCAGCGCACCTAACGATGATCAGAGGAGCTTATCTTGGCTCTACAACTTCTATCGGAGCCATTGCCTTCCAGAGAACCAACGCTACTGAGCGGGTCACCTGGGCCTTCTCATCGTGCCCGGCAGTTCAAGTTACGGCCCGACGGATCGTGAGCCGGTCATTTGTCCGTATTGCAGCACTGACGCCGGTGTGTACAAAAACACGGCATAAGTGGCGTCCCGGTCCAACAGTCGTGACCGCCCAGCGTCAAGAAGGGATCGAGTCCGAAGGTGGTAGGTCAGAAATCACGTCATAACGCGAGCCCCGCGAGCCGTAGCTGCTCCTCGGTTTATCCAAACCATGGTGGGCGGTCACGGGATCGAACCGTGGACCTCCTGCTTGTAAGGCCCTGATTCAGAGGCTAAGTTGTTGTTCTTCTGTTCGTTTTGCACGTGTTTTTACGCCTTCTGACCCCGCGTCCGGCGCTTATTGAACACGATTTTGAACACGAGTTCCAAACTCACCTTCCCGCGTCACTTCGTTTGGCCCTTAGCTTACAGCACGCGTCCGTATCGGGCAAATTGCATTGTGGTGTAGCATACCTTTGTAAGTGCTGGGTGGAAGGCCAAATTGCGGACACTACAGAATGTAGCTCCGACTCCTGAGCAACTAGCAATCTTTTCGCGAACTACTTCCGGCACCATGCTAATTAGAGGTGCTGCGGGAAGCGGGAAAACAACCACTGCGCTCCTGCGTTTGCGGGCTCTCACGAAGTTCTTCGCAAACAGAAAGCGACGCAACGAAGATTCAATCCCCGTTTATGTTCTCGTTCTTACTTACAATCGAACTCTTCGGGGCTATATAGATAGCCTGACACGCCAACTCGCAATGGAGATGGGAGGCGTCGAATTAGAAGTCTCAACTTTCAGCCGCTGGGCAAGAGGGTTCTGGGCGATCCAAACATAGCTCCCGACGACGTGCGGATTTCCAAGATTCGTTCACTCGGCAACGGAATCTCCCTGGCCGGTGATTTCTTGGTTGACGAAGTAGATTACGTTCTTGGAAGATTTCTCCCAGACTCTCTGCAGGATTACATAACAGCGAAGCGGGAGAGTCGCGGTGTCACTCCGCGCGTTGATAGAGTCCTGCGTGAACGCATTCTCGAACAGGTAATTACTCCATATACGGAGTGGAAGCGGGCAAGTTCGCTGCGTGATTGGAACGATTTAGCGACTTCGCTCGCGGAGCGTTCTGTGGAACCGCCATACGACATCCTCATCGCTGACGAAACTCAGGATTTTTCAGCGAACGAGGTTCGTGCAATTCGGAACCAACTGGCTCCAGAACATTCGCTAACGTTCGTCCTCGACTCTGCTCAGCGCATCTATGCTCGAGGCTTCAACTGGAGTGAAGTAGGTATAGCGGTTGGTTCTGAAAACATTAAGAGGCTTACCAAGAATTATCGAAACACAGTTGAAATTGCGAGACTCGCAAAAGGTTTGCTCAATGGAGTACCGGTTGACGATGACGGAACACTTCCAGATTTGAATGCGTGCTCCCGTCACGGACGAGTACCAATTTTGTTGGAGGGAGGCTTTGCTGAGCAAATGCGGTACGCAGTGACATATATTCGATCTAATGTGAACCTGAAGAAAGAGTCTATCGCCTTTCTGCATCCCCTAGGTGGCGGCTGGTTCCGTCATGTTCGCGAAAGTCTCGACAGGGCCAAAATCCAATACGTGGAACTCACGCGTCAGTCCGAGTGGCCTGAAGGGGACGAAAACGTCGCTCTGAGCACGTTGTCATCGGCGAAGGGCTTGGAGTTTGATCACGTCATAATTCTTGGCTTAAATGCTGAAGTGACCCACCACGGAGACGATGAGGACGATGACGGTCTGATGCGACTGCGGAAGCTTCTTGCAATGGGCATTACCAGAGCAAGGGAATCCGTCATCTTGGGATACAAGGGGCAGGACGCTTCACGGCTCGTTCATTATCTTGAGCAGAATACGTTCGAGGCAATCAGGCTCTGAACATGCCTTTGACGTTGGAAGAAGTTATCTCATCACGCGGTATAAAAGAGATCTTGCACTTCACCACCAATCGTGGTTTGCTCGGAATTCTGGCGACAGGAGCTGTGAAATCACGGAAGCGTCTACCCGACGAAGACCATGTCGAACATTTGTTCATACCGAATACGGAGACCAGAAAAGACTTGCTCTGGACGGATTACGTAAATCTCTCGATCTCTGTTACGAATAGCCGATTCCTCTCCTGGTCGCGTCGTCAGCCACGAGAAGACGACAGACTCTTTTGGTGCATCTTATCGTTTTCGTCGGAGATTCTGCTTCACCCTGGAGTTTTGTTCGTCAGTACCAACAACATCTACACTGGAGTCAAACGAGGGAGGAAAGCAGAGCATCTTGAAGCGCTGTTTGCGCCGCGCGTCCACCAATGGGGCGAGTATTACGTAACCCGCAGCAACCTCCATGCCTCGTGCTGTCCAACTTGCGAGCAAGCTGAGGTGTTGTATCCCGCCGAGCTTTCGATTGCTCACCTCCAACGTATCTACGTTCTTAACGGGGAGACCCAGGATGAAGTTCACGCAATGATCGGTACCGTAGCATGTAAGAATTACGAGGTAGCCATTAAGGCGTCAAAGTTCAACCAAAGGTGAACAACATCCCTGACTTAAAAGAGACTCGGATCGTCAATTCTGCATTGTGGGCTGCAGTCGGTGACGCATTGGGCTTCATCACTGAACTGGCGGATCTCCAAGGGGTGAAACGACGAGCAGGGGAGACGGAAATCCAGACCACGCTTTCGTGGAGACGTGCCATAGGCGGGCGATTCGGCGCCTTGGCCACACTTCCTGCGGGTGCATATTCAGATGACACGCAGTTACGCCTTGCTACTTGCCGGGCAATCCGCTCAGACGGGCACTTTGATGTCGAAGCATTCGCAAAGATCGAGCTTCCCGTTTGGCTCTCATACGGAATAGGCGGCGGCCTTTCCACGAAAGCTGCTGCCGGTGCGCTTCGTCATCAGGACGTGAATTGGTATTCCAACTTCTTCAAGGATAGAAGTGCCAGCTACATCGAAGCTGGAGGTAATGGTGCAGCGATGCGCATACAGCCGCACGTGTGGGCTTCGAAGACCGCAGATCCAGCTGAGTATATCCCAGAAGTAATACGGAACGCAGTCTGCACCCACGGGCACATGCGCGCCATCTTCGGTGCTGTCTTTCATGGTTTCTGCTTAGCCGAGACCATCAGGAGCGGTGATATTGCTAATCCTGACGTCTGGCAGCAGGGCCTCAAGTGGGCTTCCGAAATTCCCCGATTTATACGTGAAGATTCAGAATTACGTGCCTTTTGGTTACCATCGTGGGAAGTAAAATCTAGGACTTCTATACACGACGCGTGCGAATCCGTCCGGCTTGAATGCGAAAGAGACATTGTCACTCTTAACCAGATTGACGCTGAATCAGCAGGCGCATTCACCTTGGCGTATGAACGCTTAGAATGCTTTGGCGCATCAAGCCGTGGCTCGGCCACGAAAACGACCTTGATTGCATCCTGGCTCGCGTGGAGTTATCGAGTTCAGGAGCCACTGAAGCTGCTCGCAAGAGTAGCCAATACTCTGAACAGTGACACGGACACGATTGCAACAATGCTCGGAGCACTGACGGGCGCAATCGCTAATGTCGCTCCTACGGCAGTTTTGATGGACCAGGACTACATCGCTTGCGAAGCCAGGAGATTAGCGAGAATTAGCTTTGGGGAAAAAGAGGTGAGCTTTAGGTACCCGGATCTTCTCTCTTGGCGAGCGCCGCAGACTCAACTCGACGCTCTTGGCAAAACTGACGGTAAACTGTTCGTTGCTGGATTGGGTGAAGCCGAGATAGCAGGCGAATCCTATCCAGCTCGAAAGGCCGATGGTACAAGTTGGCAGTGGTTACGCCTACACTTCGGAGAAACTATCTTGATCCGACAACGAGCAAATCTGCCTGTTCACAAAGTTTTGAGTCCGCCTCAGCCGAAATCAGCACTACATCACGAAAAACCAAGGGTGAAGATGCTACAACAGCCCGCATTGTTCGATTCTCCAAAACCCACTCCGGCAGATCACAACAAGGCAAGTGAACGCAAGCCTACGATTGATGAATTGAGCGGAGAAGCTATACGATCCGGCTTCGACGCTGAAGTGATAGGGAAGCACTTACTGAGCTTCTCAGAGTCACCAGACGGAATCGAGAAAGCAATCGCCTATTCGGGGATTGTTGTGAAAGCGAGGCGCGCTCGACTGATGTCCTCAACTGCCATCCAGCAAAACCCCACGAGCAAGCGCGGTACCGAGCAGAACTGAAGGTAGAGCGGGTGAAATTTACCAAAAACTTTTGGTAGATGATTTTAACTTTTGCCCGATTACTCACGCCCTTGGAAAATCGGGATTGACAAGAAATTTCGTGACAGGGGGTGCCTCTGGTATTGAGAAGGAATCTCCTCCGCACGTGTTGCAAAATATCGTCCGAACGCCTATCAAAGCGGTACGACGGTTCGACGCAAGCCAGGCTAGCCCAACGTGCAACGCCCTTAGCGAGCGCCGCGCGCGTTGCGCCGTGGTAGATTCGGTCCGCTTGCCTGCCATCGGTTTCCCGTGTGACGGAGTGAAGGAAGTACAGGCACACTTGCGACACTCTCGAGCGACGACAACGCTCGACGTTTACATCCAAGAGATTCCGGACGCCGTCCGGAGCGCTGTCGAACGGCTGGACGCGATGCTCACAACCCCTCCGAGAAATGAGGAGGAAGGGAAAGAGGAAGACTCTTGAGTTTTGCCCATATTTTGCACACCTTTGACAACGGTCTACAAATAATGAGTGCTCTTAAAACAAACAAAAACAAGACATAAATGGTGGGCGGTCACGGGATCGAACCGTGGACCTCCTGCTTGTAAGGCAGGCGCTCTAACCGGCTGAGCTAACCGCCCGGACGAATCGACGACGCGCCATTCCATGTTCGCATGGGTCGTCCTTGCTCGGGCAGTGTCAAGCTCCAATGAGACGAGCATAAAGGCTGCGCGCGATGCCGACATCCGTTGTCCCTTTGATGATGGCGCGGCCATCGGGGAAGAAAGTGAGCTGATATTTCGGCATCGCCATGCGAAGAGCAAACTCGTTTACCCGCACCTCGCCAAGAGGCCGCAACCGGACGGCGAGTTGTTCCAGATCTAACGGCCTCGTGCGTTCGTGCAGTTGCACCGCGTTGCGTCCGCAGAGACTCACCGGGACACGCCGTTGCCCATCGAGAAATCGGAAATCGTGTGCCGCACAAACGCGGCACTGGGGATCAGCAGAGCCGGCACTCACATGCTTACCCGTCTGCTCCCAAACGTCGAAAGTGTGGATGCGGCATTGAAAGTCCGGCCAGCCGACTATCAGTCGCAGTGCTGCCGCTACCTGCAGCGAAGCGACCGAAGCCGTGACGGACGCGAGCACCCCATTTACGTCGCAAGTGGCCTGAATCCCGGAGGGCGGCTCCGGATACACACAAGCGAGACAAGGGCCACGGCCGGGAACGATAGGCATTACTATGCCGTAGCTGCCAATAGCGGCGCCGTATACCCACGGGATGCTCAGCTTGACGCTAAGATCATTGAGGAGATACCGAGTCTCGAAGTTGTCTGTGCCATCCAGAATCAGATCGCAACCGCTGACCAACTCTTCTGCATTAGAAGGCGTCAGGTCTGTGACGAACGGCTCAACGCGTACGTCCCCATTCAGGAGGCTCAATCTTTGGGCCGCCGCGATCGCCTTCGGAGACTCGTTGCGCGCGTCCTTTTCGTCGTAGAGCCACTGTCGTTGAAGATTTGTATAGTCAACGTAATCGCGATCAATCAGCCGCAGGCGCCCAATTCCTGCGCGAGCAAGCGCTTCTGCTTGGAAGCTGCCTAGTGCGCCGCAACCCACTACACAGACGGACGCCTCACGAATGTTTCTTTGCCCCGCCTGGCCGATGCCTCGGAAGAGAATCTGGCGGGAATAGCGGTCGTTCTCGCCTACCATCATCTACGACGATCGTAGCAGCTGATTTCAACTCCTCGGGCGTCATCGTTCATTCCGCAATACGGAGATTCCTGTTGTTGCTTGCAGTGCTCGCTACCTTTAATGTCGCGAGCCCGGCTGCGGATAATCAAAGTTCGCCTTGGCAAGCGACCCGTGAGTACGAGGGTCAGTCCATCATGGAGATTCAGTTCCAGCCCCCGGATCAGCCTCTCACCACAGATGAATTGAATCGGAGATTACCATTTAAACCCGGGTCCACCTTTCGCGAGCGCGATTTGCAGCGAGCGATTCAGAATCTATTCTCGACCGGGCGCTTTTCCGATTTGGCCGTTGACGCCTCTGAAGTGCGGGGCGGAGTGGCGTTACGCTTCATTACTAAACGCGCGTACTTTGTTGGCCGAATCGTAGTTCGCGGCGTGAGTGCGCCCCCCAACAGCGGTGAAATGGGGAGCGCCATTAAGTTACGGCTCGGAACTCCTTACTTGGATACCGACCGCATCCAGGCGATTGAATCATTGACAAACTTACTACGCCAGGACGGCTTCTATCAGGCAAAGGTCGACGCCCAAGTCGAACTCCGATCTCACTTTGAGGAAGCGAACCTCACCTTCGACGTCGACACAGGACGGCGCGCTCGCTTCGAACAGCCGCGAATAACGGGCGATCCTCGACGATCAGAGCAGAGCGTTCTTCGCGCTACACATTGGAAACGCTTGTACGGCTTACTTGGATGGCAGGAAGTGACATCCGCGCGTGTGCGGCAAGGTCTCGACAACGTTCGAAATTACTATGAAAAGCGCAACCTGCTTGATTCGCGCGTGACCTTGACTCACTTGGACTATCACGCTGACAGCAACACCGCCGAGCCAACCGTCAACATTCAAGCCGGGCCGCGCCTCCTATTAAAAACAACTGGAGCGAAGATCGGCAGCGGCAGGATGAGACAACTTGTACCCATTTTCGAGGAGCATTCGACTGATACCGATCTGCTTATCGAAGGGCAACACAATATTGAACAATACCTGGTGTCCGAAGGCTTCTTTGGGGCACGCGTGAGTTACCGGACAACAGCTGACGCAAAATCCGCCCAGCGAACCATCACTTACAATATTGACCGCGGTAGCCGCCATAAGTTCGTTCACCTCGCGATTACCGGCAACCGTTACTTTTCCGCGACGACGATTCGGGAACGGTTGTACCTGCAGCCGGCCGAATTTCCGCGTTTCCCTTACGGACGATACGGAGCCGGTTATCTGCGGCAAGATATCCAGTCGATAGAGAATCTTTACACATCGAATGGCTTCCGCGATGTCAAAGTAACCACCAAAACAGAAGATGATTATCGCGGCGCGAAAAATCACTTGGCGGTTTTCATCAGGATCGAAGAAGGTCAACAATGGTTTGTCTCAGCGCTCACGATCGAAGGCGCTGGGCTTAACGATTCTGCTGCACTCCGATCAACCGCGGCATCCCTTGAAGGGCAGCCGTTCAGTGAAGCGAACGTCGCAAGTGATCGCGACAATTTCCTTGCCTACTACTACAATCGAGGCTATCTGAATGCGGCGTTTGACTACTATGTTGTCCCCGCGCAAAGACCAAAGCGGGTGGCATTGCGATACGTTATACATCCCGGATCGCGCAAATACGTTCACGACGTGCTGGTGACCGGACTTGAGACTACTCGCCCTAACCTTGTCTATCACCGCATTGAGTTGAAAAAGGAACAGCCTCTCTCGCTTGCTCAGGAGACGGATAGTCAAAGAAGATTATACGAGCTCGGCATCTTCGCCCGCGTGAATACTGCTCTTCAAAATCCTGACGGCCAGGAAGATGACAAGACCGTACTCTACGACATTGATGAAGCGCGCCACTATTCCTTGAATGTTGGTGTCGGGGCGCAGATCGCGCGTATTGGCGGAGGTGTCACAAGTCTCGACAATCCGGCCGGAAGCACTGGATTTGCGCCGCGTCTGGCTTTGGGAATTAGCCGCATTAACCTTCTCGGTCTGGGTCAGACGCTGGGGCTACAAACGGCCGTATCCACCATTGAGCAGCGCGGCGCGCTCACTTACTTCATTCCGCAATTCGTATCCGAAGACAATCTAAATCTCACAGTCACCGCGCTGCTTGAGAATTCCAGTGATATTCGCACCTTTACGGCACACCGGCGGGAAGCGTCGATTCAACTGGGGCAAAGGCTTTCGCGCGCTTATAGCCTGCAATATCGTCTGGTGTTCCGAAACGTAACGCTCTCAAATGTGAAAATAGACCAGTTGCTGGTTCCGTTACTATCACAGCCGGAAACGGCTGGAATGGGGGAGTTCTCGGTTATTCAAGATAAGCGCGACGATCCCACCGACGCGCATAACGGCATCTACACAACATTGGACGTAAGCTACGCGCCCGCCGCGCTGGGTTCGCAGACACAATTTGCGCGTGGGTTATTTCGAAATTCCACTTATCATCCCTTTCACCGCGACATAGTATTTGCGCGCAGTACGCAGTTCGGGGTAATCAGCCGCACTGGTGGCCGCCTCAGCATACCTTTAGCCGAGCGCCTCTACTCCGGCGGTTCCACCTCCATACGAGCTTTCCCCGATTTTCAAGCAGGGCCGCGCGATCTCGCCACCGGTTTCCCTTTGGGCGGCAATGCTCTCTTCCTAAACAACCTTGAAATGCGTTTCCCTCTTTATGGAGATAACCTGGCAGGCGTGATCTTCCACGATGCAGGGAACGTCTATCGCACGCTTGGCGATTTCAGCCTACGATTCCGCCAGCAGAATTTGCAGGACTTCAACTACACAGTCCAGTCCGTGGGCTTTGGGTTGCGCTATCGTACGCCCATTGGACCGCTTCGCTTGGACCTGTCGTTTAGCCCCGACGCACCGCGCTTCTTTGGATTGAAGGGAACTGAACAGGAGTACCTGAACGGCACGGCCGTCGCCACAGTGCAAAAGATCAACGCGTTTCAATTCCACTTCTCTTTGGGACAGGCGTTCTGATGCTTCGCTGCCTACTTCTGTTGTTTGTCTTGTCCGCCGCCCGGGCTACGGTTATTGATCGGCTTGCTATTACAGTAGGCCAGCAAGTCATAACAGAACAGCAACTGGATGAAGAACTTTGTGTCACGGCTTTTCTCAATCATGAGAAGATCACCCATACGGTCGAGTCGAGGCGCGCCGCGGCAGATCGCCTGGTTCAGCAATTACTTGTCAAGCGGGAAATGGAACTCAGCCGCTATCCGCTGCCGGACGATGAGGATGTAAATAAGTACTTGGCGGAAGTTCGCGAGAGCCTCGGTGCTCCGGCATCCTTCGCGCAGGCCCTAATCCGGTACGATCTTACGGAACCGATGCTGAAAGAGCATCTAGCCCTGCAACTGACCACGTTGCGGTTCATCGAATTTAGATTCCGGCCCAATGTGGGTATCTCAGATTCCGACATAGAAGCTTCCTACGGACGGGAAGTAGCGGGCTGGCAAGCGAATCACCCCGGCGCTACGCCGCCCTCGCTCGCCGTGTCAAGAGAATCCATTCGAAAAGCTCTGCTCGAAGAGCATACAGACCAGGTGCTTAATACGTGGCTCGAAGAGACCCGCAAGCAAGTTAGCATCATTTACTTGGATAAGACGATACGGTAGCCGGTCATGAGACGTAGCGTTCGATCTATCGCCATTTCTGCTGGCGCGGCTTGCGTCGTCGCAACGTTCATGTTGGCAGGCGCGCTTTATACTCTGCAGTCGACCTGGTTCAAAAACAAAGTTAGAGAAAGGATTATTGGCCAGATAGAAGAGGTCAGCGGCGGACGTATCGAGCTTGGCTCATTCGATTACGATTGGCGCACGATTACTGCTGAATTCCGAGGCTTGGTCGTTCGTGGTACCGAACCTGGCTCGGCACAGCCGCTGTTTCAAGCGGATCGCGTAAGCGTCGGGTTGAAGGTTATCTCGATCTTCAAGCGAGACATTGACGTCGCCTCGGTCGTGGTACGCCACCCCCGAATCCATGTGCTAGTGGCGCCGGATGGGAGTACCAATATCCCCACTCCTCGATCTGGACGTGTCAGTTTGACGGCTGGAGTTCAGGCACTACTCAACTTGAAGGTACGCCACTTTGAACTGGACGACGGTGTCATTGAGGCGGACCGCCGCATCATGCCGCTTAGCGTGAAGGGTGAGAATACGACTCTTCGTCTTACCTATGACAATGTTGGCCGCCGATACGATGCCACGTTCTCTTCGCGTGAACTGCACGTTAACTCCGATTCATTGCGGCCGTTTGCTGGCGCCTTTGAAGCAACTGGCCGGCTACAGCGAGACTCCTTGTCTATTCAGAGCGCCATATTCAATTCTCGTGAGTCTACCGTTCATGCCAGCGGCACGTTGCTGCACTTTGCGCATCCGGTTGCCGATTTGCGGATTTCGGCTGATCTTGATGCTTTGGACGTTACGGCAATTACTAAGATGGACAACCTTGGCCGCGGGAGATTGACCCTCAGCGGAGCAGCTCATTACGACGAGAACACTCCAGCTGTCTTTCAAGGAAAGATCGCGGGGCGAGATGTCGCCTATCGCATCAAGTCTCTTAACTTAGGAAACGTAAGTGTTGAATCCGACTTCATCGTGCAAGAGAGTAACTTGCAGTTAACCCACTTAGTAGTTCTTGCACTCGGCAGCCGATTTGCAGGCGAAATGGCTTTGAGGCAGGGCCGTGACGTGCAGGTCGACGGAACTCTGAGTGGACTGAGTTTTGACGCTGCGACGGCCCTACTTTCTAAGCAGAAGTTGCCGTGGTCTGGAGTCGCTGCCGGGCCCGTCCATCTCCGGGCTATCCTTAACCGGAACTGGCGTGATCTCACGGTCCAAAGTAACTTATCGATTGTCCCGGGACGGGACCGGGTTCCGTTATCTGGCAACCTGGATGCAACCTATCGAGCGAAAGGCAGCGTTGTAGAATTTCGCAGGTCCTCTTTAAGCTCCGCGAATACTCGCCTTTCTTTTTCTGGCGTTGCAGGCGCGAGCTTAGATGTCGTTCTCGATAGCACCAATCTCGACGATCTAAATCCATTACGCCAGTTACTGGGCCTGGAGACCCGGCGGCTGCCGTTGCCAACGCTCGCGCGCAATGGAAGTGCTCACTTCGATGGAAAGGTTTCGGGACCTCTACAGAATCCGCAAGTTGCCGGTAATTTGGCGCTCTCCGTATTTCAGATTCAGGGCCAATCGTGGAACCAATTGCGATCGCATCTGGTCGCGAATGAGAAGGGTGTCGACTTTTCCTCTTTGGTTGTTGATCAGGGCCTTCTTCATGCTGTCGCGGAAGGTCACGTAGGACTCGATCGCTGGATGGTCGCCAACAACAGCGCGCTTCAACTCCGTGGACAATTCAGAGGGGTCGATTTCCTCAAGCTGGCGAGTTCATTCTCGGCCCCGCAGTTGCGATCCGTCCGCGGCACGGCGTCCGGTACTTTCGACCTGCAAGGTACGGTCATGAACCCTAGCGGCACGGCCCGAATGGATGTAGCCAACGTGGATGCGTACGGCGAACGTCTGAATCAAGTGGAACTGGATGCCATGTTCGCAGGCGACACAGTGCAGATCACGCGGGGACACATGCAAGCCGGTCCCGCGGAGCTCTCGTTTTCCGGCGCTTATACGCACGCCGCAAGGTCCTGGAGAGAAGGCCAGCTTCAGGTGAAACTTGATAGTAATGGATTTCCCCTTGCAAGTCTTGCGCCGCTGCATGAGTATCTGCCGGGAGTAAATGCGCAGTTTGAGATTCACGGCAAGGGGGTGGCGCGCATTGGGCCGGATTCAATGGAGCCTGTAAGTGCAGACGGCACGGCGGTACTGCGAAACCTTACGGTAAACAAGGTGCCGTACGGCAGCATCCGCTTCAACGCGGGTACACAAGCGCAAAACCTAACGACTTCTTTTTCCGGGAATCTACGGGGAAGCCGCGTGACCGGATCGGCGCAGATGCAAATGACGGTGAGTAACCCTATTGTGGGGCAAGTGCATCTGGACTCAATGCAGCTATCCACAATCGCAGCGCTGATTCGCCCACAACAAGCGAAACTCCCGTTTGAAGGTCTCGTCGAAGGCAGCCTCACGTTTAAAGGCCCGCTTCAGGAAATACGCAAGATGCACGGAACAATCGCGATAGAAAAGCTAGAACTTACTTCGAATATCCCGTTACCTCCAAGCACGGCGACCCCTGCTGCCGACCTGACGTTTCGCAACGTTAGTCCCATACTGTTCCAGTATGCGGACGGCGTAGCCACTGTCTCCAGGTTTGAGATGAGGGGCAGAGGGACCAATGTTACGGTCAGTGGGTCGGTCCCATTCGTGCAGCAAAGGCCCATGCAATTGAAAGTAAATGGGTCAATCAATCTACAACTCTTTGAGCTGTTCGATCCTAACGTTCGGGCTTCCGGTGAATCTTTGGTTGCTGCTTCAGTAAGTGGCGCCATGGCCCACCCGTCGCTAAGCGGCACCTTGGAACTGAAGAATGGCACGTTCTTTGCGAGTAATCTTCCGAACGGTCTTACGGCGGTGAACGGCACAGTTCGATTCGACCGTGATAGAGCCACGATCGAAAAGCTGACGGCGCAAACAGGCGGGGGTGAACTCTCCATGGGAGGGTTCATGAGCTTCGGCAACGGTGGACCGCTCATCTACCGATTGGAGGCGAATGCTGAAAACGTGCGCCTACGTTACGCGGGCAGCGTAAGTATCACGGCCACTTCCCAGCTTCGGCTCACCGGTACTAGCGAAAACAGCATCTTATCGGGCACGGCTACTATCTCGCGAGTGATTTTTAATCCGAATACAGACGTCGGTAACTTGCTTGCCTCTGCTGCTGCTCCGGCTGCTTCTCCTAGCAATGAGAAAGACTTTCTAACGGGTCTCCAGTTCGACATTCACGTGGAGAGCGCGCCCAATTTGCAGTTGAGCACCGAACTGAGCCGCGATGTAGAGGCGGAGATCGACCTTCGGCTGCGAGGCACCCCGGAGCGGCCTGTTCTTCTGGGGAACATTACTGCCAATCAAGGCGACATCAGAGTATTTGGCACTAAGTACACAATCAACCGCGGAGAAGTCGACTTCGTCAACGCGGTGAAGATCGAACCTGCTCTCGATTTAGATCTTCAGACGCAAGCCCGCGGTATTACGGTTGACATCACGGTGTCAGGTACGCCTGGCAAGCTGAACATCAACTATCGATCCGATCCACCTTTGCAGCCCCGCGATATCATCGCCCTGCTCACCGTGGGGCGCGCCCCCAACATTACGTCGAACGTGCCGAATGCCTCCGTCACAAACGACGTGAGCGCGCTTCAGTCTGGCGCGAACACAGTTCTCGGGCAAGCTGTTTCTCCGGCTTCGAATCGCTTGTCCAAGCTGTTCGGTATTACCAACATCAAGATCGACCCCATGGTTCAGGGCATAACCAATACGCCGCAAGCGCGGCTAACGGTGGAACAGCAGATATCGAGACAGATCACCGTCACGTACGTCACCAACCTGTCACAAACGTCGGAGCAGATTTTTCGACTGGAGTGGGCCTTCAGCACGCACTACTCGCTTGTTGCATTGCGCGACGATAACGGCGAGTTCGGCATCGACATTCAGTACAGGAAGCGGTTCAAATAGGCTAATGAAACTTCGCACCGCGCAAGGCAAGCTGAAGATCGAACACAGCATTATCGATGGCTTGCGGCCCGTGCTTGAACGCTTGTTGAAAGATAATGCCGGCATCCGGTCCGTGATTCCGGGCGTCATCCGGCCGGTGAGAGATGCACGAGGCGAACCGGTAATTCGTGTTACAGTTCCTATCACGAATGGCTGGAAAGCGATTGCGCTGAGTGCAGGAGCGCGCCAGGAGCTGTTTATCAGCACGGAACTCTCGAAAGAAGAGATCGAGAAACTAGTCCGCCAAGCCTTGCTTGTTACTTCGCGTTAGCGCCGTTTCTAAAGAGTGCGCACCATGTGATCGGGGCACGCCAGTTGTGTCTCGTCGAACAATCGCTGAGGCAAGTCTGGTCCGTACTTCGCCAGAAAGGGCACGATGGAGTAGACCCTCTCCTGCAGCCGGCGATTTGGATACACCAAGTTCATCAAGTAAGTTGCACTGTGGGACGCGCGCTCGTCCCTTCGCAACGTCTCGCGGGCTACTTTCCGTGAAAGCTTGTCCATCTGATACAGAATCTTGGCTGCGCTCTTTTTACTGGCAGCCAAAAGACTGGGATCGAATTCCGTCAGCTTAGAGTCCAGGCCGGCGAGCGAAGATGCCGCTTTTAAACGCAAGTCCTTAAAGTCGCCCGCGAGTTCTTGTGGAACAAGCGTAGCTGCCAGCCGGCTCTTCACGTGTTCCTGATGGTCCATTAAGTCGAGCGCATGCAGCCCAAACCGCTCCAGCAGCTTCGTGGCGCGCCCGTCCAGTAACGTGAAACTGTTCCGGGGATAAATCACGGGCATGCGCCCGAGAAGCTGATGATACAGCACCTGACTTTGCGCGAGATAGGCAACCTCCGCCGGTCCGCCAATGTAACTTACGGTGGGAAGCAGAAAGTCTTGCATAACCGGCCGCAGCAACGCGTTGGGCGAAAGCTGATGGGAAAGCGCCTGAAGCTCGCCCGCTGTGTACGAACGCTCTCTTGTCACGAAGTGACCGTCCTTGAACCGCACCGGGGCCCGCTTACCGTCTTTCAGCAGAAACAGCAGAGATGTATCGTCATCCACTAGAACCTGGGAGTGATAACCGGCTGCGCTCAGGTCGCGGTCCCGCTGGCGCAGCGACGCAACTAACTCGGGAACGCGCTGAACCACTTCGCTCATGAACGGAGCGGCCATCTCGCGAATCTCAGGAGCTAACGGGTCAAGATATAAGAGCCCATAATTCCCCAGGATGTCTTTCAATAGCGATCGGAATGCCGCGCCGAAAGTTGTACCGGGCCGGTAAGTTGCTTCGATGCGCTCTAGAACGGAGTCTGCAAAAGGCAAGTGCCCCAAGGCAGCGCGCAACTCCGCTAGCGGCAAATCGCCAAGCTTAACTTCACCCACTGGTCCGGTGTTGCTAACTGAGTTTGAGAGCGAGATCTTTCGCGGAGTGGCCTCGTGATCAAAGACCCAGGCGTGGTCCACTTCAGCCAAGTCATGGTCTTCGGTAGCGAGCCAGAAGACTGGTACCGCGGGGATTCCGCTTTCGCAAAGATGATCCGCCAGCCGCACTGCGGTTAGCGCCTTCAATATGGTGTACGCCGGCCCGGAAAACAACCCGACTTGCTGACCGGTAACCACGGCTACCGTACCGGCCTCGGCCAGCCTCGCAAGCGCAGGGGAGTCGCCGTTCTGGCGGCGCAGAGCGTCAACCAACTGCGATCGCCGGTGTTCGGGATAACCGACCTGTTGAGCTGAGCGGATTAATGCGTCGTTATCGGAGAAATGTGACGAATAAAATCCCGCTACCTTCTCGAAATGATAGAGGTAGTCGCTGAAGAGCTTACTCGTGCCGGGAATGAGGTCTTGTCGGACACACGACGGCTCCATAGTTGATTGCGCAGTTAGCAGATGACCACCGCCACGTTAAAGTTACCAGATCCTGCGCGCCATTAGAATGTAAATAGGCTACATGGACGAGCAAGAATTTAAGACCCAGGCGGACGCGGCATTAGAGTCGCTGTACAAAAAGCTGTCGACTGCATCAGACCAGTTCGATTTTGAGCCTGATTTTAATGCGGGCGCACTTGGCATAGAGTTTGAGCAGCCTAAAGCAAAATTCGTTGTCAGCCCGAATGCGCCCGTTCGTCAGATCTGGGTTTCGGCGCACTCCAGAAGCTTTAAATTGGATTGGGTGGCGGCCAAAGGCAGCTTCGTTTTGCCCGACACCGGCCAAACCTTAGACGAACTGATTGGCTCCGCTATCGGACAGCAGGTTGGGAAAGAGGTCAGGTTGTAGCCGCCGTGCCAGGAGTTTACATTTCCTACCCGTTTTGTACACAGAAGTGCAGTTTCTGCAACTTTGCTTCGGACGTAGCATCGAGCGACGTCAAGGCGCGCTATGCCACCGCGCTACTCGGCGAGATCAGGTCGCATGAGTGGGAATATCCGCCGGAGACAGTCTATTTGGGCGGCGGCACGCCCAGTTTGATGCCGCCTAAGCTACTTCGTGAACTAATGAATGCGATCCCCGGTGAGCATCTTACGGAGGCAACTATGGAGTGCGCGCCCGGAACGATCACACGCGAGCGCGTAGAACTTTGGCGGGAGTGTGGGTTCAATCGCATCAGTCTTGGCGTTCAGTCATTTGTTCAAGACGAGCTTCGCAAGGTAGGGAGGCGCCATACCGCGGAGACGGTCGAACGCGACGTGCAACTGTTGCGGGATGCCGGCCTCAACAACATCAATCTTGACCTGATCGCCGGACTTCCCCACCAAACCGCCGAATCTTGGACCCGGTCGCTCGATTGGATGGAGCGCCTGGCGCCCCCTCATGCGTCGATTTACCTCTTTGAAGTAGATGCAGACAGCAGGCTGGGCAACGAGGTTTTGCTGGGCGGATCGCGCTACGGCGCCGATTGCGTTCCGAGCGACGACCTCGGCGCCGAGTTGTATGAAAGCGCGGTTGAGCGCTTCGATAGCATGGGCCTTTTGAGATACGAGATATCGAACTTCGCCCGGCTCGGCTCAGAATCACGCCACAACTTGAAGTACTGGCAGCTGGAGCCCTATATTGGTTTCGGCTTGGATGCACATTCGTTTGACGGTCGATACAGGTGGGGGAACGCAGGCGCACTGGACGCTTATTTCACTGCGCGGGAGAATCCCGGTGATGCACCAAGCGAGCGCACAGAGACAAACGCCTCAGAAGAGCGATTCTTTGTGGGCTTGCGTCTGACGAAGGGGATCGCACCAAGTGACGAAGAGTGGTCGCGCTACGCGGAGCCGATCGAGAAGTGGATGGTTGCCGGGATGCTGGAACGCGCCGGTAACCGGCTGCGTTTAGCGGACCGCGCACATCTGGTTTCAAATGAAATTTTTCAGGAGTTTGTCAATGCCTGAGCAGCCCCACACTACGGGCTCATGGATTGATTTGAGGAGCGATACAGTCACGCGGCCCAGCGACAAAATGCGCGCGGCCATGGCTGAGGCGGAAGTGGGCGATGACGTCTACGGCGAAGACCCCACCGTGAACCGGCTGGAGGAAAGAGCCGCCGAACTTCTTGGCAAAGAGGCTGCCCTTTTTGTTCCGACAGGGACGATGGGGAACACCATAGCCATCAAGATGCACACCAATCACGGCGAAGAGGTCATCTGCGAAGCCCGCTGTCACCTGGTGGATTGGGAGCTCTCGATGATGGCCTGGTTCGCCGGCTGCCTGGCCCGCACCGTTCCCACTTCGAATGGCATTTTGACGTGGAAGCAGATTCAGCCGGTACTACGGCGTAAGGGCCCGCACAACGCGCCCACGGCCCTCATTTCCCTTGAGAACACGCACAACATGGCGGGCGGAACGGTATACGGACAGGCCACCATCGATGAAATCTGCAGCGAAGCGCACGCGCTGGGGTTGAAAATTCATGTCGATGGCGCCCGCATTTTCAACGCCTCCGTTGCGACCGGTACGCCTGTCGCGCGCATCGTGCGTGACGTAGATTCGGTGATGTTTTGTTTATCGAAGGGCCTGGGCGCACCCGCCGGATCCATGCTTGCGGGAACAGCCGAGGCGATTGAACAGGGCCGTCTTTATCGGAAACGGCTCGGCGGCGGTATGCGCCAGGTAGGTGTCCTTGCGGCGGCCGGCCTGATTGCGCTCGAGGAATCTCCCGCTTACCTGCATCGGGATCACGATAACGCTAGCTATGTCGCCGGGCAGTTGGCCCATATGCCGAATATCAAAATTGATGCATCGCGCGTTAAGACCAACATCGTCATTTTCAATATCGCGGAAACCGGATTATCGACAAACGAATTCAGCCGTGAACTGAGGTCGCGCGGCATTCTGGCAAACGGCATCAATGCCACGGAAATGCGCATTGTCACGCATTCCGATGTCTCGCGAGAGCAGTGCGAGCACGCTACGCGTGTTCTCGCTGACGTGGTATCGCAAGCGATGGCGGCCACGGCGGCGCTCTGACCCATGGAGCGCAGGTGGCGTGGAGCGCAGGCGGCGTAGCGCTTGTTCCCGATCTGTAATAGACTCGTTAAAACATCAAGGTATTGGATTGGAGGATCTGTGGCGTTCTGTCCAAATTGTGGATCACAAGTTACCGGTAGCTTCTGCCAGAATTGCGGCACCAAAGTCGCGGGAGCAACCGGCGGTGCAACACGCGCTTCTTATGGCTCGGCGCCACCCACGGCTAACGCAGCCGGTTTGACAGAGAATATTGCTAGCGCGCTGTGCTACTTGCTCGGTTTTATTACGGGAATTATCTTCTTGGTTGTTCCACCCTATAACCAGAACCGAACGATTCGCGTCCATGCCTTTCAATCGATCTTTCTGACCGTAGCCTGGGTTGCGTGCCACATGTTAGTGGCAATTCTCGGCCTCATAACGCATGGATTTGGATTTTTCTTGAGCCCGCTAGTCGGTGTTCTCTTTTTTGTGCTTTGGTTGTACATGATTTTCAGTGCCTTCAACAACAGGAAAGTCAAATTACCGGTCATTGGCGATCTAGCCGAGAAACAGGCGTAAACCGAAGTCGTAGCCTGGCCGTCTCATACTAAAGACTGTGAGACATTGCATTGTTTTGGCGCTCGCCGTGAGTGGCCTGGCGCGTGCCGAAGATATTACGCCGCGCGTTGGAGTTGTGGAAGTTTATGGCGCGCGGAAGGTATCTGTCCAGAAGATCAAGTCCGCTGTAGGTGCGAAGGCCGGAGATCCGCTGCCCTCACGCGGGGATGCCGAAGACCGGATCGATAAGATTCCCGGTATTCTGACGGCGCGTGTCGAAGCGACCTGTTGCGATCAGCGCAATATGGTTCTCTACGTTGGCGTAGCAGAGCGAGACGAGCCCCATTTTGAATTTCACGCCGCCCCTACGGATGCCGTGGCTCTCCCAGTGGATGTCGTGGGCAATTACCATGCATTTCTCGATGCGGTCGCGGATAGCCTTCACTCTCATCATGCGGATGAAGATCTCACCAACGGTTATTCCCTGATGGCAGACGCTGAATGCCGCCGGCTGCAGGAGACGTTCATTGCGTCCGCCGCTAGCGACTTGCCTCAGATCAATCAGGTGTTGCGGGCATCGGCCGACGGCGAGCAGCGAACCATGGCGGCCTATCTGCTGCCGTACGGTCCACGTGGGCCCCGAACTTCAAAGACGATTGTTGATGGCCTTCAATATGCGTTGCAGGACTCGGATGGCGCCGTTCGTCAAACCGCCATGCGTTCCCTTCAGGCAGTTGCGGTGGGCGCAAAGCTTCACCCGGAGCAGCAGGTTTATATACAGCCAACGTGGTTTGTGGAACTGATGAACTCCGTCGTGTGGTCTGATCGCCGAGGGGCCAGCTTGGCGCTCGTCAATCTGACTGAGAACCGCGATCCCGATACGCTAGCGCTGCTGCGCGCGCGCGCGCTCACCTCAGTGATCGAGATGGCTCGCTGGCACGATCTGGAACACGCGCTTCCGGCGTTCATCCTAGCGGGGCGGATCGCCGGGTTGAACGAGAAAGAGATTCAAGCCGCGTGGGTGAGCGGAGATCGTGAGCCGGTTCTGAAGCAGGCACTTAAGGCAAAGAAGAAAACGGCGGCCACCTAAACTGCGGAACTAGCCAAATCAGTGCCGTAGATCAGCCTTCATCCAACTCATCCGGCGCCGGCGCATGTTCTCGAAGATCCGGCGCCGGTTCCGGCTGCTCCACCGGCAACTCAGGCCGAACTTTACCGTTAGGTTCGTGACGGCCGATCTCGTGGTGATTAATCAGCCGCACTTCGCAAACGCAGCAATCACTACAGCGCTTGCAACGCTCGCATAAATGATTCATACAGGTGTCCTTCGTGCAGGCGATGCAAATGTCGCGCGAGCCTTCGCCGCAGATTGAACAGGTGAACGTGGTTACTTCCATTAATACTTGTTGGACCTCTTGCCCGGCGGTTGTTTGCTCATCTCAGCGCGGCAACGCTGCGCCTCCTGGTCGGCGATTTTGAAATTTTGTTCCGTGCTGGTAGTGAGATCCCGCACGTAATCGCGCAAGCGCTCGCGGCTGTTGAAATTGCGAGCGATAAGCGCACTCAGCTTATCAGCCGAAGACCGGTCTGCGTACTTCTGGGCGCCCTCAGACAGCGAACGAGTGCTGGCTTCGAGCGCCTCGAGACGAAAATAGAGATCGAGCGCGAGCGAAAGGCCCTCAGTCTTCTGCTGCAGTTGCGTGGTTGCATATTTGACGTCATTCAGCTGCTGTTGCGCAGTCTGCCATTGAATCATGTACGTGCTGGGCGCGCCCTTCTGGTCATACCACTGTTGAGGGTTTAGCTTGGCGAGAAGGGGCTGCAGTTGCTCGTTCTCGTTCAACAAATCGGTCAGGGTCTTTCGGACGTCCCAGGGATTCTGTAAACCGGACTCGGCGAGCGTCTGCTGCCGGCTTAGACCGGCCGGTGCTTGGCTCGGCGAGCGATTTGATTGAACGGGTTGCTGAGCGTCCACCGCGGCAGCGTAAGAGCAGGCAGCCAAACTGATGCGCACTGCAAGGCGGCATCGCTTTGAGATCATCCGCCTTCATTGTAACGGCGGAAGGTCAGGGACGGCCTTCGGGCAGCGACTGGCGGCTTCGGCTACAAACTTATTGCCCTCCACCGGCTCGCCATTCCGGTTGCCTGAATGTCCAGGGGTGATGGCCGACAGGATCTTCACTGTGTAGCGGTAAAGTGATCCACGATCAATGCGCCGTGAGATGGGCTCATCCCTTTGCACCAGGATGGCGTCTATGGCCTTTACAAGCACCGGCTCACTGCGCGGCAAGACCGCGTGCTGGACGCGGACCTGGCCTTCAATCACGTCGATCCTCACCGTCTCGTCCTCATCGATCGCCAAGGCGATGGTAGCTGCTTCGTGCGCTGTAATCACAGCAACGGGAGTGAAAATGCGCTGCTGCGGCCCGACCCCCGTTGGCTGAAGATGAATCCGCACTCGTCCCGCCAGCACATCCAGCAGGTCGCCCGCGGTAGCGGCGTTCTGCCTGAAGACAACACGTGAATTGCTGTAGATATCGAAGGTGCTTCCTCCTGCCACTTCGAAACGAGCGTAACCATCGCGGCCGGTTGTGATGACTTGCTGTACGGGTACGCGTTCGCCGGTGCTCAACGCCCAGGGACGTTGGTCACGAATGCGCGATACCTGCCCACTCACGGCGGTGGCGTGAGCTTCGTTTATTTGAGCTGCTGACGAATCGATAGGGGATTGCTTGCAGTAGCCGGCTAAAGCAGCAGTGAACGCAATCGATACTGCACAGTGAAGCTTTCTCACTTTGACCTTCTCCCGCCAACCCTATTCTGCCTGCCCGGAGACAGAACGCCAGCCATTGCAAATTCACCGCACAAGCAGACGTTCACAATCTTTCTACGTGAGATGAGTACCGTTGCGTTGCAGAATAGTTCAATTCGATTATTTCTGGAGATGTAGGCCGCAGGCTCGTCTTGCTAACCTTTTCGGCGCTCAAAGACGTCGGTCTTCACGACGCCCGAGCCTTCGCGGATGGTCACTAAACGATCGGCGGAAATATCGCTGACGCGCTCCACCGCGCCGTTCGGCCAGCGAATATCCAAGTTGACCTTAGCCACATCGCCCAGTCCGAAATGGAGCCGCATATCGTTTGCCGAATAGAAACTGGCCTGGCTTTGCACTTCTTGTGCCTGCACCTTTTCGCCGTAGTGAACTGTAACGCGCGCTCCAATCGCACTACGATTCGACTTAGTCCCGATTAGCTTAACCTTGATCCAGTGATTGTTCCCGCTGACATCGTTCCGTAGCAGCGATGGAGGCTCATTCAGGTTCACGATGAGTACGTCCATGTCGCCATCGTTGTCGAAGTCACCGAACGCACAACCCCGGCTGGCGTGCGGCGCTGCAATTCCGGGCCCCGCCTGCCCGAGCAGTTCTTCGAACTTGCCGTTTCTCAGATTCCGAAAGACGATGCGCGGACTCTTGAACGGATAATTCGGCATGATCTTCTCAATCTCCGGATACACGCTTCCCGTCACCCAGAACAGGTCCGGATAGCCATCGTTATCGGCATCGAACATTCCCGCGCCCCAGCCGATGAAACGGGTTTCCACTCCCAATCCGGCTGAATTGGTCACGTCTTCAAAGCTGCCTTTGCCGTCGTTCCGATAAAGGACCGCGGTATCGTCCGCGAAGTGCGTCTTCAGAATGTCCAGGCTACCGTCCAGATTGTAATCTCCGATGCCCAGCCCCATACCGGCCTGCTCCATGCCGTCCTCGTTTAGTGCGACTCCGCTTTCGAGACCAACTTCGGTAAACGTTCCGTCGTGATTGTTCTTGAACAAAAAGCTGGGCGTTGAATCGCAAGCCACGTAAACATCGGGCCAGCCATCGTTGTCGAAATCCGCCGCAACCGTTGTCATGCAGTAACTGCCCTTTGCTTTCGATACGCCTGCCTTCTCGCTGACATCTGTAAAGGTGCCGTCGCCGTTGTTGTGATACACCAGCACCGCGCCGCCGGGCAGGCCGCGCGGGCCGCAATTCACTGGAACGCCTTTCCAATTGCAAAAAGCCTTCTCGCCCGGTTTCGGTATCCTGGTTGGATCAAAATCTAAGTAGTTGGAGACGAACAGATCCAGGTGACCGTCACGGTCGTAGTCGACGAACGTGCAACCGGAGCCCCAGCGTTTCGCACCGGTATACAGTAGCCCCGATTTCTCAGTCGTATCCGTGAAAGTGCCATCGCCGTTGTTCCTGTACAAAACGTTCTGACCCCAATACGTAATGAACAGGTCATCAAATCCATTGTTGTCGTAATCGCCAACCGCTACAGCGGAGGCCCAGCCAGTACGCCGGAGGCCTGCCTTGGCAGTGACATCAGTAAACGTCCCGTCCCGGTTGTTGTGATACAGCCGGTTGGTTGCGCCTTCCGGTGCACCCTCGAGTAGAGTGCCGCTCAATAGAAAGATGTCGAGCCAGCCGTCTTGATCGTAATCGAGGAACGCGCAGCCGCAACCGACAGTCTCGAGTATGTACGTTTTACGGTCGGCTCCTCCGTAAATCAGCGGGGCTCGCAGGCCAGCTTGCGCCGCTACGTCGGTAAAGCAAGCGTTGAAAGGCAGCCCGGAAGGCTTGCCGCGAGGCTGTGCCTTTACCGCGCGTGAGGAAACGCCTTGCGCCAACGCATTTGCAACTGGAACTCCCATGAGCCCCAGAATGGTTCGCCTGGTCAGCCCGTCGTGCTTCATCGCTCGCAGTTTAGCAGCGTAGCAGCGACGGACCGCATGGGCGCCTTACCGTCCACTGACTGCTGTGGCGCCTTGAAACGTCCTTGAGATAAGAGCCTGCGCTTCTTCTTGGATGCGCCGCAGATGCTCTTGACCGAGAAAGGTTTCCGCATAGATCTTGTAGACGTTCTCAGTTCCGGACGGGCGCGCCGCGAACCAGCCATTCTTCGTGACCACCTTCAATCCGCCGATGGGCGCGCCGTTGCCCGGTGCGGTGGTGAGCATGGCTTCGATGGGTTCGCCCGCCAGCTCCTTCGCGGACACTTGCTGGGGCGAAAGCTTCGAAAGAATCTCCTTCTCGTCGGGAGACGCCGGCGCATCGATCCGCTCATAGACTGGCGCGCCGAATTTCTGGGTCAGCTTCACATACCGTTGGCCCGGATCTTCACCGGTCTTGGCAGTGATCTCAGCTGAAAGCAGCCCCATAATCAAGCCGTCTTTATCGGTGCTCCATGGCGATCCGTCTTTGCGCAGAAAAGAAGCGCCGGCACTTTCCTCCCCGCCAAAGCCCAGCGAGCCATTGAGCAAGCCATCGACAAACCACTTGAACCCGACCGGTACTTCCACCAAGCGCCGCCCTAGATCTGCCGTCAACCGGTCGATGATGCTGCTGCTGACAAGCGTTTTCCCCACGCCCGTGTCCGGCTTCCATTGCGGCCGGTTGCGGAACAAGTAATCGATGGCGACGGCCAGATAGTGATTCGGATTCAAGAGCCCGGAACTGGGCGTTACGATTCCGTGGCGATCATGATCGGTGTCGCAGGCAAAAGCTATATCGTAACGGTCCTTCAGTGCGATCAGACTCGCCATGGCGTACGGCGAGGAACAGTCCATCCGGATCTTGCCGTCCCAATCGAGCGTCATGAAGCGGAACGTTTGGTCGACAATCGTGTTGACCACCGTCAGCTTCAGGCCAAAGCGCTCTGCGATGCGCGGCCAATACGCCACGCCTGCGCCCCCCAGCGGATCGGCGGCCAGATTCAGCCCCGACTTGGCAATCAACTCCATATCGATCACCGACCCCAGTTCATTCACGTAGCTTCCCAGGTAATCGTGCCGATGCGTCGTGTTCGCTTGCAGTGCCCTCTCATACGGGATGCGCTTCACGTCCTTCAATTGCTGGGCAAGCAGGCCGTTGGCGCAGTTCTCGATCCACTTGGTAGCGGTAGTATCGGCCGGGCCTCCAGAGGGCGGGTTGTACTTGATGCCACCATCTTCGGGAGGATTGTGCGAGGGCGTGATGACGATTCCGTCCGCCAAGCCATCCTTGCGGCCGCGATTGTAAGTGAGGATAGCGTGCGAAAGGGAGGGCGTGGGTGTATAGCCGCCCTGCTCGTCTATCATCGTTTCCACGCCGTTGGCCGCCAGAACTTCTAGCGCGCTCACGAAGGCGGGCTCCGAAAGAGCATGCGTATCGGAACCGATAAACAGCGGCCCGGTCGTGCCCTGCTGATTTCTATAGCGGCAGATGGCTTCGGTAATTGCCAGAATGTGATTCTCGTTGAAACTGGCGTGATCGGGTGAGCCGCGATGCCCCGATGTTCCAAATGAAACCAGTTGGGCCTTCTCTGCCGGATCCGGCTTTAGCGAGTAATACTTCGTGATCAAGCGAGGAAGGTTGACTAGTTTAGAGGGGTCTGCGGGCTGGCCCGCGCGCGGACTGATGGACATGACGCTCCTATATTATTCCTGCCATCTGGCAGCTAGCTGGGAAATGTAGAACCAGGAATGTAGAACCCGGCGGAGGCACCCACCCAGTCCACGTCCTTATTGAAATCGACGCCCATCATCTTGCCGCGGCCCGTACGGATGACTGTAGTCGTAGCCTTCAACTCGCCGCCATCGCGTACGTACATGACGCGGATCTCAGCTTTGGTCATGCCGCTTGGGGTCGCGATCGTCGGCACGAAATTCACTTTGCGCTGCAGGATAAAATCGCCTCTTTTTTGGTGCGGAATTGCCGCGATCTCTTCTTTCGACGGCCCGATTTTTACTCCCAGGCCGGCAAACGAATACAGCGGTTTCAGTACATACTGGTCCAGGCCGTCCGGCAGCTGCTTCAAATCGCTCAGGAACCACGTCTCAGGCACACTGACATGCCGGAACCAGGGCAGAGAAAATTTACTTAGCCGGAAAAACCAGTTAGGATGTCCCGCCCACTCTACGTCCAGATCGTCCGTAAACTTAAAATCCGCCTGAATGTTCTTCCGTAAAAGCTCGTCAACAATCACGCGGTTGTAGATGCGTTTGATTTGCGTCCCGTTGAAGTAGAGCTTTCGCCCTTGCTTGCGCACTTCGTTGATGCCGGCAATTTTCAAACCCAACAGCTTCTCCGTCACCAGGAAATCGGGAAGAGTCTTCTGCTGGTACGGGTCAATTTCAAGCAGTATCACCTCCTCCGGCGCATGCTGGTTCAAGATGGCTCGCCTCAATAACTCGATGTATCCGTGCTCATCCAAGCCTTCGAGAAACACGGTGAGATGCGGTTCCAAATCATGCAAGCGGTACGTTCGCCGGTACGCATTCGCGAGCGCTAGTTGCAAGCCATAAATAGAAGGGAAGCCTTGAATTTCAACCAGCTTCGGCTCCAGACTTCCATCGGGCGCCTGAACCAATCCGAAATCGGCTTGGACAAAGAGCGGATGCGCGGCTTCGTTCGGCACGCGAAATTGGGCTGGAATAGCGGTTTCCGATGCGTCCTTGTAGGCCGGGTTCAAAGCGAGCTGCTGATACAGCTCCCACCCGTAGCGCACCATCTTGTCCAGCAACGCTTGCGGGAAAAAAACCGGAGTCTCGCTACAGCGGAAGCCGGGCGCCGCGCCCATGCTCTCTTCCAAGCGTTGAAGAAACTCGCGGTACAGCTCTGGAGTCCAAAGCTGGTTGAAGCGATGCCGCAGCTCCGGTATCACCGTGGGCGCCGCTCAAACAAGAAACACGCCTGCGCTCATAATCTGTAGATCATCGGCCCAGATATCGAAATCCCGGCCCACTACATCTATGTGAGTGGTGGAAGTCCATTGAGCCCCGGTGTGTGCTCCGTAAGGGTCTCCGAAAGCCATGTGCACGCCGGGGATTTTTTCATCCTGCAGAATGTTTCCTACCACCTCATGAACGGCTACATTGGTTCCGATGGCGAACTCGCCCACCCTGTCGCTATTCTCGTCGCGGTGCGCATAGTTCCAGAACTCGCTTTCCAGTTCTTTATTGAGTGAAGACGCCCTGGTCAAGCGATTACCCTCTATTGTCAATGTCAAAGGCGTGTCCTTCAAGTCGCCGTACTTGGCGCAGAGATAATCGCCGACAACGCCATCGACTACGAAGGCGCCATTTACCTCTAGCGGCGAGGTGAAGGTCTCGCCACCGGGCAAGTTACCCCACTTTTCACGGCTGATCAAGCCGCTGGTTTTGATCCACTTGTATTCGGGTGTCAAGGTTGCTTCGATATTGGTGCCCGCCGGAGTGATGGCGCGAATGCAGCGCGCCTTGTTGACGATGTTCATCACGCGCAAAGTCAGATCGTCTACTTTGGCAAAGTCCGCGCGCATTCCCTCCAGCATGATCTTCTTGTCAATGTTCACCATGTGGCCATGGCGAAGCTGTTTGCGGTTGACTACCTCGCACATCTGCATGCGCGTTTTGAGTTCGTTGGGCTGGGCCTGGACGGCAAAGATGCTGACCTGGCTTGATTCCATATCGTTCAGGATGGCTTGCGGCATATCGATGAGCGGGCGAGGCGCAAGATCCTCCAGTACGAAGGTGCTGAACGAGCAACCCGAATGATCCAACTGCGAGGCCAGGCTGGCGGCAATCTCTTCACACGCCTTGTCGGTGATGAGCGTCACTTTTTCCGAAGGCTGTACTTTCAGGCACACAAACACGGCATTGCGCGCCCCCAGGGCAAGTTCAGGATCGAAGTGCCTCTGCTTCAGGTTGGCGGTCATCCGCCGGCACCGGCAACCGCGGCCCCGGTGGAGATCTCGGCCTCTGTCTCATACATCATGTAGTCCACTACCTTTGTAAGGTCGCCTGTTTCCTGAAACACGCGCAGCTGGCGGTCGGCTCCCGTGCCGTGCTCCAGGATCCGGTGTATGTAATTCACCTCGTCACGTGACCCTAGTTCATCCACTACGTCGTCCACGAACGCCAGGTATTCGTAAATAAGATCTCTGACGGGCACCTCTTCTTCTCTCCCGAAGTCGATCATCTTGCCGTCCAGCCCGTAGCGCAGCGCGCGCCATTTATTTTCCATGATGAGCGCTCGCCGATAAAGCCGGAACCCCTGATTGGCCGCATGCAGTTTGTATAGCTTCGCGATTGTCGCTTGAATGAGTGCCGCAATCGCGATACTTTCGTCGGCTCGCATCGGTACGTCACAGATCCTGAATTCAAGCGTTGGAAAGTTCGGGTGCGGCCGGAGATCCCACCAGATCTTCTTCGCATTGTCGATGCAACCTGTCCTGATCAACAAATTCACGAAGCGATCGTATTCGCCCCAGCTAGGAAAATAGTCGGGTATGTTGGTTCGCGGAAATTTGTCGAACACTTTACAGCGGTATGATTTCAGCCCGGTATCCATTCCCTGCCAGAACGGCGAGTTGGTGGACAGCGCCAGGATGTGCGGAAGGAAGTAGCGGGCGGCATTCATCAGGTGAATGGCAACTTCGCGATCTTCGACGCCAATGTGCACGTGCAGGCCGAAGATGAGATTGGCCCGGGCCACCATCTTCAAGTCTTCTACGATCACTTCGTAACGTTTGTCGGGGTAGATCTCCTGATGACGCCAGTCCGCGAAGGGATGGGTACCGGCGGAAGCCAACCCCAACCCGTTCTGCTTAGCGAGATTGGCGATTTCGGTTCGCAGACACTTCAGTTCTTTCGATGCTTCTTTGATGTCGTGACAAACTCCTGTCCCGACTTCCACTACCGATTGGTGCATCTCGGCTTTCACTGCTTCCTTAAGTAGTTTCTTGCCTTTCGAAAGAATCTCCGTGTCAATATGCGAGCGAAGATCGCGCGTCACCGGATCGACGGTCTGATACTCCTCTTCGATTCCGATGGTCAGACTGGGCTTCATTGTCCGTGCCTCCAGCGCCTGGGTAGCGCCTCATCTTGCTTACTACTTCGACGCGGCTGTTGCCTTTGCCTGTCCGCCGCTCAGGAAATGACCCCAATGATACTCTGTCTGAGGCTGTTCACTACTGAGCGCTTTCTCAATGGCCAATTGAGCGACGTTTTCCACCACCCATTCGAAGTTTTCCGCTCCTACTGACTGCACATCCGCATCGGGCGCCGGGTTAAGAAAATCAATCGCGTACGGAATACCATTCTCCACCGCAAACTCAACCGTGTTGAAATCGTACCCCAGTGCTCTACAAAGCGTGAGGCAATCCCGCACAACACGATCATGCAATGGGTCGGAACTCCACTTGCTGTCTGTCACGTAGCGGAGATGGTGGGGTAGCCGCGGGTCGTATTTCATAACATGCACCTTCTCACGCCCCACAACGTAGCAGCGAAAGTACTCATCGAACTCTACCGCCGATTGCAGGGTCATGCAGATGGCGCCGGTCTGCTCATAAGCCGCAAAGAAGTCTTCCGGGGAGTTGACCTTGTACACGTTCTTCCAGCCGCCGCCGCTGAACGGCTTGAGGAAAGCGGGGAATTTGATGTAGTCGAAGATTTCTTCCCAGTTCAGCGGGAATGTCAAATTCCTCATGGACTGCGCCGTTGTCCCGGCGGGGTGTGCTTTGTGCGGCAACACTACCGTATTCGGCACCGCCACCCCCAACTTGCCGGCTATCGCATAGTTGAAGAACTTGTCGTCAGCGCTCCACCAGAATGGATTGTTGATAACGATAGTTCCGGTGAGAACAGCATTTTTGAGATAAGCGCGAAAGAACTCGATATCGTGCGAGATGCGATCGATGATGACGCGATAGCCGCTCGGCTCCGCCATCTTGATCCCGCCAATCCGAATGTGCTCGGCTACTACGTCAGGAACATTTTTGCTGTTGATTCGCTCCACCAATGCGGAAGGAAAGGTATTTTCGATCCCATAAAGAATTCCGATCCTCGGCATGTTTACCTCATCTTGGAACAACTGAAAGCACAGACAAGCACCAGAACTAAAAATACTTTTGAGCCATCCGCTGCCAAAGCGGCCAATCGTGCCGCTCGCCCCCGGTCCAAACATCCAGCCAGTGAGGGATGCCTTTGTTGCTCAGGATACCGTCCATCCGGAGATTCTCACCCAGGCAAATGTCGTGATCTCCAGCCCCCAGGACTAGCTTCATAGCCCGGTAGCGGTCCAGAAACCAAGTGTCGGCCACATTCGGGACGTAATCCACGGGATTGTTGAAGTAGAAGTCCTGGTCGTAATAGCTGTCCATGAACGGCTTGAGGTCAAAGGCGCCGCTCATCGAAACGCAACTCGACACCACGTCGGGGTGGCGCAAAGCGAGATTCAACGCATGATATCCGCCGAAGCTACACCCGGTAGTGCAAATCTGTCCAACGCCGTTGAGCCCGGTGATCAACGGAAGCACTTCAGCGAGAATGTAATTCTCGTAGGCGATATGTCGCGCCACGCGCTCATGAGGATGAACGCCGCGGTTGTACCAACTCTCCCCATCGACACTGTCGACACAGAAAACCTGCAGCTGCCCGGCCTCGATCTTTTGGGAGATCGCGTGGATCATCCCGGAGTTTTCGTATTCGTAGAACTTGCCCTGGGAAGTGGGAAACACCAGCACCGGGGTGCCGCTTTGGCCATAGGCGAGCAATTCCATTTGCCGGCCCAGACGGCGGCTGTACCAATTGTGATAATCGCGGCGCATCTCTGGTTAATTCGGCTTACTGCGAACAGCAGATTCAACCCGAATCCATCTTACTCGTACGCTTGGAAAGCTATTGTTGCGGACGTTGCGCCCGGTTCGGATGAGTCTGCGCCCGGCGGGAACCCGGTTTTGACTTCGGTCAGCAACTTGCAAAGAGCACAAACGGCTGTTAACTCTTGCCTCCTTCGCGGAAATGTTACTTTTCGCCGCGAAGGATGCAACGGCGGGCAGCATACGTTTCATCTAAGTACAGGTAGGCGAAGAATTGACGCATTTGTTAAACTGGTCGATTAATCCGTCCGTTGTGACTTCTCGCCGCGGCGGAACGGGGGGCATGTCAAGAGGTTTAAGGTGGAGAACGTTATCAGCGCTCTTCGCTTTCTTCCTGTTGGCTTGGAGTGCTTTCGCGGATACGGATGCGGCCTCGCCCGACCAAGCCGACGGGCCGTCCGCAGCCATCCTGAAGAAGTATTTGCAAGCCACGCAAACCCACGACGAAACGCTGCGAGGTGCTTCCATGGAAGTGGATATCGATGTCTCTGTACCCAAGCTCAAAGAGCAGGGCAGACTCCGCGCACTCCGGAGGATTTCAAAGGTTGGTCAAATCACGTATCGTGTGCTTGGCTTTCAAGGCGACACTACTGTCAAGAGCCAAGTGATCGGTCGCTACCTCCAGGCGGAACAACAGGGGCAAGGCGATCAGAGCCTCGCCATTACACCAGCGAACTACAAATTCAAATACAAGGGCCAAAGGCCCACTGACACAGGCAAGGATGTCTCCATTTTTCAACTCTCGCCGCGCAAGAAGAAGGTTGGCTTGTTCAAAGGTGAGATTTGGCTTGATGCCACGACCTGCTTACCCATTTTCGAGAAGGGCCGCTTTGTGAAGAATCCTAGCATTTTCTTTAAGAAAGTAGATTTTGAGCGTGCTTTCAGAATCGAGAACGGTCTGGCGATTCCGCAATACACTATGAGTACGATTGACGCCAGGCTGATTGGTAAAGTGGAGTTGAATATCAGCTACTCCCATTTTTCACAGACTGCGGCAGATGTGGACGGGGCAGACAGTCAATCGGAGGCTGTCGCCGGCGCAGTAGCAGTTGTCCAATGACGTTAGCCGCCGTCCAGAGCCTCTTTTCCGCTCTGTACCTCGCCGGACACCCGATCGCTCTTCTTGGGTTGAGTCTGCACCTATAACCAAGTAACCTTAAAGTAATCATCAGGAGTCCATGAGAACCCTTTTTCTAAATCCTCCTTCTTTCGAGGGCTTTGACGGTGGCGCCGGGTCGCGGTGGCCTGCTTCGCGCGAGATTGAATCGTATTGGTACCCGGTTTGGCTTTGTTATCCCGCCGGCCTGATTCCGGATAGCAAAGTTGTCGACGCTCCGCCACACAAGATCACCATCGATCAAACGGTGGCCATGGCGCCCGATTACGAGCTGCTGGTGCTCTTCACCTCCACCCCCGGTTTCACCGTGGACGTAAAGATCGCGGAGATGATGAAGGACCTGAACCCGAAGCTGAAGGTCGCCTTCGTTGGCCCGCCCGTCACCATTGAGCCGGAAAAGAGCCTGCTGGCCTCTACCGCCATTGATTTTGTCGTCAAGCGCGAGTTTGACTACGCGATCCGTGATTTTGCCATGGGCAAGCCTCTCGAAGAGATTCCGAGCGTTGTTTTCCGGAAGAACGGTGGCTTTCAGCACAATCCCGAGGCGCCCGTCATTGAGGACCTGGACGCGCTGCCTTGGGCGACGAAGGTCTACAAGCGCGACCTCGATTTTCGCCGCTACAACGTTCCATTCCTTCTAAATCCTTACATCTCGTTCTACACAACGCGCGGCTGCCCCGCACAGTGCACGTTCTGCCTGTGGCCCCAGACGCATTCCGGCCACCGCTGGCGCCTGCGTTCTTCAGATGACATCGTGAATGAGTGCCGCTGGACTATCGAGAACTTTCCGGGTCTCAAGGAAATCTTCTTTGATGACGACACCTTCAATTACCAGAAGGCGCGCACCATTGAACTCTGCAGCAAGCTGAAGACCCTGAACTTCACCTGGAGTTGCACGTCCCGCGTCACCACTGATTACGACACGCTGAAGGCCATGAAAGAGGCAGGTTGCCGTCTTCTCATCGTCGGTTACGAATCGGGTGATCAGCAGATCCTCAAGAACATCAAGAAGGGCGCGACCATCGACATGGCTCGCCGCTTCACCGCGAACTGCAAAAAACTCGGCTTGACCATCCACGGCGACTTCATCGTGGGCCTTCCCGGTGAAACTCCCGGCACGATTCGCAAGAGCATCGACTTCGCTAAAGAACTGGATGTGGAAACCATTCAGGTTTCGATTGGCCACCCATTCCCCGGCACCGAGTTCTACGATCACGTCAAGAGCAACGGCCTTATCACGCTTGACGAAAAGATGACCGATGATGTCGGCCACCAGATCCCGAACTACCAATATGAAGGTTTGGATCAGGCCGAGCTAGTCGGTTGGGTGGAACGATTTTACGGCGAGTTCTACTTCCGTCCCAAGGTCGCCTTCCGGCTTGTCCGCAAGGCAATCTTCCACAACGATGAGCGAAAGCGCCTGTACAAGGAAGCTCGCGAATATATGGCGCTCCGGGCCAAGCGTAAGCTGTACGTGAAGGATTACAAGGAGCAGAAAGAGCGGGCGGCTGTTCTCAGTGCCGGGGACTGATCTGAGTAATTTGGATCGGAGTGATTTGGATCTGAGTAATTTGGATCTGACTGATTTTGATCTGCCTTCCGGAAGTGCCTCCGCTCTGTCCGACACGAACTGTCACGCTCTCCTGGCGGCTACAGAAAGTGTTTCTAAGCTCAAGGTGTTTGTTCTTGCCTTCGCCGTCATTCTGTTTAACTCGGTGGGCAATCTATCGCTCGCCTGGGGAATGAAACATGTGGGGGAAGCGATGGCGCTCAACCCCCTCGGTTATCTGCGGGCGATGCTGAATCCGTATGTCGCGTTCGGTGTAGTTCTGCTGTCGTTGTGGCTCTTGACTCGCATGGCGCTCTTGAGCTGGGCTGATCTCAGCTTCGTGTTGCCTCTTACCGGCGTCGGCTACGTCCTCGCTGCGGTGCTGGGGACGCTGTTCCTGAATGAATCCGTTACTCGGGTACATTGGGCCGGCACCTTGCTGATCTTTGCCGGGACCGCCATGGTCGGCAGCACCAATCAGCGGACATGTGAGACCAGCGGAGTCCAGCGATGAAGTGGCTGCTGCTGTCCGTAATTGTTTTTGCGACGGTTTTAAGCGACTTGCTTCAGAGCTATGAGATGAAGCGTAGTGGTGAGCAGCGTGTCGATGCACGCGGGCTTGCTCGCTTGCTTGCTTTGATCGTCAGCCGGCGCTACCTGGTACTTTCCATCGTCTGCATGGCTGTCTCTTTCTTCGCGTTTATGGCGTTAATTCAGACCGCTCCACTCAGTTTCGCTGTGCCGGCCTCCGCCGCTACGTTCGTCCTTGAAACCGTGCTCGCCAAGTTCGTCTTGAATGAGCAGGTGGGAAAACGCCGGGCGGCCGGCGCTTTGCTTGTCCTGGGCGGCGTGCTCTTACTCGCGCGCTAGATACCTTGCGCCTGTTCTGGCTCCTCTTCGTCCCGGCAACGGCCTACCAGTTGCTCGCCATCGTGGCTGCCCTGCGCCATCTTTACGCGCGCCACTCTGACCGTCGGCGCCATCTCGCGGATCTCTCGCCGGCTGTTTCGGTGCTGAAGCCGCTTCGTGGTATCGACCCCAATACTTACGAAGCCTTCGTCTCGCAGGTGGAGCAACGCTATCCCACTTTTGAGATTGTTTTCGGCGTGCACGACACGCTAGATCCGGCGGCCTTGGAGGTGCATCGCCTGCAGCGCGCTTACCCTCAGGCTGCCATTCGGCTCATCACCGCCGGTCCCATTGCTGCCCGAAACGGCAAAGTGGGCCTGCTCATCGAGCTCGCCCGCCACGCTCAGCACCCTGTCTGGGTCGTCAATGACAGTGACATCCTGGTAGATCCTGAATATCTGTCCCAAATCGTCGCCCCACTCGCGGAACCATCCATCGGAGTGGTGACCTGCCTCTATCGCGCGAAACCGCATAACGCGCCCTCAGCGTGGGAGGCGCTGGGCATCGCTACGGACTTCATGCCCAGCGCGCTCGTTGCTCAATTGCTTGGTGTGCGCGAGTTCGGCCTAGGTTCTACACTCGCTTTTCGGGCCGCGGACTTAGAACAAGCCGGCGGCTTTCTAGCGCTTGCGGATTATCTTGCCGACGATTACCAGCTGGCGAAACGGATCACCAGCCTCGGCAAGCGCGCTCTCTTATCCACGTACACTGTCGAAACCGCACTTGGCGAAGCAACCTGGACGGGGATCTGGTGGCATCAAATTCGCTGGGCCCGCACGATCCGTACCTCAAAAGGCGGTGGCTATGCCGGCCTGCCGGTCACGCACGCAGGCCTTTGGGCCGTCATCGCCGTACTTTCCGGCGCCTGGCTCCCGGCGCTTACTCTCCTCACCTTGCGCATGCTTTCCGCTCTCCTGACGGCCGGCTTCGTCCTGGGCAGTCCGCTCCCTTCCGCGTTTTGGCTTGCTCCGCTATGGGATCTGTACGCATTTTGCATCTGGGTTACGTCATACGCCGGAAGGAAAGTCCGCTGGCGGGGCCAGGTGCTCACAATAGATCCGCAAGGCCGCATCCAGGCCTGAATGGCTCTTACCCATGCATGTTAGGCTGTTAGCTTCACAACGTCTTGCGAACGGCCTGCGACAGCAATCGCGCCAGACGCGCCATCATTATAGGAGTTACTCAGTCTGATGTTTTTGAAATTTTCGAGCGGTTTGCTCCTTGCTGCCCTAGCGGCAATCTCCGTATCGTCCGCCGCAGCGCAGCAAATTGCGCCTGCCAAGGTCGCCATCATCAACGCGCAGAAGGCAGTTGCCGACACCTTAGACATTAAAAAGGCCCAAGCCGGCCTGGAAGCAAAATTCAGGCCGCGCCAACAGGTGGTCCAAACCCTGCAAACTCAGTTGCAAACCATCCAGCAGCAGTTGGCCGCGCCCAATCTGCCTCCGGACAGAGAAGCTCAATTGCGCGCCGACGGAACGCTGAAGCAGAAAGAACTTCAGCGCCTGGGCGAAGATCTCCAGACCGATGTAAACAATGAGCGTCAGGATGTGCTGGGCCGTGCAGGACGGCAAATGACGGACATCGTCAAAAAGATCGCTGAACAGCGCGGCCTTGACGTCGTCATCGACTTCACAAACACTCTTTACTACAGGCCCGCGCTCGATATCACGGCGGAAGCCACGGCGGCTTATGACAAAGCCTATCCAACGACCAGGTAAAGCCGCACTCAATAACCAATCGCTCTCGCGAGCGTCCATGTTGAAGGAGACCCCATGGGCAGCTACCTGGAACAGTATGGTGTAGACGAGTACCGCCGCAATCGAACTATCAAGTGGATTATCCTCAGCTCGATTGGATTAGTCATCTTGGTCTTGGGCGCTTACCTCTTGTTTCAGAACTATGCTGAAAAACAGGTCGTCAGTCGATTTCTCGCGCAGATAAACGGGCACAACTACGACGCCGCCTACCATGATTGGGGCTGCACACAGGAGCACCCGTGCCCGAATTATGATCGTGGCCGCTTTCTGAATGACTGGGGCCCGTCCAAGAAGATCTCATCGCCTTGGAAGATCGCTTCGGTCGAGGGGTGCAAGAGCTTCGTTACCGTCAATGTGCAAGCAGACGGCGCGGAATTGCAGTCCCTTGCCGTCGAGCGCGACAACAAGAGTTTGGGATTTGCGCCTGCGCCGGAGTGTCAGGAGAGACGGTGGCGCTGGAAACAATTCTTTGGGCGCATGCTGGGCCGGTCCTAGACCCCGCTGTGGGGCTCTGCCAGTTCCGATTCGTAGGCAGGCAACACATCATCCTCCCTGGCAATCCAGGTGTAGATCGTCGGCAGAACATAAACACTTAACAGCAGCGTCGCGCTAAGGCCGCCAACGATCACAATGGCAAACGGCTTCTGGGAGTCCGAACCAATGCCTGTCGAGATAGCAGCGGGCAGGAGCCCAAGAGTGGCTACCAGCATAGTCATCATGATCGGCCGCAATCTCAGGACCGCGCCTTCTACTGCGGCGTCGTGAATGCTATAGCCTTTGGCGCGTAGCTGGTTGATGTATTCGATCATGATTACGCCGGTCTCGACAGCCACTCCGAACAGCGCCAAAGTACCGATGCCGGAGGAAACGCTGAAGTGAGTACCCGTTAGGTACAACGCAAGAAGTGCGCCGATCGGCGACAAGACCAGGCTCACCATAGCCAGCGCGGCCCATTTTAAAGAACTAAACATTGTATAGAGGAGAAAGAAAATTCCAGCCACGGTTATAGGAACAATCAAGGCAAGGCGCGCGTTTGCTCGCTTTGCACTCGCGTATTCGCCGGCCCATTGCAGCGAGTAACCAGGCGGAAGCTTTACCTTTTGGTTCACCGTGCGGATTGCCTCTTCCACTGTGCTGCCCAGGTCACGTCCGCGCACGCTGTACTTAATTGCCACATACCGCGAATTGTCTTCGCGATAGATCTGTGAAGCGCCATCGCGCATGGTGATGCGGCAGACCTGGTTGAGTGAGACTCTCTCACCGGAGGACGCTAGAAGCCGAATATTCCCGATCTCGTCGGGCGTTCTGCGGTATTCAGGCTGGTAGCGGACCACCAGGTCGTAGCGCTGTTCGCCTTCCAGAACCTGGCTGATCGCTTTACCTCCTACCGCGGTCTCAACCGCATCTTGAATGTCTGCCACATTCAGCCCAAATCGGTTCGCCTCGTTGCGGTCTACTGCGATATTCAGATTGGGCTGCCCAATCACTCGAAAAAGACCTAGATCCTGAACGCCTCGAATGCTCTGCATCACCCGAATGATTTCATCACCTTTCCCCTCGAGTTCCTTGAGATCAGTTCCAAAGATCTTGATTGCCAACTCACCTTTTACGCCGCTAACCGCTTCTTCCATGTTGTCTGCGATTGGTTGCGAAAAATTCCATAACGCTCCCGGAATCTTATCTACCTCTCTGCCCATGGCCCGAATCAGCTCTTCTTTATTTTCGCGAAACAGTGGCCGCCACTGCGCCTTCGGCTTAAGGTCCACAAAGTACTCGGTGTTTGAGAACAGCGATGGATCCGTGCCGTCGTCCGGGCGTCCCACTTGACTGACAACCTTTGTCACTTCCGGAAAACTTGAGAACATGAGCCGAGCTTCTTTCATCACGTGCTCGCCTTCGTCCGGGCCTGCGCTGGGCGCCAATGTGCCCCTTGCCCAGATCGCTCCTTCGTCCAGGTGAGGCAGGAACTCTGATCCGATTGCGCCGCTTACCATCAGCGATACTGCTATCGCCAGCAGACCAACAGCGGTTCCCAGGACGATCAGCCGCCGGGCTAGTGAACTCATCGACCACTCGAGCGATCGCCGGTATCCCGCAATTAGAGCAGCAAGAACTGGATTCCGCCATTCCCGCGTGTTGCTTCGGAACAGCATCAACGCCAAGACCGGCAGGATCGAAAGCGAGAACAGCAACGCTCCCAGCAGCGCGAAAGCTACCGTCAACGCCATGGGCCGGAAGAGGCGGCCCTCCACATGCTGCAGGGTGAAGATCGGCAGGTAGGCGGTGATAATAATAGCGCGAGCAAAGAAAACAGGACGCTGTACCTCGTGAACAGCCTCCCGAATTACTTCCATCATCGTGCGCTCATGTCCCGGTTTCCCGATATGACGCAAGACGTTCTCGATCACGACCACGGACCCATCCACCACCATTCCGAAATCCAAAGCGCCCAGCGAGAGTAGGTTTGCCGGCACATGGCTCAAATCGAGACAAATGGATGCAAATAGTAGTGCGAAGGGAATCGTCAGCACGACAATAATTGCCGACCGTATGTTGCCTAAGAAGAGGAATAGGATAACGGACACCAGCAGAATGCCTTCTGTTAGGTTGTGCATCACCGTGTGTGTAGTGAAGTGAACCAGGTCACTACGATCGAGAAAGGGCACGATTTTAACGCCTGGCGGAAGAAAGTGATTGTTGAGGTAATCTACTTTCTCGTGGAGCGCGGCCAACATGGCGTCCCCATTCGCACCTTTCCGAAGCAGAACAATGCCTTCCACAGCGTCAGCATTGTCTACAATCATGCCGTCCTTCCGGTGTACCGCCTTCGCGACCTGGCCCAAGCGGATCTTAGGCCCCTGCGTAACGAAAGCGATATCGCGCACTAGGACCGGCGTTCCATTCTGCGCTTTCAGAACCGTCTGTCCGATGTCTTTCACGTCGCGATACAAACCCACCTCGCGGACGTTTACCTGCTGGCCCCCCGTTTGGATAAAGCTCCCACCCGCGTTTACGTTATTGCTGCCGAGTGCCTGCTCCATTTGCGTGATGCCAAGGCCGTAGGAGACCATTTTGTTCGGATCAAGCTCGACCTGATACTCGCGAGTCGTGCCGCCAAAGCTCGAGACATCAACTACGTCCGGAACTGATTTCAACTGCTTCGCAATCACCCAGTCTTCGAGCGATTTCAGCTGCATTAAGTCGTACCGCGGGTTTGTGCTTTTCAGTGTGTACCAGTACAGCTGCCCTACCGGGCTGTAATCGGGTCCCATGGTCGGTTGCAAATTATTGGGAAGGGTCACCCCGGATAACCGCTCTAGAACCTTCTGCCGGTTCCAGTCATTCTGGGACTCGTCATCGAAGTTCATGGTCACAACCGACAAACCGAATTCCGAAATGGACCGGATACTCGACAGGTGAGGAATACCGGCCATCTGCACCTCGATCGGGATGGTGACCTGCTGCTCCACTTCTTCGCCCGCCCGGCCCGGCCACTGCGTAATCACCTGAACGTAATTATTCGCAACGTCTGGATACGCTTCAACTGGCAGGTTCTTGAACGAGATAGCTCCCCAACCCAGCAGCAGTGCGCCCACCACTAAAACCAGCAGCTTGTTCCGGAGTGAATAATCGACAAAACCGCGAATCATGTTTACTGCTCACCCTCTGCGTTGAGCGCCAGCGCATCGTTCACTACCTGCTGGCCGGGAGAGATCCCGGACATTACATCTTGCTGACCGTCGCTGATCTTGCCGCCCTCCACCTGTGTTCTTCGAAACTGGCCGTTGGCCATGGGCACGAAAACCCAATCGCGATCGTGCAAATGTAGAACTGCTGCGCTGGGAACGCTCGCGTAAGCGTGTCCGTGTAAGCCGTAAAAAGTCGCAGTGACGAACATCCCAGCCCGCATCATCCCCGGGTTCGCCAGCTGTATTCGAACCTTCGCGCTGCGAATGGTCGGATCCAGAACCTTTCCTATGTTGCTGATCCGCCCGTGAAAAACGCGATCCGGATAGGCACTCAACTGCAAATCGGCGCTATCACCCAGCCTGATCGCCGGCAAATCGTTTTCATATACGTCGCAAATGACCCAGACCGTGGAAAGGTCTGCAATCGTGAAGAGATTCGCCTGATTATCAGGAGTATGCACGCTCGCTGACTGGGCTGCGTTTTGGTCGACAATTGTACCGGTGGCAGGCGCGTAGATGTTGACAACGGCATCGTCGTGGCTTGGGTCCCCTCCCAGCGTACGAATCTGCTGCGCCGCCGCCTCCATTGTGACCTTAGCCTTCTCTTCTACATCTTGCGCCACCTGCAAATCGTTTAGGGAGATCGCCCCACGCTCGTAGAGTAGTTTGGCCCGTTCCAGCTGCGTCCGCGACAGTTTCTCATCCGCTACCGCTTGCTTGTACGTCGAGAAGGCATTCGAAATGTCATTGCTTAAAACCTTCAGCATCAACTGCCCCTTCTTTACGTCATCGCCGAGCTTCGCATAAATCGCGATCACTCGTCCAGACGCTAAAGAAACAACTGGAATGGATTTCTCAACGTCGGGTGTCACGCTACCGGTGGCATGGATTTGCGGACGCTCATTCCGCTCGCCGGCCGCCACTAGCCGGAACCGCTCCGGCCGATCCACTTTCAAAACATTGAGGTCGGGCTCTTCCACAATTTTTGCTTTCGGAGGAGCTGCCGCTGCCTCATCCACCTTCTCCTTTGGGCCGCAGCCGCCCAGAACTACGCTGATCAGAACTAGCACCCAGGGCAAACGTATTCGTCTCATTTAATGACCTCTCGGCCTACCGACAAATTCACTTGGTTCACTGCCGAAAAATACGCCCCGACCAAATTTAAGTAATTCACTTTCGTATTACGGTATTCCCTTTGTGCATCAATGAAGTCCAGTAACGACCCGGACCCGTGCTCGTAGGCGAACGACACCGTGGAGCGAATCTCTTCTGCCTCCCGCAAGTACTTGGTCTTATACGGACGAAGCAATGTCAGAGTGTTCTCGAGCGTGGCGTACGCTGAATCCACATCGTGAAGTACGCCCACTTGCGCGGCGTCCTGCAACTTCTCATTGCGCCCAATATCAAGCAGCGTGCGCAGCTTGTCGCCCTGATTGCGGTCGAAGATGCGCAAAGGAAAGCTGACACTCACTCCCACATAGGTATTTAGTGGGGGCGGTTGGTGAGATACGTCTACCGCGAAGGTCGGGTCACTCGAACCATTTGCAATCGAGAGTTGATGGTCCGTCCTGGCTTTGTCCAGTGACTGTCTCGCCTGCCGCAAATCGGGACGCGCATTGCTAGCTTCCCGCCGTAACTCGTCTAGCGTTGCAACGGGCTCAGAAAACTCAAACTCTTGCTTGACGTCAAACTCGTCGGGAGATGCCCGATCGTGCAGAAGCGCTAGCAAATCGATCTTGGCGGTTCGCAGATTGACACTCGCCGTCTGCATGTCAGATTCGAACTGCACCCGCTGAATCTCCACTCTTTGAAAATCCACCTTGGCGATTGCGCCCACACTGAGTCGATCCCGATTGATTGCAATCTGCCTGTCATAGAAGTCTAGAGTCTCCTTCGTGACACCCATGACTGCCTTCGCCAGCAGCACACGATCAAACGCGTCGCGCAGATTGAACATCAAATTGCGTTCCAGATCGGCCTGAGAGGAGATTTCAACCTTTGTTCCTAACCTTGCACTCGTCAACCTCAGCTCTCGCTTATGCTGACGCTCGTGCAGATAGTTCAGATCCCAGAATGCATATGACTGCGAGATCGGCCGGTAGGGATTGCCGTTAAACGGCGTCAGCTGGTCGAATCCAAACGTCAAGCTAGGATTGGGTCGCAGATACGCTGTAATCTCGTCGGCTCGCGACTCGTCAATGTTCACCCGGCCTGCCAGCAGCGTCGGGTTATTCGCTCTAAACGTGTCTTGTGTCTCCTGCCAGTCAAGCGCTCGCGGAGTATTGGCAGTCTGGGCCACGCATCCGGCAGCAAACAGGAGACTGACACAAGGACGCCAACTTCGGCGCTGCATCTATCCTCCAACAATCTAGGGCGTTTTAAATGGGAATTGCTCTATGCTGTAACGAGCGAGGGCGGTGATCGGCCTGCGAGGCGCGGCGCCATTCGGTTAGCGGCCCGAATAGCCGGAGTGAAAATCAACGAGACAAAGAAGAAGACAAGGACTATTTCGCGCGCCTCAGAGAGTAGCGGATTATCCATCGCCTCGTACAACCGGATCAGGTTGTCCATCCGGGTATGTTTCCCGGCCGGCCCCCGTTCATGCTGCGCCGTGAAATGTTCCGTGCGCAATAGATCGTCCGTTGCCGAAATATACGGGAACAAAGCCGCGACGATGAGGGCCACCCCGACGATGTGAAGCCAAGGCGAGGGTTTCTCCAGCCGCCTGGTTTGGCGAAGCACAGCACGAGCCGTGCTGGCCAAGGCGACAAGCCCTAACCCCAGCCATACCAAATTCAGCGCTGTATCGAACTGCACTCCCCTTTAACGTATCACGCGTTTTAAAGCACCCGCCAGCTATTCGGCCTAGCAAGATCCTCAGCCTCGCTGATCCGGCTTAAGCAAGGCCAAGCTGCGTGAGAGGCTTTTCGCCGCACAGCAAAGGAAAGCAATCGCAACAGAAGGCAAACAAACAGTTTGTTTTTGCCTGCTAGCTTAGGTACACTAGTCTTTCTTCACACCCTGCCGGCGCCTGCGCCAAGTTTCCGAATGTCGAAACATAAACCTGACCGGTTGCTTGCCGAGGAGCGGCGCCGGGAAATTCTCGGCGTTTTAGGCCAGAACGGGAAAGTCACCATCCATGAAGTAGTGAAGCGCTTCGGTATTTCAGCTGTGACAGCGCGCGGTGACCTGGATGCTCTTTCGGAAAGCGGCGCGTTGGTCCGCTCTCACGGCGGAGGTATGCGACCGCTGGCGGCTGCGCCCGAACACCCTCTCACAGTTCGCGAGGGCATGCACCACGACCAGAAAGTCCGCATCGCCCAAGCGGCTGCCCACCTTATCCAGTCTCTGCAGACGGTCATTCTCTGCACTGGCTCCACCGCGGCGGAATTGGCCAACCAGATTCGCCGAGCTCAGCCTGAAAACATCACTGTGATCACCTATGCGCTCAACATCGCGGCGAAGTTGGCCGACCAGCCAAATCTCTCGCTGGTGATGTTGGGTGGCTTTCTCCGGCACCCGTCTACCGCCTTTGTCGGGCCGCACGCCGAACACATGATGCATTCTCTTCATGCCGATCACTGCTTCCTAAGCACGGTGGGCCTGGCCGTCGACGTGGGTCTCACCACGCTTGACATCATGGAAGCCCAGCTCAATCTCAGGATGATCGACTCTGCTGCGCAAGTGACGGTGTTGGCCGATTCCAGCAAGTTCGGCCATCGTAGCCTGTCGCTGATCTGTGATTTTAGTTCCGTGCATCGCGTTATCACCGACCTGGGAGCGCCTGCCGGCGACGTAGAAAAGCTGCGTTCCCGGGGTGTCGAAGTCATTCTTGCCTAGTCCTTTGGCTTTTCTTTCTTTCGTTTTCTTTCTTTTTTTGCTTGACGCCGCCTTTCGTAGGCCGTACAATTTCGGAAAGCCCACATATTCCTACACGGCTAAGGTCTTTGCCGTCTCGCGAAAGGAGTTTCACCACATGAGCAACATCCACAAGGTGCCCGCCCCAGTCATTGCACGCCTTTTCTCCACATTTCTACTGCTGGCGAGCGTGTTCACGTCCCCACGTGTCTTCGCCCAGGAAGTAACCGCTACCATCAACGGTGTCGTAACTGATCCATCGGGCGCCGCGGTCGCGGGCGCAAAAGTCACCGCGAAAGATCTTGACAAGGGTACGCCGTGGACAGCCAACACCAATGGTGATGGTCTCTACACTTTCCCCCGCCTGCCCATCGGAAGGTACGAAGTCCGGGTAGAACTGCAGGGTTTTCAGACGGCTGTAAACCCGGAAGTTGTCCTTCAATTAAACCAGGTCGCGAAAGTGGATATTCCGCTTCAGGTAGGCAGCATCAGCCAGACAGTTCAAGTAGAGTCGGCTGCGCCTGTGTTGCAAACTGAATCTACATCCCTAAGTACAGTCATTGACGCGCGCACCAACACGCAGCTTCCGCTCGCAACACGGAACTACGTACAGCTAACTCTGCTCGCCCCTGGCGCGGTTCACCCGAATCCTTCCGGATTCGAAAACGGACAATCGACCGGAAACGGCGGCAGGCCTTACATCAATGGAAATCGTGAACAGACCAATAATTTCCTGCTGGATGGAGTTGACAACAATCAGGCATCGGATAATTTGGTCGGCTACACACCCAGCCCAGACGCGATCCAAGAGTTCAATTTGATTGAGAACAACGCTTCCGCCGAGTTCGGCAACTTCATGGGCGGCATCATCAGCGCATCCATCAAGAGCGGCGGCAATGCGTTTCACGGCAACATCTTCGAGTTTTTTCGCAACGATAAGCTAAATGCGAACGATTGGCAGAATAACTTAGTAGGGACTCCACGCAAACTGCTGCGTTGGAATGAATTCGGCGCCACCCTGGGCGGTCCGATCAAGAAGAACAAATTGTTTTTCTTCGTCGACTATCAAGGCGAGCGTTTTGACACTCCCGGTAATACGCAAGGGTTCACTGTCTTGACGGCTGCTGAGCGCCGCGGCGATTTCTCTCAACTACTCACGCTGCGAAATCCGATTCAGCTCTACACTCCGGGCACGCATGTGCCTTACGTGAACAACCAGATTCCCGCAACCAGCCTGAGCCCGGTCGCACAGAGGATCGTCAATTCTTCTTACTATCCCCTGCCAATCAACAACAATCTGGCGAACAACCAAGTGAACACGGTGAGCACTCACACCAATGAGGATCAGGGTGATGCCCGAGTGGATTGGGCGCCTTCCGAAAAGGATCATCTCTTTGGCCGCTATTCGCAGAGTGTGCTGGATAATCCCACCACTAACAGCCAGGTCCTTCAATTTAATGGCGCCCAGAACTATCCCGTCCACAATGGCGTTCTTGACTGGACACACTCGTTCGGTTCATCGTTCGTGAATGATGCGCGTGTCGGCGTGAACTACGTTCTAATCACTAACGGCGCCGCTGCAAACGGATTGCCGAACCTGAATACAACCTTCGGAATTTCCGGTGTTCCGATCGGTCTTTTGGCCGCGCAGTCCTTTTCTACTGGCAGTGCTAACACCATTGGCACAGCGGATAACTTCGAATTGTTTGGTGACACCACCATTCAGTACGAAGACACGGCTATCTGGACCAAAGGTGCACACTCTATGCACTTTGGTTTTCAAGGATGGCGTCAACGCATCGACACTTTCTATGCGGGAAATAACGGTTTGGCCGGAACGTTCACCTATACCGGACGGTTTACTGCTTTAAACGGTGTGAGCCCCGGTGCGGCTGAAGCGGACTTTATCTTAGGACTGCCCGCCACCGTTGGAACCGGCACCGCCGGCGGTACTTGGGGGCAACGTGACAATATTCTGGCGGGCTTCTTCCAGGATGACTGGCGGGTAAGCAAGGAACTGACGGTCAACTTGGGCCTGCGCTATGAAATCCACACACCCTGGGTTGAGGTCCACAATCGTGAAACCAACTTCGGCTTGTTCTCCGGTGCAGTCGAAGTGCCTGGGCAAAATGGCAACAGCAACGCTCTGTACAACACCTACAACGGAATCGGGAACTGGCAACCGCGGATTGGGTTAGCCTATGCCCCGGGTAACGGAAAGACGGTTTTCCGCGCGGCTGCTACCGCGTCTTCCTACCTCGAAGGCACGGGCACCAATCTTCGTTTAACCATCAACCCTCCTTATTCGTCTGAGCACAATGCCGATTACACAGCCTTGGCTTATCCGGCAACGACGCTTGATCAGGGCTATACGCCCATTAACGGTACAGGCGTCTGTACCCAGGCTCAAGCCTTAGCAAGTGCAGCTACCTGCTATGCCGGCGTGAATCTCCGGGTTTGGGACCCGAACTTCCGTCCGGCGCAATCGTTGCAGTGGAACGCGAGCGTGCAACACGAGTTTGGAAGTTCGACGACATTCCAAGCCTCGTATGTGGGCCAAAAGAACACCCACTTGGTCGTGCCGCAAGCCTACAATCAGAATGTCCTTCAGGCGAACGGCACCGTAACTCGGAGTCCTTTCCTGTCCGGCAATCCAACCCTGCAAGGTGAAATTGGCCAGATCTCGGGCAGCGCGGCTTCGGGCAACCAAAGCTACAATGCACTACAACTGGTGTTCCAAAGGCGCCTGGCAAGTGGCCTTGCCTTTCAGGCTAACTACACGTGGTCGAAGTGCATATCCGATGCGATTGGTTACTACGGCGCCGGCGGTCAGTCCGGCTCACAATCCGCTTACTTCCAGAATGAATATAACGCTAAGTCAGAATGGGGCCCCTGCTTCTATGACGTCGAACATATTTTCAGCGGCTATGTAACTTACGATCTGCCCTTCGGACGCAATCGCATGTACGGCAAGAACATCAACAAGGTCGTGAATGCGGTGCTCGGTGATTGGCAGGTAAATGCAATTCCCAGTATTCATGGCGGCTTCCCCTTGACGGTTTCTGCCAATGACCAATCAGGTACGAGATCTCGCGGTGCGCGTGCGAGTTGCACCGCTCCGGCGATAGTTAATGGAACGCAAAATGCATCAGCAGCACTTGGGGGCGGCTATCAATGGTTCAGTCCCTCCACTTTCACTACTCCGGCGACCGGCACGTTCGGCAACTGCGGTGTCGGGACTGTGAGGGGTCCTGGATTACACACCATCGACCTGAGCGTTTCGAAGCTATTCTCAACCTTCGAACATCAGAATCTGGAGATCCGAGGTGAGTTCATTAACCTCACCAACACTCCGATTCTGAATGCGCCCAACCACTCCGTAGGTTCGGAATTGGGCGTGATTACCGGTTCGCAAGGCGCTCGTAATATTCAGATCGGTTTGAAATATAACTTCTAGCTGCTGAATTGAAGAGAAAGGGCTGCGCTTCTCTAGCGCAGCCCTTCTCTTAGCCGCTCTCACCTTCGAAAAGAGAGCGCATAATCGCGTTTATATGCACGCGTGTACAGTCGATATTCGCAAAATCAGTGTTGCTCTCGTTGAAGATGAGCGATAATTCCGTACCGGCCAGGATGATGGCCTCGGCGCCTTCCCGATCGCATAGTCTATGCGCCAAAGCTCTCAATCCGCGATACTGCTCGTCCGTTCCGCTGCCTTGCTCAACCAGCTGTACATAAGTCTCGCGAACGTATTCGAATTCAGCCAGCTTCAGCTTTACCGCTTCACTCTCGTTCAGCGTCCCGAACAGGCGCGTTTCCATCGTGAACCGCGTCCCGAAGATGGCCGCGCGCCGAATGCGCCTGGTGCGAACTTGATCGGCCACTTCCTGCAGAATATTCACGACTGGAAGCGGCGAGAGAGAGCTCAACTCTGCGGCACAGCAATACGGGGTAACGGCGCCAATGGCCGCGACGTTTGCACCGGCCGCCGCTAGGCGATCAATGAATGCCGCCAGATAACCAGCGAGCCGGTCAAACTCTCCGTCCTGCACATATCGCAACACGGTTGGCGCGTCTGCATGGGCGATGAGTAACTGAGGAACGAGACCCCGCTGCGCATGCGCCTTCACCAGTTCTTCGTAGTAGCGGATGGTTGCCCCCACCCCGAGTCCGCCGACCAAACCGAGACAGCGCTGCTCCACCTACAGAGCCACTGCCTTCTCTTTTCCGGCGTTCAGCAGTTTCTCCGCGTTCAATGCGCCCCCCGGACTCTCCTCGTGCTTGAAGATCGCGTAAGTAGGATACCCGTTCCCAAGGTACTGCTCAACCCGATAGGTGATGCTAGCGAGCTCTGACTCCGTATAATCCGGCTTTCGCAGCCGCAAATACGCGAAATCCGACGTGAGGACGTGCGGTGTCTCCAGATTCTCGTTCTCAGCCAGGCAAAGGGCTATGTTGGCGTCTTTCAGGATCTTGTACGTTTCTTCTTCGAACCAACTCGCGTTCCTGAACTCAAAGGCGGCACGCAAACCGCGCGGCAGCAGCCCCACGAATCGAGCCAGTCTTTCGACGTCCTGCTTGAAGGCCGGGGGAAGCTGGAATAAGATGGGCCCCAGCCGTCCCGCGTCGCGCAGCGGATTTAGCGACTCAAGAAAAGCGCGCGTGAATTCTTCCGCACCTTCCAGCTTGAAAGAGTGCGTGATTTTCATGTGCGCTTTGGGCAGGAACATAAAGCCCCCGGGCGTTGCCGCCACCCACTTTTCGAACGTGGTCGCCGCCGCCAGCCGCCGGTAAGTATAATTCACTTCCACGGCGTTCAGCCGCGTCGCGTAATACGACAAAAATTTACCGCTCGCTAGCCTATCCGGATAAAACTCCGGCTTCCAGCTCTCATACGCAAATCCTGAAGTACCGCAATGTAGCTTCTCTTCTGGCATGTGTCACAGGCCTGCGAACCAATCGTACCCATCCTCAGCCCAATAGTCATCAGGCTTCTCATCAGTAAAGCGAATGGAGCCGATGCGCTTTATGTTCTTGATGCCGTACTTTACCGGAATCACCAAGCGCAAAGGCGCGCCGTGATCATTCCCGAGAGGCTGTCCGTTTTGCTCATAAGCGAGCAGCGTTTGCGGATGCATCGCGCTCTTGATGTCGAGGCCGACGTAATAATCTTCCCCTGGAGTGGCCATGTAAACGTAGTTCGGCAACTTCGCACCGGGAGGCAAATATTTCCTGGCGAAGTCGGCGAACCGTGCTCCGCCCCAATGGGCAACGTTGCTCCAGCCCTCAATGCAGCAGAACTGGGTAATCATCTCGACTTTCGGCAGTGAGATCACATCGCGCAACGAGAGATTCAGCGTGGGCGCGCCTTTGTCCGAAGCAACCTCGAGCCGCCATTTCTTCTTATCAAACGGCTCTGCCATCCCGATATTCCCATTCGCCTTCAGGTGCCCTACTTCCGCCGGCGAGTAGGTTGGCATCAAATGCGTGTCGTTCAGATACCCGTGCGCCAGCTTACCGTTGAACTCCAGCGCGCGGCGCTCGGGCCAGGGAACGCCGTTTTCCTGCTTGGCTCTCATGATCCACTCGTAAGCGCCGGCTGCTCCGACGGCCGCGGCGCCTCCGATCAGAAAATCTCTTCGGCTCCTCCCGCCGAGTTGTCTCCTTGCCTCGTCGTCGGGCAGCGTAATTTTAGGGTGCCGCTCACTCATGCTCGTTCACCACCTCATAGCCGATCACCATGCTTCGGAAGTTGTTCCAGCCCGTTATCGCTACCTGCCCGACGTGTACAACGAAGAACAGGCAATAGCCGATCGTCAGGAAGAAATGCACGTAGCGCGCCCCGGGATAGCCGCCGAAACACGCCGCCAGCCAGCTCAACTGAGCCGGCTTATAAATGGCAAGGCCCGTCAGAACCGAGCCGATCCCCATCACCACGATGGCTGTGTATGAGATCTGTTGCGCGGCATTGTATTTCTCCTGCGCAGGCAGCTCTCGACGTAGATGCAGATCGTGAAGCGCAACTTGCCAGGCATCCCGGAACGCTGACAGCGACCGCGGCGCCAGCAATCGCCACTCACCAGACCAGAGCGTGTAGGCAACGTAAAGAACTCCATTGGCGACAAATAACCACATGAAAAAGAAGTGCAGTTCCATTCCGTCCGCCAGCCTCTGATTCATGTTGAACGCGTTGAATACCCAGGCCGGGAAAAAATGGATGGGCCCAATGTTGTAGATCGGGTACGCCCAATAAATCAGAAACCCGCTCCAGATCATCAGGAAGAGCAGCGGAAAATTGATCCAGTGAAACCACCGGATGGCAACCAAGTGCTTCAGCTTCAGAGTCTGCATATAGTAGTCCTTCGTTGCGAGGCTTGGTGCGGTTACACTTTTGCTCATCATCCTATCAGGAAAAGCGTTATTCCGGACTCTTCGCCTCATGTTCCCCTTCCGTTCCGCGCCTTCGCTCGCGCTAAAGAAATCGTCAAGAATGAAGGTTTTTTATCCGGCCCCAGTAGCAACACCTACAAAGCAGTGTTAGCCTGATCTGGAATGCGACCATTGACGGTGGCAGGCCTGACGGCTGGAGCCGTCCTTGGCGGCCTCTCTAGCGCAGCCGCGTATGGCAGCGTATCGAAATCCTCCCAGCTCTTCGGGCCTTCGGTCTACCGAGGTCCGGGGCGCAGGCGCTCCGTCGCGCTTACTTTTGATGATGGCCCCAGTGAAGGCACCCTTCCCATACTCGAGTATCTTCATAAGGAAGGAGTATGGACCACTTTCTTCCAATGCGGCATGAACGTGCGCCGCTTACCGCGTATCGCGGGTGAAGTGGCCGCAGCCGGTCATCAGCTTGGCAACCATACCTATTCCCATCCGAAACTCCCCTTTAAATCGCGCGAATTTATCGCCGGCGAGTTCGCCGAAGCGCAACGCGTCATCCACAGCGAAACCGGTATTGCGCCCATGATTCTCCGCCCGCCGTACGGCTTCCGCTGGGCGGGCATGCGCGAGATGCAGCACCGGCTTTCGCTTCTCGGCGTGATGTGGACTGTCATAGGCTATGACTGGCGCTGGGCCGCTGACCGCGTCGCTCGCCACGTCCTCTCCCATGTCTCTCCCGGAGGCATTATCTGTCTTCACGACGGCCGCGGCGTGCATAAGAACCCCGACGTCAGTGTCACGTTGCGGGCTGTCAAACAAATTGTTCCCGTTCTGAAAGATCGCGGTTATTCGTTCGAAGTAATCAGCGATCTGCTTCACGTCGATCTGCTTCACGTCTGACTCGCCACCCGGCCGCTCCGCTCGCTAAGCTTGAGGAGAGAGCACCGTCGTCTTGAGCACGGAGAACAATCGAGCCAAACTGTATTTGATCGGGGCCGGCCCGGGAGATCCCGAACTGCTGACCCTCAAAGCTGCCCGTGTTCTGGGCGAATGCGACGTGATTCTTTATGACCGGCTGGTCAGCCGGGAAGTACTATCCTTTGCACGCCCCGGGGCCGAGCTGATCTACGTCGGCAAACACGAAGGCGAGCAGAATCAAACTCAAGGTGAGATTTTCGACCTCATCCGCCAGCACGCGCTTAACGGAAAAATGGTAGCTCGCCTCAAAGGCGGCGACCCGCTTGTTTTCGGCCGTGGCGCGGAGGAGTGGGCTCTGGCGCGCGAAGCCGGTATCGCCGTCGAACTCATTCCCGGCATTACTTCAGCCGTCGCTGTTCCGGGCTTGGCGGGCATCCCGCTGACCTATCGTGGTGTTTCGCAATCGTTCGCCGTCATTACGGGCCATTGCCACGAGGGCCGTGCCGGTTATTGGCAGAAGTACGCCGGGGTGCATACGCTGGTGATTCTGATGGGCGTGAAGAACCGGGCCTACATTGCCGGGGCACTCATCGCCGCCGGACGAGACGCCAATGAGCCCGTCGCGTTTGTCCAGCGCGGCACCACGCCGGGCGAGGAAGTCATCGAGAGCACCCTGGCCGCAGTCGCAGCGGGGAAGAGCAACGTTCAGAATCCCGCCGTGTTTGTGATCGGCCGTGTGGTGAAGCTTCGAGACCGCCTGAATAGACCGGCGAAAAGCTAGCGGACAAGCTCCACAACGGCCAGACCCTGCGCCTGAACTGTAATGGGATCCCGAAGCGAGTGCCGCTCTGAAGGGGGAAGCGCCGCCCCAGCTTCAATCTGTGCAATCTGCGCTTTCGTCGGACTTACCGGACTCCCGGCCTGTTGCCAGGCCCGCAATCCTGAGCCGTGTTCCGGATCTACAACTCGCATGCGATAGCCGCTGAACCGGCTTCCCTTGACATCCAACTGAAACGTCTTCGCACCTACTGCCTCATGTGGCTCGGCATAATTCCATAGCGCCAGGACGACCTGCCCATTCGCCTGTTCGGTCACCAGCGCGTTGTCAGAGCTCACCGGCAAACGCCGGTCCCCCAGCATGTGCAGCAGCTCGAAAGCATGAAAAGCAGCTTTGGGGATGCCGCGCTCCGCGAGCAATCCGTAGCCGCCGTAGAAGGGTGTTTTCACTACGCCCTGTTCTTCGAAGACATCGGAGAACGACCAGTACGACATCATCGTCGCCAGCCCATCGCATTCGCGAATATTATTCGCCAGCCACGGCCCCATGAAAGCACTGTCCGTCACCTCCTGCTGGGTCATGTAAGTCGCGTTGTACTCAGACCAGATAATCGGGGTGTCCGGCGCCGCCGACGCTTTTACCTGGTCGAACACTTTCCTGGCGGATCGCGCCACCATGTCGCGCCTGCTAATGGCGACGAAATGCCCGAAAACGTCTTCCGGCTTCTCATTGCCATAAACGTGTGTCGACACGAAATCGAACGGCACGTGCTTCTCCGTGCAATGGGCAATGAAAGCGTCCACCCATGCCGCTTGCGCCGTCGCCGGACCACCCACGCGCAGATTCGCGTCCACGCGCTTAACGGCTCTTGCCGCCTCATCGTACAGCGAAAAGTAAGTCTCTTGCTTGGGAACGCCGTTCCAAAAATCTATATTCGGCTCGTTCCACACTTCGAAGTACCATTGCTCCACTTCAGTACTGCCGTAGCGCTCCACCAGGTGTCTCGTGAAGGCCTCCACCAGCGCGCTCCATTTCGCCGGATCGTTCGGCGGGGATGGCAGCGGCTTGTACCAGAAAGGGTGCGGCATCAAATTCTTGGCGAGCTTGCGCGGCATGAAGCTCAGCTCTACAAACGGCTTCACACCTTGTTCCAGCAACCCGTCGTAGATCTGGTCTACATACGAGAAGTTGTAAACCGGCCGGCCTTGCGCGTCTTCGTCATACACACCCAGTTCATCGTCAAGAATTGCGTGGAATCGAATGTACTCGAAGCCGGTAATCTTTTGCACTCTTTTCAAGTCAGCGCGATAACTCTCGCGCAAGCTCAACACCGCGCGTCCGGAGCCGAACATCTGCTCCCACATGTGCGGAAACGCTGTTGTCCGGGCCTGGGTGTCGATGGTGATTGTCTCGGCGCTCGCGGGCGTCTGTCCCTCCACACGAGGGCCAGCTGCAGCCACTGCCAGTGCCAAGCTGATCGCCAACACGACCCGCGCCCAGCGGCTTTTTTCCGTACGCATGCTCAACTCTCCCTCGACGCGCGGCTTTCCTCATACCGCATAGCCGTTTCCCGAACCAGAATGCCCATCTTAGGATGGGAGGGCTCAAGCAGCGGCGTAAGGCCACACTCTCGCAGCGCTTCGCTGCAGGTGGGTCCAATCGAAGCAATTAACGTCCGTCGCAGCGCCCCCGTTGCAGCGGCCCGCTGCCCTTGGTCTTCAGCAAAATTTAAAAAGTGCTCGACCTGAACACCCGTCGTGAAAAGCGCCACGTCGAATTCGCCTTCGATCAACTGCCGCAGTGCTTGCGCTAGCGGCGCAGTATCGGGCGGTAATCTATATTGATAGACCGGTACAGAGGTGACTGTGCGCCCTTGCGCGTTTAATCCCTGAACCAATTCGGCACTCACCCGGCCATACTCCTGGACAGCAACCATCTTTCCCGGCCTGCCTTCGATCGTGCCCAGCAACTCGCGCCAGGTGTTCGGCTCCGGTACTGAAACAGCGATCGGCACATTCCATTCGCGCAGCACGGCGCTTGGTTTCGGCCCTCGCGCCACGACCGCCAGCCGCCGCAACGCTTCTGGGAAACGTTCCCCTCCATCCCGCGACGCAATCACCTTGCCCAGGTGCCGGGCGCCCACGCCGGTCAGGAAAATCATGATATCGAACTCGCCCGCGTACAGGCGCTCCGCAAACACAAACGCTTGCTGGTTATCTTCAATCGGCACTTCAATCAGAGCGGGTGCGATGAACGGCTCTCCTCCGTTGAGACGAATGAGTTCCGCCATTTCCTTCTCCCGCCGGCTCTCAAAAGACAACACTCTGGCGTTGTGGAAGGGCATGATGGTAGCGTACCCGAACGTTGCTAACATACAAGCAGTTCTCAGGTGCTTTGGTATGGTGGCTTTTCGTATGGCCAGACTTCCGCTTTTTGCATTGCTTCTTAGCTTTGTCACTATTGTGCCGGTGCACGCGCAGGCGACGGATCCAAACCCCGGCCATTCGCCCGACGTTTTTCTGGACAATCATCGTTCGGTGAAGGGCAAAAAAGATAAAGCGCCCAGCTCGCGCATGGTGACCGGGAAAGTTGTCGACGAAACAGGCCAGCCGCTGGGGGGCGCGATGGTGACGCTTACCGATACCAAAACCAATGAGAAGAACAGCGTCTTCACAAAGAAGGATGGCCGATACAACTTCGAAGACATAAGCTTTACTGTCGATTACCAGCTTCAGGCGCGCTATAAAGAGCTAGCCAGCGATAAGCACACCCTGAGTCAGTACGACCGCACGGTGAACGTGGTGCGAATCCTGGAGATTGAACCGGCTGCAACCGCCGCCTCACCGAAGACAGAAACAAAGCCTGAGAAGAAATAAGGGCTACGAGAGTTACTTCATCTCGTTCAGCCGCTCCGGCATGTCGGCCAGTACGTAGCTCAGCACCGCCAGCGAAGCCACATTCAATTGGAATTCTCGAGGCACGATCTTGTCAAAGCTGTCCGCGTCCGTGTGGTGCCAGTCGAAGTAATGCGCTTCGGTTGTTCTCACGCCAAATCCTGGGACCCCGTCGGCCAGCAGCGGAGCAATATCTGAGCCGCCGCCTCCGGGGGTAATCGTTCCGCCTTCGATGCCGGTCAGCAATTTGCCGATCTCCACCGCGCGCTCAAAGGCGGCCGGTGACGCTTGCTGCTGGTGAGAAGCCTCGGCCCTTTTCCCTCCGCGGATCGCCTCCCCCCCTCCATTTCCGAAGCCGAACCCGACCGGTTTCTCCGCTCCTCCATCCATCTCGATGGCCGCCACCTGATCTCCGATCCGGCTGCCAATCATCTCGCGGTACGCCCGTCCGCCCGCGCCGCCGTTCTCTTCGTTCACCCAAAAGACAACACGGATTGTCCGTCGCGGCTGCAGGCCCAGTTGTTTAATCAGTGCTACGGCCTCAAGCGTCGCCATGATGCCGCTGCCGTCATCATTCGCACCCTGCCCGATATCCCAGGAATCAATGTGCCCGCCAAGCACCACCACTTCCTGCGGCTTTTCACGTCCGCGAATCTCGCCGATGACGTTGTGGGAAGCGCCATCCGCCTCCCGGTGCGCTTCCATCATCAGCCGCACCCGCACGGGCGTGCCGCCGTCGAGCAGCCGCTCAATCATGGCGGCATCTTCTATGCTGACTGCCGCTGCGGGAATCTTCGGCACGCCCTCAGCGTACTCCGTCGTTCCGGTATGCGGCGTCTGCAAACTGACATTGGTCATCGACCGCACCAGGACCGCGGCGGCGCCCAGCTGAGCAGCGCGCGAAGGCCCATCAACGCGGTAGGTGACTGTTCGGCCGTAGCCCTCCCACTGAGGATTAAACAGAACAATTTTCCCGGCTACCTTAGCGCGCCCCAGCGCCGCCAGTTGGTCGAAGCTGGCAACGGCCACCACATCGGCCGTGATGCCCTCAGGCGGCGTGGCCACGCTCATTCCCAGGCCAATCATCGTGAGCGGCTTTTCAATTGGCGCCAGCAGCATGGCGGATTCTTTACCGCGCACCCAGTGCGGCACTTTCACCTCCGGCGTGCGCACGTTCTCAAGGCCGGCCTGGCGCATCTCATTTGCGGACCATTCAATCGCACGCTCGAGCGACTCCGACCCGCTCACTCGATTACCGATGCGGTCGCATAAGTATTCGAGACGGCGCATTCCGTTGTCATCCGCCAGCGCCGCCGTGATCAACTTCTGAGACGTCTCGCCGTATTGCTTCGAGATGTCCACGGGGGCCGCGGATGCTAACATTACTGAAAAAAGAAAAACCGCAAGGGATCTCGCCATTGGCATCAATCTACCAACTCACTCACTTCGGCGGATGGACATGTGGCGCTAAGCGCTTGACGTCTCTATGTTCGAGGCCCGGCGCCTTGTCGAAGTGAGGGAGTGGCATTTTGCGGAACGAAGCCATTCTTGTCGCGCTCGCTGCCGATGTTTGTGCCGGATGAAAGGCTGTTTTGCCGAACGAACTCTTCCTAAGGTCCGGGTGAGCGGCGTTTGCGAAACGAAGCCAGGCACGGGGTCACTGGGGCGTGCGGCGGCTGCGACGGCCCAATTGCGAAACGAAGCCAATTTCAGCTTTAGCTCCGTCCGCCCGGTCTAATCCCACCGCCTTTTAGGCGGTCGGCTTTCAGCCGCCCGTTTCCTCCGAGAATAGGGAGGATGACGGAATACAGGCATAGCGGGCACGCGGTGTTCGACCTG
>JAABUQ010000544.1_pt1 | contig 87662 bp, 77 predicted proteins | sample 5560001 | NCBI WGS metagenome assembly JAABUQ01 (sample SAMN10711888, study PRJNA513371) | rock metagenome | isolation source: Antarctica rocks | place: Antarctica: Victoria Land, Finger Mt nord | collected 2015-12-18
CGTCCTGGGATTAATAACTATTGATGCATTTTTTGCACGCATAAAAATATACTCCTTCGTGTAAGGATAAGTTACATATTTGCTACCATAGGCACGAAGAAGTATGCTGTTGAGTTTCAAATTGGGAATTAGCGGTTAAGCGCTGCAATAGCTTGTAAGATACCGCCAACAGCAGCCCATATTCCAATGAGAAAAGGCCATGCTCCACCATGACGTTTGCGAGCAACAGCGCTACTCACTGTATCATACCAACGTTGGGAGCGTTTCCCTGCCATTCTCCACGCGATAAGTGGCGAGAAAATAAGCAAGATGGCCTCTGTGGCGATGGGCCAGTAGTTACCATGCCGTGCTCCATTCCATGCATTTGGAATAGCTACAAGACCACCTATAAAAAGCAAAACGTTGGCTACAAGCTGTACAATGCGTGTCCAACGCCAACCACGCCGTACTCCTTCACCGAAAACGGCAAGCAATGCTGCAGCAGGAAATGTCACTAACGTTGAAAGTAGCGTTCCTACCACTGGACCAAATTGTTTAAACATTCCAGGAATTCCAAGCAACAAAGATAGGGTTGGTATAACGAGAATTTGTACTGCAAGTCCCCAATCAAAGGCAACAGCCATGCCTACTCCCTGTGGTCCTGGCTGCTCATCAGCTACTGCCTCATTGCCCCTTGTATTTATCGAGTCAACGGTTTCTTTCATAAAAAATACTCCGCTTATTTCGTTTCTAATGAAAGAAGAGACCGAACAACATGGATAGCTGTCCAGCCCCTTCTCTATTTTTGTTGATACGATTAGAAAGCGAATGCTACTTCGCGGATAGCGCGTCGTCTACTTTCCCCTGCACGAGAGCCTTGACCGCCTCAACAATGTGATGAGCGCTGATGCCAGCCTCTTCAAGCAGTTGAGCTGGTGTACCAGAGGTAGGCATTGACTGTACCGCAAGCTTAGTCACCTGAGGCATCTGACCATCGCGCTGCGTGAAGGCCGAAAGCACTGCATCTCCAATACCGCCTTCAGGCCAATGATCCTCGACAGTGATGAATTTGTTGCCAGCTTCCTCTGCCGCCGCGAACAAAGTCTCTTCATCTATCGGTTTCACTGAATAAGCATCAATGACGCGAATAAGGATGTTGTCTTGCTTCAACTGCTCGTATGCACTGAGTGCCTCGTGCAACGTGATACCAGCGCCTACAACTGTCAACTGATCGTTCTCTGACTGTCGAACAACTTTACTGCCCCCAACCGAGAACTTCTCTTCTGGACCATAAAGCGTTGGTAGTTTCTCACGTGTGGTACGCATGTAGACAATACCACCATGCTCTGCCATCTCAGCCACGAGTTGCGCGGTCTGATTAGGATCACTTGGGTACAACACGGTGCTACCAAAGACAGTTCGCATCATCGACAGGTCTTCCAATGCCATTTGTGAAGGACCATCTTCACCAATTGAGACACCAGCATGGGAACCAACAAGGCGAATATTTGCGCGTGAGATTGCCGCCATACGAATGAAGTCATAGGCACGTGAGAAGAATGCAGCAAAGGTTGACGCGAACGGGACCTTATGACGCACGCTCATACCAACCGCCGAGGCGACTAACTGCTGCTCAGCGATATACTGCTCAAAGTAACGTTCTGGAAATGCCTTTGCAAATTCCTCAGCATAGGTTGAATTGCTCACTTCTCCGTCAAGCCCAACAACGTCGGGATTCGCATCACCAAGCGCCTTAAGTGCATCACCATAGGCTTTACGTGTGGCAACCGCATCTTGCCCATACTTTGGCAGTTCAACAGCCTTCTTTGCTGGCTCTTGCGCGGGTTGTGCAGTGGCAGGCTTTTGCACAGGGAAAGTCATGCTACGTGCAGGGGCATTCAGTTCCTGGATTGCCTGAGCTTCTTTATCCTTTGGTACTGGCTTTCCATGCCAGCCATCTTTATTTTCAAGGAAAGAAACGCCGCGTCCCTTCATTGTCTTCGCAACAATACATGTGGGGGAGCCATTGCCCTGGATTGCCTGAGCAAATGCCTTATCAATTTCTTCGTAATTGTGTCCATCAATAATGATCGCGTTCCAACCAAAGGCACGCGCACGAGCAGCATATGCTTCTACGTTCCAGCCGAGATCAGTCTCACCGCGCTGTCCAAGACGGTTCACGTCGATGATCGCGATCATGTTATCGAGCTTGTAGTGTGATGCCTTATCGAAACCTTCCCAGATGGAGCCTTCTGCCATTTCACTATCACCACACAAGACCCAGATGTGATAGGGAAGTTTGTCGAGATATTTGCCCGCAAGCGCAACGCCTACACCAATCGGCAAGCCTTGCCCAAGTGAACCAGTAGCAACGTCTACCCACGGTAGTACAGGTGTTGGATGGCCTTCGAGTCGGCTACCAAACTTACGCAGGGTAAGCATTTCTTCGTCTCCAATTGCCCCTGCTGCCTTGTACATCGAATAGAGGAGGGGTGCCGCATGGCCTTTAGAGAAAATGAGATGATCGTTGTTTGGATTTTTGTAATCGTCAAAGTCATAACGAAGATAGCTATTCATGAGTACAGCCATCAAGTCTGCTGCCGACATAGATGATGTCGGATGACCTGAACCTGCCGCCGTCGTAGAACGAATGCTATCTACGCGCAACTGCTGGGCAAGATTTGTCCACTGCTGCACTTGTGATTCTGTTTGTGTTGTCGTCATTCAATGCACTCCTATCTGGATAGAGCTTCTTGTGTGTTCTACTTCAAATTTCCCTACCATTGTAAAACGTGAGGTTACTGAATAGCAAGCTGATGGGCGATTTAATACGTTCTCAGCACTTCAATGCTATAAAAGCTCTACTATTACTACGATGTCTATGCCTTAAAAACACTACTATGTGGTATCACGAACAAAAGAACAAAAACGCTTCTTAATATCTCCGTGCGTTAAGAATGGTACTGTTATGTTCTCCTCTTGCGATATGCTCTGTGGTACATCTAGTTTCTTCGCCATGATTTTACCTGCCTTTCACTCCTGTCTCTTGGTGGCCTTCACTGAAAATATCAATGGGAGTTGAGGCTCGTCCAGGTTTAACCTCCATAGGTTGTCTTCTCCTTGCTTCAGAAATGGGAACAACGCCCAGTCAGTCGTAGGGAATTCGTGGAGAAACTCAATCGTGAGACCAGCCTGAATGAGCGCGTTGAGAATACTACTCAGGCTGTGTTTCCACTCGATGACCCTGGTCATTGGGATTGTCAAAGTACTCTGGGCATAGGTTCCCTCTGCCTCGTCTTGTACTGGCTCCGAAGAGAAATAGGAAGAGGAAACCTGGATCTCTCTTACACTGCTCGCATCCTTTTCCCAACTGAAGATATTTATCAATGGATGACCATCAATAATATAGAAAGTACCGCCTGGCTTGAGAAAATGCGCGATGACGTTAGCCCACTGCTCTACATCTGGCAGCCAGCATAGCACTCCATAGGAGCTAAAGACAAGGTCGAACGTGCCAGAGAGCATGTTTGGAAGATCATAAATATTTGAGCAGACAAACTCGGCTTCTAAGCCAAGTTCCCTCTTCAAGGATTGAGCAAGGGCAATCGCCTGCTCAGAGAAATCGACGCCAGTAACTCTGGCTCCTAACCTTGCCCATGAGAGTGTATCCATGCCAAAGTGGCACTGCAAGTGAAGGAGCGATTTCCCTTCTACATTTCCTAGCTCTTCACGTTCAATCGTGTGTAAACTGCTTCCACCAGCCTTGAAGTCTTCGAGATTATAGTAGGCGGAGGATGTATGGAGCGGTACAACTTTATTCCAAAAGTCTCGGTTCACTTTTAGAGCATCATCCATATGAAAATTCCTTATTTCAGAGATCCAAGTACCTCTTCAATGGACAAGGTAGCTGCGCAGATCACCAAGTCAGCAGCCCCATAGTAGATGATAATTTCATCGCCATCTACTACCATGCCATTGGTAAACACCACGTCATTAAAGAAGCCTTCCTTCTCGTACATCATGAGCGGCTCCATGATGGGATATTGCGACCGGGCAAGAACCGTTGTTGGCTCATCCAAGTCCAGGAGCAATGCTCCGAGACAGTAGCGATTCTGCTCATCTGCACCATGATAAATTTCCAGCCATCCTTCTGGCGTGCGGATAGGAGAGGACCCAGCCCCCACCCTCGTAGAGTCCCACATGCCTGGGCGTATCTTGACAATGCAGTCATGCTCCCCCCAATGAAGAAGGTCGGGTGAGCGACTGAGCCAGATAGAGTTTCCAAGACTGGTTCCAGTTGGTCGATGCAAGGCAAAATAGCTGTCTCCTATCTTTTCTGGAAAGAAAGCGCAGTCTTTATTAGGAGGAGAGAAAATCATGCTGTGATGTGCAAAGTCTCTCCAATTTGTGGTGCTTCTGAGACCGACACCAAATCCATTTGATGATACCGCGGTGTAGGTGAGGTAAAACCTGCCTTCAATCTCCGCGACCCGACAATCCTCTATTCCGAAGGTTTCCAGTGAACCTTGCCCCACAAGCGTGGGAGACTCTGCAACCTGAAAGTTTACTCCATCTTCACTAGAAGCCAATCTCAGATGTGAGAGCGTTGTTAAATACAGCTTTCCATCATAGACAAACTTCCGTGGGTCATCGTCTGAACTAAGCAGTGGATCCCCTTTCTTGAACTCCAGGATTTTGAGGCCACTTTGTGTAGACGAGTCCACAACGATAGTACTGATCACAGAATCTTTCTGCTGAGGTCGTTCCGCGACCCGTAGCAGGAGCCACGTTTTTCCCTGGAAACGGAAAGTGCCAGGATTCAAAAGGCACTCAACCATAAGGCCATCCAAACTGGGTTGTACATCTTGCGGTCGCAAGATGGGGTTCTGGTCAAATCTTTTTGCCAGGTCTGCCATGAGAACACTCCCCTAAGAGGGGGACGGGCGAGGATAAGCCCAGCCCTCTCTATGTTACGGAACTTCTTTCATGCACCAACTATACGCTCAGTCCCAACCATAGCGGTGTCCCCATGCCTCGACGAGGCGACGGATAACCAGGATCGAGATCAAGGTGGCGACGGCGTTGAGCAGGGCTACTGTAGCACCATATCCTGAGCGGAACTGGTTGAATGCCTGATAGTAAATCTCCAATTGCCACGTCTGTGTTGCCATCTGCGGTCCGCCGCTGGTCAAGGTAAATGGCTCGGTGAAGAGCGCGAACGTCAGCCCAACAACGAGAATGAGTACCGTGTAGAACGAGGGATAGAGCATGGGCAGCGTAACGCGCCAGAACGTGGTCCATGCATTTGCCCCATCAATAGAGGCGGCCTCATATAACTCGCCTGGAATAGACTGAAGACCTGCCAGAAAGATGAGCGAGTAGTACCCGGAAAGCTTCCAGACGACCATCATGGTGATGGTAAGCACTGCCAGTGTGCCATTGCCTAGCCAGTCTGGTGAGGAGCCAAACACTGCGCGTAAAAGAACGTTCAACGCGCTGTTGTAGGATAACAGACCTTTTACCACCAATGAGACAGCGACGCCCGAGGCTAAGTAGGGGAGGAAGAAGCCGACAGCAAAGAGTTGTTTGAAGCGCGGCACGTTGTGGAGGATGAGAGCCAGGCCGATAGAGGCCGCCACCACCAAAGGCACGAGGAGAATCATAAACTTATATGTCACCAGAAAAGCATTCCAGACGCGCGGACTGCTCAGAGCCTCCTTGAAATTCGCCAATCCCACAAACAGGGGTGTGGGGGCTATCAAGTCCCAGTCCTGAAAGACCAGGAAAAGGCTCCATCCAAGCGGAATGAGGAAGAAGATGAACGCGTAGAGAAGATAGGGACTGGCAAATAGCCAGCCTCGCACTTCTCTTCTGGCTTCTCTTCTCGCTACTGCACGTTTGGCGGTCATAACTTCCATTGTTGTTTCCCTCTCTAGCATTCAATACTCTCAACTCTTAACGGAGAACGAGTTGAACGCCATTGACAAAGTTACGACTGAATATGATGAACAAGACAAGTATAGGAACTGTCAGGAGCACACCAGCCGCGTAGAGTGGACCTGGATAGGAACCATACGGCCCGAACATGGTGCTCAAGAGCACGTTGAGGGTCTGAATGTTCGGGTTCTTGACAACGATCAGGTCCCACAAGAGTTCTGTCCAGCGTTCCATGAAGACAAAGAGAAAGATAATGGTGGTAATCGAGCGCGAGATGGGCACCATTATGCGGAAGATGATCCCTATTTCGCTTAATCCCTCAATACGAGCCGCTTCGATGACCTCGAGAGGGACGGAACGAAAGAAGCTGGTGTACATAAAAATTGCCCATAAGCCCACGAGTCGCGGAAGAATCATCGCCCAATAGGTGTCATAAATACCGGCCGCACGGATAAGCAGGAAGGTGGGTACGAGGAGAATGATAGCTGGATAGAACATCTGGAAGAGGATGAAGTTGTTGATGGTTCTTTGTCCCCGAAAACGCAGTACCGCAAGTCCGTAGCCAACAATACCACCTATTACGACCACACTGAAACTATCAACGACGGTCACGAGCATGCTATTGAAGAAAGCTTGCAGCCAGGGTTGAGCGATGAAATTGCCACCAGTCCATACCCATATGTACGAGCGCAGCGTGAGCGCACTGGGGACGAAGACGCGATCTACCTGGTCCCATGGTGCCAGTGACTGTGCTAGCAGGTAGAGGTAGGGCAGGATCATGAGCACAAAGACAGGGACAGCAATAAAGTAGACACCAGCACCCTTAGGGAGGCGACGACGACCAGTGGTCGTCGCTTGACGAGCGGATGCGATTGGTCTTGCGACAGGTAGAGACAGCCCTTGTCCCCCTTGAGTTTTCGCCATTGTGGTTCTCCTCCATAGACAAGCTATGCATAACGCAATGCTTAAAAGAGATTGTGAAGCGAACCTTGCACCTCTTCACTGTGAAGAGGTGCAAGGTGAGTGTTCTCAATTACTGCAACATAGGCAAAGCCGCATTCTTCCAGTCGTTCCATGCCTGTTCGGGTGCCTTTTGACCCGTGACGACAGGAACGACGGCTTGATCCCCGAGAGAAACTTGGAGGTTGTTGTACTTGGGAGCCTTTAACGGAGGCACAGCGTTAGGGATGTCTTTCGCGTATGCCGAAAGCTCTGGGTGCTGACCAAAGTACGATGTGAAACTGTCGTTGGTCGCGAGATCATCGCGGGCGGGTGGGAGATTTGTCTGCTGAAGCCACGTGAGGTCGTGCTGTGGATCTGAAAGGACCCATTTGACGAACTGCCACATCGTCGCCTGTTGATCGGATGAGGCTTGAGCATAGAAAGCGACTCCCTTCGCGTCAGCGAAGGTCTTCACTGGCTGACTTGTAGCGTAACTGTCGGGTACTGGTGGTGATGTCAGTACGTAGTTCGAGTTGAGCTTCAACTTGGGATACTTATCCGCCCATGTGCTAAATCTCCACGGTCCAATGACATCCATAACCGAGACCCCGTTTTCAAAGGGATCGGTAACGGTCTGTGTGAGAAGCAGTTTCTTCTGTACCAAGTCCCGAAAGAAGGAGAGCACACCCACTGCCGACTGGTCATCCGCGCTGATCTTGTTCCCGTTCGTGATATTTTGACCATTGCTGGCAGCATCATAGAGCGTGAAGAAGTCAAACCAGCGTTCGTACCATGTGTTCTTCGCAAGGGCATCGCGTGCCCACACAAACTTGTCAGGGAACTTCTGTTTGAGCTTCTGCCCCATAGCGATAATCTGACTGTATGTCTGAGGAGGCTTGTCGTAGCCAATCTGCTTGAGGATGTCCATGCGCCAGCCAAACAACATGGCGTTCGAGTACATTGGCAACACATACGTGTGTCCATCCCCAAACTTCCAGGGTTGGATTGTCTGGTCCATATGACGGGCCTTGATCAGATCGGACCAGCCTGGCATCTGGTCGAGTGGAACGAGTGCTCTGTCTTTGGCGAGCTGTCCCCCAAAACCTGAAAAAATGTTCTCCGAAGCGGTCGGTGCTGCGTTGCCAGCAAGTGCTGCCTGGATTCCGGCCTCGGAGGTCGGCGACTCTGGAATGGGGCGTATTGTGATCTTCACATCTGAGTGTTGAGCCATGTACGCCTTCGCCATGTCGGTCCAGAATGCCCGCTGTGGTGGGTTGGCCGCGGCCCAGAAAGTGATGTCTTTGCTGGATCCTGAACTCTGACTACCACCACCACCACATGCTGTGGCAAAGAAACTTACCGCTACAATAAGTGCTAGGAACCAAGTATATCTTGTTAGCTTCATTGCTGGTCCTCCAACTTATAGACTCTTCTCTCAAAGAAGAGTGATTGCAGTGTCGCTTATGTTGTCGTTGAGGATACTGGTCTCGATCATGATTTGAGGGTAGCAGAATGTCGAGATCAACGTGTACTATAGCGTGTCGTCACCTCCCCCACACTCTCTATTGGTGTCCATTCCAATATGTCAGTGTACGTTGGTTTGAAACCAGGAGCGCGTTCTTCTGTAAAAGAAGCATACGTTACACAAATTGAGAAGTCAAGCTTGCGTATATGTACTTGACAATAACGCATGACATACGTACAATATCGATTGGTTGTCAATTTAAATTTATCGAATCCTTCGATGAACATACAAGCATGCTTAAAAGGATATGAATCTCTATCTTTTCTGTACCCCCCACAGATTAGGATTTAGATTTATACCCACTCAGCCTGTGACATTCGTTGGGCATGTGGAGATTGGGAGGATGCGCGACAACAACCACTGTACACCGCAAGGTATCTGAGCCCAAAAACGCAAGATTGCTGGCAAGAAATCTTATCGTTTGTTTCTGTACGCTAATAAAATTGTATGTTGTCGTCTATAAGATGTCTATGCACTGTTACTCACTAATATGTGCTTTAGGGGGGATCACATCCATGGTAGCTCAGTATATTAAACTACTGACAGCAGATCACGTAACATCGTCCGTTGCTCCACAGATCGTTGGGCGACAACGCGAGCTGACATCAATATGGAACCAATACCAAGCCGCCAAGAGCGGATGTGCTAGAGTGGCACTACTGGTCGGAGAACTAGGCATTGGCAAAACCCGTCTCTTGGATGAGTTTGCGGCACATGCCGTAGGAGATGGAGCGACTGTCCTACGGGGTGGTGCATCCGAGTCTGAGGGAATGCCTCCCTATTTACCCTTTTTAGAAGCACTTGGTCAACACATCCGTGTAACCCCATTGAATAAATTGCCCAAGCAAATAGCTGCGGCACCTCAGATACTGACCAGCATTCTACCAGAGTTGGCTGCCCGCTTGGACGAGGTTCCAGTGGCCTATCCGTTGCTTCCTGAGCAGACGCGCCTGCGTCTCTATGAAGCTGTTGGTATGTTCTTGGAAGCTATCAGCACACCACAGGTACTTGTCCTTACCCTCGATGACCTCCACTGGGCAGATACCTCGAGCCTCGACCTTCTTTGCTACATCGCACAGCATTACTCGAAGGCCAAACTGCTCGTTGTGGGCACCTACCGAGAAGGCGAGGTCGATGGAAATCCAGCACTTGAGCGTGCTATAACCGAACTCGCCCGCCAGCGTATTCTCACCAACGTTACGGTCGATCCGCTCTCAGCAGAAGAGAGCGAGGCACTTGCTGTTAGCTACCTTGGAGGTTCTATCAGTCCTACCCTCAGTCGGCTCCTGTATGCCCAAAGTGAAGGCAATCCCTTCTTCGCTGAGGAACTTCTACAAGGTTGGATTGAAATGGGAGCTTTGGTTCAAGAGGACAAACATTGGGTTACAGTCGCGCCTCTCGAACACAGCCTCCCAGCAAACATCGTTGGAGCATTACGTCAACGCTTCGCACGACTCCCATCCAATGTTATTGACCACCTGCGCATCGCGGCAATTATTGGTCGCACCTTCGATCTCTCGCTACTCGCTACAGTAGAAGATCAGGAGGCTGAGGCCATCGAGGAACGGCTTCTTGAGGCTGAGCGTGCTCGGCTAGTTAGAGCCGACCAAACTGGCATGTTCAAGTTTAGTCATGACAAAATCCGCCAATGCTTGTATTCCGAAGTAAGTACCTCACGACGCCAACGCCTGCATGAGGCAATTGGTCGAACACTTGAAGCTCGATATGAGAAAGGGAATACAAAGAGTACCTATCAGCTTGCCGAACTTGCCTTCCACTTCACACATAGTGGTGACTGTATCCGAGGCGTAACCTACTCTCAGCTAGCTGCAGAACAAGCCTTGCGGTCTTCCGCAAGTAAAGAGGCCATGAATCATTATCAAACGGCTCTTAAACTACTCGATTCGAGTGACCACCGATATGGTACTCTACTATTAGGTTTAGGTGAAGCGGCGCTTCTAGCAGGGGCTGTAAACGAGGCAACGACAGCTTATGAAAACGCACTAACATGGTTGTTGCAGTCTGGTGATCAGAAGGCGGCAGCGCAAGCAGCACATAAGCTTGGGCTGACACATTGGCGGCAAGAGGGGCTGAAGGCTGCGCAGAGTGCCTTTGAGCGCGCGCTAGCACTTTTGGGAAATACCCTAAGTGCAGAGGTAGTACGAGTGTTGGTCGATGTATCTCTTTTGCTATCCATCTATATGGAGCAGCAAGCTGAAGGGGCGACCCATGCTCAGCGAGCAATGGAGATGGCACGCCTTCTGAAAGACAAGAGCCTCGAAGTCGCGGCAAGTCGCGCAGTCGCAGTGAACCTTTGTGTTTCTGGCAATGATATATCAACGGCCTCGCAATTATTGGAACGAACACTTGAGCTTGCAGAAGCGGATGGCGATTCATGTGAAGCGGCAGAGTGCTGCCTTTACCTGATGGTCACACGCTACTGGATGGCTGAAATCAGACGCTCTGTCGAAGTAAACTTACGTTGTATAGAGTTCGCTAAGTGCTGTCGGCCGCAGTACCAATTGTGCTACGCTTCCTCCTGGTGTGCTCTTCTATTTGCTTCACAGGGTGCGTGGGCTAAAGCAGAGCAGGCGCTCGAACAAACACTCACTTTTACAGATAACCAATTCAGTTCTACCTCTTTGGCCTTTCTGCACCAAATCAGGGGCTTTCTTGCTTATCAGCAAGAAGATTATGTGCTTGCTGAGCAAGAGTTCCAAGCAGCGAAGGAGAAACAGAACAGAGGTCCTGGTGGGCTTCTATGCTACACGAATATGCTTGGTATGGTACAGATAGCTTTAGGAAAGCGCGAGGATGCGTATGCTACCTTGATCGAGTTAGAGACACTTCTAGCCAAACTGCCTACGCGTAGTTTATCAACCGCACCGCTCATAACATGCCTCGCACTCATAGCGATAGCCCTAGATGAGCAAGAACGTGTTGCGAAGCTCTATCCAAGACTCCTGCCTTTCAGCGGCCAGTACTATGGATTCCTTGTAGACCGTGTATTAGGAGAGATGGCTATCCTACGTCACGATTGGGAGATGGCAATGATACATTTGTCAGCGGCAGAGACAGTGGCTCAACGCGAGGATCTTCGTCCTGAATTGGCTCGCGTACTGGTAAGAAAGGCCGACTTTGAGATAACGGATGATAGTCAGGGCAGGGATACACGAGCTAAAAATCTCCTGAACCGCTCACTGGCCATCTTTGAGGAACTGAACATGGTCGATTCGGCGGGTCGCGTTCGTCATCAGCTCCGCACTCTTTTACATCGACTAGATAATTTCGGTCTTCGATCTCTACCAGCCAATCTTACCGTGCGCGAGGCAAAGGTGCTCCGGCTTGTTGTTGAGGGTAAGAGTAATCGTCAAATTGCATACGAGTTGGGAATCAGCGAAAAAACGGTTGCTAATCATCTTTCTCACATTTTCAATAAGACGACAAGTGATAACAGGGCTGCCGCAACCGCCTTTGCTATACGCCATGGACTCGCTTAGATTTCTGCTGAGCTTGTATAAAAGCTTGTTGCTGACAATGTGATGACTCAAAGAGACACATGTTGCCTGCAACAAGTATTGCTGTTCTAGCCAGGTAGGCCGTTCTCGAAGCAATAGTAGAGTCTCTGGTAAGCTTCCCTGAATGCAATTACCTCACTCCTCACGTCTTCGGGAGCTACATGCTCGACAAGGACACGTGCAATGAAATCCGCAATCGTTTCCATCTCGTTTTCATACATCCCCAGGCGAGTGATCTCAATGGTACCCATGCGCAACCCACCAGGATGATCCCGATCTTGAGCTTTGTCTGCGGGGATCAGATTCTTGTTGGTAATAACGTTTGCTCTCTCTAAGAGTTGCGCCACATGCGATCCACCTCCAAACTGCCGCACATCAGCAATCACTTGATGAGTAGCCGTGTAGCCCTTGTGTGCACCGAGGATTGGGATACCTCGCTCAGCTAATGCTGCACCTAGTGCCTGTGCATTACGTATAATTTGGGGCATATAGACAGCGCCATAAGCGAGCATTTCGATAGCCGAAACCGCTAATGCCGCAACCCGATTCACTTGATGAGAGCCGGCTAGCACAGGAAAGATCGCATGAGTGATCGGCCCAGTTAGCTGTGGATCATTCCACACGATGATTCCACTGAGTGGCCCACTAAAAGTCTTGCCCGCCGACCCCGTCATGACAGCCGCCCCTTCTCTCAGTGGATCTTGAAACTGACCACTAGCTATCAATCCCAATTGGTGCGCACCATCACAGTAGATGGTCCCTCCCCACTCGGCAACTATGTCATGCATGGCTTGCAGAGGGAAAGGAAAGAGTGTCATCGTGGCACCCAAGGAAACCAGCTTGGGACGCACAAGTGGTGCAACTTTACGGAAGAGGTCAATATCAACCTCTAGTTCGACCGGATCGAACGGAATATCCACAATCTTCAATCCACGCACACCTGCCGGTCCATCGTCGCGGTGGCTGGAATGACCACCAAAGGGTTGCGTAAGACTCATAATTACATCGCCAGGCTCAGTGAGCGCAGCATATACCGCCATGATCCCAACAGTACTGGCAATCAGCCGATAGTCGGCATAGCGGGCACGAAAGACTTTTTTCAGCAGTTCGACGCACAATGCTTCAATCTCGTCGATATAGCGGGCACCAGCAAACCATCGGTTCAGTGAGCCAATATTTCCTACAGAAGCGCGGCTACCCACTTCAGTTGCAAGCAATCCCCTAACTGTTGGACTAGCAAGGGATTCAGGAGCGATCAAGTTTAGACACTGTTTGCCGCGCCACTCCTGGTCACGTGCTACAGCAGCCAGCACAGCTTCCTGCATCTCTTGAGGTGTGCGACAGGCATCTAGCAAATGCCTGGCATCCGCGAGAATGGTAGAGTCGTGAACTTCTTTTTGCTCGAATGGAAGATGGGCTTCTTGCATAGTGCAGCCTCCTTGAAGAGTGCAAATCATAAAACAAAGCTGGTTCAGACTGCTGTCTCACCCGCACAGATAGTATACATAAAGGAGAGGTCAACATCTATAGGTATTTCTGCTCATTCAAATTACATTGCTGTGTGAATATACTTCATGGCTTAGTTAGCTTTTCCCTCCTTGCACATACTCTTACCTCCACCATAGGTATTTTATCCTATCTCTATTGAGACTACTACAATTTCGTAACACTACTCAAAAATGAGAAGTTTCCCTGATGCAATTGATGCTGGTCAAGGTTATACTTTTGTCGGTAGTTAAGCGACCAAAGCCCTCAGTGATTGTATTGCTCCAGGTGAAATTTCTGTCACAGAGAAGAGGAAAGCGAACATGATTGTGATCGTATCCACCTATCTAGCCAAAGCCGGTGAGGAGGATGCCATCATTGCTCTACATGAGGACTGGCAACGTAATCATGCTCCAACCGTCAAGAACTATATATCATGGGAACTCCTTAGAAAAATTGAAGCGCCTCGCGAATTTATAGCGATTGCCCATTATGAGAATGAGGATTTTGCAAAAGCGGCGGAGAATAACCTCAAGCACGATGCGTGGTTCTGCCGCCTAATGAGTCTGATTGAGAAGGGACCAATGCATACGTGCTGCTCACGAGAGTGGCGGTTACAGTAACATAGTAGCCTCACAATCCATTTTTGGCGAGAAATATTGCATGACACGGTTTGAAGGAGATGTGATGGACTTATTTATAGACTGCGATACTCTATTGAAAGAAGACGTGAATATCTTTCCTCTCTCTCTAGCTCAACAACAACTTTGGTTCTTTGACCAATTAGAACCTGGTAATGCTGTCTATAACGTTGTTTCCCATCTTCGCCTTCGAGTTTCGCTTGACATAAATGTATTCAAGCAGAGTCTTGATGTGATCATGCAGCGCCACGAAGCACTGCGTACTGCGATAAAGGAGACCGAGGGACAGCCGCAGCAAATGATCAATCCTTCTCTGACTCTTTCGCTACCAATAGTAGAGCTGCAGCATCTTTCCGAGAGAGAGAGGGTGACACAGGTACTTCACTTAGCAACAGAGGAAGCTCAGCGTCCCTTCGAATTGAGCCAAGCACCACTCATACGGACGACTTTACTAAAACTGGGAGATGAGGATTACCTGCTACTGTTGAGCATGCATTCCATAATCTCTGATACATGGTCTATAGGACTGTTCTGCCAGGAACTTGCAGTATTCTATGAAGCTTTCTTAAGTGGACAGCCATCGCCTCTTGCCACCTTACCACTTCAGTACACCAACTATACGCGTTGGCAGAAGGAGTGGCTGCAAGGAGATGTGTTAGTAGAGCAGTTAGCCTACTGGAAGAAGCAACTTGAGAATGCTCCTGCCTTTCTGACTCTGCCTACAGACCGCCCACACCCACCAATTAGGACTTACCGTGGGGCCGTACAGCCATTCGCACTCTCTAAGAACCTGACCGACGCCCTCAAGACCTTGAGTAGCCAGGAAGGGGTGAACCTGTATATGACTCTGGCGGCAGTATTTCAGATATTACTTCATAGATACACCGGGCAGGACGATTTGTTAATTGGCTCTCCTGTTTCAGGTCGCATTCAGCCAGAGACCGAAAAGCTGATCGGCTCCTTTGTCAACACAGTAGTATTGCGCACCAACCTGTCAGGCAATCCTACCTTTCGCGAGTTGCTGAGTCGCGTGAGCAAGGTGATCTATGAGGCTCATGCTCATCAGAATATACCATTTGAGTACCTGATTGAGGAATTGCAGATCGAACGGAATGTGGTTCAGAACCCACTCTTTCAGGCGATGCTGACCCTTGAACCCCCATCCCCCATACTCCCACCGGGATGGACTTTGACTCAGCTGAATATCGAGACCAACACCTCCAAATTTGATTTATCGCTCAAACTTGATGATCAGCCAGGGGGACTTATTGGACGCTTCGAGTACAGCACCGACCTGTTTGACGCGGCGACAATTGATCGGATGATTGGGCACTGGCAGACGTTGCTAGAGGGTATTGTGGCTACTCCCGCGCAACACATTGGAGAGTTACCTCTCTTGACAAAGACGGAGCGGCACCAGCTATTGATGGAGTGGAACATCACAGACATCGAATACCCAAGCGACAAGTGCATCCATCAGCTCTTTGAAGCTCAGGTGGAGCGCATGCCTGATGCGGTAGCAGTCATCTTCGAGGAGAAGTCACTAACGAACTCGGAACTCAATAGGAAGGCTAATCAGCTAGCACACTTTCTGCAACAGCAGGGAGTGGAGCCAGAGGTGCCGGTGGGCATTTATGTGGAGCGCTCTTTAGAGATGGTAGTGGGACTACTAGCTATCCTCAAGGCAGGAGGTGCCTACGTACCGTTGGATTTAACATATCCAACGGAGCGGCTAGCCTTCATGCTAGCAGATACCCAGGCACCAGTGTTATGCACTCAACAGCAATTCGTTGCAAAGTTGCCCAAATACGAAGGACACGTAGTTTGCCTGGATACTGACGGGGACAAGATTGCTCGAGAAAGCGAGGAGAATCCGGTCAGCGCAGTAACAGGCAATTGCCTGGCTTATGTGATCTACACTTCTGGCTCCACTGGTAAGCCCAAGGGTGTCTTAATAAACCATGCCAGTGCAGTACGCCTCTTTGAAGCTACTCGCTCCTTGTTTCACTTTGACCATCGCGATGTGTGGAGCCTCTTCCACTCTTATGCATTCGATTTTTCGGTTTGGGAGCTATGGAGTCCCCTTCTTTCCGGTGGGCGAGTCGTGGTGGTTCCCTACTGGGTGAGCCGATCTCCAGAAGCATTTTACAACTTGTTACGTACAGAGCGTGTGACGATACTCAACCAATGCCCCGCAGCCTTCCACCAACTCATTCGCGTGGAGGAATCTTCCGGTACTGCTCAATCTCTAGCCTTGCGTGTGGTTATCTTCGGTTGTGAGGCACTTGAGGTTCAAAGTTTGAAGCCGTGGTTTGATCGGCAGGGAGACCAGGCTCCTCAGTTAGTCGTTATGTACGGCCCCACCGAAACAACGGTCTTTGACACCTATTATCCGCTATCGTCAGCAGACCTGGAGCGTGCATCTGGAAGTATTATTGGTAGGCCCATTCCCGGTTCACAAATCTACATATTGGATCAATACCGACAACCAGTGCCTATTGATGTGCCTGGCGAAATCTATATTGGTGGTATGGGGTTAGCGCGAGGCTACCTTAATCGCCCAGAGTTGACTGCAGAGCGTTTCGTACCTAACCCTTTCAGCCAAAAGTCCGATGCTCGCCTCTATAAGACAGGAGACCTTGCCTGCTACCTGCCTAACGGTAACGTAGAGTTTTTGGGACGGGTCGATGACCAGGTAAAGATTCGAGGCTTCCGCGTTGAATTGGGTGAGATCGATGCGGTACTCAGCCAGCATCCGGCAGTGGCCCAGGAGGTGGTCGTGGTCCGTGAGGACACCCCTGGCGACAAACGCCTGGTTGCATATATCGTCGCAGTTCAAGGACAACCCCCCACCATCAAAAATCTGCGGAGTTACCTGGCAGAGAGGCTACCAGCGTATATGGTGCCTTCGGCCTTCATGCTCCTGGACACGCTCCCGCTGACGCATAACAGTAAAATAGACAAGCGTGCCTTACCGATACCACAGTGGACAGAGCGTACAACAGAAGAAACTTATGTACCTCCGACATCAATAGTACATTACCAGTTGATACAGATATGGGAAGAGTTGTTAGATACACAACCCATCGGAATCAAGGACAACTTTTTCAACCTGGGCGGACATTCTTTACTCGCTGCTCGTATGGTCAATCAGTTTGAACAGGTCAGTGGCAAGAAGATTCCTCTCGCCACACTATTTGCTGGACCAACCATAGAACAGCTTGACAATGCTCTGCAGCAACAAGAAGAAAAGATCACCAGTTATCCCCTTGTGGCAGTCCAGACCAATGGAACAAAGAATCCTTTTTTCTTTTTGCATGGAGATTGGACCAGGGGTGCTTTTTATTGCTTTGCCTTAGCGAGTGCTTCGGGAACAGATCAACCCTTTTACGTGCTAGAGCCATATAGAGTTGACGGTCTACATATCCCGACTACCTTGGAAGATATGGCAGCAGCCCACCTGGCATCCCTTCGCACCTTTCAGCCAGAGGGGCCGTACCTTCTCGGCGGCTTTTGCAATGGGGGGCTTTTGGCCTATGAGATGGCTCGACAACTTCATGCAGAAGGACAGAAGGTTGACCTACTGCTTCTAATAAGTCCTGCGCGACCTGCCTATCTAGGGTTACTTCGCGCTGTAATCAACCGCGTTGGCAAGCTAATGGGATTTAGCCAGGATAAGCAGGCGAATTGGTTTCTAGGTCTACGGCATACATTGCGACACCTTTATAGATATCTGCACTCATCGAACGATGCACGATTGCAAGACTTCGCGCAATTGTTACAGGTTGATCCAAGACTTGATCGAATGTTCCCGCCAGTTGAAGCACTACGCAAAGATTATGTGGGTATCTTTACCTGGCTGGCCGCAGGCTATACGCCTGACTATTACCCTGGCAAAATCACTTTCTTCTGGGCAAGTGAAGAACCCTCTATAGTGGAGTGGAACAAAGTGGCCGAAGCCACAGAGGTAGAAACCTATGTTGTACCTGGCACACTCATGAGTTGTATAACCGAACATGTCCACACATTGGCCAAGCAATTGAGTGTATGCGTAAGCAAAGCACAATCACTTATGTTAAGTAAATCAGATGCTTAACCACAAAGTCTGCCTTCACAAGCTGTTTTGCGTACGTAGTGCTTCTTGTATTCTGTGTATTTACCAAGCGGGATAGAATTCATGGAAGAAAATCAACAGCACCCACATATTAGTGTGGTCATCCCGACACATAATGAAGCACAAAATCTCATCTATGTATTGCCACACATTCCACCCATCGTCAGTGAAGTTATTCTCGTTGATGGACATTCAAGCGATGATACTATCGCAGTAGCACAGCAACTGCTACCGACTATTCAGATCATTAAGCAAGTGAGGAAAGGCAAAGGTGACGCTCTCAGACTCGGTTTTGCCGCTTGTACAGGCGATATTATTGTGATGCTGGATGCCGACGGATCAACGGATCCGAATGAGATACCACGTTTTATCGAAGCTCTCATAAAAGGCGATGACTTCGCTAAAGGTTCACGCTTTCTCAAGGGTGGTGGTAGCCATGACATCACTCCACTGCGTTCACTTGGAAACTACGGGTTGGGTGTGTTGGTCAATATATTTTTCAATGCACACTATAGTGATTTGTGTTACGGCTACAACGCCTTTTGGAGGTATTGCCTAGATTGTATAGAAATTGACTGTGACGGTTTCGAGATTGAGACCCTCATCAATATACGTATATGCAAAGCCAAACTGAAAGTTGTTGAGGTTCCGAGTTTTGAGCGCCCGCGTATGTTCGGTCAGAGTAACCTACGCACGTTCCGCGACGGTTGGCGTGTGTTAAAAACAATTGTGAAAGAGTGCTTCAGAAGTGTTTCACCTCTATCAGAAAGGGACCATTTTACTACTCTTTATCCTAAGTTCGAGAAGCCCTCTGCATCTGAGGAGATAGTTTTGTAGCTTTTCATCACATTGAGTGTGTAACAAGCAGCAATGTAAAACAGCTATTCTATGGCTTATATCTCATTACACATACAAGCCAAAAATTGGCAGAATGACTTCATAGAAAGGTAGTGTAGAATGCTGGTCCAACACGGAAAGAAAAAAGTACCTATTCTCATGTATCATAGTATTTCACACTCGACTAACCGTAAATTTAAGCAATTTACTGTATCACCATTTCTGTTCGCTGAACAAATGTCATATCTACATCAACACGCCTATGTCCCTATTACTGTGACACAGTTCGTAAATGGATTGTCTCAAGGAGACTCCGCACTGCCTGAGCGACCTGTCATTTTGACTTTCGACGATGGCTTTGCCGATTTTTTTACCGATGCGTTGCCCGTACTCAAGCAGTATGGCTTCTCTGCAACAATGTACATCATCACCGCCTTTGTCAATAGTACAAGTTGCTGGCTTCAACGCGAACGAGAAGCATCTCGTCCACTACTTACATGGCATCAGATTACTCAAATGCATGCTTCTGGCATAGAAGTTGGAGCCCACACGCACACTCATCCCCAACTCGACATGCTTTCCGCTTCTTCAGCACAGAACGAAATTGTGATTAGCAAGAAAATATTGGAAGATCATTTGGGTCAAAAGGTTTCCAGTTTCGCCTATCCCTTTGGCTATTACACTCCAACGACTCAACGCCTCGTTCAAGCAGCAGGCTACACCTCGGCCTGTGCCGTGAAACATGCGATGAGTTCCGCATCGACCAATCCTTTCGTCTTAGCACGACTGATGGTCAAACCAACAACCAATATAAAGATCTTCGCAACGTTGCTTACCGACACAAGTTCCTACGCAACAACACTCTCTACAACATATGCACGCATACGAACACCCATATGGCAATTCGTCCGGCGGAGTTCTTTGCTAATGTCTGCAGGAACCGATGTAGCAACTCCTCCTCTACAATCGACCACCGACGAGGACTTGCTGCATCGGTCCTCACAGGTAGCAGATGCAGCTTTGAAAGAACCTATACTTGATAGTAGTGGAGCGAGGAAGAGGGGAGAGAGATAGTATGACAACACAAGTAAAGCTTGACGTTTCGGTCGTTATCTGTGCCTATACAGAGGTGCGCTGGCATAATCTTGTGCTGGCTGTGGAGTCGGTTCAACAGCAGCACGCGTTGCCACGCGAGATTATTGTCGCCATCGATTACAATACATGCTTACTTGAACGTGCCCGCCTGCACATCCCTGGCATTATCGCCATAGAGAACAGAGGACCAAAAGGAGTGTCGGGTGCTCGTAGCACTGGTGTTGCTGAGGCGCAAGGAGCACTCATTGCCTGCCTGGATGACGATGCAATCGCGGCACCTGACTGGTTGGAGCGATTAAGTGCTTGTTGTGAGGACCAGATGGTTCTAGGTGCGGGCGGCACTGTACAACCACTCTGGGAAGGCAAACGCCCGCTTTGGTTTCCCGAAGAATTTTACTGGGTTGTAGGCTGCTCGTATCAACTCATGCCCAAGCAGCCAGTCGAGGTGCGCAACCTCTGGGCGGGCTGCATGTGCGTGCGTAGAGAAGTCTTTGAAGCCGTTGGCGGTTTCAGAAGCGACATTGGACATATCGGCAAGCTGGTACTGGGAGGCGAGGAAACAGAACTGTGCATCCGTGCGAAGCAGCACTGGCCGCAAAAAAAGTTTCTACACGACTCACGGGCCAGCATTCAACACTACATCCCCTTACGTCGTGCCACATGGCAATATTTTCTTTCACGTTGTTATGCAGAAGGATTTTCAAAGGCCATCATCACCCGTCACGTCGGTGCAAAGGATAGCCTTTCGACAGAACGGGCTTATACACTACAGCAACTTCCTTTAGGAATTATGCGCGGCATAGTCGATTGTCTCCTTCGCTCAGACCTCACTGGTCTACAGAGGGCTGGAGCAATCATCATTGGACTGATTACTACAACGATGGGTTACATGGCAGGTATCTTTTCTCAACATGTCATCTCACACAAAGAAGGTCATTGGAGTAATCTGGATAATTTTAAACACTTGCCAAGCCCAAACAGCTAAGGAATGGATACATATATGTCAATCAGCAAAGCGCAAGCCTCCACTATGACAGCCCAAATCTTAGAGTTTGAGCCAACCCGCATTCTCGAAATAGAGCTCGGGCAGTCATTATCTGCTATATCTGCTTTGGATGAGAAGACAGGACGGCACTACCGACGTGCTCTCTGCTTGGTCCGTTTACATACTCAGCCTTTAGGAGTTGTCTTGCTTCAATTCGACGAGCAGGGAGCAAATGCCTCTAAATACACCCAGCACATCTGGCAGCACTTACGTGTACAGATTAATGAGCACTTATGTCGGGATGGCTTGCCTCAAGTGACAGAGATTGACGAGGCGGGACTTTCCAGTTCTACAATCCCTCGCTGTCTGGAGGAGCGTGAACAGTTCCTGACTCAGGCCCCTTTTGTCAGTGTCATCGTCTCGACCCGTGATCGACCTGAGTGGCTTCAATCTTGTTTACGCTCACTGATGGCACTCCATTATCCACACTATGAGGTGGTCGTTGTTGATAACGCTCCCAGTACGAGTAAGACTGCGAACTACCTCCAGCAGACCTATGGCGATGTACCATGGGTACGCTACATCCGTGAAGACCGCCCAGGTTTATCTTTGGCTCGCAATTGCGGAATCAGAGTAGCTAAAGGCGAAATTTTGGCTTTTACGGATGATGATGTAGTGGTCGATGCTTACTGGCTACTGGAATTGGTCAGAGGTTTCAGCGTTACTAATGATGTTGCTTGTGTCACTGGCTTAGTCTTGCCTTTAGAGTTAGAGACACCCGCTCAGGTATGGTTCGAGGAGTATATAGGGGGCAGTTGGTCTAACCGATGGTCCACCCAGCGCATCTTCGATACAGACAAGCGTCATGTGCATCTTCTAAGACCTGGAGAACATGGTGGAGGCTCAAATATGGCCTTTACCGCAGCATTTCTACATCGTGTTGGCGGGTTCGCTCCAGCTCTCGGTGCAGGTAGAAAAGTAGGTGGCGGTGAAGATCACGCCGCGCTCTTCCTGGCAATCGCACGAGGTCATAAATTAGTGCATGCATCAGCAGCTTTAGCGTATCACCTGCATCGTCGTGACTACGCTGCCCTACAGAAGCAAATCTATAACTACGGAACTGGATTCATAGCCTACCTTATTAAGAGTGTACTCGACACTCCGCAACTTCTACTTGACCTGATTACCAGGCTCCCTTTCGACTTCATTTCCATTCTGAAAGGTCGGTTGTCGAAGAACCGTAAGGAATTCATACACTATCCAAAAGAGTTGAACAGGCTCGAACTGAAAGGAATATTGCATGGTCCATTTGCCTATATACAAAGTCGATGGGAAGTACGTTCTAGGAGTGCGACGACAGCAACAGGTGAGGCAATGCGTTCCTCGATAAAGGTTAAGGAAACACACGTATTGCACTAGAACGCGCACCGCCATGAAAAAAGGATATCTATCAGGCAAGAGTGAATAGGTAGAAATGCCGAAACATCGGAACATGCAAATACTTAAGAGACATCAAGCATTGTGTCTGGAGGAATTGAGTACTGTGAGAACATGGCTCTACCAGTGGATAAAGACAAATAGCATTATATTGATGAATGCCAGTTCGTTAGTAGGTACATCGGTTGTAACTTCAGTGCTAGGATTTGTGTATTGGTTGGTAGCAGCACGGCTCTTTCCACCACAAGTCTTAGGTCTTTCCTCCGCGACTATCTCGACCATGACACTTCTTGGATTTTTCTGTACCTTGGGACTAGGAACGCTATTGATGGGAGAACTGTCGCGCCAACCGGGTAACGAATTTTCACTTATCAGCGCATCTTTGATTTTAGTTGGGATCGTAGGCGGCTGTGCAGGTGTCATATTCGCGCTTATTGCCCCTTTTGTATCAGCTGACTTTCAAATATTGCGAGCAGGCATCGCAAACACAACACTCTTCGCAGTCGGAGTTAGTCTTAGTGCCATTACTTTCGTACTTGACGGGGCATTTACTGGACTTTTGCGAAGTGAATTGCAACTCTGGCGTAACACAGTTTTTGCCGTTGTTAAACTCGCTGCACTTTTCGCGGCAGGTCTCTGGCTATCACATGCACTAGGGCTAACAATTTATGCAACATGGGCTGTTGGCAATATATTCTCGCTTGTAGTTCTCGCCGGATTTACTTTGTCAAAGAGAGGGTGGTATAGGAGAAACTATTTGCCGCATTGGAGATTACTCCAGACACTAGCTCCGGCGGCTTTCCAACATCACATGCTGAATCTAATTCTTGATATTCCCTCGCTAGCACTGCCTTTGGTCGTCACGATAACGCTCTCAGCAACAGTGAACGCCTGGTTTTACGTTTCTTATATGTTAGCAGGTTTTACATTTGTCATCCCATTTGCCCTTACGCTTGTACTCTTTGCGATGAACTCCGATCAACTTCCTGCATTGACACGCAAGACACGCTTAACATTAAGTATTGCGTTCATCGCAATTGTGTTTGCGAATGGCGTGTTACAGCTTGGTGCCAAGCAATTATTAGGGCTGTTCGGTCATATTTACTCCGCACAAGCTGCATGGTGCCTACACATTTTGGGACTTGCCGCCTTCCCTATTATCATCAAAAACCACTATATAGCAATCAACCGTATTCAGGGTCGAATGGCGCACGCGATGCTACCCATAGCAATAGGAACACTCCTTGAATTGGGAGGGGCAGTAATAGGTGGACGCCTCGGAGGTATATCAGGTCTAAGTTTAGGTTGGCTCACAGCATTGTGCCTTGAGGCTATGTTTATGGCGAACACAGTGTATATGTTTGTTCGACCTAGAGTTGTATTAGCCGAGAGGGAACAACGAGAGCAAAATACAGTATCCAATGATTTCTCGCATGTAGCCGAGATGCACATCAACGAACCAAGTTTTGAATAATGAAACTATTTTACTGAAGATATACGTAAAAAAAGAGGAGAAATACATGAAGAGACATATGTGTATAATCAAGGTGGACGCATCAACATATCATTTAAACAGAGATAAGAGAGCATGAGTAAGTTACAATCAACAATTGGCGACAAGCCTCCTGATAATCTCAACTGTCCTCACTGCAAGGCTTTACTACCATCATGGGCTGGCTTCTGTAGCTCCTGTGGCAAGCAAGTCGAGAAAGGAAAAAATGAGGAGAGGGAAACCTATACCGCAAATAATGACAACGATATACGTGAACTAGAAGTTGATACAGTACATATTCCATTTCTCTCACAGGAGTATGCAAAGCGTTGGCAGGCGTTTCAATCATCTAAGAACACAACAATAACAGAACAGATGCATACGGGGAGTTCACTAGACCAAAAGATAGAGGCTCCAAAACAGTCATTGTCGTCTCCATTAGAAGTTGCGACCAAAGCGGAACTAGTGGATGTACAAACACAAAACGACACTCCAATTCCAACCGGGCCATCCCAGTTCCTACCAAGTGTAACTGCTACCCCCGTACCAGAGACATGGCAACATATGCCTAAAACGGACGTATCAGCACTTTTACAGCTCACCACACCGCTTCCTATTCCTACTGTTTCGTACATACCTCAACGCAATATAGTATTCAGGCCACCCCGGTTAAATTGGCAGTGGCCTACAGTTATTTTTCTCTCTGCTATCTCAGCTGGTCTCGTAAACTTTGTATTCACAACCTCTGCAATACGTCCAATCGTGATACTTTGGTTTCTCTGCATCTGCCCGGGTATGGTGTTTGTTCGTTCTTTACGTCTTAAAGAGCCTGTAGTGGAATGGACACTCGCCTTTGCCTTAAGTTTTAGCATTGACGCGATTGTGGCAGCCATACAGTTGTATACAGGTCGATGGTCTGCGGCAGGTACTCTCAGCATTTTAATGGGTTTCTGCCTTGTTATTACAACTACTCAGCTTATAAGAAGGATATCAATAATAGGTATAACAATATATCCCGTTATAAAAGCAATCAAAGGATTGTTTGTAGCTGAGAGAAATACTAAGAATACTTTACTCAGTTTCAAGTGGCTTGATGGAGTAGATACGCTTCTGCTTTTACTTCCCCTGGTTGCTCTCCTGTTATGGTCCATTTCATTGCAGAAGGTCTCGCTCAACGATATGAATAATCTAGGGTTAATTTCGGCACTCTCACCAAGAATTATAGCCGCACTTGGTATTCTGGTGGTAAGTTTTGCTTTATCCTTGCAACGCTATAAGCTTCGAGTACCACTGCTCACGTTCCAACTCGCCTGTATTATTCTGATATTGTATACAACTCCAAACCTGATCGAAGAGATGCCTCGTTTCGCTCCGATCTATCGGAGCGCGGGCTATACTGATTATATTATACAAACAGGAACTGTAAACCCTCAGTTAGATTTCTATTTCAATATTCCAGGGTTTTATGTACTGAGTGCCTTTTTTACAAAGGTTTTTGGGTACTCTACCATTCTGAGTTATGCAGAGTGGGCACCACTCTTCTATAACCTGATTTACGCAGGTCCAATGTACATGATCTTTACATCGATCACTACAAATAAACGTCTCATCTGGCTCGGTCTTCTATTCTTCTATCTCACGAACTGGGTTGGACAGGACTACTTCTCCCCGCAGGGCTTGAACTTCTTTCTATACCTTGTGATCATCATGATACTCTTGAAGTGGTTTAGAATGCCTTCAAAGCAGCAGGTACAACTGAGGCAAAACTCCTCGTTGATACAACAGGTTTTTATGTGGCTCAAAACACCAGACCCACGGTCTCCACTTATTGAACCTTGGCAACAACGGGGGCTGTTGTACTGCCTAATACTGATCTTTGGACTAGTTGTATTTAGCCATCCACTGACACCTTTTTTCACATTGTTAAGTGTATTTCTTCTAATAGCACTTCGGCGCTGCCGCCCATTCTGGCTTCCAATCCTCATGCTAGCGATGACTGCGTTCTGGGATTTCGCCGTAGCAGGACCATATATATTTCAGCATTACAATTTATTAGCTTCTCTTGGACATCTGCTAAGTAATGTGCCACAAAGTATTACCTCTGGTAAGTTATCAGGTGATCCGCTCTACCATGTTATTTCTATAATGCGTCTTTACATGACGGTTCTGCTCTGGTTGCTAGCACTTCTTGGTGGCATTAAGCGTTTGAGACAGGGAAATAAGGACATCACCCTCATTCTGCTGGCTATTGCAGGCTTCCCTATGATAGCTGGACAAAGTTATGGGGGTGAGATGCTTGCACGCATCTATCTATTTACAGAGCTATTCATGTGTTTCTTTGCCGCATCATTATTTTTTGACAATTCGGTGGTAGTAGCGCATAGATCAGCACGTTCCCATACAACTTTTTCATGGAAAACTGCCACAATAATAGTGGCTAACTTATTCTTGCTCAGCAGTTTCTTTTTTACTCGCTATGGGGATGAGCGTGTGGATTACGTCTCCTATGGAGAGTGGAATGCAGTACAACGTTTGTACCAAATTGCTCCTGCCAATGCGCTCATTCTTGCGAGTTGGAATTATTGTCCCCTGTATTTTAAGGACTATACAAAATACAAGATTCAATTTCTTGATAACGCTTATGCAGAAGCAGTTATCAACACAAATGCTAACGGGATTATTGACCTCATAGAGAATGAGGTTAGCCGTCCCTCATATATTATTTTCTCGCAAGAGGAGCAGGTATATGCAACCTCATACAATGGGCTACCTGGTGACACCCTGCAACGATTAGAAACACGTCTCCTTCAGACAGGGAAGTTTAAATTACTATACCGAAACTCCGATGCACAGATACTACAGTTTGTTGGAAATATAGGAGGAAGCTTTTGAACATCTTATCTCCATAGGGTATAATTAATAGAGTATTCTGTCCCGATAATCGAACCGGAATTGGGAGTGAAAGTAGCGTTATGAAAAGTGTTTTTCATGCAGAGAAACTTATTGAACGTTCACTGAATAAAAAGATTGTTATTAGCATTCTTGCTCTCATTACTATTGTATTACCATTGAATTTTTTAATCTCAAGATACACTAATGCGAATAGCGCACACTATGGATCAAGTGCTTTACTTCCTGGACAAAGTAAAAACTGGAAACTAATATTTGATGATGAATTTAATGGAACATCACTTGATACAACTAAATGGGTACCCTGTTTTCGCTGGGGGACTAATACTGGTTGTGCTAGCACTACAACGCCGCAAACTTGGTATTCACCGGGTAATGCGATTGTCAGCAATGGAACTCTCAAGCTGAAAGCACAGAACCAACCAGTTACTAACAACGGGACAACCTATCCATATACATCAGCAATGATTACCACAGGACCAACGGATAATACAGGTTCCCCTGCAAAGTTTCTATTTACCTATGGATATATGGAAATTCGAGCAAAAGTGCCAAAGGGGCAGGGGTTATGGCCTGCATTCTGGGCGCTACCAATAGATAATAGCCGGTTGCCTGAACTTGATGTTTCAGAAATTCTTACTGGGGCTGGACTCACTACCCATACGAACAACATGACCTATCATGTCATAGATGATAATATACATGCTAGCGGTGCAGGCTGGACCAGTGCCGTTGACTTAGCATCTGCTTTCCATGTCTATGCTGCTGATTGGGAACCTGATGGCATTCACTGGTATGTTGATGGTATTGAGCGGCGTTCAGCTTTTACCGACCGCAAAAATATCACAGCAAAGCAAATGTATTTGCTGATACAACTGGAAGTCGGTGGCACATGGCCTGGAAGTCCTGACAGTAGAACGCCATTTCCCAGTGTCTACGCAATTGATTATGTCAGAGTATGGCAACAGTCGCACTAACCTCGATTTGGGTAGCCCTCTCTGGAGGAAGGCAATTACATCATCCCTCACGTCTTCTAGTGCTACCCGCTCGCCTAGCTAGCAACACATACTATGAAGCTCTCCGGCTTACTAAACCCTGCACGCAAGCTTATCAGCGGCTGCTTGAAGCGTTGCCAGGTTTTTGGCAAAGCAGAAGCGTGCCATCACTGGTGCTTGCTTCGGATCGGCATAGAACGCCGACGGCGGAATAGCAGCGACGCCCACGTCAATTGTCAGATGTCGACAGAAGCTGACATCATCAGAGAAGCCCCAAGACCGCACATCGGCCATCACAAAATATGTCCCCTCGTGCGGCGCAACAACCATTCCAGACCTGGTAAGAGTATCTATGAGCAGTGTACGGCGAACAGCATAGAATTCACGTAACGCATTGTAATGATCGGACCGTGATGCATCTTCCAGTGCCTCCGCGACCGCGGCTTGAAGTGGCGTTGCGATTGCGAAGTTTACGAATTGATGCACACGCCGAATCGCTTCCGTCAATGGTGCTGGAGCAATGGCATAACCAATCTTCCAACCGGTAACAGTGAAGCTTTTCCCCGCACTGTTGACCGTTACTGTGCGCTCCCACATACCAGGAAAAGAGGCGATTGATATATGTTTTCCCTTAAAGACTAATCTATCGTATACCTCATCGGCAATTACCAGGACATCATGCTCACGGCAAAGTTCCGCAATACACTGAAGTTCGTCAAGGCTGAAGACCTTGCCGGTCGGGTTATGTGGCGTATTTACTAAAATGGCCCGTGTCCGGCTGTTGAAGCTCGCACGTAGTTCAGCGACATCAAAGGTCCAGCTTGCATTCTCTCGGTCACTTTCACTGCTGTCCGGCGGTCTTAAGGTGACGAAACGTGGTGTGCCGCCTGCCATGATAATATCCGCAATGTATGCATCATAGGCCGGTTCAAAGACGACCACTTCGTCACCAGGATTGACCATCGCCATGATAATGTCAAAGATGGCCTCAGACGCGCCACAGGTAACAGTCACTTCCGTCACTGGATCAGCCTCTACCCCATAATCACGCGCATAGGTAGCGGCAACGGCCTTCCGAAGCGTAATAAGACCTGGCACTGGTGCATACTGATTTTGGTCCGCGTTGATGGCCTTAATTGCAGCAAGCTTGGCAAACTCTGGCCCAGCAAAGTCGGGCATGCCCTGCGACAAGTTGACGGCATTATGCTCAGCGGCTAAAGCGTTCATCTCGGTGAAGATCGTCGTTCCAAAACTACTGATCCTCCCAGCCATAGGTGGTGTCATGTTCTGTGTCTCCTCTCATGTTGACTGCTTGCACTACTTATCAGCGGTCACCCGCACGTACTACATAGAGCAGTATCATCATTAGTTTACTTAGGAGTTTCATTGCGGGCTAAACTCCGGTCTGAACCTCTACCCGTAAGGACTGCATATTATCGATGTTCATTGGGTATATGATCGATGCAGGCAAACGCATATTACGCGAGTGCTGCAAGGCAATGTTAAGAAAGGTCGAAAAATCCGCCTTCCAGCTTTCTGGTACGTGCAAGGTATGCTTGATGGCTTGCTGCACAATAGCTTCTTTACGAGCTTCAGTGAAGGGGCTTTGCTGCACTGAATGATCTAATGCAAGCATGAGGTCTTTTCTTGCGTTGACCACTGCCATTGTCCATTTCGGTAGAACGATCATAGTACAACCAGGTATTACTTGAAAGACGGGCATGTTTCTACGCATTCTTGACACCGCTACGGTATTGATAGCAATCTTGAGATGTGAACTAAGCGTTTCAGCATGTTTCAGTTCTGGATAAAAGTCTTTCAATTTATGCAGTGTTTGTTGAGTTCGCTGTTCAAGCTCAGGATGTCCATCGTTTAAGCTTTGCGGGAACGAGGTCGGCACTTTGCCACTTTCAGGGTCCAGGAGCGCTAACTCAATATGTGCAGCGGGCGGATGATAAATCATAGCGCATTGTTGGTTCATTGGACTCAGCATACCTCCATACTGATCCTCTAACTTCAGGCATGTATAGGTCTTGGGAGAACCTTGTGGCAAGGTTGCGAACGATATCTGGCGTAAAGCAAAATAGATATTGGGCAAGTCCAACATCGGGTTAAGCTTTTTCGCGAGTTGAAAACCGCGTCCCGCGGCAGCTATACATACCTGATCCACATTCATCGTTTCGCAATACCCCGACTCGTCAAGAAAATGGATGGTCATAGTACCATCCCCTTCCTTTTCGATGCTGGTAACCTCATGGCCCTGCCGAAATTCGATTCCTAAGCGTTTGATTTCAGCTTCCAAAAGCGCTGCGACGTACACAGGATTCAGTCCACGTTGGGGAGTGACGAATGCCGCGGCTACATCGTTAACGCCTTCAAACTCTTCTAGTTCATCACAAATACTATCTGGATCACCGAATACATAATTATTGAGGTCTTCCTTGACAAGCTGCGCGTAATGTCTCGTAATTACTTTTAAGGTCTCTCTACATTGCTGCCTTATATCTTCTCCTGCGTGTATCATGCTCAATGATGCGAGGATGCGTGTATGGGTTTTGCCCGCGTAAATAAAATCTGGAAAAAAGTGTGCGTTTGCGATACGACCATCTAAACAATCTGTCGTACTCTTTGAGTCGTAGGGGTACTCAGCACCACTATGATTTTCACTAACAACACAGCTTGTTTCTGTACAAGTGGGATATATCTGTGGATCGCTACTTCTCGCTTTATCCAAAATGATAACATCATACCCTGCAAGCCGCCTCATGATTGCAGCGGTACAACCCGCAATGCCTGCACCAATAACAACGTGCAATTCACGTTCCCTCATGAGCACTCTACTCCTACTAATTCTGTTCACAAGTTCAATATACTCGTTTGAAAAGCTGGGGAAATTCTGATCATGAGGCGGATATTCAACAATCTATTCAGGAGTTGCAGGTGTCTTACGTGAAGCATGGAAAAGAAAAGATTCATGGCACCAGCCCTCCTTTCTCCACAGTCAGCAATTTGTTTCGTGCTATACAAGTACTCAGGGTTCTTGAGCATATAGAGTATTCATCCCTACAAAGTATAACCACCAGTACCTATTCAGCGCATCGGAGAAATTGCTCATATTTGTAGCTCTCTTGGAAATAGTAGAAGTATTATCCGAGATAGGGAGAAATACCTATTACGAGGGGACATGCTATACAAGTTAGCATGTACACTAGCAGAATCTATGTTCATTCGGCTAGGTAGATGAATGTTACACATTCCCATTTTTTGCAACACAGTTCCAATAATTAGGCTCCTACAGGATATAACCCTGGAATACTCACGGGCAACCGCCCTTGCGCCTGCACCTCACCGAATAGCACACGGGCGACGGCGGCAAACGCGGGCTGTGTGTATTCGTAGATGGCGAGATACGTGCCAAGTTCTGGAAAGGCGAGCAGATCGTAGGGATTGTAGGCAGCGATACCGATAACAGGTTTACCCATATGAAGTATTTGCTGTACGATGGGGCCTTGATATGAGTCCTGGTTCGCGTTCGCAGTGACAACAATCACAAGATCGGCCCCATCAACCGCTTGCTGAAGTTTCGCGGCATCCACTTGTATCGTCCGCACTGTAATTGTCAGCGTGTCTACGTGCGGATGACGTTGCTGCACATGCTCTATCAATGCATGGCCGGGGAACTCTGTATCGACCGCTCCACTGAAAATTGTGGGCTGTAGGAAGAGGAGCAGGAGCCGTTGTTCCGCTTGCAAACGCAGGGGTAGGAGCTTGTTTGTGTCTCGCACAAGCGTTGCCGAGCGTGCATAGGCATCATCGCGTAGACGTTGATGTGCCTCCTTGCCAACAATGGCAAGATTACCACTCGATGGAGCATCCCAGGAGAGAGTGCGTGCCTTGAGTTGTAGGACGCGTTCGGCGGCGTTCTGTATTCTCTCGATTGGAAGTGTACCATCCCGAAGGGCTGCGTGTATCGCGTCGATGCCACCGCGTTGTAGAGCAGAGTGATGGGAGATTAACACGAGATCGACACCCGCTTGCAGTGCTCCGACCGTGCCCCGCTCCACTCCCACGATATCGGAGACCGCACGCATCTCCATACAGTCGGAGACAATCACTCCTTGAAAGCCTAACCGCTCACGTAGTAGTTGTGTCACGATTGCATAAGAAATAGTCGCTGGTAGCATCTCATCCTGCATCAAGAGAGGAAGATACATATGCGCGGTCATAATACTATCGGCTCCGGCTTCGATTGCTTGCTTAAACGGTATAAGTTCTAGTGCGTCGAGCCGCTCTAAGGTAAAGGGAATTGATGGTAGAGCAAGGTGCGAGTCAACGGCGGTATCACCGTGCCCTGGGAAATGCTTGAGCGTCGTGATGATGCCAGCGTCATGATAGCCCTTGACCATCGCGGAACCAAGACGTGCCACTAGCTGAGGGTCTTCACCGAAAGAGCGTACACCAATAACAGGGTTCGCCGGATTGTTATTGACATCGACATCAGGCGCGAGATTCATGTTGATGCCGAGTGCCTTGAGTTCGCGACCCGTTGCAAGAGCGATATCGTAAGCGACCTGTTCCGACCCAATCGCGCCGAGAGCCATGTTGCCTGGAAAAATAGTGGCGTTTTGTCCGAAGCGGCGCACCATGCCGTTTTCCTGGTCGATCATAATCAGCAGTGGCTGACGATGCCCCGCCTCACGTGCAAGATACTGTAGGTACTGTGTGAGTTCATAAACCTGCTGTGTATCCTGAATGTTCCGCCTGAAGAGAATGATACTGCCAACGTGATACTTTTGAATCAGGTCGATAGTCTCTTGCATTGGCATAGGCTCGAAAAAGCCAATCGCCAGCACCTGCCCAATTTGCTCTTCGAGCGTCATAGTATAACTCTGCATCTATTTCTTTCCCTTTACTGGTTAGAGCATTATTCCCGACTGCCACATAATTCGCGCTTACAGCATGCCCACGTCCACATTCGCACTCCTGTGCATCGACGATAACCGCAAGAGTTTTACTGCCGCCGCCATCGACGCCGAGATAATACCGGTCGCCATCCTTCCGGGGGAAACAGGGAGACCGCAAGGGTCTCCCCTACATCTTTGTGGAACCCTGCATTTTCATCAGTTTCCCCGGGAAGGATAGAGACCCGATAATACGTTTCGGTTGACATAGTAGGGTGCTCTCTCCATAACGTACTTTACGAGAGCAACTGCTCACGCTTCATGCTGGTATAGAAGGTGTATTTACTACCGCAATAGGTGGCTTTGGCGTATTCAATTGGCGTATCACGGTCGGTATAAGTTGTGCGACGCGTTAACAGGACAGGACTGGCAACGGCAAGATTCAGTAGACGCGCCTCATCTTCTCCTGCTAAGCTCGCCTCTAGCTCTTGCTCCGCCTCTATCAGCGAAACGCCGTATTTCGTCTCAAGAGCGCGGTACAGAGAATGCTGGGCAAAATCTTCTTCCAGCAATCGCTCACAGCCGGGGAAGTTAAGTTGAGAGAGTTCGATGGCGAGCGGCTCACCGTCGGCAAGGCGTAGTCGTTGCAGGCAGTAAATCATCTGCCCAGGCTCGATACGCAAGCGTTCAGCGGTTTTTTCGTCGGCGGGTCGCATAGCAGCCCAAAGGACCTTTGTGCCTGGACGCTGACCACGCGCCCTGATATCTTCGGTAAAGCCTGTGAGGTGAATGAGTTGCTGCGTGATTTTGTGCTGGCTCACAAAGGTTCCCTTTCCCTGCTCACGATAGAACAGTCCCTCATTCACCAGTTCGGTAATCGCTTGTCGAGCCGTCATACGGCTAATGTTATACAACTCACCCAATTCGCGCTCAGACGGAATGAGGTCGCCGGGCTTCCATTCGCCAACACGAATCTTCGCGCGCATAATCTCCTTTAGTTGATAGTAGCGCGGTAAAGGGCTTTTTCTGAAAATAGTACTCATGCTATTCAGCTCAACTCCATGTTTCTCACAAGGCATCCCACAACGATGACGCCAAACGCCTACAAGCGGAATGGTTTATTGTATAGACCAGTTCTATCATGCTATACTTTACGTCATACGTCAAGTCTATTTATTAGAACGATTGTCATAGCGATTTTCTGTTCTTAATGGTATACTTGGTATGTTGTATAGACCAATTTATTGTATCATATAGAAGTTGTTGTTATTCAAAGAGGAATAGGTGTTGGATGCAGTTTACTTTGCGCGGTGCCCGTCTGGTGGATGCCACTATGGACCGAGTCGATAGTGCTGTTACGATTGACGGGGCGTCTATTCAGGGGGTTGAAACGAACGATACAAGAGGGCAACAGGTTATCGACGCCTCGGATGCGATCATTACACCCGGTTTTGTCGAGGTCCATACGCATGGCGGCGGTGGCTTTAATCTACACACGCACGATGTCGAGGAAATAGCTTCGTATGCACGCTGGATACCCACAACGGGTGTCACTTCTTTTTTGATAGCAGTCGTCGGGATGCCTCACGCGCTGCCAGAGCCACAGCTACGTGCCGCGGTAGCCGCGATTGAGCAGCATAGAGATACAGTGGCAGCAGAACCGCTCGGCATTCACCTTGAGGGGCCATATATTAGCGAGAAGCGACGTGGTGCCCATCTGCCAGAGTGGCTGCGGCTTCCAAACGAGCAAGAGACACAGCGCATACTCGAACTCACAAAGCATTATTTGCGGCTGGTCACGCTCGCCCCAGAGTTACCAGGAGCAGAACAGATGCTACGTCAACTCGTGGAGGCGCGTGTCACCGTTAGCATCGGGCATACAGACGCGAACTATGAGCAGACGCAGGGGGCAATTGAGCTGGGCATTACACATGCCACGCACTGCTTCAATGCAATGCGTCCCCTGTTGCATCGTGAGCCAGGACCAATCGCAGCTATCGCGCAGGCACCGCAGGTACTTGGAGAGATCATCGCCGACGGTGTGCATGTGCATCCCGCCGTGATGGAAATGCTCGTAAGAATGCTGGGACCACAACGTCTCATTGTTATCACGGACGCCCAAGCCATCGCAGGACTACACAACGAGGGAGGAGCGTTCGAGTTCGCGGGTCAGCAGGCGCATGTGGTTGATGGAGCAGCCTGTCTCGCCGATGGAACACTTGCAGGAAGCATCCTTACTATGAGTAAGGCGTTGCGCAACATGCTCACCATGACGCACGTCTCCTTGCAAGAAGCGGTAGGAATGTTGACGCTTAACCCTGCACAATCGGCAGGGTGTGTAGAGCGTAAGGGCAGACTGCGCACGGGCTATGACGCCGACCTGCTCATCTTCGATACTTCGCTCAGGTTACAAGCAACACTATGTCGCGGTCAAGTCGCGTTCGCAACAAAAGCCTGGCAACAGCGTTTAGCAAAAACTCCATCTCAACAATCTCTATAGTGGTATAGATGTCTTGACAAATAGACCAGAACGATGTACCATTCCTTACATTAGCTTCATTGAAATATCAAGGCGTGACAATAAGCTCTAACGTGCAAGAAAGGAGAAAGTTTTTCCGCATAGTTTCGAGAATTCATGCTCTTATCCACGTCTTTTAGTCGATTGTATATTTTTAGCAGCGTAACAACACACCCGAGTTACGACAGTTAGGAGATCCCCTATGACTCCCGACGCATTCCCTTCGATCAGGACAAAAAGCAGCAGCAAGACGCTCATAGTTAGTCTCATCATCCTCTTCTCAATCCTGCTCACCGCCTGCGGTGGTAGCAGTGGCAACAAAAATTCGAGCGGTCAAACGATTCTGAAAATCGCAACACAGTCCTACGATTTCGCGCAAGCCGGCTTTAACCCGTACAACGGTCACCCAAATGCGGGTGTGCTGGGCCTTGTGTATGAGACGCTCTACTTTGTCAATATCAATGGCGGCTCATTCACTCCTATGCTCGCTACAGATTACAAATGGAATAGCGACAACACACAGGTAACGTTTACCACGCGGCAGAACGTGAAGTGGAGTGATGGCAAGCCTTTTACAGCGGATGATGTCGTGTTCACCTTCAACCTCATGAAGCAATATCCCGCGGCAGATGGCAGCGGAGTGTGGAGCTACCTCAAAGATGTAGTGGCCTCCGACGCCAACACGGTCGTCATGACGTTTCAAAAAGCCTATCCGCCCGTACTGGTTACGATTGCAGGCCACGTCTATATCATTCCCAAGCACATCTTCGGGTCGGCTGGCGACCCGACCAAGTACCTGACCGACAAGCCTATAGGCACAGGACCGTTCACATTGAGCAAGTACCAGGCAGACCTTGCAGTATATGCGAAAAATACGAACTATTGGCAGGCCGATAAGGTCAAGATTGACCAGATTCGCTATCCAGAATACAAAGATAACTCGACCTTGCAGTTGGCATTACCAAAGGGCGAGGTTGATTGGGCAGGCTATTTTTCGCCGACATTACAGCAAGACTTCGTAGCGAAGGACTCAGCACACAATCACCTCTTTATGGATGTCGTCAACTTGTATTCCATCTGCCCGAATCAAAAGGACCCGCTAATCGGCGGTACAGCGGGCTTACCTGTGCGCCTCGCCTTGAGCGCGGCGATTGACCGCAACGCCATCGCGAGTCAGGCAACGGCTGGCCTTGAGCCTCCTGGCAGTATGACTGGACTCGTTCTTCCCACTGCGAAAGAGTGGTTGGACGCACAATACGCCAATCTGCCATCGACCGCCGACACCGCTAAAGCAGAAAAGTACTTGACCAATGCAGGTTACAAAAAGGGCAACGACGGTATCTATCAGAAAAATGGCACGCGCCTATCCCTCACGTTGAGAAGTGTTGACTCTTATTCCGACTGGAACGCCGCCGCCAAACTGATCGCCGATCAAGCCAAAGCGGTTGGCATCGAGATCAAGAACGTTACCGTAGGCGAGGACAACTACTATACATTGCGTACTAATGGCAAGTACGACTATCAATTGCAGTTCTGTGGCATGGTTGGAGGTCCAACACCCTACTACCTGTACAATCAATACCTGAATAGCAACCAGATTGGACAGGGCAAGTTCAACTTCGTGGCATGGAAAGATACCACCACCGATAAGTACCTGAGTCAGTATGCCTCGACCCTGGACGTAGCAGTACAGAAACAGGCGATTCAGGGTATCGAAAAGGTATTCGTTGATAACCAGCCCTATATCCCATTGTGGACAGGCGCGGACTACGACGAGTATTCCACGAAGAACTTTACGGGCTGGCCCGACGCGAACAACGCGTATTCGAGCGGTAGCCCAAATACTGGTCCTGACTATGAGCAGGTCATCTTACACCTGCGACCTGTGTAGAGACGTTTCATCGTGGCGCGGGGAAAGCCTTGTGGCTTTCCCCGCGCTATTAGATAGAAGGAGTCATGGTATGCGTCACATGCTGCGTCGCGTTTCATTTTACGTATTCGCCATCTGGATAGCTGTCACGCTGGATTTTTTCATTCCGCGCCTAGCCCCTGGCGATCCCGTTGCAGCAATCATTGGCAAGATGTCCACAAAAGGCTATGTCACACCCGCGATGAAGCAGACGCTTTCGGCAATGTTCGGCCTGGATTCGCACGATCCCTTATGGATACAGTACTTCAAATATCTCGGCAACTTGCTCCACGGCGATTTAGGTAACTCGATTCAGTATTTTCCCACGCCCGTTCTCAAAATTATTGGGCAAGACATCGGTTGGTCGGTTATGCTAGGTGGAGTTGCTGTTGTCCTCAGTTTCGCTATTGGTTGTCTGCTTGGTATACTTGCGGCTTGGAAGCGTGGTACACTGCTAGATACGGTACTCTCACCTGTAATGAACTTTCTATCGGCTATCCCCTATTTCTGGCTTGCCCTGATTTCGCTCTATATCTTCTCCTATCTGCTAAGCTGGTTTCCTTTATCGGGGGGATATGATTCTGCGAACGTTGATCCCGGCTGGACATTTGACTACATCAGTAGTGTCATTCAACACGCCTTTCTGCCTGCCTTGACGCTGATTATTTCCTCACTGGCTGGCTGGATGCTTACAATGCGTAACTCGATGCTCACAACACTGTCGGAGGATTATGTCTTGATGGCGAAGGCGAAGGGGCTACCAGAGGGACACATCATGTTCTGGTATGCGGCCCGTAACGCAGTATTACCAAACATCACAGGCTTTGCTATCGCGATTGGTGCGATTGTGGGCGGCCAGTTGCTCACTGAGATGGTGTTTTCCTATCCAGGAATCGGGTACGCCCTCTTACAAGCGGTCAACCAGCAAGATTATGCAATGGTGCAGAGCATCTTTCTCATTATTACGCTAGCCGTGCTGGGTGCGAACTTCCTGGCCGATGTGCTATACGTCTTTCTCGACCCGCGTGTACGCGTGGAAAGGAGCATCTAAATCATGCAAGAAGGGCCACGTACCATGAGCATTACCCCTATCGCGATTGCATCCGACGAACCGATGTCGGCACGTGTGCTGGATGTATTACGTGCCGCATGGAAATCCATAACGATCAATCGCAAGATGGCGGTGGGTAGCGCGCTTCTTGGTTTCTTTATCATCGCCGGTTTGATTGGACCATTCTTCATGACGATTAACCCGAACGCTACCTCTCATCTATTCCTTGCTCCACCCTCGTCGGCCCACCTGTTAGGGACGACGGTTGTAGGTGAAGATATTTTCAGCCAGTTGGTATATGGCACACGAACTAGCGTGTTCTGGGGACTAGGTACGGGGATACTCGTTACGCTCCTCTCAATTGTAGTCGGCCTGCTCAGTGGCTACTTCGGCGGACTAGTCGATGACCTGCTCACACTTTTTACCAATGTTTCGCTTGTGCTACCTGCGCTTCCACTGGCGATTGTACTCGCTGCTTACTTCCCTCGCGGCCCATTGACAATTTCACTGGTGATAGTATTCACGAACTGGGCATGGCAGGCCCGCGTGCTACGTTCGCAAACGTTGTCAATGCGAAGTCGTGAGTTCGTCGAGGCTGCCCGTGCAAGTGGCGAATATACGTGGCGCATCATCTTCTTCGAGATTTTTCCTAACGAGATTGGTCTGGTTGTAGCAGGCTTTGTCAGCACCACGATTTACGTTGTCCTCACATGGGCCGCGCTAGAATTTCTCGGCCTGGGCAACGGCACCATTCCTAGCTGGGGCAGCATACTCTACTGGGCACAACAAGCGGGCGCGTTAGGCGGCGGCCTCTGGTGGTGGTTTGTGCCCCCTGGCGCCTGTATCGCGGTACTTGGCGCAGGCCTATCGCTCATCAATTTTGGCATAGACGAGATTGCGGATCCAAGATTGCGCGTGGAACGCCCTGCAAAGGTCATAAAAGCGAAAACTACCTGATGCTCAAACTACACGACCTGCATAACGCTTGAGCAATTGCTCGCCTCGCTCTATGCCGCCTGGAACGTTGTATGATACAAAAACAGGTGGCTCTATGCCCCGCTCGATGAGACGCTGGATCGTTTCGGAGGTCAGCATCTGTGCGATAAGAACGGCGGCAAGCGAGGAAACAGAGCAGGCTTTGCCACCTCGTGGTAGATCGAGCAAGGCATCACCAAAGGGTCCACAATTGTCGATTACCACATCGGCAAATTCATAGAGCTTCTTGCCCGATGGATGACGTGACGTGGACTGTTGTGTGTGCGTGAGCGAGGTTATCGCGACTAGCTGATGCCCATGCGCTTTCACGCGTTGCGCGACCTCGACGATAGCTGCGTTTGTCCCAGAATTTGAGACGATAAGAAACATGTCCTGTGGCTCAATGGCATAGCAATTCAGTATCGCTTGACCTGCCGCAAGGTCGCGCTCTATATCAGGTTGTCGCACGCGTGCCAGGGACCAGTTCGCATAGAGGGCAAGGTCTTCAAGGTCGATCTTATTGATTGGCACCAACCCACCCGCACGCCCCGCTAGTTCCATCACAATAGCTCGCGAATGACCTGTACCATAGGCTTGAATGACGCCGTTCTTCTCGATACAGTCAGCGCAGAGCAGAGCCGCATGCCGAATCGTCTCAACCTGCGTGTGACGAATACGCTCAAGCACCTTAAACGACTCTTGCCAGAACAGTTCTAAGCCGATAGCTTGATTGTCGAGCATTGGAACGCCTCCTCATTAATTACATGGTACGAGTAATCTTCGACAGGCTGCGTGGCTGATCGGGGTTCAAGCCCTTTTGCAATGCCAGATGCTGAGCGAAGAGTTGACCGACGACAATATATGCAAATGGCGCAAAAAGTTCAGCAACACTAGTATCTATTCTATTTGCCGAAACTTTTCCCTCGTGTACACTACTTGTTCTATGTACAACAGCTTCACTAAAAGAGGGTAACGTCAGTTGTATCGGTACGGTTGCAAGTGCTAATAGCTGTTGCTCTTCCGCGATCACAAGCGTATCTGCATCACGCTCTCGTAGCCATTGCAACAATGCGAGTGAGTCGAGACTCGTGCGTCCAGGTGGGGCAAAAACAACAACAGGCAAACCACGTTCGACCAATGCAGTGGGTCCGTGACGAAAATCAGCGGTAGAGAATGGTGTCGCGATAACATAGCACGTCTCCTCCAGCTTGAGTGCGGTTTCGCGGGCAGTGCTGTACTGGAATGCCCGCCCCAGCACCACACAATCGCGAGCGTAAACATAGCGTGTAGCGACCCGCGCGATACTTGTTTCGCTTTTGAGAGCAGCGGTAACAAGGTCTGGAATAGCTTCGATGCTCTCTTGTAGTAGTGCCTCGCCGCCTGCCATGAAAGCGGACAGCATCGCAAGGGCAAGACATGTCGTGGTGTATGTCTTGGTAGCGGCAACGCTCCGTTCGGGACCAGCATGACAGAGCAACGTATATTCGGCGCGGGTAGCTAACAATGATGCCTCATGATTGGTCATGCCTACGGTGAGTGCGCCTGCTGCACGTGCTTGTGCGACTACTTCCACAATATCAGGCGACTCGCCCGATTGCGAGATACCAATCACCAGCGTTTGCTCTAATCGTAGCGTAGCACCATAGAGCGTGTAGAGCGAAGGCGTGGCGAGCACAACCGGAATGCCGTTCAAATACTGGAACAGGTATTGCGCGTATAAAGCGGCATGATCGGATGTGCCACGGGCCGCAAGCAGTACCATTTTCACATCGCGCCGTTTTGCCTCCAATGCAACCTGACGCGCCATAGCCTTTGTATTATCGAGCGTGCGCCGTAAGGCTACTGGTTGCTCATAAATTTCTTGTAACATGAGCGTCTGTTGTATTGAATGAGCGGTATCTGCCACAGGCTGTCTCCTCCAAATGCTAGCAAGAATTATAATAGTCAACGCTTGTACTGTATACCGCTTTCTCTATATTTGTCAATATGTCTATACCACTAGACATCTATATTGTTAAAATCAATAGGCTACACTCATTCATTTGCAGAACTACTTCGAGTTTTACAATCAGAAGCAGCTTCATCAAGTGCTGGAGTACCAGGTGTCAGCAGAGGTATATTTCCAGAAATTGTCATTAGTACCAGTAGGAAAGCAACGCGTCTCGAAACAGGAAGTAGAACAGACAGTGAAAAATATTCTCATTACAATGACAACAGATTTGCCCCCAAACTCAGGGCTACTCAAACGTCACTGAAAGACATGGTGGGAACCAACGGGCGACCACAAGGGGCAATCCTGTTCACATAGCCCATGCCCCTAGCGGAGCACCCAAAATGATGAATTTCGTGGCGCACTTTCAGGAGAAGAAAGAGAAAGGGTTCCCCACGGACGCCCACAAGGGTGCGCCCATCGCCTTCGATGGACTTTTAGATCCGTGGGGGCAATATGCCCGTCCAAACATGCTCAAGCAGACACCCGTCACTACGCTCACATGGACGGGAGTATTGCCCCCATAGTTTAGATAGCCCTGCCCCGAATTACTCGCGTCTCCCTCGAAATATCCGCCTTCTTCAGGAGCGCCCCACAAAAACGGAGGACGATAAGCCGTCCCCCGCTACAAATGGGTCAATACACATGTTGAATGCTTATGCAGCATCTCTGATAGCTACTTAGCAGTTTCCAAGCAAGTTCCATACTCCCGCTGGCCCCCCTGGTACATCCGCCTCTGACCACCACTTCGCCTGCCACAATGAGCCCTTATACGTAACTTTGCTGCCACCTCCATATGCCGTGGACGAGTTCCAGGCCGCGACACCAGCACACACTCCACCACCACCTGGTGTGGGGGTTGGTGTGGAAGTTTGACCCGGCGTTGGCGTCTGCCCGGGTGGTGGCGTGGATTGTGGTGGCGTGGCTCCTCCGAACTGTACGACGATTTTGGTGAAATCCCAATCGTTCTGCGGTACGCTACTACATGTGCCAGAAAGCGCGCCGTTGTTGTTTGGTGGATTGCACTGACGATCACGATTGACCGACCAGTAGGTGAAGCGTGCAAGATTATTGCTTTTAGCAAAGCTCAATACCGTCTGGAAGTCCGACTGGTAGAAGTACTCTCCGCTATCGGAGCGCCCGTTCATCAATGAGACGCCTTCGTGACTATAGGCCGTGGCACTGCTCCAGCCAAAGGTATTCATCAGGATCGTGTTAAAACCCTGCAATGCGCTAATCTGGCTGTTCGCTCCGTTGAAGCCGCCGTCAAACGGCATGATCGCGTAGTTATCTGGTGTATAGCCCAGTGTTTTGGCATTGTTAAGGAGCTGCTGGCCGAAGTAGCCAGTGCCGCTGGTCGTGCCTGGTATGGTGATCGATTCGTAGAGTCCGGGATTGTTCTGCTGCAATATTTGCGCGGCACCTAGTTCGTTGTTGATGGCTGTCGCGTTCTCGTACTCAGGCTCCTCCAGGTCAAAATCGAGCGCGTGCAGGTTATACTTATTGATAATTGCCTGCTCAGCCGCCGCGGTAGCCTGCGGGGTACCGCATGCCTCTCCGAGTTTTGTGCCGCCATAGCCACCAAAGGAAACGACGACATCGCCGCCAGCCGCGCGGATGGCGTTAATGATTGGTGCCATCTGAGTGTCCGAGGAAACATTGTTCAGCCCCGCGTCGCTCTCCCAGGCCGGAGTGCAACCTCCATTAGCCACGATGAACGCCAGCGTGAAGGTCTTAACTCCGCTCGCCGACATAACTGAGGTCAGGCTGGGAGGATTATTAGCCAGCGGCATCACGTAGGGGGCCGCGTTATACCAGTTGTTACTGACGAGGGGGGCCGCTTTCGCTGTGGATGACCTGTTGGACACAATTACGATGAGCGAGATGAGCAGTAGACCAGCAATGATAATTGCTCTCAGTGTGACACGTTTGCTTACTTGCATGACGTGCTCCTTTTTGAAGAGACATAGTGTGTTAGATAGTAGGTAGAGTCTGTTTGTGGCTACACCTTGTAGCCAGGATTGTGGGTGTAAGAGCGTCAAAATGGGATGGGGAGCCGACACTCCCCATCCGTTGCTCAACTTAATGAGATGTCATCTACAAAGTCATTGCTCTGAGCGTACCAGCCATGCACGTAGATGGTGATGCTACTGCTGGAACTACCGCTCGTGAAGCTGGTCGTAAGCAGGGTATAGCTACTACTATTCGTCCATGTGCTGCTGCCTCCGTTTACGCCGAGGTAGACGTAGTTGCCCTGTACGTAGGCCTTAAGTGTATAGGTGTGATTGGGCTGTACGGCAATGGACTGAGTACATTGACCCGTTGTCGTGTTGGTAGGGGACAGTTGTAGCGCGTACCTTCCGCTATGTACCGGATTGCTGACCACCATATTCCCCGCATCACAGTTCCAGCCGCTCAGTGTTCCCGTCTCGAAGCCCGGGTTCGTGACCAGGTTTCCTCCTGTTGGCGCAGGAGAAGATGTTGGAGTAATACCTGGTGTGGGCGTATTGACCGGTGTGGAAATGGGAGTCGGAGTAATACCCGGTGTGGGCGTTGTAGTAGGGATAGGTGTCGGGGTAGGCGTGGGACCAGTACCGCCTGTCAAACCATTGGCGATGGCATTGAGCAAGGTATCTCCAGCGTCCTCTTGATCGAGGGAGAAGATCATAGCACCGGCCATGCCGTTGCTCTTGATGAACGAGGTTTTGGCGGCAATCGATTGCGGCGTGTCCCCGGTATAGAAATTCGTGCCATCATAGATCCACGACGCCTGCGTGACAGGGTCGAAAAAATTGTAACTGGCGTTGCCGGTCAAGCCTGCTGCGGCCAGTTCCTTGTAGTCCGCCGTCCCCGCTGTCTGGCTGTAGGAGAAGGCCGCCGATGGTCCCGTTGCCGCCTGGTAGAGGCCGTGGTTGTTCCCGGCCACTACTCCTGTCCAGCCGCGATAGTAGAGGGGAATGCCCATGACCAGCTTGCTGGCAGGAAATCCACCGGGAATACTGTAATCGGATAGACCGGTAGTCCAGGCCTTGAAGGTCGTATCTATGTTATACTTCTCGTTGCCCGGTGCGACAACCTTCGATGGATCATTGGGTGAGCCATGCAGTGGATCCTGGAAATTGGTCGGCCCAGCCGCATCCCAGCTACCGTGCATGTCGTAGGTCATGACATCGGCGTAGTCCAGGTATTTCCCTACCTGATCGGTCTGGATCTCCGTGAGTTTGTCCTGCCCAGACGGTACCGCGGCGGTAAGTTGAAAGTGCTTGCCGATGCTCTGACCATAGCTATCCAGTTCACTGCGGAACTCCTGCAACAACAGCGTGTAGTTTCCTTTATCCTGTGGACCATAGTGGTTGCCTGCATGTCCGGCCACGCCGGGATACTCCCAGTCGATGTCGAAGCCATCGAAGAGACCCGCTGCTGCCGCTGGGCCACCGGAGGCATCGCCACTCACATTCGTTGGCAGGTTGCCCTTGAGGAACATCGTGATGCAGGAGCTAACAAACTTCTGACGCGAAGTTGCCGAGGCTGCCACATCTGAGAAGTACTTGGAGAAGGTCCAGCCGCCGAGGGAAAGCAATATCTTGAGGTGAGGATACTTCGCCTTCAGCTCACGCAACTGGTTGAAGTTTCCTTTTATCGGCTGACTCCACGAATCCGTGGAACCATCGACCGTTCCGGACGTGTAACTCTTCTGGTAGTCGGCGAAGGCATCTCCCGCGCCATCTCCAGCATTCGGATTGCTCCCATTGGTCGTATCGGACGCTTTAATGGTCTCCAAGCAGGTCAGATTGTTCGGGTCGATGTTCTCGAAGTCGTAGATGATGGTTGTTAACTGCGCGGCTGCACCCGAGGTCGCAATCGTAGATGGGTAATAGGCATTGCCATAGATGCTCCACTGGTCAAAGTAGGCAATCTTCTGATACGAGCCGGTGCTGGCCACCCGGGTCGATGCCGACACAGGAGTACTCTGCGCCGAGGTATACCCATCTTTGTCATAGGCCTGGACCGTAAACGTGTAGCCCGTCGCTGCGAGCAGCGAACTGACCGTCACCGAGGTCCCCATTGAGGTCGCCACGATATTAGAGCCATTGTAAACATAGTAGGCCGGGACATCTCCTGTCCCTGAATTGTCCGTAGATGCGGACCATGAAAGGGTAATTGCTTGTGGAGTGGTGGCCGTCACCTGGACGTTTGCCGGTGTCGTGATGGTCGTGGCGTTTGTCGCACCATGGGCCGTGATTGAAGGCGCGTACATAATGCCTACAATCAGCAGAAGGAACAGGCAGAATGCCCCTCCCAACCGTAACAACTGCACTTTTGGCATGGATTACTCCTTTGTGAAATAGTGGCATCCTCAATTTTCTCATAGGGATTTTGCCCCCTATGAGTACCAGGCCATTTCCGCACTTCAAGGAATGAATATCGCAACCGAGATCGAGAGGGTCCGTGGTACTTCCATGCGCTCAAATCTCCGTTCGCCAACCCAAATGACGAGTGAGGCATGAGTTGAATGGTGGCACCTTGAATTATCCCCCTAAACTAAAGACCGTATGAACGCCCATGAGGACATCAGCGACAAGCACGCTCATACAAGAGCATAAATTGCTCAATGTATATATGTCAATATGTCTATACCAGTTGTGCCAAGAATAAGTGCGTGAAACTCTAAAGAAACTGTAAATCAGAAACCGGTTTCTGTCAAGCATTTAATACAGATTCCTCCAAATTGCCTACACGTAGATGTTGGTGAACACAACGTACTTGTTTCGAGGCCTCTCTTGAAACTTCCTCTGCCTCCTTCGAGGAGATCAAACAACTCCTCTTAGAGCGATGCCTGCAAGATGATGTAGACCTATTTATGAGTGGATTTCAGAGCAGGGCTGTTGCAAAATGCGTGAAAGCTGACGGTGCTGGCATGACAGGGCTTGCCCATTGAGTCCAACTCACTCTTGCATAAGCCGCTCGTTTATTTTACTATGAAAGGGGGAACATTGTGAGTAGTGGACGAATTTCAAATAAACGCGCAATTATCACAGGTGCCAGTAATGACATTGGACGGACGACTGCGCTTCGCGTTGCCCGCGAGGGAGCTAATTAACAGCACTACATAGCAGCATCTACATACGAGAGAAAGTGTGTTCCTGATATTCGCCACGCTATGCTCAGTGACGGTTCGATTAAAAAGGAGCACAAGTGTATGCAAAAAGCGGATGGCTATGTCATTGGCCTGGATATGGGAACACAAGGCGCACGGGCTGTCGCCGTCGCAAGTGATGGCTCGATAGTCGCTCGTGGCGAAGCAGTATACACGCCTGAAATGTTACGAACTGGCCCGAATGGATTGTTTGAGCAAGACGCAGAGGTATGGTGGCGTGTTGCTTGTATCGCTCTCCGGCACATCGGCGAGGAACTTGCGGCGCACCGTATATCTGCCGAGGCTGTGACAGCACTCAGTGTTTCCGGTACGTCAGGCAGCTTTGTCCTCTTAGATGCCGATTATCGTCCATTGCGACCAGCACTCATGTATAGTGATGGTCGCGCCTCTGACGAGGTCAAACGCTGTAATACGGTTCTAGGCGATCTTACACACGAGCTAGGCTATCAGTTTAACAGTTCATTCGCATTGCCAAAGTTGCTCTGGTTACAGGAACACGAGCCGGATACCTGGAAACACACGTGCCTTGTTGCTCATCAAGCAGATTACATCGTCGGACGACTAACAGGTTTTTGGGGCGTTAGCGACTATACAAATGTGCTGAAGACTGGCTATGATCTATTGAACTTGCGCTATCCAAATGCTTTTGTACACGAATTGGGTATCTCCTTAGAGCGTTTGCCGCGTGTCGTCGCTTCAGGAACGCCTATTGGTCCGTTGAGTACTGACGTTACCTCCGATTTCAAGTTGAGTTCACGTACTCTTGTGGTGGCGGGCTTAACGGATGGATGTGCATCACAATTTGCAGCGGGAGCCACCGAACCGGGAGCGTGGGTTACATCCCTCGGGACAACGCTTACCGTGAAAGGCACAAGTACAGAGCTAGTGAAAGACCCACAGGGACGTATTTATTGTCATCGTCATCCCGAACATGGTTGGTTGCCAGGAGGAGCAAGCAGTACAGGCGGCGAGATATTGGCTCGTCGCTTTCTGGATGACAACCTTGACGCCTATAACAAACGTGCGACTCCATTGACGCCTACAAATCTACTCGTCTATCCGTTAGTAAAGCATGGCGAACGTTTCCCATTCATGGCTCCTGATGCCGAGGGCTTCATCGTAGGCGCACCTGATGCAGAAAAGGTTGCGCGTGACCTCTACTATGCCGCATGTTTGGAAGGTGTTGCATTAGTGGAACGCCTGGCGTATGAGGTTACAACGGAGTTGGGCGCAAAAGTGGAAGGCTCCATTCGCACAGTTGGCAGCGCGACGCGTAGTCAACTGTGGTTGCGGATTCGTGCCTCTATATGTAATCGTTCCTTTGTTGTCCCAAAGGTTGCTGATCCTGCAATGGGAACGGCGGTTCTTGCCGCAGCAGGAAGACTGCATGCTGATATAGGGAGTGCGGCGCGAGCAATGGTTCATATGACAACAGAGGTTGAGCCAAACCCTGATTGGGTACCTGTTTATGAGGAACGGTACACGCAATTTAAACACGAGTTGCATAAGCGTGGCTATCTCTAAGCTCGAAAACGTGGTATGAGACGACAAGACAGCAAGGTTATAAGGAGACTCCTAAATGGGGCTGGAAAAAGTGACCACAACGCATCTCTTCCTTGTACGACATGGACAGACAGCGCAAAGCCATGATGATGCATTCTGTGGTACCACCGAGACTCCGCTTACCGCGAAGGGTCATGAGCAAGCATTGCATCTCAGCGAACGGCTGGGCTATGAGCCTATCTCAGCCCTCTATTGCAGTCCACAAGGACGAGCATGCGAGACTGCTACTCCCATCGCTGATGCTCTTGGGGTAAAAATACAGACACGCAACGCTCTCCGAGAAATGGACTTTGGACGCTGGGAAAACCGGGCGCGGAACGAACTCGCCCAGGAGTATCCACAAGAACTAGCAACATGGGAACATGGCTCATGGATGGCACAACCGCCTGATGGTGAAACACAACAAGCAGTCATTGCGCGTATAGTCCCATGTATCACTGAATTATTAACTTTTCATGCGGGACAAACAATCCTTATCGTTAGTCATAAAACAATTCTGCGTTTGTTTATCGGTCATGTACTCAATATGTCGTTACCAGATAGTCGTAGCCTGAAAATGAGCGCTGGTAGTATCTCGGAGTTGAGTGTGACGGGCGACCGAGTACAGCTTATGCGTATTAATGATACTAGCTATCTTGCACCGTAGAGAGTTTTCCCACTGACCATTCGCTATATTTTTGTAAGTCACAATACTCCTAGAGCTTCTCTCTCCTCTAGTTGGGGCGGCAGAAAGGCAGTGGCACAAGACACGAGGAGAGGAGGCCAGCATTGGCAAGAGGTAACGCTATCAACTTGTGATTATCGGCAAAAGCAAGTACGAAAGCACCTCTCAAAAAAGCCTTTCTAAGACAGGGAGTGCGACCACATGCATCTCTTTCAGGCTCTTCAGCCTCTCACTCGCTATGCGAGTGGGGGCTTTGTCCCGGAACGAGCGGCGTAAGTTGCTCAATATCATAACGCCTTCTTAAGGCGGCAATGACTTCGGGATCAGGTGGTCCATCTCTCCTCAGAATAGCGAGGAGTTCCTCGAAGTATCCCTCGTGGCCTGTCGGAGTAGCCTGGAAGAGCATCCGAGCAGATGTCTTTCCGGAATTCGCGAATGCGTGAGGGCAGCCGGGCGGCACAAACATCATGCTTCCTGGGCCACCGCGGAACACCTGAGCACCTGTGTGTGATTGCCAGGTTCGCCAATTTCCCTCGGTCCTCACAAGAGGTTCAAAGGCAAAGAGATCAAGCTCACCCTCAAGGATATAGAACAGTTCCTCCTGATGCCCATGCACATGAGCACCCACGTCGTATCCTGGATGGACAAGCACCTCAAAACTGGAGGTGGTTGCTGCCTGCTCAGCGGTCACCTTGAATGTAATCTGCGTCCCGCCCGCGACGAGAGTTTTGCCCTGCCCGGGTGGGATGATAAGCCCATCACTCATAGCATGCCCTCCTGATCTGCTCTCTCCTGGTTTGGCGTCTGCTCTCCTGTCTGGTTGGAAGTGCTTCTCGCGCTCATGTGTATACTCATGTTGTCATCGAACATGTACGTTTCCTCCTTTGTGAGGTAGAACTGAGATGCGTATTAAAATAGTTCACAGCGAACTTTGGCTCAAGGATTCTATATGAAAAGCTAAAGGGGAAGAGGGCAAGGGCGATGAGAAACATGCTGTCCCTATGTTATTGGCGTCTCGAGCTGACCGAGGCCCTTGATTTCTACAACCATCGTATCTCCTGAGCGCAGATATTCCGGCGGATGCTTCCCGTGTCCGACCCCGGCTGGCGTCCCTGTAGCGATCACATCTCCCGGCTCCAGTGTCATAATTGAAGTCAAGTGTTCTATAATTTCCCGCACGGAAAAGACCATATTCGCGGTCGTCGATTTCTGCTTGACCTGTCCATTGACGGTAAGAGTGATGGAGAGTTGCTGCGGGTCGGCAACAAAGGCAGCAGGGGTAATGAGTGGGCCCATCGGGGCGAAGCCATCGAAGGCTTTTTGCATGACCCAATCAATGCCCACTGGCGGTGCCTCAGCGATCCAGTCCCGTGCGGACACATCGTTGAGAAGACTATAGCCCACGACGCACGCCATCGCGTCCTCTCCACGTACATGATGTGCTCTTTGACCAATCACGACCGCTAATTCCGCCTCCCAGTCAACCTGTTTCGCCTGCTCTGGAAGCTGAAGAGAAACGCCTGAACCAATCAGCGTTGTTGTCGAAGGTTTCAAAAAGCTATAGGGATACTTGGGCAGTTTGCTGATCCCCATTTCAGCGATATGGTCTCGATAGTTCGTCCCAACGCAAATCAGTTTCCGTGGATACAGCAATGGAGCGAGCCATTGCAATTCGTCTTGACTCAGAGAACCAGAAACCTCTTGTGCCGCCCCATTGGTAAAGACAGCATCAACAACCTGCGTGAGTTTCTTGTTCCAGTATGACCAATCTTCTACCACTTCAAGCAGTGAAGCGGGTAGTTCGCGCACATCGAGAGAAAGAGGAGTATGCGCTTTCGTGTTATGTAAGAGGTCATGCAGATCGAAAAACTTCTCTTGAGACGCGAGAATAATGCTCTGTTTGCCAGAAACGAGAGCGGTTCCTAACTGATACTTTATCATGCTACTATTTTGACTCATACGTGTTCTCCAGTGTTTTTGAGACGAAACTTATCTCTACTGACGCGACCCAAGGATACTCTCAAGGAACGAGTACATGGCCGAGACGTCCTTTTCCCCTAACCCAGACGAGATCGCGCTTTCATAATACTGTGCCGCTTTATCGAGCATAGGCGTCGGACAATCTACAGCATTCGCAAGCTCGTTGATGACGACGATACACTCCTCTAGCTGGTGAATAGTGCTTAACGCCGGTTCATAGCGGTGATCCACCATCATCGGTGCTCGCGCCACAAACTGAGCCGAGCTTGCCACACTAGAACTGATCACCTGTATGACCGTCGCGGGGTCGAGTCCCGCTTTGGTGCTAAGAACCATTGCTTCCGCCACCGCGAGTACATGAATACCAACTAACAGATTGGCAATACATTTCATTTTCGTTCCAGCACCGAAGTCGCCCAGGTAAAAAATCGTACTGGTAAAGCCCTCAAACACCGGCTTGCATCGCTCAAATAGATGCCTCTCTCCACTTGCAAAGAGCACAGTTTTTCTCGTAAGAACTTGCGGTGGAATACCACTGATGGGGCAATCGAGCATATGTGCGCCTACTTGCTCAAGCGAATGGCGTGCTTGCTCTTTGGCTTTTATCGAGAGCATCCCGATATCGACGACAGTCAGTCCAGGATGGACTCCATGAATGAGTCCATGCTCGCCCGAAACCGCATCGAGTAATGCACTGTCTTCGGCGAGGCACGTGATGACGACATCGCATTGTTGAGCAACCTCCTCGCTCGAATGTGCAGGTGTGCCTCCCATTGTAATAAAATCGTCGATCATGTGGCGGCGATACCCGATCACAGTAAAACCATGCTCAAGCAGGTTTGCTGCGATAGGCAAGCCCATTTTTCCTAAACCAATGATACCGACAGTCTTGTTCATTCTCCTGTCTCCTCTCCTGCTTCAGCAGTGAAGCAAGAACATATACATTGCATGATGCTCTGTTATTCAATAGAATAGCTGCCGTCGGAGTAGTGTAGAGTGAGCGTGTAACTGCCCTCGTTGAGTTGCCATTCCCGTATCTCGAAGGCACGCATGCCAGATGCATTGAATGGGTCTTGCTCGGCGGTTGCTTTCGCCTCTTCCAGTGAGGATGCGCGAAGAATTGTCATACCGCTGCCAGGAGCTACCTGTTCGCCTGCGAGAAATGGGCCGGAAGCAAACAAAACGCCCTTTTTCTCTAAGCCGATCATATAGTTTAGATGCTCTGGAAGGAGTGTAGCGAGTTCGCTCATAGGCTTGAGCGGCGTGGTCAGCACGACATAGAGACGTTTTTGAAGCATACGAGTGTTCAACTCGTTCGCCTTCTCCTGTAATTCAGACATGATTTCTCTCCTGAGATAGCGTTCTGCAAAGAAATCAGTAATGCCATGTACAAGGATGGTACAGACGACGACAAGGGAATCGCCCGTACCGGACTTGCTTAAGAATCCATGAACATGAATTCTGGTGATGGCATGGTTCCCCAGTGATTGGTTGCGTGCAGATCGTCTTTCCACACCTTCGGTTTTTGTGGAAATTCTTCATGCCAGGGGCGAGGTTCAAAGTATCCCAGGTCTTCGTTCAGCATGATATCCAACTCTGTGAAAAGCTCGATAAATTGTCCATCTGGATCACGATGATAGGTAAAGATGTTGTGTCCCGCGCCATGACGACCCGGGCCCCAGACCAGCGGAATATGCTGGTTGTAGAGGTGATCGCACGCATGCTGCACATGTGCCCAGTCTTTTAACTGAAAGGCGATGTGATGCATCTTCTGATATTTGGACCGTAAGAAATTCATGGTGTGGTGATCAGGACCGCAACGCAAAAAGACGAAGAAATCTTCGATCCAGTCCGAAACACGAAAGCCCAGGACACGCTGATAAAAATCTGCACTTTTCTGAACATCGTGTACAGCCATCGCGACATGCCCTAATTTCTCAGGAACAATGCCCGCCTCTGGAAAGGTGTTGTGTACTTGCTCCATTGCTGTATAAAGCTGGAGTGTTGTGCCCTCTGGGTCTGTAAACTCGAGTTGTTCGGCGACGCCTGGTTGTGCATCCGATTGTGTCTCAACGGCGATGCCTTGCTCACGCAATTGAGTAGCAGCATCCTTGAGTGTTTGACCGCCTCCAATTTGTAAGCCAATATGACGGAGACTGTTCTCTTTCGCGGGATACAAGACGAGAGTGTGATGGTCGAGCACACTACGTAAATACGCGGCTCCATCTCCGCCACGTTCCACGAGGGTAAAGCCGATAACATTCGTATAGTAAGTGAGCATAGCTTCTACGTCAGGGGTGTTGAAGCCTGCGTATCCAAGTTTCGCGATCTGCATTCTCGTAATGTCCTTTCCTCTAGTCTTTGAGGATTGTTTTCACAACGTTCATCGGGAAACCTCGGTAGAGTCGCTCTTGACGGCGACTTTACGTACCATTGTCTTTCTCCCACAGCAGTTGGCTAGATTGGTCCCATACCCCCGGCTACATTAAACGCTGAAGCAGTAATGTTCCTGGCTCGCTCTGACGCGAGAAAAATGCATTGGAAGACGCAGCTATTGACACATCATGTTGCACTGCCATGCTGCGATTGCCGAATTGCTCAAGTTCCTTCGCCACACGCTCAGCATTCGTACTATTAATACCTGAAACTACCACATCTGCACCATACCGTGCAAGCGTGAACGCGACTCCTCGCCCGATTCCGCTTCCTGCTCCGGTAACAACAGCCACTTTTCCTGTTAACTCACTCATGCTTCCATCTCCTTATTGAGATACCTTCTCAGGTACCCATAGTCGCTCCAGCTTTTGTTCATAGAGCTTTCCATGAGGGTAACTGACCAGTTCAAACATCGAGCCCCAGGGCGATTGGAAATGCATAAAGGTTGAGCCTTCGCCCGCTTCTGGCCGAACACCATCCTTGACAGGACCAAGCACCTTGCGTATCTGTTCTTGTTGCTCACTCAATGTAAAATCCATGCTCTACCCCCGTGGTTTTTCGCCGCTTGTTCCTTGTCTTCTCGCCTGGTCACTCATGTCGCAAGCTCCTTCGCCTGCGTCTCCGCAGTCAATACGTCCGCTACCTGCTTCACAAGCACATGTTTGGAGACCTTGCCGAATTTTGACAGGGGAAAATCATCGACGATTTCCAGCCGTTCAGGAAGCTTAAACTTGGCGATACCCTTGTCTAACAAAAAGTCTGTCAGTTCTTTGAGTGTCAGCGTCGCTCCTGGTTGGAGGATGACAAAGGCACAGGTGCGTTCTCCGAGCACCGGATCAGGCATGGGAACACATGCCACGTTCAGCACGGCTAGATGTGAAAGAATCCAGTTTTCGATCTCCTCCGCGCTGATCTTCTCGCCGCCGCGATTGATGAGATCCTTCTTGCGTCCCTCGACGATGTAATTGCCGGAAGGATGGAGCCGCATCAAATCGCCAGAGCGGTAGAAGCCATCGGATGTGAAGGTTCGTGCATTGTACTCAGGAACACGGAAGTAGCCGCGCAACGTATAGGGACCGCGTACCAGCAGTTCACCGATCTCGCCAAGGGGCACTTCGTTGTCATTCTCATCCATAAGTTTGAGTTCGTCGTCGGGGCAGACCGGTCGCCCTACCGTCTCCATGCGTATCTCGTCCGAGTCGTCAAGCCGCACAAAGCACAGCAGCCCCTCAGCCATGCCGAATACCTCCTGTATTTTGCACGAGGGTATCAATTCCTCCGCTCGTCGTTTCACCTCTGGCTGGAGCTTTTGTCCACCCGTATTGATCACACGAAGAGAAGAAAGGTCATACTCCTTCACGAGTGGATCGTTGATCCAGCGAATAAGCATGGCTGGAACGAGTTCGACATGCGTAATACGTTCGCGCTCAATCAGTGGGAACACGTCGGCTGGTCGAGTCGAATCGCCAATGACGAAATGTGCTCCCCGATACAGAAAGCCTTGAATACCTGGACAGGCGAGCGGAAAGTTGTGGGCCATCGGTAAAACGACCAGGAACGAATCATCAGGCCTGATATCGTTGACCGCTACAGCAGCTTTTGTGTTATAGATGTAATCATTATGCGTGCGCGGAATGAGCTTCGGAATACCTGTCGTTCCACCGGACAGTTGGAACAAGGCAGGCTCAGTCGGGTCAATCACCAGTTCGGTCAATCGCTCTGGAGCAAGTCCACTTTCCGTCTGTAAAAGGTCGGTAAGGGAAATGGCACCTGGTAAAGAAGCGGAACCCACGACGAAAATCCAACGTAGAGAAGGATGTTCGCGGCGTATACGTTCGGCCAATTCCGCAAAGGCAAAATCGCCGATGCGTTCGGGAATAACATACCCGACCGCTTGACTCAGCTCGACAAACTGGTTGATCTCGCTATAGCGATGAGACGACATCGCCATCACTGGAATAGCCCCGACTTTCTGTAATGCGAAGTAGGGGTACACAAATTCAGGTCCGTTGGGGAGTTGCATCACAAAGCGATTCAGCGGTTGTATGCCAAGATTGAGCAAGTGCAGTGCCAAGCGTTCCACTTTTTGGGCGAGATGGCGATAGGTGATACGCTCATCACCAGCAAGAAACGCAACTCGTTCTGGTGACTTCGAGACGATCTCATCGAAAAAACGTCCCATGGTAGAATCTTCCCAGTAGCCCTTCTCACGGTAACGGGCAGCGAACTCAGGAGGAAATGGAACAACACCCTCAAGTGTGGTCATGCCGATACCTCCTGTGTACTTGGATGACCGAGATACTTCGCGGTCAGTTCAGCTACCAGGAAATGGTCTTCGACCGTGTGACTATGGCGCATGATGGGATACATGATGGGATACACACCCAGGTCCATCATCCAACGAAGCTTCCTGGCGCGTTGCTCTGGTGAACCCATCACCGCGAACTTCTCCACAATTGCATCCGTTACGAGGCGACTGGCGGCTGCATAATCACGCGTCTGCCAAACGGCCTGAATCTCTTTCGCTTCTTTTCCATAGCCAGAAACTTCGGCGATGGGATGATAATGAGGAGAAGCAAAATAGAAGGCGAGACCTCGGCGCATGGCCTCCACGCTCTCATCATCTTCGCCCGCGATCATGGTCAAGCTCAAGATTTTGACACTTTTGGGATCGCGCCCAACAGACTCGGCCTCTTTTTTGATGATGGCGTAGTACATTTCATAGGACTCTTCGGTGAGCCAGTTGGTGATCAAACCATCGGCCATACGAGCCGCTAAGCCCACCATCTTTGGTCCCAGTGCGGAGATATAGAGAGGCATGGGTTCGGGTAGTGGTCCCTCGCGCAAGTGGAAGTTTTTGGGATTGAACCATTGCCCCTCATACGAGAACCGCTCGCTGGTCAGGTAGCCCCGTACAATGTCAAGGACTTCTTTAGCGCGTGCGAGAGGACGTTCCATTTTGATGCCGTGTCCCTGCTCCATAAAGCCAATACCACCGCTCCCAAGACCATAATGCTTAAAGCGCCCACCGCTCATGCGATAAATCGTGCTCGCACCCATGGCGAGCAGCATCGGTGTACGCGAATAGAAATTCACAATACTTGTTCCTAGATTGATGCGTTCCGTCTCACGTGCGAGCACACCGAGGATGGAGAATGCTTCTTTCCCCGATTCCTCGGTGAGCCAGAAGCCCTCATATCCAAGAGTCTCAGCAGTCTTGGCAAAGCGCACAATCTCATCGACAGACAGATCACCCGTGTGGAGCATCACTCCAATATCTCCCAGCATTGCATTCTCCTTCCGGTGTGTGACCGAATAGAATGGTGTGACGATACACCATGTTCTTCTCTGAACGTGGGGGATCAAGAACACATTATGGTAGTCCCAGAATACGCTGCGCATTCTTATAAAACACTTTTTCCAGGATTGTATCTGAATAGCCCAGAGACTCCCAGCCTGCAATTGCACGCCGGTGTGCTAGACTCGGATAGTCACTCCCAAACATGATCTTATCCTGAAGACGACGACTGATATCATGCTTGAGTGAGGCTGGAAAGTATTCCGGCCCCCAGCCCGACAACTCCCAGAAGACGTTGCCCTTATGCAACGCGATCATAATCATTTGCTCGGTCCACGGCCAGGCGGGATGTGAGGCAATGATCTTCAGGTCAGGAAAGTCTGCCGCGAGATCATCGAGCGCGGGGAATGGATTGGCCTGCTTCAGGTGCCTTCCCATGCCTCCTGGTAGCCCTGCACCCATGCCCGTCGTACCTGTGTCTACCATGATCGGAACCCGTAGTTCGACCATTTTCTCCCAGAGCGGGTAGAACTGACGATCCCCAACAGAGAAATCGCCCATAATTGGGTGAAAATGAAAGCCAATGACGCCCAACTCTTTCACCGCCCGCTCCGCCTCACGAAGAGCGATTTCTCCCTTCCAGGGGTCAACGGACCCCCACGCCTGAAGTACAGTGTCTGGATAGTCGTCACGGAATTTTGCCACATAGTCATTTGAGCAAGGAGGAAGGCCACTGACCGTCTCCGTATCAAAGGCGACAAGTAATACCTGAACCCCCGCATCGCGCAGTTCTTGAATCACCTCGTCTTCGGTCTTCGGCTCCCAGGGACGATGCCAATACTCACGGAGCGCATCAGCATAGGGCTGAATCGCTTGAAACCATGCCATTGTGTTTGGATGGCAATGCAGATCAATTCTTCTCATGCTGTTTCACGTTACCTTTCGTTTCTTCCTTCCATCTCGCAATGCCATGACTTGACGAAACGTTCAATATCTTGTATAAAATACTTTAGCATAGAAACTTTTGATTGTCAACATTACTATGTAAAGATTTATTGTTTCTAAACATCTACTACTTCACCTGTGCGTATAGCGAAAAAGTGAGCTATTGACAAGGAGAGAAATTTGCTAGAACAGAGCCAATCGTACACTAGCCTTCTTTTCTAAATGAGGAGCATGAACATGACAAACCACACACGCGTAAGCAGAGTTTGCGCAATAACGCTATTTGTACTATACTTTGCTTCAATATCAGATAGTTATAAATGAAAGGAATTATGGGAACACATTATAAAGGGACGCGTGATGAGATACGTGCCATCGATACCTATATCAAATTGCAGAGATCGGCTGAGTCGTCGTCGGCACGAGCAACACGACACCTCGCCTCCGCTGGCCTGACCTTTAGCCAGTATGGAGTGCTTGATATTCTCTATCATCTTGGTCCACTCCCTCTTGGACAGATTGCGGAGAAAATTCTTAAAAGCGAGGGCAATATGACGACAGTCGTCGATAATCTCGAACGGCGAGGATTGGTGAGGCGCGAGCGTAATGAAAGAGATCGTCGCGTCGTCACATTATCATTGACCGAAGCAGGACGACACGTCATCGAAGAGGTTCTTCCACAGCATATTCAAGCCATTATTGAGGAAATGAGCATCTTGACACCAGATGAACAAGAGACATTGAGTCGTCTTTGTCGCAAGATCGGTAAGCAGGAACACTGCGCAGACGATCAGCAAACGCTCATAGGAGAGTTGAAAGAGCAACAGGAGAAAACACGATAGAGGAGCGACATGAGTTTCACATTGTGCAGTCACCTCTCCTATGCCAATATGACGGCTAAGATCGGAGGTGGCTATTGTACGCTTGCACTCGCGCTGCAATTCGTGAATATCGAAAACAAAACTTTTCAACTACGCAACCTGCGTTGGCGTCCATACACCGATAGCAAGAGCAGCAAAGTAAGTCCATAGATGATCTGACGCGTTGACTCTGGTAGTTGCAAAGTAGTAAGCAAGCTGTCGAGAATCGTCAATACTAACGCACCTGCCATCGTCCCTACGTAACTCCCCTCGCCTCCTGCTAACAGCGTACCACCAACGACCACCGCCGCGACCGATGGTAATGTGTACGACGCTCCTAAATTGAGAAAGACACGCTGTGTATAGCCAAGTAGCAAAAATCCACCAAGTGATGCTAGTGCTCCACTAAATGCATAGGTCAGCATAAGCACAACTGGCACACGTACACCAGAGAGACGCGCTGTCGTTCGGTTAACACCTACTGCAAAGAGTTGTTTTCCATAAGCGGTGCGTTGCAGCACTACCCAGAGCAAAACGCCCAGCAAGAGCCACACCAGTATCACACCAGGAATGCCAAGCACAAACGAACTTGAGACAAGACCCACTGCGAGAGAGGGTGAGCCACCATTGAGTACTCCCTGCGTGACAACGAGAATCAGCCCCTGCACCACACCTGTCATACCAAGTGTCATAACGAGTGGAGGGATACGAAGCAACGTAATACCTACTCCGTTCACTGCTCCAATAGCGGCACCAACGAGAAGTGCTACTCCGAGTGCAGGCCCTAGCAGTTCGTTGCGTCCGTTACTTATCTGGTAAATTAAAATAGCTCCCAACGTCACAACCGCACCAACCGAGAGATCAATGCCCTCTCCACCGCTAAGAATAACTAATGTTTGTCCCGCTGCAACAATGCCGAGAAAGGCCGCGAGACGTAGAATGTTTATCGCAAGCGAGTAGCTAAAAAAACCAGGACGCAGAATGCCGCCCAGGACAAATAACGCAACGGCTAATACGAGTGCAATAGCGACAGGGTTCAGTTTGAAATGTTTCGTGTCTATCATACTCTTCTCCGCAGAAGTGCAAAAATGCCCGGACCTGCCAGAGCAAGCACAATAATACTGCCATTTACCAGTGTCTGCCACCACGTTGGAACATTAGCAAAGGAGATAATGTTAAGAATGAGACCAAGAATAATCACACCGAGCAGTGAACCAAAGATTCCACCCTGTCCACCGCTTAAGCGTGTACCGCCTAAGACAACAGCAACAATTGAACTCAATGTCATAGGATTACCAATCAGAGGATCACCTGTACCAGTACCTAACACAAGTGTAAGTGCTGCTGCTGCCGCTAGAAGTCCGGCTAGTGTATACGTACTCAAACGTACTAAAGAGACTGGCACGCCTGTTGCATATGCCGAAAGAGACCGCCCGCCAACGGCATAGAGATAAGGACCATAACGTGTGGAGCGCACAAGCCACCACAACAGAAGCACGACTAGCATTACCCAGAGTGTAAGAGGAATACCGAACGGACTCGATTGATATGCATCCATCAAAAATGAGGGGACAGTACCGCCTGGACTGGATAGAATGGCCAGGGCAGTACCAGAAAAAATAAAACTGGTTGCGAAGGTCGTTACAATGGGCTGAAATCGTAAATAGGCCACACAGATGCCGTTCACTCCACCTGCTATCATGCCAACCAGCAGTCCTAGGACGATTGCCAATACTATCTGTGACACCGTCGGAGTGGTCCCTAATACGCGTACAATCACCACGTTGACCAGCGAAACAATTGCACCAATAGAAAGATCTACACCACCTCCAATAATCACGACTGTTTGACCAACCGCGAGCAACATCAGTGGAAGGTAGGTTTGCAGATTACCATTTATTACACCAGGGCGAAAGAAATTTGGTTGCAAGGCCGCATTCACTACTATCGCAATACATAACAGCAGTAAAGCCAGGAGGTACGATTGCGTGCGTACAACGCGTAAAGCTTGCGCTGTACTCGCTCTATCTGAAAGTGCTATTCTACTCATACTATCTTCTCGTTTTGTCTTCGTGCGCCCATACTCGCTGCTACCAGCTCAGTGCGTGTGAGCGTGTCCTCAACCAATTCTGCTTGTATCTGACCATCATGTAATACAAGCACACGTTCGCAGAGTCCAAGCAATTCCTCATCGTCACTACTATAGATGAGAATAGCGGTCCCTGTCTCACGAAGTTCTGCAAGAAGTGTATAGAATTCTTTCTTTGCCCCTACATCTATACCCTTCGTGGGGTCGTCCAGCAAAAGGACAGCGGGGTTACGCAACAACCATTTGCCGAGCACCACTTTTTGCGCATTACCACCACTCAAACTACTGACAGGTGCATTCAACGACTCCATGACGAGATGCAGTTTATTTACTACCGTTGTTGCATCCTTGCGTGCTTTGCTGACTTGTAAGATGGAGCCATAACGCTGCCAGGAAGGAAGTTGTAGATTTTCTAAAATAGAGCGTATGGGAAGCAGCCCTTCTGCTCCACGGTCCCCTGGCACAAAGGCCATATGTGCATGCATAGCTTGCCGTGGATGCATAAAGTGGACCTGCTGACCAGAAAGTGTGATCGTGCCCTTAAAAGGAACAGCACCAAAGAGAGCCAACAAGAGATCGGTTTGACCCTGACCTCGTAACCCGCCAAGTCCGAGCAACTCTCCATCATGCAGTGTAAAACTGATATCACGGAGTACCTTTGTGTGCATATGTTCGACTGCAAGGCGTATGGGAGCAGTAATTACTGCGCCTTTCTGTCTGACAGAAGGTGCAACCTCCTCGCTATCAATCATCAGACCAACAAGCTTTTGTTCATCAGTCTCGCTCATCGCGGTCATCGCAACAGTTTTCCCACTGCGTAACACCGTCGCACGGTCGGCAATATGAAATATCTCTTCCATGCGATGGGACACAAAGACAATCGCCATATCCTGAGCTTTCCATTGTCCGATCAATTCAAATAGGCGTTGAACCTGACGACTATCCAGACTGGCTGTAGCCTCATCCAAAATGATCATTCTTGGCTGTAGACTAAGAGCTTTCAGTATCTCGACGATCTGTTTCTCGTCGGATGACAAGGTTGCAACCAGCGAATCTGGTCGTAGCGAGGGCCGTACTGTTCCAGCAAAAAGCTCGAGTAACGCCTGAGTACGGCTTCGCATGTCTCTTCTACGCAACAAACTACGTCCCGCGATAAGCTCATGCGCCAACCAAATATTTTCAGTCACAGTCATGTCTGGAATGAGACTCAGTTCCTGATACACCACGGCAATACTATGTTTGCGTGCTACCTGAGGAGAGGCGAACGAGACCTGATTGCCATCAAGGAGTAGTTGCCCCTCGTCGGGGGCAACTACTCCAGAAATGACTTTGCTCAGTGTACTCTTCCCGCTCCCGTTCGCACCCATAAGTGCCAGCACTTCACCGGACTGAACATCCAGTGAACCATCCGAGAGCGCAACCACCCCCCCATAGCGCTTCACAATATGCTGAGCCGCGAGCGATATTTTCATGAACACTCCCTACAATTCAGCCTACTGGAAAAATGCCTTCGCATCGGCATCCGTGATGCTACCATCAATTGTATACGAACCAGCTTTATCTTTGATAGCATCGTATTGTTGAGCAAAATTGTCCGCGCTCACAGTGCCGGGGATAGGCACAAAGACCGTATTGTTCCAGTCGCCCTTTAATGTCCCTGACTTGAACTTCTTGCCCTGTAGCAATTGAACGGCAACGCGTAGACCACTTGCCCCGGCACCAGGAGGATTGACAACACCGAAAGCTGTGAAGTTAGGCCGCTTCTGCTTAACTTGCTGCCACAGTTGTAGATAACCGGCACGAGCTTCACCAACCATAATCGGCCAGTGGCTAGGATTGGCCGTCATGACTGCTTGCAGAGCACCTTGCGCCATACCATCCTGTGTCCATACGCCATCGATATTAGGTTGTGAAGCCAGCAGGTTTGCCATTTTTTGCTGTCCAGTCGCTTCATCCCAGTTGGCATTCACGACGTTCAGAACTTTGATCCCTGGGTATTTACTCAAGACTTCCTTCACACCATTGTAGCGTGCCTCGTTTGCCGGATGCCCTGCAATACCATTAATGATCACAATGTTGCCCTTACCATGCAACTGGTCGGCTAACCACTGCATGCTCATCTTGGCCCATTCGGTCTGGTCGATAACGACATTGATGGCCTCTGGAGCAGAAACCGCCTGGTCAACACAGATGACCGTTATGCCTGCATCATGAGCCTGTTTAATGACTGAATTAAGCGCAGTCTGTGAGTTGGGGTCAATAATAATTGCGTTGACGCCTCGATTAATCAGATTGTGGACTTGCTGAATCTGACCTTGTACATCCGTGTCAGCACTTTGGACAACTACGTCCTTTGTCAAGCCCTGCTGTTTGTACTCAGCATTAGTCGTCTGTATATCCGAAATCATCTGTGTGCGCCACTCACTGCCCACAAAACCATTGGAGACACCGATGGTGAACGGTCCTTTGTTTTGATTACTCCCCCCTGATGATGACGAACTACCGTTGTCGCTACTTCCCCCGCACGCGGCAAGGAACGAGACACACAGCGTCAGGGTCATCAGCATTGTGAGCACGCTAAAATAGTGTTGTCTTCGGTTGATCTTCTGAAAATGCTTCTCGCCATTGATGCTTAGCATGAGTATCCTCCTAGATACCTAAAAGTCACATGGTGTATGCAAAGCAACACACCGTACGAAAGAGAGTAAAAAAGTCATTACGACGAAGTAGTGACCTCATAACTCCTGTATATACCGTTGCAAAAACACGTAACTATCCGAACATTACGCACTCCGAAGCACGTACTTTCTCAGTTGGGATGTAGAAAGTACCGCTAATAGATTTTCTGGGCGAGAAGTGCGTAAGGCCACTGAATAGGACCAACCGGCATAGTAAATGTGTTTGCCCTCATGTGGGCGGGCGATGAAGCCCTGCGACGGCAACAGCAGCGTCGCGCCTGCCCTGATATACAAAGCAGGCTTGACCTCCGAGGAAGTCATGCGGTATGACACGTACCGCTTGGTTTCGTGATAGGTGATGAGAAAGGCCATGCCGAGTCTGGCAATATTGACGGAAGCCGCGTAATCACGCGCTCCATTCCACAAACAGTCAGGGTTGGAACAACACAGCCAGGCTCCCCACGCGATGGCCTTGACGCGGTCGGAGGGGGCAGAGGATGCATAGGTTTTGGCTGGATGGTGGCAGTGTGGGCACGTATGGGTCGTGCCCCTCGGTTCCACCTGGCGCGCCCGGATACCGAGCATGTGGCACTTGTACTTGAGCGTGCGCCACAACTCGCCTCGAACGGTCGTGTTGTTTCGCCAGTTCCGAAAGCGCCCCCGCACGCCTCGCCCACGCCCTTCCGTTTTGAGCGTGGTGAGATTTTCTCCACAGATCAGCCGACAGTCATACACGAGCGCCAGCAGGATCAACAGGTTTGAGGCCAGATGGGCGAGTTCGCGATTTCTCCGCTCATAGGTTTTCCAACACTGCTTGATGCGTACTTCATAGCCACGCACCCGCTCTTGCCAACGAGGAAAATCCGTAGGCAGAACAGTATGCTGCTCAGAGCACAAAGTCTGTGCCTGCTTGATGAGCGTGTCAGAGCGCTGGCGACACGCTTTGAGCCGGTCAATTTCCCGGCGCAGGCGGGCTTGTCTACCATCGATGCCTCCCGTATCCAGGAAGACCGGACGGCTTACCTGGCGGTACGGTTCATCGCCTGCCGACTTTTCGAGAATCGAGACGGTGATGAGCGACCTCACACCCCAATCAAAGCCCAAGACCCGACTTTCCTGCGAAAGATCCAAGACGTACTTTGCTGGGACTTCGAGCATGAGATCGAGTACGGCCACGCGGGTGCCATCATCGCTCCTGATTTCTCGCAAGGTTGGAGCTTGCGAGGTGGCTCCTTGCCACAAGTACGTGAAGACCGTAGGAGGCAAGGGGATCTCTTGGCTCCATACGCCCCAGGCCCATTTCCCCAGTTCATCTGGACAACGGAGCTTGAGCCAGAGGCTGGCCTGGCACTGCTCCTGTCTGGTTTGGATATCACAGCAATATGATACCTCGATGCGTGCCCGGTACGTCTGTCCAGCTTTCATCCCATCGTCTCCTGCAAAGGTGAGGTGTCCGATAGAGAGGACTGGCGCGGGCTGAAGCGCTTCATAGGTGGTCGGGAACTCATCGCTTTGCAAGTACCGATTGCATGCTTGCTCGATAATATTGGTCATAGCCATGAACGCATCGGCGTCTTCCCCTGCGTCCTGCATCTGTGTGCGCAAGGTCCGGACCTGCTCTTTAATCCGAGCGTGATCTTTCTTCGCCGGACGTTTGCCATCCCGTGGACGAATCAGCCCTTCCGAGAGGAGCGGCAGGATAGTGTGGAAGACCTGCTTGCGGGTGGCCTGGGCGCGAAGCAGGCGTCCAGCCTGTTCCATTTCGTTGCGTTCTTGTCGATTCCCGTGTCCACTGCGCGTAAGGAGATGGCGCTCTACTTGCTTCCAGGCTGGCCCAGTGCGATCTGCGACAAAGAGATCAAGCTGCGGCCACAGTTCCACGAGGATCTGATTAATAGCCTCAGTACTTTCGTCCAGCAGCCGCAGCGCCTCGACTTGCATTGCGTCGGGCAAGCGAATAGGAAACGAGAGCGTTTGGGTTTTCGCCACCTCACTCCTCCTGTTCCGCAAGCACCTGCTTGGCACAGTCAACGAGCGCTTTTTGTTTGCGTGAGCGCATGCCATAGAGCCGACCGGAAAACGAAGCAATCAGCGCGAGCAGATCGTCGGTTAATTCCTGTTCTGGCGTCTTCTCCGCACCTGGCTCCAAGACTGTCAACGTCACATCGAAGCACGCAAACAAGGTTTCCAAAAATTCTTGTCCGAAGCGGGTCAGCCGATCTTCGTAGGTAATCACCACTTCGGCCACTTTCTCCTCACACACCAACGTGAGCAGGCGTTGCAGGTGGCGGCGCGTCGCCTTGAGTCCTGAGCCAATATCAGAGAGCACCAGTGTTTCCATGCCACGGCGCTCGGTTGCCGCCCAGGCTTGCAAGCACTGGAGTTGGACATCCAGGTCATCTTTCTGCCCATGCCCACTGACCCGGCCATAGAGCACAATGAGTCGCCCATCGAGCTTGCCCACCAGGCGCTCAACCTCCGTGCGCGGCACCCGGACTTCGCGGCCCATCGGCACCACCTGAATACGACCGGCTTTGATCCAGCGCCGCACCGTGAGCGGGTGCAAACCCAACTCACGAGCCGCTACTCCAACACGCAACAGTTTTGGTTCTCGCTTTGCCATAAGATCTACTACCAGGATTTCACCTTTGTGCGCAGACTGCGCAGAGGGGAGAGCTTGCCGAACGTGTTCTCTACTATTCCCTTTTCTCGCCCTTTGGACGGAGATCCCCCGTATCATATAAGGCTGTTAAGTCAAATGCTGGCGTTGCCGCAGAAATGTAGGTGAGGGTCTCATGGGAGAGATTTTCAACATGATGGACAATATTTGGCGGAATATAGATGAGATCTCCAACAGTGACCTCTTGTTCCTCCTTGCCAACATACATCCGTCCTTTTCCTTGAGTAATGACGTACACTTGTTCTGGAAGATGCTGGTGAGGGTGCTGGCTTGAACCCGGAGCCACTTTCACCCAGGTGATAGAAAGCTGACTTTCTGGGACATCTCCTTGTTGAAGAAGAATAGACGACACCAACCCATCTCGCTCACGCTGAGGTGCTTCCGCTTTGCTACGCTTGAACATCAAAGTATCTCCTTGTTCGTCAAACAAAGCATAACCATAGACACAAAAAAACCTATCGATAGTATATGATAATTACGCCAATTTGGCAACTGTTAACAACCCTCTCTGCTCACTCCTTTCTCGGTAGTACTTATAAAAAACTACTACACATGAACAACGCTCGATATAGAAAGAAGCGCACGAGACACAAAAGACTTATGCCTCTTGCACGGAATGGGGTTGCAGAGGAGAAGGAAGGACGCTGGGCGCGTGCCGTTTCTTGACTTGTGTTCGATGTTCTTTGCCACTTGTGGAAAATGGTCCAATCGCTTTCAAGCCACCTTCAAACCAATCTTCAAGCTGGCGACGTGCAATATTCACATGTAATACCTCATCAGCCCAATCAAAATCCTGAAGAGTGGTCATCAATGGATGCTGTGCCATGTCACGGGCAAACTCCCATTCCTGGCGTTTCCCAGGCGGGTACTTCATATTTTTGCCCTCGACCTCCAGCCCTAAAACAGCATACTGCTCTAATAGTGACGCCTCCATCACAAAGACACCCTCATAATCACGCATGGGAATTGCAGCAACATTTGCATAGGTTGCCTCAACTCCAGCCTCACCAAAGAGCGAATGACGCGTCTCATCCCAACAATGGCGTGAAATATCAAAATAAAAACTCCACGGCATGTTTCTGGCCTCATAAAGTACCATCGCAAGCCCCTCTGCCACGTTGATTTCACTCAGCCGTAACCCTAACATGTAGTTAAGGTGAGCCTGCGTCTCCTCAAGCGGTGGCGCAATGTAATCCCATACCCGAGGAAGAGTATCATCTCGCATAAGGACATGGGGAATAGCATATGGCTCAAGCGTTGCTTGCCGAAGTTGCGGTTCAGTTCGTGGTGCAGTACCATCAATACCACCAGCAGCTGCGATATAGTGTTGCAATGCTTGTTGCCACTTCTCTCCCTGTTCCTGCTCTTCTTGCGTGCATTGTACGTCTTGTAACGCAGCTTCTAGCAATTTTATATGCTCTTGCTCATCCATAAGATGCTGGCGTACAAGACGAACAGTGGGATAATCGGCAAGGTCATTTGTGGTAGCAAGATATGCATGGTACGCATCATATAAAGCAGGTTTGAGTACTCGTGCCACAACTATAAGAAAGAGAGCATTGCCTGGCACATGTTCTGCTTCGTCAAATAGGATCTCCAGTGCTGTGTCTGGTGCCATTTCTATCTTATTTTTACTAGTACGCAACTCACCTAGTCGATGACGTAACTGGTCTGCATGAAGCGCATCCTCGTACTGCAAACGTCCAAGCAATACCTTTACATTCCGTTGCGGAATGGTCACTATTCGCGAAGCAAGTAAGCGCATAAAACGTTGTTCTACATACGCGAAACGCCGTAAGCGTTCCGCCGCTTGCGCTACAGATAGACCTGCTGTAAATACCTGCTGTAAACCTGCATAACGGACGTGCGGGTTGCTGCTCACATTACCTCCACTGAAATAAGGGAAACGATGCACAAGAATTGTACGAGTTACAAATAATTACACCACAACATGCTCTATCTCTACCAATGTTGGTGTACGTGCATATGCCCCTGCGCCAGTAACAGCGAAAGATGCGACAGCACAACCTAAACGTGCGCACACTAGGACTGAACGCCCCTCAACAAGTCCTGCACTAAAGCCCGCCACAAAGCTATCGCCTGCGCCTGTGCAGTCAACTGCCTTCACCGGCAATGCTGGAATCGTCTGCAAGCCTGACTCAGTGCCTAAACAGCAGCCATCAGCCCCCAACGTGAGCACTACAGTTCCTCGCGTATGGGGAGCAAGCGATGCAAGTATAGTTTCAGGCAGTGTGTGTCCAGTGAGGTGTCGTCCTTCGTCATAGCTCATTATGAAATAATCCGTCTCACTTAATGCTGGACCTAGAAATGGAATTCCCAGGTTATGAGCATCCCAGCAAATATTTAATAGTGTTGTCGCTCCATGACGCCGTGCTCTGCTAAAAAGGCGTCCGACCGCTTCACCCGTAAATTGAGGCAACACAAATACGCTGCTTACTACAACGACCTGTTTCCCAATCAACCAATTCTCAGGAACGGCATTTAGATCAAAGCACGCATTCGCTCCGTTTACAAAAAGAATACTGCGTTCTCCATCAGGAGAGAGAGTAATGACCGATGTACCTGTACCAGCACTAACATGGCGTTGTAGTTTGTCGATACCAACTCCGAGATCAACAAGTAAAGTACGGAGTTGCTCACCGATAAGATCAGCTCCACTGTAGCCAGCCAGTTCTACAGGTATCCCTAAACGACCAAGTACAGCCGCAACATTACCACCATTACCACTTAGCGAAAAGTCGATATGTTCGACTTCTTGAAGCCTACCCGGAGCAGGTAGAGCAATGACGGTGCGGCATAGCACATCAAATTGTAGATTGCCGAAACAAAGTAGTGCACTGCTCATTACCTTTACCCTTCATATCTCCGAAAAACAATATGATGAATGAGGAAAATATATGCATTTGCATAGTATACGTCATATCTTGCTAAATTTCTCACGACAGTATACTATGAAAACAGTATAACATATTTTTATTTGGTTGGAAGCAAGGAGACTGCAAAAATCTCCCTTACATACGTATGAACCAGGAAAAGCCATGAAAGAGGACACCGAGGGACCTCGCTATCGCCAGATAGCCCGTGTACTTCGCACCGAAATTGAAGAGAACTTGCATCCCGGTGATCTGATTGGGACAGAGGCCGAGCTAGAGCAACGCTTCCAAGTGAGTCGCATCACGATTCGACGTGCAATTGACGAATTGGTTCACGCTGGCTTATTGCTAAGAAGACAGGGAAGCGGGACCTTTGTTGCACCGCCCAAAGTGTCACAAGAATTAGGAATGCCACATAGCTGGACCGAGAGTATGCGGAATTTAGGACTTCTTCCGCGAACTGTTGATTGTGAAATGCTACAAGTTATTCCACCCGCATGGGTGAAAAAAGCACTTTCCATTGATACTACGCTTTCGGAACCTGTGTTACGCATTCAACGATTACGCTATGCGAATGAAGAGCCTCTATCTCTCATGGTAGATTACCTGCGCCAACATTTTGTAGCTGACCTCATAGAAAAAGGCTTGGAAGGCGAGTCGCTCTATGACACACTAGAAAAGCGTTATGGATTGGAGTTAGCGCGTGCGGAAGATACCGTTTCAGCGCGTGGTGCCACGCTTTTTGAAGCCCGCCTGCTCGGAGTAACAGAGGGCGATCCCGTGTTGTATGTCACCCGCGTAATGTATCTGTCAACAAACGAATCGCTCAGTGCCGCAACCGTCGTTTCGCGTGCTGACCGCTATGAGTATCGAGTCAGTGGCTATCCACGCCGTCAAGGTACTCTTGATTTGTAATGATGTCTCGTGTATGCTTTACAACAAAGGTTATGACCATTCAACGCAGAAGGGAGTTATAGTATGGTACGCATTGGCATGCTCGGTTGTGGCTTTGTCGCCACATTTTACATGCAAGGTTTGGTACAGGTCCCCGATCAGCAGGTAGTGGTAGTGTATGGACGTGACGCACACAAAGCCGCCAATTTCGCTCAACGTTGGCATATTCCTGAATCAAGTGATGATATGAAGGCAGTCGCGGCGCGTTCTGACATCGATCTGTTGATTATTGCTCTCCCAAATAATATTCATCTGGATGCAGCACTCTTAGCGGCGGAACACAAAAAGAACGTGTCTTGTACAAAACCGTTAGGTCGTAATGCTCAAGAGGCACAAAGAATGCTTGAAGCCGTGCAGAAGGCGGGAGTGATTCACTGCTATGGCGAAACCGAAGTGTTTAGCCCTGCTGTCATGAATGCCAAGGCATTGATAGACGAAGGGTCAATTGGTCGCGTGCTGACTGTACGTTCACGTGAAGCTCACGCCGGTCCACACGCTCCACACTTTTGGGATATCGAACAGGCAGGAGGTGGAGCACTCCTGGATATGGGATGTCATACCATCGAAGCTGCACGCTATTTCATTGGTAAAGACATCAAACCAGTTGAGGTGCTCGGCTGGGGAGACCTGATGGTGCATAAGGACAAAACGACGGCTGAGGACAATGCTATCGTGCTCCTACGTTTTGAAAACGGCGCATTGGCTCAAAGCGAGATTAGCTGGACCGCACGTGGTTCGCTTGATCTACGCAATGAAATCTATGGTACAGAGGGAAGTATTTTTACCGATGTAACACGTTCCACACCCATTAATGCCTTTGTGCGCTCCACCAATACCTATCTGGTTGAAAAAGCTGAATCCAATAGTGGCTGGATTTTTCCATTACCCGATGAGGCGCGTGTCTATGGGTATCACGAAGAAGTCCGTCACTTTGTTGAATGTATAGCTCAGAAAAAGCAACCTCGTGAAACCTTTGAAGATGGCCTCGTCATCAACACTATTATTGATGCCGCATACCGCTCGATTAAGGAACATCGCTGGGTAACGATAGACGCTTAAACCTACCTAGCAATCTGTAGCCCTTGAGCATTCGCGTTGTAAGCCTCCATCCTCCCAGGCAGGAGGCTTACAACATGTTTGTGTTCCCTCTTGAGAAGTGCACATGAGCAACCATCATCTTTCCTGGACATAGTGGTCCATTTGAGCTGAGCGCAATTCGTCGGAGTTTCTCACGGGACATCGACTTCGATACAGGACGATAAAGAGCATTAAAGAGAGCTCGTGGAAAGACTCGCTCCCATCAACAGGAGGAGCCAACATGCGGAACATGTGCGATGCGAGACGCTGATCATCTTAGGAATGATCATTTCCATAGACTATATTCCCATCCTTGGTCTATACTGTATCGCTTCGGCAACGTGATTTGCCGCTATCGTCTCGCTCTCGGCCAGGTCAGCAATACTTCTCGCAAGTTTCAGCACACGATGAAAGGCCCTTGCCGACAGATGCAATTGTTGCATCGCCGCCTTGAGCAGCTTTTCCGCAGAGGTGTCCACCTGACAAAAGTCGCGCACCTCGGCTGGTCCCATCTCAGCATTGCAGGTCAGCTTGGTGCCCGTGAACCGCTGCAGTTGGCGTTCGCGTGCTGCCTGCACCCGTGCGCGTATCGTGGCAGAGTCTTCGACCCTGCGTTTATCGGCAAGCTTCTCATAATCGACGCGTGGCACTTCGACGTGGATGTCGATACGGTCTAGCAAGGGACCACTAATACGCTTCTGATAGCGCGTGATGGCAGTCACAGAGCAGGTACATTCGCGCACAGGGTCTCCATAGTAGCCACAAGGACAAGGATTCATCGAAGCCACAAGCATAAAATTTGCAGGATACGTAATGGTTCCTTGTGCACGCGAGATCGTTACTACTTTGTCTTCGAGCGGTTGACGTAGCACTTCTAGCACATTTTGCCCAAACTCTGGCAGTTCATCAAGGAAAAGCACACCACGATGCGCTAAACTTATCTCTCCAGGACGAGGAATACGTCCACCTCCAACCAGCCCTGCATGACTCGTTGTATGATGCGGCGAACGGAAGGGGCGTTGCAGAATCAAGGGTACGTCAGAAGGTAACATACCACTGACACTATAAATCTTGGTCACATCCAACGCCTCTTGAATGAGCATGCGTGGTAGAATTGAGGGTGTGGTACGCGCTAACAGAGTTTTTCCTGAACCTGGAGGACCACTCATTAAAATATTATGTCCTCCACTTGCTGCAACCTCCAGAGCACGCTTCACATGCTCTTGCCCACGCACAGACGACATGTCTTGCAGATATAGTGCCTCTTTTGCGTTGTCCAAGATATGCGGGTCTCGTATATACGGCTCAATTTGCTTCATGCCGTTAAGATGCGCTACGAGTTGTCCTAACGTCTCAACGGGGTACACAGTGACACCCTCTATGAGCGTGGCCTCAACCGCGTCAATGGCAGGCACAAAAACAGCATTGACCTGCTTCTCGCATGCCAGCGCCACCATTGGCAAAATACCATTCGTGTGACGCACTGCTCCATCAAGCGAGAGTTCACCAAGAAAAAGGGAATTCGTGAGTTCTTCATTTGGGTTAATTTGACCAGAGGCAAATAATATTCCCGTAGCTATAGGAAGGTCGTATGCAGGACCTTCTTTACGTAAGTCCGCTGGGGCAAGATTAACCGTAATGTGTTTATAGGGGAAAAGACAACCGCTATTTTTGATCGCAGCTTTTACGCGTTCCTTCGCCTCGTTTACAGCAGCATCAGGTAGCCCAACGATTACAAATGCTGCAAGACCATTCGCTATATCTACCTCGACCTCAACCAGCGCACCATCCAAGCCAATAATCGCGCAACTGCGTGCCATTGCCAGCATAGACTCCAAGCCTCCTCAACAATAATTCCAAGTGCATTATGCATGAATGGCAGTAAAAATGCAAGTATCTATATATGGCTATTCCACTAAAAGTGAGGGATTGCTGGCAGCACAATCACCTCTTGCCCAGATTTCAAAGGTGTATTCAATCCATTCGCACCACTAATTACTTCGTTACTCACAAACATTTTGACATGCTCACGAAGATATCCCTGCTCATTGCACAAGCGCTCCCATACAGAAGGATGCTGCTCTTTCAACGCTGAAAGCAACTCCGCAACTGTATTTGCACTGAGCACAATTTGACTTTTCCCACCACTATAGGCACTCAAGGTCGAGGGAAGACGCAAAGTAACAGATGCCTTTTCGTCAGTATGCATAATTCTTATTTATCCTCATGTCGCACTTCAAATTCCTAATTCATCTTGTACCAGAATGTGTACTCGATGCCATGCATTATTCATATACCCTTTGAAGTTCCATACTTGCTCAACCTCTTCTGGTTGCGTATGCTGTAACACATCCCAAGCGCGTACAAGAAGCTGACATGGACCTGCTGGAAGATTCAGTGTTGTCTCCCAAAAACACCAGGACCACATACGCTGCTCAAGCAGAGTTACGTCTTTCCAAGTTGTCCCTTCGTCGCTCGACAATTCGATACGCTCAATAGGTACATTGTGCATGCTTACTGCATAGCCTTGTACAGTCGTTTGTCCAGCAGGACAAAGAGCACCCTCTATAGGCTGACAGATAATTGCATTGAGTGGAAGTTCACCTAACATTTCGCCCTTATTCCAATTAACGTTCTGAGGAGTAATATGTGGGGGAAAAAGTTTGTACGCATGCGCCTGAAAATAGTTGGTCGAAGGCTCCTCTTGCAGATGAATGCTGCTCAACCATTTCACACTGCGCGCTCCTATATACCCTGGCACGATAACGCGCAGTGGAAAGCCGTGCGTGGGAGGCAACGTCTCGCCGTTCATTTCATAGGCTAGTAGCACATCGGGAGCTTTTTCCAGTGGAATAGAGCCGCCAAAGCCTACCTGCTTCCCATAACGCCACACCTCATCCAATCCCTTAAACGCGACATGATGAGCACCTTCGCGAACACCGACTACATCTAGTACAGCGCATAATGGCACACCACGCCACTTCGCGTTTCCAATCGGATCCGCACCCCAAGGGAGTTCGCCTGGGATAGGTTTTACGTTCGCCATCTCAGTACGTCGCATGCCAGCACATTGCAGTAGAGCAACTTCTGTAATAGATGGCATTGCCTTGAGTTCCTCTAACGACAAATCCAGAGATCGCTCAACCATGCCCGTAACGGAAAGGCAATATATGGCGGGATTTACAACAGGAATATTACCGTGATTGCGCACAAAAAAATATTCTTGTGGAGTAACATACGCTTGCCGCAGAGCATGCAGTGGAGGGCCAGCGTTTAACGGTTCTTCTTGATGTATTACCATCGTTGGGTGCTTGTGCAATGGTTTCATAAACATCTACCTTTAATTAATGTTTCACAAGATTTTGTGCGATTATACCACGTTGATCTTACTCATGAAAGACTATTTTTTCGTTCGATACTGTAACGCTTGATATATTCTATAGCTTCCCCTACCGAAGCTACAACGATTGCTCCATGCTGCAAAAGTTCCCCCACCAACTTCACCCCTTTGCCACCTGTATAGTCACGTGCCGCCATACCAGTCCGTTGTAATAAGCCGTCATCCGTCTCTATCGCATTGTCAGGAGCACACACCGTTGTATCAGTAGAAGTTAGTAACACAACTGGTAGCCCACATTGAGCCGCGACAACAGCTTCTTGTAGTAGAGCAACATTGCCAGCACCTATAGGTGTAGGGCAGATAATCAGGAGGGAGACCTGCGCAAGGCTGCTACGCGTCTGTTCAAGCAACTGCTGGGAGATGGGTGCGTATGGCTGTTCCACAATCACGCGTTCGGCAAGACGCAATGCTAATGTATAGTCGCTATCACCGATATTGAGTGCACCAATACTAAATGGAATGTGCTCGTCGGCTAGTGCACGCATCATCACCTCAGCCGAACCACCACCACCGATGAGATGCACCTGTGCTTGCCGTTTGACCTCATGAACATCCTCGTCCTCTGTACTATTGGGAGGCAAAACACTTAGATGCTTTGCTCCTCGCAGAACGCCAACCTGTACATCAACTCCATACACGCGACTGAGTAACTCCGGTTCTAACACTTCGGCGGGTCCTCCATCGGCAACAATACCCCGCTGAAAGAGCAGCAAACGGGAAAAGTAACGCGAGGCTAGATTGAGGTCATGCATGGCAGCAATAACAGTCACTCTCCGCTCTTTATTCAAGTGCTGCACAAGTTCAAGCGTCTCAATCTGGTACTTAATATCAAGGTGTGAGGTTGGTTCATCGAGTAGTAGCAGTGAAGGTTCTTGCGCCAACGCCATTGCGATCATCACACGTTGGCGCTCACCACCGCTTAGCTCATTAAAAATACGATCAGCAAACGCTGCAACTCCCGCAGCCTGTAACGCACCCTCGACAATTGCCTGATCGTGTCGTGTTCTTTCTCCCAAAAATGGCTTTACGAACGGTGTGCGTCCAAGACTTACCATATGCTCCACTGTAAACGCAAAGGGAATATGTAACTCCTGGGGCACGACAGCAATACGTTTCGCCACGCCTCGTCGTCCCCACTGCTGCAAATTCCGACCCTCTAGCAATACTCTTCCTTGCTGTGGACGAAACAAGCCGCTCACTAAACGCAGGAGTGTTGTCTTACCAGAACCATTTGGACCAAGTAACCCAACCATCTCTCCTCTCTGCACGCGTAACGACATATCATAGAGAAGCGGTTTATCTCCATATCCAAAGGTGATGTTCTGTACATCTAAAAGAAAGGGAGTGTTCAAATCGTTTCTTACCTGCTTCACCATGCGTACTCTCGCTTACTACGACGGAGCAAGAATAAGAAGAAAGGAGCGCCTACTAAAGCGGTAAAGACGCCTACAGGTAGAATTGTTCCTGGAATGAGGACACGCGCTAAAAGATCGGCTAGCGTGAGGAAAATAGCACCTCCGAGCGCAGTTGTTGGTAGTAGAAAGCGATGTTTTGGTCCTAACAAAAGGCGCATCACATGCGGCGTCACCAATCCCACAAAGCCAATTAAGCCGCTAATAGAGACTGCAGCAGCCGTCAATAGCGAGGCTACAATCACAATAAGAAATTTGTACCATTCAATGTGAAGCCCTAAATGTGACGCGCTCTCCTCGCCCAGCGCAAAAACATCAAGAATACTCGCAAGGCTCAATGAGAGGATAATGCCTACAATCGTAATTGCTCCAACAATCAATACTGGCGGCCAACCTGTTACTGCAACGCCTCCCGAAAGCCAACTGAAGAGCGACTGCACAGTAAATTGTGAATGTGGTACAAGCGTCAAAATCAGCGTCTGAAAAGCAATCAGTACAGCATTCACGACAACACCCGCTAGTAGTAATGTCACCACAGGAGTACGTCCATCGGTACGAGCAATCGTGTATACAAGCAGAACGGTAACTAATGCACCGACAAAAGCCAGAATTGGTGTCAGCGAAAAGAACGAACCATACAGCGTATCAAACGGCAAAACGAACGCAATGGAGGCACCTAAAGCCGCACCTGATGATGTGCCTATAAGAAACGGGTCTGCTAGCGGATTGCGTAACATGCCCTGAAAGAGCGTCCCCGCAACAGAGAGTGCTGCACCAACAAGAGCCGCGCCAACGACAACAGGAATTCTATACTGCCAGACAATCAATTCTACAGAAGGGTCCCAGGAACGTGTAAAGTGGAAAAGCTTTGTACTATTTAACACAATCTGTACAATAACGCCGAGAGGAATTGCAGTTGAACCAAAGCTTACTGCAATAAGCATAACAACGAGAAGGGTAGCACCTAAAATGAGCGACATGAGTTGTGCTGAAAAAAAACGTCGTTTCTCTGTTTGCATCGGTCTCTCTTCCTTTACTATTCAGGGACATGCTCAGTATAGGAGTGCAATTGAACGATGTCAAACATTTTTCCAGGTGCAACTGTCCTTATGAACAGTTGACAAGAGGCTGAGTGAAGACGATACTACATAGCAATACACGTTTCTCATAAAGGATAATTATCAGGATGGCTATCGAAAAAGATTTCTTCCGACAGGTTATGGGGCATTTCGCAACAGGGGTCACGGTTGTCACTACTAATAATAAAGGTACAATTAGCGGCTTAACAGTTAATGCATTCTGTTCTGTTTCACTCGATCCACCATTGGTACTCGTTTGTGTAGATTTAAATAGCAATACATTGCCGCTCATCCGTGAGAGCAAAAATTTCGCGGTCAATATGCTAAGCAATAAGCAAGAATATCTTTCACGCTGCTTTGCGACACCCTCGATGGAGCGCTATGAAAATTTTTGTCACGCAGAGTATGCAACAGCAGTTACTGGAGCGCCTATTCTTGAAGGAACACTCGCGTTTGTCGATACCCGCGTTGTAGCAGAGTATCCAGGGGGTGATCACATTATCTTTCTTGGACAGGTCGAGGCTATTGGCACAGCAAGCCAGGTTGAGTTTACTCAAGACATAAAGCCAGAACAAAACACTGTTGTTCCACAAGAGATACAAGGTGAAGACATGTTACCCCTCGGCTATTACCGTGGTCAATATCGTCACTTCACCTCTACTTATAGAGAACCTAGCTTGGACAATACTACGCAGTATGAAAAAGTTCCTGATTGATGAACTGGGAGGCGACAAGGACAGAGAACTAGCAATAGCAGCGCTTCAGCAACGTATACGCACTTGTCGCCTTTGCCAGGAACATGGCTATATTCTTGTTGCTCACCCTATCGTGAGTGGACGTGCAAGTGATCGTATTCTCGTTATCGGGCAGGCTCCCGGTCATCGCTCCATCGCAAAAGACAGAAACTTTAGCGGTCCAGGTGGACGCATCTTACAAAAGTGGCTTGAACAAGCGGGCTTCCCTGCTGGTTATCTGCATGAGCATACCTATCTCAGTTCGCTCACACGCTGTGACCCAGGAAAAAATCCACGGGGTGATGGTGACCGACGACCCTCTCCACCTGAAATCGCGCTGTGTCGTCCCTACCTTGAAGCCGAGTTCAGGCTTATCAAGCCTAAAGTTGTACTCTTGGTAGGCACAATGGCAATCGAGGCATTCTTCGGGAAGGTACGTTTGGAAGACGTAATCGGCACTTATCGAGAACGCGATGGTATGTTGCTTTTGCCGCTACCACACCCCTCCGGCGTCAGTCGTTGGCTTAATGCTCCTGCGCATCAGCAATTACACCTGAAAGCTCTGGCTCTATTAGCGGACTGGAGAGAGAAGTACGAACTATGAAAATTTAATTATCATGAGGATTTTTTTCTACGATAGCAATCTTACCAGAAGCAAGAGGAGGTGCCCCTTTCATGAGTCATCCACCCATCACACCAGAAGAGCGTTTTGCAAGGCTTGTCGAGGAGTTCCTTGACAATCCAGACGTCACCCTCCCATCGGACGGGAAGGGGTTCGGCTCATCAGGACTGAAATTTCGGCAGAAAATCTTTGCCATGCTCACCCAGGGCAAGCTCGTTGTCAAACTTCCCCGCGTCTCGGGTGGATGCGCTCATCGCCTCTGGAGACGGGGAACCCTTTGATCCTAGGAAGAATGGCCGACTCATGAAGGAGTGGGTCGTCGTAGAACCAATGTCTGCAGAGGGATGGCTGTCTCTGGCGAAAGAAGCGATGGAGTTTGTGGCCTCAAAACGTTGAGAAGCCCATACGACCTGACGTATGACAAGAAAATGACCACGTTGTATCGTTCACACCATTTTTTCCTAAAACATTGCGTATTATGATACAAGAGCCCGTTACACAGCATCTTTCTTCGCAGGATACACCGCATCGTTTGCTCGCTTATGCATATCATACTCATGTACGCCCTTTTTCAAGGTGCCGAGGGCGAGCGTTGCACAGGTTGGACGGGTCATGACAAGCTCACGTCCAAGTTGCTCCACAAGGTCTTCAAAGCTCGTATTTTCAATCTCTTCCGCTGTCATTCCATCAACCATCTCTGTTACATACGAAGCTGCCGCGCGACTAATCGTACAGCCTTCACCTTCCCAGGTGACAGCCTCTGCCTTGCCGTCTTTCCCAAAGCGGACATTCATTGTGATCACATCAGCACAACCAGGATTGCCACCGCTCAAACTTACATCTGCATGCTCTAATGGACCATTGTTACGTGGGTTTTCATAGTGATCCATCAAAAAATCAATAGCTTCTTGTCGATTCATGAATTTGTTCCTCCCTCCAAGGGGACAGTAAAGGACGGCATGACAGGGGCAAGCCCTGTCATGCTCCCACCCCGCTCTTCGAGCCAGCATAACAATGAATTGGACTTAATGCCCTTGTGGTCGCCCGTTGGAATGCTGTCGTCATTCTCATACAAACGGTATTGGGAAGGCTATCACGCCCCCACAACATTTCAACAACTACTTTTCAATAGGAGCACGAACAATATTGCCCCACTCTGTCCAGGAACCATCGTAGTTGCGCACACGAGGGAAACCCAGCAGTTCGGTCAACACAAACCATGTGTGGGCTGAACGCTCACCAATACGGCAATACGAAATCACTTCCTTGTCAGGAGTAATATCCTTGCCACCATAAATCTGGCGCAATTCTTCTGCTGACTTGAACGTCCCATCTGCATTGGCTGCTGTAGCCCAGGGAATATTCTTTGCACCTGGAATATGACCACCACGCTGCGCACCCTCCTGTGGATAGTTCACCATGTGTAACAATTCGCCTGTGAACTCTTGAGGAGAACGCACATCAATCAAGCGACGTGATGGATTCTTCAAGCCGACCAATACGTCATCGCGAAAAGCGCGAATAGGCTCATCAACAGATTGAGCGTGGTAGTTGGTCTGCTCAAAATGAGGAACATCCTTCGTGAACTCACGCTTTTCAGCTTCCCACTTGGTTCGTCCACCATTCATAATCTTCAGACTTTTATGCCCATACATGCTGAAAAGCCAGAACGCATAGCAAGCATACCAATTGTTTTTATCACCATAGAGCACAATCGTCGTATCATTGCTCACACCATAATGGCTCATGAGTTGCTCAAACTGCTGCTGGCTGATAAAGTCACGCGCGATGCTGTCCTGCACGTCCACGTGCCAGTCAAGTTTTACCGCACCTGGGATATGGCCGACTTCGTACAGGAGTACATCCTCGTCAGCTTCAATCAAACGCACACTTGCGTCTTGAAGATGCTCGGCAACCCAAGAAGTCTCAACTAAAACCTCTGGATGAGCATACCCTGATGCTGAACTCCTACCTGATGTTGCTGTTTCTATTCCAGACATTGCTACATTCCTCCCATAGGTATTGCTACTGCCATAGGCGCTTACAAAAGACAAACATCTATGACAAATAAGGTCAACATGAACACTGCTGTATCGTACACAGTTGGTTCTCTTCGCATGCTAAAGCAAAGATATTCCATTAGATACAACAAGATATGTATGATTTATATTCTACCTCACAGGTCGGAATTGAACAAGTAGGCAACTGAATGAATGAACAGCGACTGAACAAAAATGTATTCTTGAGAGTTATAAGACTAATGTTTTGCTCTTACTCTTGCTGAATGCAAGCAACCGTTCAGCTAAGCCAGTGTTACGTAGGGCAACGCGATCATTGCGGACAGCTATCTCTAACGCATGTGGCTGTCCAACAAGTACACAAAACCGCTTGGCGCGCGTAATTGCAGTGTACAAAAGGTTGCGCTGTAACAACATACGATGTTGCACAACAAGCGGCACGATGATCGCAGGATATTCGCTTCCCTGACTTTTATGAATTGTAGTCGCATACGCAAGCATTAATTCATCCAGTTCATGAAACTCATAGCTGACGTAAAGCGGCCCAGCCTCCTCTATAAATTCGACTTTGACCGTTGCATTTTCTCTATTGATAGCGCGTATCCAACCCACGTCGCCGTTAAACACGCCTTTATCGTAATTGTTGCGTATCTGCATCACCTTGTCACTCACACGTAGCACGTTCCCGCCCCACTCTACCTGCGCGACTGCATGAGGATTGAGACGTGCCTGCAACTCTTCGTTGAGGCTCAACACGCCCACAGGTCCTTTATACATTGGAGCAAGCACCTGAATATCCGTCATTGGATTGAAGGAATAGCGTGCTGGCAAACGACGCTGTACAAGGTCGAGTATCAACCGTTGCGCCCGTACGGGGTCCTCTTCCGCCATAAAAAAGAAATCGCTCGTAGCCTCAATTTTCGTATTCGGCATCTGTCCAGCATTAATGCGGTGTGCGTTGACAATAATCTTACTCTGCTGCGCCTGGCGAAATAGCTCAGTCAAACGCACTGTCGGAATGGCTTCACTGCGCAAAAGATCACGTAACACGTTTCCTGGTCCAACCGAAGGCAACTGGTCTGCATCACCAACGAGCAGCAAATGGGCATCTTTCGGCAACGCTTTCAATAAATTGTAAAAGAGCAGAATATCAACCATGGAAAACTCATCAACGATCACAAATGAATAAGGCAACGGATTCGCCTCGTTCCGTTGATATGTGTTGTCATGCGGCGCATATTCAAGCAAACGGTGCAGTGTCTTCGCCTCAAAGCCTGTCGCCTCCGCGAGTCGTTTCGCTGCTCGGCCCGTGGGAGCCGCCATCGCCACCTCAACTTTACGTTGGCGCAAAAGCATCAGCAATGCCCGAATGGAGGTTGATTTACCTGTTCCTGGACCACCAGTCAGAATGCTCACTTTTTGATCATAGGCCATTTGCACCGCCTCGCGTTGTCGCTCAGTTAAATGCATCTTGCGCTTCTGCTTGAGGAGCGTGAACACAGTGTCCCACTGGCGTTGTGTTGTCAGCGGTAGGACGCTTGCCTCTCGCATCAACTGTCGCAGAATCCGAACACAGCCATTTTCAGCATGCCAAAAAGGACCAAAATAAATAGAATTTTGGGGTTTTTGTTCCTCAACCTCATACCATGTATCGTCGGGTACATCGTCATACCCTGTTTGTGAGAGTGCTTGAGGCGTGTTTGCAACAGGTAAAGAAACAGGAGGCTTCTCGACAAATATCTCGCCCTCCGCTTGTAGTTGCGCTATTCCTTCAGGCAACACTTCTCGCGACACCTTCAAAATATCGGAGGCACGGTGCATCAGATCATTCTCAAACAGGAAGCAATGGCCATCATCATTTGCCGCTTGCGCCAGGACGTATTTAAGTCCAGTTGCAAGACGTGGCACGCTATCAAATGGCAAACCAAGTTTCACCGCAATTTCGTCGGCAGTACGGAAACCAATACCCTGCACATCTTTTTCCAACTGATAGGGATTCTCACGAATAACCTTGATCGACTCTTTGCCATACTGCTTATACACACGTGTTGCCACATTAATTGACACTTCGTGCGTCTGCAAGAAAAGGTGCAATTCTTTTATTTCGCTCTGCTCCGCCCACGCCTTTATGATCTCGTCGCGGTCTTTCGTGCCAATGCCCTTGACTTCATTCAGGCGCTCGGGCTGCTGCTCAATGATCGCCAGCGTCTGTTCACCAAAGTGGTCAACAATCAGCTTTGCTTTTTTCGGACCAATGCCCTTAATAAGCCCGGAACTAAGGTAGCGTGTCATCCCTTCGGTGGAGGCGGGAAGACGTTGTACATACGTAGCGACATGAAGTTGACGACCATACTTGGGGTCTTTCTCCCATTCTCCTTCAACCGACAGCAACTCACCAACGTGAATGCCTGGCAGAATACCCACAATCGTCGTCAAATCATCGCGAAAGAGGCGGCCCGCATCATTCATTCGGAAGCGTGCCACTGTATATTGATTATCCTCGTTACGAAAAACGATATTTTCTACAGAACCTTCAAGTTTCGGCATACGACCCTATTCTGGAAAAAGCGTACATTCAATTTCTTTCCTCTATTCTACATCATTGTGTGAAGAGCTTGACAAAGCATAACAAACCGCGCACAATTTCCATATGGTAGATTTTATTCCAGTGTACAGAATACCAAGATATAAGGAACTCTACATGACACAAAGCAGCCAGGACAAAAAGGCACAAGTTCAGGAGTACTTCAGTCGTACCGCAGAAAGTTATGTGGCTAGCTTCTCACATCGTGCAGGCGACGATTTGACGCGGCTGATAGAAATCGGCGAATGGAACTCTGACCAGCAAGCACTCGATGTGGCAACGGGTGGTGGTCACACCGCCCTCGCAGTCGCTCTCCATGTCGCGCACATAACCGTGTCAGACCTGACACCACGTATGCTTGAACAAGCACGTACCTACCTCTTGAGCCAGGGCGTCACTAATGCTGAATTTTCAGTGGCAGATGCAGAACAACTTCCCTTCGCGGACGCCAGCTTTGATCGTGTAACCTGCCGCATCGCACCACATCACTTTCCCAATATTGCTCAAGCAGTACGAGAGATCGCACGTGTACTCAAACCTGGCGGACTATTTTTGCTGATCGACAGTATAGCACCAAGCGACCCAAAACTTGACACCTTCTTAAATACCATTGAGAAGCGGCGTGATGGTTCGCATGGTCGCTCTTGTACACTCGAAGAATGGCACCACTTTTTCACAGAGGCAGGATTGCAAGTCGAGTATGAAGAGGTATTCCGTCGAGGACTTCAATACGATGACTGGACAAAACGTTCACAACTTCCAGCCGCAGAAAAAGCATCCTTAGAGCAATTTATTGTGGGCAGTGACGCCCACACGCGTGCATACTTTGATGTGTCGCTCCGTGCCGATGGACACCTTGACAGTATTAGCAACGATTATGTCTTGCTCAAAGGTCGCAAAACCTAAACAAAATAGGCTAGATGATTGTTATACAACCGCTTCTCAGTTATAATGTCTTCTGTAAGGTTACAGCAACCACATATATGTAAAGCAGAGGGTCCATAACTATCTTAATAAAGCATTGACATTTATGGTCATTTATACCTTTTTAAGGCAGAGTTCAGGCTATTAGCGTTGACAACACTAGCACCCGCACAAAAACGTTGTTAACCGTATATACTAGTACCTCCTCACATACGGTTAACAACGTTTTTGCCGCAAACGATTTGTGCTACTAGAATAAGAGAGAACTAGAAGGACAAAGACAAAAAAGTTAAGGGTTGCCCTTTTTTGCGCCTGATTAAACGTCAAGACTCGTTGTCTTCGTCTTCAGAGCGGACTTCTAACAATTCATTTTTTAAGTTCTCTACCTCAGAGCGTCTATAAACTACGTTTCTTATTCCACGTCGATATTTTTTAATACGACCTGCGTTAGTATATCTCTCAAGAGTTCGACGGGAAACACCCAATAACGCACAAGCTCCCTCAGTAGTTAGATATTCTTCATTTTCATAAGTAGCCATATTCACCTCATTGCCATTGATGGACAGATAATAACATACATAGTATCAAACTTTCAACAGTTGACAAACCGAAAGGTGCATGTTACGATATGTTTATGCATTGACGCGATATGACGTAACATGGCGTTATATGAAAAGCAGATTATAACAGAAAGGAGACAACAAAAGAAGCCAGCCTTGTCTGAATCACAAGACTGGCCGATAGGACCGACACCGAACCCTTTTATACAGTTCACACGGTCCCATGACATTCTATCATGGGATACCGATGAGTCAAGCACGAAAGGCTAGACCATGAGCGATATACGTCATTACGGAGATAACTTTACCCCTGTTATCCCAACCGACGACAAGCAACATACAGACGCGCATCCGTTTTGTCTCACCAATCCTACCTGTCCCTGTCACGAAGAGCCTGAATACGTTGCCCCCATTGCTCAAGCAGTTAATGATGGACTCATGACCCCTAATGAAGCGATAGACTTTGTGATGGGCAGAACGCTACAAGGAGGCTGGTCATGAATACGCGCAAATGGACCACTACCCGTAAACGCCCGACAGCCGCCCTACAACGAGTGACCGCACGCGAGAAAGCCCTAGAGCAATGCGCAAAGGGACAGCATACCTCAACTCCAACCTTTCGCCCAGGAGAAACTGTCTGTACCACCTGTGGAATGGTGGTCTATTGCCCCACTTGTCTGCATGAGAACCATCTCCAACCTCCGTTGGTTCATGCCTACCCTGGACTCTGCCCAACTCACAAGAAAGCAGAGGTCCAGGCATGAGAGAACAACGAGTCATTGACCCGACACAGACCCTACGCGCTCACAGTACCGACGTTCACAGCGCGTCACCCCATCGTGCAGGACATGCGACAGGCATTCATCCCGAAGACCGCCCCTATCTGACGGATGGGGAACAACAGCGACGAAGACAGCAACCCATTCCTCGACCTGTCCAGTATCACTACGATGATGGAATAGGCACACACGATGAAGAGGACGACGACGAGGTGTACAACACACGTCGCGCAAGTAGCGCAAGACGCTATCAGCTGCCAACTACACAAGCACCACGCACGATCGTCCGCTATCATCGTCAACAGGTGCCACCGCGCGGCAGTCGCACTCAGGACTACGCACCCCCTGTACAAGAGCAACACGCATCACTTCATACCAGCGTGCCAAAGGTGAAACGCGCACAGGAATACGGCTACGTGCATTGGCTTGTCCCTGTTGGTCTGACCATGCTTGTTGTACTTGCGGTGTATGTTGGTAGCTCACGTGTATTGAATTGGTGGCATGGCTACCAAGATGATCTGCACTATGGACGCCCCCGTACCACTCAGTACGATGTGCGAGTCGGATACGGCGACACCCACACGCCGAGCCACTTTATCGCAGTGAACCTGAACAAGCAGGTGGAAATCATCGAGTTTCCAGCGGGAGACGCGACAAAGGCAAAAGTCTACATCGGTCCCACCCTCGTAGGAGACAATGAAGACTTAACTCCTGTGACGCTCGAATTTCGAGACGTGAACCGAGACGGCAAGCCTGACATGATTGTGCATATCGGCGAGAGTCAAACGGTATTTCTCAACGAGAATGGACAATTCCGACTTGCCAAATCAAGCGACTCCATTACCTTGTAGTGTGTCTTGCAGGGGGATAGACTCTATCCCCCAATCCTCATAAAAAGGTATGCCATGAACGAAGAGAACCTCCAGCAACACATAGACGCCATACTCGCCACTCTGGACGCGCAGCACGCACACGGCGCAGGACAGCAACCTCCGACCACAGGGGAACGAGAGGCCGCATACCAGCAGCAACCCCACACGATTATAGATGTGTATGTCATTGAACGGGAAGCAGAGGAACCGCCAACCGTTGAAAGTACGCTGGAACCAACAACTCGGGAGAGTCAGGACGCTGAGGAGCCAGAGATATCAACACCACCGCAGGAACTACACAGAACGCGCCTCCATTGGTTTCTTATTGCACTTGTTGTCCTGTGTGCGCTCATCATCAGCGCAGGAACGAGTATCTTCTCTCTCTTGCAACTGTTGACACCATCAGCAAATATTACACTCGTGACAACATCGCAGCAACTCGCCACCAACAATACTATACAAGTAGTCACGAATGGAATCGCCGACCCGACCAAGAATCAAGTACCAGGGCGAGTATTAGCAGCAATCACCTTGAGCCAGCAAAAGACGATCCCAACCACAGGCATGACACGCCAAGCGGCACAAGAGGCACACGGCCTTATTACTTTCTACAACGCCGCCCCTTACTCGCAAACGATAGAAGCAGGAACCTTGCTTACGGGAGCAGACGGTATCCAAGTTCTCACCGACCAGGACGCAAGAATTCCTGCCGCTATCATGCCAACCGAGGGACAAGGAAGCGTCTCTGCTCATACCATCATCACAGGACTACAAGGCAATATCAAAGCAGGAGATATATACGGCGCGTGTTGTCGGCTGAATGTGTTTGTGACAAGCGGAGCGTTTCATGGGGGACAGGACGCCCGAACCTATCAAACCGTGACACAGCAGGATATCACCGGCGTTGTCACCACCGTCAAGACAAGCCTACAGCAGAGTGTACAAGCAGCATTCCAAACACAAGTACATGCAGCAGAAACGCTTCTCACGCCACTTGCTTGTACGTCAACGGTCACGCCCGACCACAGAGTAGGAGAGGAAGCGACACAGGTACAGGTCACGGTTGATGAGACCTGTACAGGCACAACCTACACCACCCAGGCATTGACGAGTCTTGCCACACAAAGAGCAACCCGGGACGCGAACACCCGACTTGGAACAGGCTACACGACCACGGGAGTACAGACACGTATTACCCAAGCACATACAACCAATCACGGTAGTAGTGAGCTAGAGGTAACGTCAGTCAGCTTGTGGGCGTATCCATTTACCCAGGAGCAACAGGATACTATCAAAACGATGGTTGCAGGAATGAGCAAAAACAGAGCGACAGCAATACTCTTACATATGACAGGAGTGCAAAGTGTGTCCATCACGCTCAAGAACGGGACGACGATACCCACGGATACACGGCATATCAGTATCCTGTTCTTACAAGTCTAAAGAGCGTTCACGAAAGGACGATGTGTATGCAAGGTATCCATATGGTGTATCCAGTGGAGCAAATGCTTCAACGAGCCGAACGCTATGAACACGAATTCGCTGAGAACGAAGCAGTCACTATACTCGATTGGGGATGCTCCTATAAGCAAGAGCAGGGGTACATCGTGCTTGAATGGATGGATGAAGTGGATTCTGCATTTCTACAGCACTTAGATGCTGATGCTGACGTTCTTGATTATTGCGTCTATAGTATTCCCTGTACACCAGTTGTGGAACTCAGTGTCCAAGACGTGTTCACCGCCGCATAACAGAGTCTATAGAAGGTGTGCCGTATTCATACATCTTCTGCATAGTGAGAAAGCAGAATATCATGAACATCACGCGTGGCTATAAAACAGAACTTGACCTCAATAACGAGCAAATTACGCTGTGTAAGAAACATGCAGGGTGTGCAAGGTTCGCCTATAATTGGGGTCTCAAACGCAAACAAGAGGTGTACAAAACCACAGGACGTACTCTCACTGCAATGGAACTGCATCGTGAAATCAACGCGCTCAAGCAAACTGAGTTCCCCTGGCTGTACGAGGTGAGTAAAGTGACCTTGACCCGTTTTCGTAGAGCCTTCACCGATTGGAACTGAGAAGATGGAAGACGTTTTTACGTAAACGTAACGTAAATTTATTATAACGTAGTAAACGTAAAACGTCAAATGTTTCTTTCTAC
>JAABUQ010000545.1_pt1 | contig 87588 bp, 82 predicted proteins | sample 5560001 | NCBI WGS metagenome assembly JAABUQ01 (sample SAMN10711888, study PRJNA513371) | rock metagenome | isolation source: Antarctica rocks | place: Antarctica: Victoria Land, Finger Mt nord | collected 2015-12-18
GCACAGCAATGCTCATGTAGTTAAGGTACTGGAAAAATTCATCTTGTCAAGTCCCTGACCTGAATCCTTACCAGCAATGTAATATATTCTTCAGTCGCTTTTCGATAATTACCCTGGTGCCGTCTGTCTCTTAAACTATCGAAATTATCCGGGTCGCCATGCACACACCAATATGCTACAGTACGGTATCCACAACCAATAAAATCAGCAATCTCCTCATAGATCTTACCATCGTTTTGAAGCAACAGTATCAGGGCATGTGTTCGCAATCGCGGACAATCGTCGGAGCGCACTGCCATTTGCAATCGTTTTTTCTGTTCTTGATTGAGGAACCCTTCTGTAGGCATTGTCCAATTCACTCTGCGTCTTTCAAGCTTCCATTTTATACCTTTTAGAGGTTCATTAGCTTACCCTGCATTGAACCATGCCCCATCTCAACCTTCTTGTTACGCTTTCAGCCCGCTTTCAGGGGTTGCCCGCTCCCTGTACCGTCGGCACGCTAAAACTTGCGCTACTCTGCGGTGGCAAGCCACTGACGCTGAGGCTAACGTCTCTAGCGAAGCCGCCAGTGGGAGTAGATGTCACGATGTAAGTGGTAGTATGGCCAGGATTGACCATCTGCGAGACTGCTGTTGCGGTAACTACAAAGTCGGTGAGTGGCGCGATCGGGATTTTGAAAATTGTCGCTGACTCAGCCGGAAAGGTATAGGTAAAGTTGTTGCCCACCGTATACACCTTGCCGTTACCTGGATTAGGGAGAATGTTGTTAGCCATTGTATAAACCGTGGCGTTGCCCGCGACGTATACTCCGTTGAGTACCACGTCCCTGACTCCGTTCAGGACACGGACAACATCAACCCCATCAGCAAGAGAGATATAGAAAATCAGATAGTTGCCATAGGGAAAGCTTCGCAATCCTGATAACAGCTCATCACGGTGGCGGCCTATGCCTGGGCTGGTCGCTAACTTCTCCATTTGCCCATGCAGTTTTCTGACAAACGTGATCGCACGGTCAAGACTGTCCTCGGCAATGTAATCAAAAATATCGTCCAGGTCTATAAGAGCCTGCGGCCTGACAACCAATCTACCCATGCTAATCAAACCTAATTGCTGGCTTTGCTGCGCTGGGCATGGCGTTTCTTACCACGCTCGATCACATCCTCAACATTGAGGGGCTGGGGTTCCCCGCTACTGATGCCTGCCTGTATCTGCTGCCGCAATTCATTCAGCCTGATTTCCCGTAAGGCATCCTGATCTTTCAGTAGCCGTAAGCCTTCACGGATGACCTCACTGGCAGAGTGGTACAAGCCACTTGCCACCTTCTCGCTTATATACTTCTCCAGCTCTGACGTTAATGAAACATTCACGGGTCATCCCTCTCTGCAATACATCTACTACCGTTGTACTCCCAACAACCAAAAATAGCAATTTTTGTTATTGGTAATCATGAACTGTAGCTTCTGGGTCACTAGCAGGTTAAGTTTTGAGCCAGGATAGGCTGTCTAAGATGACACTGTGCATCGGAAAGATTGTCAGTCACAGATCACCCTGTTATTCACCGATGGGTTATTGACTGTCAGGGATAGGGTCTTGTTCGGGGTCTGCCCCTCTCAATTTCTAATTGCGGCACCTAGACTTGCCGCTAAAAAAGCACGCCCGACCACAGGACAGTTCTGCACTCCAGTTGCCAGCTTAAGGAGCAAGTGGTCACACAAGAGACGAATTTTTTGAACCTAGACATCGCTTTGGGGCTAATTGCTATGCCATCGCCTAAAAATGGATCAGCAATATTCAGAACTACTAGGGGTAACTAAGTAAATGAATGCTCATGAACTGCTGGACCGATACGAAGCTGGGGAAAGAGATTTTCGTGGAGTCAACTTACAAGGAATTGCTCTGGAAGGGTTTATTCTAGATGGAGCCGACCTGAGTGGGGCGATTTTGACGGAGGCGGTCATTTATAAGTCGAACTTAGTTGGGGTCAATCTAAGTCATGCTAGTCTGCAACGAGTAGACTTGAGGAAAGTCAACCTGTGTGAGGCCAACCTACAGGAGGCGGATTTGTGTTATGCCAGTCTACTTGAGGTCTACCTGGGTCAAGCCAACTTAAGCGGGACAAACCTCAGTCGGGCTAATATATTACAGTCCTACATGATAGAAGCAAATTTGAGTGGAGCGAATCTGACCGAAGCTAGACTGGCTAGGGGTGAGTGGACGGGAACGAATCTAACTGAAGCCAATCTAACTAAAGCTGAGCTTTACTCCCTGGACCTAGTCGGGTCAATCTGACCAAAGCTTGTATAGATAGCCTGTTCATTGCCGAAGAAGTTCAACTGACGGGCGCACTTATGCCTGATGGAACCATCCATGACTAGAGTAGCTACTTGTCAGCCGGTTCTGGAACTCGATAGCGCTCTTGCAATTCTCGCAAGCCCAGATGCTCGGCAATTTGAGCCAACTTGGCGAGGTGTATTGGGTTCTTAGCATCAGTTGGTTCTTCTGTGGTGGCGACGACTACGCCTCCCTCTGGCAGCTTAATCTTGCCTGCCCAAGGTGCGTTTTGAATGCGCTCTAGCCCTACCGTTTCAACCAAAATAGAGTCCCAAAAGTTGACCCACCAAATACCGTCGGGAACTCGGCGACTGTCAAACTTACTAAAGTGCAGCAGTTCGGGCAGCGGTTCAATAATACTTTCATTGAGCAAAGTACTAGAAGTCATTTGGTTATCTTCGACCCCCGTTTTAGCAAGCCAATGACGTCTTAGCAGTTGATTATCCGTATAGCCATAATAAGCGCCAAATCTCGGACAAACCTGCGCTACTACTTCCATAAAGCGGTCGAGTTTAAGTAAAGTCTCCTTTTGTTTAGAGGGTAGGGCGAACGATAATTCTTCAGTAGGAAGAAACTTATTATAGAAGATGTAGAAGGTGAGTTCCGGTTTCCAGTCATGGCTAGAGAGGCTAAGGGATTTTGGAATACCCGAAGCGTTAACATATTTTAACCATGCCATGTAATCAGCAATGCCAGAGTCACTGAACTCAATACGACGAGCTGGATGACCTGCATAACACAGTGGTGGGGTTGAGCGCCAGTTTGCTAAAACCTGTGCAACCTTTAGTAAAGCGCAAGGCAGAGGTGGCTCTGACCCCTGTTCTCGCTTAGCAACAAAATGATTTGGCAGCATGAACCAGGAGAATCCTTCTATAATTTTTGGGACAAGTCTGAACTCGATCCTTCTGTTGAATTGGAAGCTCACCTCAGGGCTGTAATCAAGCTGCTTCAACCTGGTTTGCTTGCACTTGTAGAACATACCGCTTGGGCGAGGTAAACACTTGTGCGGTATACCAGGTAGACAAAACCATTTTCGTTGCAACGGTTGTACAATTCTTGCAATTCAGAAACAAGTTGCTGCTGCGCTGCTCCTGAGCGTGGGATGTAAGAAACACTCATTGCACGACCAATGAGACCATCTCTGTCTAACTCTTGACGATAGGCAAAGGTGTGGCAACGAACATTAGGGAAAAGTGGACTAGCTAACAATGGGTCTACTGGAACAAGACGCGACTCAGCCGGATGATGATTCGACGCTATTTGCACTAGGCGAGTGTAGTTTTGTGTAAACTCATCCTGGCGATCACGGTCATTCCACACCACAGCTAACTGCCCAGTTGGCTTAAGAATGCGGTGGAATTCCAAAAGGGTTGGTGTAGGGTCAAACCAATGGAACGATTGAAAGCAAACCACCAAGTCAACTGATGCATTAGGAAGGTTGGTATTTTCTGCAGTACCATTATGGAACTCAACCAACGGATGGGGTAAAGCTGCTTGTCTCATCTCTGAGTTGGGCTCGACGGCAAGTACCCGTATCCCCCGCTCAGCCAACAGACGAGAGGAGATGCCTGTACCCGCACCAATATCTGCTGCTACCAGTTGCAAGCGTGAGACAGCGCTGCAGGAGGGTTTCCGACGCCAGTCCCCTACGGAGGGAAACCCTCCTTCAGGGCTGGCTCCTCCGTAGGCGACTGCGAACCCGAAGGGCTTATCCAATCCCTCCAAGATCCTGTCAATAGCAGCAGCAGGGTAGCTCGGTCGATAGTTCGCATAATCCGCTGCTCGGTCAGAAAATCGACTCTGCGGGTTCATTGCGTATAGTGGCGTTGTCTCAACGTCAGTTTCGCTCATCTATCCGCCTCAACAAATCGTAAAAAGGCTCCCAATCATCATTATTAGCAATTGGCTCCCAAACTGCTTCTATCACTGGTCTTAGTAATACCGTCTTTGGATTAATACGAGTTAACTGTTGTGCAATATTATCCATCTCAGCGGCTGGAAGATTGCTCAAAATTTGCTGGTATAACTTTCGCCAATCTTCAAGGTCTTCTGCCGATGTATCTGATGGCAAAACATCTGGACAACTGAGTATAGAACTAGCATCCTCCCGCCATTTGGGTGAAAAAGTCTGCGTCAATCTTAAGAAGAAACCATGATAACCCAACTGGGTATTTTTCAAAAGTTGAATTGTTAACCCCAAAAGCCTACTTGCTTCTGGTATTGCCGTTTGAGAAAGCCCCAACTTCCTCAACATAAGCTGCCTATATTCAACCTGATAGTGCTCGTCAAATGTATCCAATCCAGCTGTCATATCACTAGACGAAATCACTGCCCCTAAAGGCACCTGTAGCATTTCTAAATTCCACTTGCATACAGTTGGTTGTTTACCGTAGCTGTATCGTCTGAAATAGTCAAAATACGCAGCAGTAAATTGTCGATCATAGCTAGGGATAAAAGCGTAAGGTCCATAGTCAAAACTTTCGCCCGTAATCGACATATTGTCAGTATTGAGCACCCCATGACAAAAGCCAGCTGCCATCCACTGGGCTGCTAGTTCTGCCACTCGTTTGACTAATTCTGCGTAAAAGAGGGCATACTGGTCTGTGCCCTGAAGATCTGGGTAGTACTGCTCAACAACGTGGTCTAAAAGTTTCTTGATTAAATCTGGACGATCAATATAGTGCAATCGCTCAAAGGTGCCGAAGCGGATATGGGAGCGGCTCATCCTTACCATGACACAAGAGCGTGTAGGGGATGGTTCATCTCCGCGCCAAAGACCTTCACCGGTTTCAATCATGCTTAGGCAACGAGAGGTACGGACACCCATCTGATGCAGCGCTTCAGCTGCCAGCACTTCCCGCACTCCACCTTTGAGTGTCAGCCTGCCATCAGCGCTGCGAGAGTAAGGGGTGGTGCCAGAGCCTTTGGTGCCGAGGTCGTAGAGTTCTCCGTCGGTGCCGCGCACTTGACCATAGAGAAAGCCCCTGCCATCACCAAGGAAGGGGTTATATTCACCAAACTGATAGCCGTGGTAACGCAACGCTAATAAAGGATGCCGCCCTTGAAATTTGCCAAAGGCTTCGATGAAATCGGTATCTGTGACGATTTGGGGGTCTAGTCCCAGTTGGGATAGCAGCAAGTCATTGCGAAAGCGCAGGATGTGCCGAGGAAATTCAGCTGCTGCAACTTCGTCAAAGTAATCACCCCCTAGGGCTTCTAGGGCGGGTTCGTAATTAAGCGCGAGAAAGGTATTGGGGTTGTTCATCACAGTTGGAGTAGATCGGCTTCTTAGCTTTTCTACCTCTTTTAGCACAGCTAGTGATTTAGCCTTGCTTTATTTGATCTTCTCTATTCTTCTACTTGACCAACGCGGCGCAGATCGATAATGTCACTCATTTTCTTAATTTGAATAAAGACGTGTTCGAGTTGATCGCGATCGCGGATCTCGATCCCCAAGTCAATCACAGCTGGTTGACCATCAAAAGTTTTAACCTGAGCATTTCGGACATTGATCCTGTGGTCACTCAACCGAGATAGGATATCCTTTAAAACCCCCACGCGGTCAATTGCTTCGATTTGAACATTGACTGGATAGGTCTGCGGACGCCCCCTTTCTGAGTCGGTGTGGTTCCAACTAACTGGCACTAGGCGATCGCACTCCACATTTTCCACGTTCTGGCACCCTTGCCGGTGAATCGAAATTCCCCGACTGCTCCGTGTCACCACGCCAATAATTGCTTCACCAGGGAGTGGGTTACAACACTTAGCCAGGTGATACAGTAGTCCCTCTACTCCAGCAATTGGTGATTGACTAGAGCGGGAAGTTGGTGTGAGCGTTTCACTCTTTGCTCGTGAGGAAGTCGTTGGTAGGGCAGGGATGGTTTCAGGAGCAGCAGCAATAGGTTGTTGAGCCTTTACCACTTCTCGCCATCGATTTAGTACTAGATTTAATGCCACCTCACCGTAGCCTAGGGCTGCGAGTAAATCTTCGACACTGTGATAATTACACCGCTCTGCCACAGTCTGCATTGGTTCCGACTTCAGCAATGCTTCAAAGCCACTTTTGCCCAGTTCCTTTTCCAATAAGTCTCGTCCACGGGCAATGTTTTCTTCCCGGCGCGATCTCTTGTACCACTGCCGAATCCGGTTCCTTGCCCCAGTCGTTACCACAAAATTTAACCAGTCCAAACTGGGATGGCTGTTCTTCTGTGTGATGATTTCCACAATATGCCCATTCTTCAGCGGCGTGTCCAGGGTTACCATCCGTCCATTCACTCGTGCCCCAGCACAGTGGTTCCCCACTTCTGTATGAATTCGGTATGCAAAATCCACGGGAGTTGAGCCTGGATTAAGCGGAACCACATCCCCCTTAGGGGTAAAGACATAGACATCATCTTCAAATAAATTATCTTTGATGCTTTCCAGGTATTCCTGGGCATCCTTGAGGTCATTTTGCCATTCCAGCAGCTGCCGCAGCCAGGTAAACTTCTCATCGCTGGGCTTTAGCTGGGTATTGCTAGAACTCCCTGTTTCCTTGTACTTCCAGTGAGCCGCAATCCCATACTCTGCCACTTGATGCATTTCAAGGGTGCGGAGCTGCACCTCCAAAGGCCGCCCGGTAAAGCCCACGACGGCAGTATGTAACGACTGATAGCGGTTGGGCTTGGGCAGTCCAATGTAGTCCTTAAATCGTCCTGGAATCGGTCGAAAGGCATCGTGAACCACTGCTAAAGCACGATAGCATTCCTCATTGGTCTTAACAATAATCCGCATGGCAGCAAGGTCATAAATTTCATGAAATTCCTTCTGCTGCCGCTGCATCTTCTGATAAATTCCATAAAGGTGTTTGGGTCGCCCACTGATGTCGAGACACTGAATCCCGGATTGCTCCATCCCTGCAATTAAAACTTCTTGTACTTTGCCTAGTCTCGCCTCCCGATCTGCCCGTTTCTCTGCTACCAACTCCTGCATCTGACGGTACGCTTCGGGTTCTAGGTATTTAAACGCCAAATCTTCCAGTTCCCACTTAAATCGTCCGATCCCCAGGCGATTGGCTAACGGAGCAAATATCTCCCGTGTTTCCAAGGCGATGCGGCGACGTTTCTCCTCCGCCAGGTGTTCGAGCGTTCGCATATTGTGTAGCCGATCTGCTAGCTTTACCACAATCACGCGAATATCTTGAGCCATTGCTAGGAACATCCGGCGGAAGTTCTCGGCTTGGCGCTCCGTCTTGCTGGAAAAATTTTCAGAAAACTTAGAGAGCTTGGTGACGCCTTCCACCAAATGTCGCACCTCCAAGCCAAACCGCTGTTCTATCTCTTCGGACGTGACTGGCGTATCTTCAACTACGTCGTGTAGGAAGCCAGCGGCAATCATCGCGCTGCCGCCTCCCAAATCTCGCAACAAACCAGCAACGGCGACAGGATGACAAATGTAAGGTTCTCCCGATTTCCGGTACTGACCTTGATGCAGCTGGTAGGCAAATTCAAACGCCCCACAAATCAACTGCATATCCGCGGTTGAGCGATCTGGAGCCACCGATTCACTGTCCGGTGGCGATGCGTTTAAACATCTACCGAGCCAGTCAGGAACGCTAAAATCAAAGGGGACAATTGGAGCAAGGGCTTTCATAGGGTCGGGCTTCCACGCTAAGAGGGCGATGGGATTGCCACTCAAGCTATTAGATGTATAGAAAGAAATTATCTACTGCCGGCTGTGCTGAAGCAACAGGCGCTAGTATGAGAAATCCGGCGAGTCGGAAACAAATTTTCCAGCTGACTATATCGTGTGAGACTAGCGTCAGCTATCACATCGCCTTTATGCTGTAGAAAATTTCTTTACATTCATCGTATCGTAAGAACTTGCTAAATGTTGCCAAAAGCTCATTGCCAACGCTATCAAGAATTAAAGCAAGCTCTGGACCAACTGCAACAGACTGCTGTTGGTGCCCAGCTAGATGCACCTAGGCTGCGGCAGAGTTTTTTAAAAGCGCAACAATTTTTTCAGCAGCAAGTTGTGACGTTGGACGCTGGTGATTTAGAGCCAGATGATGAGCCCAGGGTGCGGTCTTATCAAACAGAGATGAGTAAGCAACTGCGGCTTTTGGAAATGGACATAATGTTCTTCCAAGCGGCGCGGCAGTCGGGAACGGTTCAGCAACGTCAGGTGCAGTTGAGCGATCGCCTTCAAATCCTAATTAGCTACTGCGATGCACTGTTACAACACTAAACAGAAATATTGGCGTCAGTCGTCAGGAGTCGTCTGAAACTGATGGTCTGAGTCAAGTACGGAAATGTTAGTCTAAACTCCAGTGATTCACAACCAGCTTTGGAACTTGTCCCAGCATGACTAATCGATCTGATCAGGAGCCACAGGGGTACAAACAGCAATGGTACCAAGAAGGGGAGGGTTTACCAAGCCTTGCTCCTTTAGAGAGACGCGTCCCCTCTTTCCTCCAGTGGTTTTATAACCTTCCCCTTGGCCGCAAGCAGCTGATTGCTTTGATTGTCGCTGAACTTGTTTCTATAGTAGGACTCAGTGTGGGAGCGAGGTGGATAACCACTACGGGGTTGAGAACTCAATTGCTCAATCAAGCCAAGTCAGAGATCACCGTCACGGAAAGTTATATTAATCTCAAAGTCGAGCAAACAGGACTTGGCTTCCGGAGCCTATCAAACAATCCTGTTATTATTGATACTGCTAAGATTTATGCGAACAACAAGATTTTACCCGCTCCAAACAACGAGCAAATTAAGCAGATTCTGCAAAACGAAATTAAGGCTCGGAACATTGAATATGCCACCCTGATCGGGAGGGATTTTAGGATTATTGTCAATGCCAACACCGACCGGTCAGGGGAAACTTTCAACCCTAACAACTTAGTTCGTCAGGTTTTTCATAATTCTAAGCAAATTAAAGCCAATGCAATTGTAGGCCGGGCTGAACTGGCTAAAGAGTTGCCAGATTTACCGCTACCGTCTGGCTTTGGCGACCAAGATGCTCTGATTCGTTATACGCTCACGCCGGTTCGCGCTCCAGGCGAAACAAAGGTGCTCGCAGTCCTAGTGTCCGGGGATATTGTCGATAGCAAGTTGCCAATTATGGCAGGAATCTTGAAAGATTTCAGAGGGGGCTATAGTGCCATTTATGAACGCAACTCCATAGGGGAATTCACCGTGGCTACCTCTTTAGACCAGGGTGGAGCTGCCGATATAGAGCAAGCTAAACCCAACGTAGCCTTGAGAGATGTCTCTCTACTTACAGCAGCAGCAGCAGCTCCGAAGGGGCAGATCGTGACCAGACGAATGGTCATAGGAACTCAAACCTATACCATGACCGCTAAGGCTATTCCTAATCTCATCATTGAGGAAGCGAATGGTCCCCAACCTGTTTTCAGTGGTCAGCCCGTTGCTATTTTGGTGCGGGGAACCCCAGAGACAACTCTCAATAACCTGCTCCGCCAAAGTTTGCAGCAAGAAGAGGTCGTACTGCTCCTGGCGTTAGTGGTAACTGTTATCTGGACGCTCATTCTTAGGCGAACAATTACTAAACCAATTGAGCGGCTAGGGCGAGCCACTCAGGAATTTGCTGAAGGTACTCGCCAATCGCGAGCTGAGGTTTTCTCTCTTGATGAAGTGGGTCAGGTGGCTGCTACTTTTAATAAAATGGCTGATAGCATTGTTAGCTCTGAAGCAACTTTGTCAGAGCAGGCTAGTAGCCAAAAAGCCGAAGCCGAAAGAACGCAGCTATTTAGTGATATTACCCTGCGCATTCGTCGCTCTCTCAACTCGGAAGATGTTTTCAATATCGCAGTTAAAGAGATCCGAAAAGCACTCAAAACAGATCGAGTAGTTGTTTATACTTTTGACTCTAACTGGAAGGGGACTGCGATCGCAGAATCTGTTGCTCCTGGCTGGCCTCAAATCCTAAAGTCAGTAATAGATGATCCCTGTGTCGGGGAGGATTATGTAAAACTGTATAAGTATGGTCGTGTTCGGGTAATCGATAATATCTACCAAGCAGGTCTGCCAGATTCTCATATCAAACAGTTGGAACGATTGGAAGTTAAGGCAAATTTAGTCGGACCTATTCTCAAAGACAACGAGCTAATTGGCTTACTGATTGCTCATCAATGCAAAAGTCCGCGTGCTTGGCAGCAGTCTGAAATTGATTTATTCACGCAGCTGACGACTCAAATTGGCATTGCTTTAGAACAAGCAAATCTCTTAGAGCAGATAAAAGTAGCGTCTCTTGAGCAACGTCAACAAAAAGAAGCGCTTCAGCTATTTACGAATATTGCCCTCCGTATTCGTCAATCTCTAAACTTGGAAGATATCTTCAATGCGACAGTCAAAGAACTCCGACAAGGACTTAAAGCGGAGCGAGTAGTCATCTGCCGCTTTAAACCTAACTGGGATACGGCTGTCGTAGCAGAATCGGTTGCTCCTGGTTGGACTCAAGCCCTGGGGGTCGAGATAGAAGACACTTGTTGGAAAGAGCGAGGGGGAACGTACAAGATTCGTACTCATGCCGTTGAGAATATCTATCAAGCAGGTCTGCCAAAGTGTTACGTCGAGCAGGTGTTGGAACGATTTGAAGTCAAGGCAAGTTTGGTCGTACCAATTCTGACAAACGACCAACTATTCGGCTTACTGATTGCCCATCAATGCTCAGAGACTCGTACTTGGCAGCAGTCTGAAATCGATTTGTTTACTCAGGTGGCAACTCAGGTGGGTATCGCTGCAAACCAAGCAAATCTCTTAGAACAATTAGAAAAAGCGCGCTCAATAGCTGAAGTAGTGTCTCTTGAGCAACTTCAACAGAAAGAAGCGCTTCAGCGTCAATTGGTAAAATTGCTCAGCGATATTGAAGGGGCATCCAGCGGTGACCTGACGGTGCGGGCAGAAGTGACAGCTGGCGAAATCGGAACAGTGGCTGATTTTTTCAATTCTATTGTCGAAAGCCTACGGCAAATTGTAACTTCTGTGAAAAAAGCCGCTACCCAGGTCAACGTTTCAGTCGGAGAGAACTCTAGTGCCATCCGCCAACTCGCTGATGCAGCTTTCAAGCAGGCGGAAGATATTACCTCCACCCTTGATTCGGTAGAGCAGATGACACTCTCAATTCAAGCAGTGGCAGATAATGCACGACTCGCAGCAACTGTAGCTCGCACTGCTTCTACCACTGCTGAGGCTGGAGAGGTAGCAATGGACTGCACGGTACAGAGCATCCTAAATTTGCGCCAGACGGTTGCAGAAACGGCTAATAAGGTGAAGCATCTGGGCGAATCTTCTCAACAGATTTCCAAGATTGTTTTCTTGATTAAACAAATTGCCCTGCAAACAAACCTGTTGGCTATCAATGCTGGTATTGAAGCAGCCCGAGCAGGTGAAGAAGGTCGGGGCTTTGCAGTGGTTGCTGAAGAAGTCAGCAAACTAGCAACGCAGTCAACCGCTGCCACTAAAGAAATTGAACAAATTGTTGAAAGCATCCAACAAGAAACAAGCGTTGTAGTTAAGGCAATGGAACTGGGAAATACCCAGGTAATTCAGGGAGCCCATCTTGTCGAAGATACTAAGCAGAGTTTAGGGCAACTCTTAGATGTATCTCGCCTGATCGACCAACTGGTGCAGTCGATTTCGAGTGCTACAGTGTCTCAGGCTCAGACTTCTAAAGCTGTCACTCAGTTGATGCAGGAAATTGCCAAGGTTTCTGAACACACTAGCAATTCTTCTCGTCAAGTTTCTGGTTCTCTACAACAAACTGTCGAGGTAGCGCAGCAACTGCAAGCTTCTGTAGGTACGTTTAAAGTTGATGCTGAGACTTATAGAATGTCAAATTCACAATCCCTGAAATGAGTGAAGCCCTATTTTGTATTGACAACCTTAAAGTTGCCTATCCTCAACGTGGGGGTAAAGAACAACTCATTTGGGCGGTTGATGGCGTTTCTTTCACTCTACAACCAGGTGAAAGGCTGGGATTAGTGGGGGAATCGGGCTGTGGCAAATCTACGCTAGGACGGGCGGTGATGCGGTTGCTACCAGCGTCTACTCGAATTGAAGGACGGGTGACGTTTGAGGGACGCTCAGTTTTTGATCTCAAGCCCGCTCAACTGCGGAAATTCCGGGGCGAAGCGGTGGCGCTGGTTTTTCAAGATCCGATGACGCGTCTTGATCCGTTGATGACTATTGGCGAACACTGTATCGAAACGCTGAAAGCTCATCAGCCGAAACTGTCACTGTGGCAAGCAAAAGAACAAGCGATCGCCACTCTAGAAGCGGTCAAGATTCTGAAGAGTCGCTTTTATCAGTACCCGCACGAATTCAGTGGGGGCATGCGGCAACGAGTAGCGATCGCGCTTGCCCTACTCCTCGATCCCAAGCTAATTGTTGCTGATGAACCCACAACCAGCTTGGATGTAACTGTAGCAGCGCAGATATTAAAAGAATTGACGCGACTGTGCCACGAACGGGAGATGGCACTGCTGCTAATTTCTCATGATCTAGCACTGGTGGGGGAGTACTGCGACGCCATTGCTGTCATGTACAGAGGCAAAGTAGTTGAAACTAATTCCTCCCAGTCCATCCTCCAGCAACCCCAGCACGAATACACGCGAGCGCTACTTGAAGCAGCTTTGCATATTCAGGGGGAGAGGAGCCAGCGCCGTGCGGGGGTTCCCGAGCCAGCGCTGAAGGAGGGTTTCCCTCCACAGGCGACTGGCGTCCCCGTTGAGGCGACTGGCGTGGGGAGAGTGGGAGAGGGGGACCCTCCTCTTCTCCGCGTCACAAACTTAAAGCAGCACTACACACTAGAACGCAATTTCGTTGAGCGACTCCTGAAACAGGAGGGTTCGCAGATAATTAAAGCCGTGGATGGCGTTAACCTGGAACTGTATTCGGGGGAAATTTTGGGATTGGTGGGGGAATCGGGCTGTGGCAAGAGTACCTTATCGCGGACGATATTGCAGCTAATTCGTCCAACAGCGGGTTCGGTCGAGTTGCAAGGCACCGATTTAACCACCATGACGCGGCAGAACCTGCGGCAACAGCGGCGGCAAATGCAGATGGTGTTTCAAGACCCTCATGCCTGTTTAAATCCTTCAATGACAGTGGCACAGAGTATTGCTGACCCCTTGTTTATCCACCGGCTAGCTAATCCAGATGTGGCGAAGGTTCAGGTGATGCAAATGCTGGAGCGGGTGGGGCTTACACCGGCAGTTGAGTATTATGAGCGTCATCCAGGTGATTTGTCTGGAGGGCAGCAGCAACGAGTAGCGATCGCTCGTGCCTTGATTACTCACCCCAAACTCCTAATCTGCGATGAACCGGTGAGTATGCTGGATGCCAGTGTCCAAAAGCAAGTGCTGGAGTTGATGTTGCAGCTAAAGCGGGAGTTTGATTTAACGTATCTATTTATTACCCATGATCTACGGGTAGCGCGGTTTTTGTGCGATCGCATTGCCGTGATGAATGCTGGTCGCATTGTCGAACTCGGCTCTACTGAAGAGGTTTTTACTAACCCCCAGCACACCTACACTCAAACCCTGTTGCGAGCTGCTCCCCTGCTAGTGCACAACTAAATCGCGCTACTATTTTCTGGATTGATGTCACCCCACCTGAGTTATGACGATGCGTGATGCTGTTGAAACTGACCTACCAGCCATTATCACTATTTACAATGCCGCCATTCCCAGTCGCACGGCAACAGCTGACTTGGAGCCAGTGTCTGTTGACAGTCGTTTGTCCTGGTTTCATGAACACACACCCAACTCTCGCCCGATTTGGGTGATGGAAGTAGACGGAGCTACGCTCGGTTGGCTCAGTTTCCAGTCGTTTTATGGGCGACCTGCCTACAAAAATACTGCCGAGATTAGTATTTACGTTGCCCCGACCTATCACCGCCAGGGTGTGGCACGGCAACTCCTGACACAAGCAATTCGCCAAAGTCCTGCCTTGGGTCTTAAAACACTGTTGGGCCTAATCTTTGCACACAACAAGCCAAGCTTACAACTGTTTGAGGCATTGGGCTTTGAACGCTGGGGATATTTGCCCAAAGTAGCAGAAATCGACGGTATTGAGCGCGATCTAGTCATCACAGGTCGCCGAATGAGTGAAAAGGCGAACTAAGGCGAACTTAAGTTGGTAGTACCGTACCTAAAAACCTGTAGAAAACCTCAGGCACGCCAGCCGAACAGTGTTGCTGACGGTTCGAGTGAGGGATCTCACCTACAAGTCAAAGTGCGTTGCTGCTTGCTATCAGACCTACCTGCCGAAACAAGCTCATCTGACTTGGCCTTGACTCTACTGTTAGTAGCTCTAAGGTTTTACTTCAATGCCTATAGTCTAACTCAACACTGCCTTGTTGAGAATGGTGCAACTGAGTTAACGTTGTCCTCGATCATTGCAACCTTCTTAATACCAGTACATTTATAATACCTGGCAAAATTTGAGTCGTTAACAGTTTCTCCAAACTTCTACCACTTTAGGGAAACAGCGAACAACCCTTGGGCATAGTTAACAGTAATACTTTCAAATCTTGCCACAGTGACCAATTGTGCAGATATTCCAAATTACAGCGATTGATTGCATTTAGGTCCAGCAGATTTGATCTCGCCTCTACCTGCTTTGCTCCTATAATTCCCGGCAACGCATTCAGTTGTTGCCGTGTTTCTGGGCTAATTCGCGCTGCATCATATAAAGCCCAGGGACGCGGTCCCACCAAACTCATCTCGCCCCACAGCACATTGAACAACTGCGGCAGTTCATCAAGCCTGTACTTGTGCATCCAACGCCCGAATGGTGTAATGTTCTGAGCATATTTGTGCCTTTGCAGACTTTTTTGATTACCCATCAGTTGAATGTGAAGCGTTTGAGCATTCATCACCATAGTACGGAACTTGAGGAGTCGGAATAGTTTCCCCCGCTCCCCAACACACCATTGCTGGTAGAAAATTGGCTGTGGCGAATGAACGAGCATCAGAACAACTAGTCCCAGCATGACCGGACTTAGGATTAGTAGCAATAAGGCGGCAGCGCTCCAGTCAATCACCCGCTTCAGCCACCAACTTCGCGGACAACGCTTGCTTGGCAGTTTATAGGCGGCGGGTAAGCGCAGGAACACCGACTTATTAGCTTGCTCACACGCATCTGCCCAAAACTTCAAGCCTGCCTCACCCAGCTCTGGCTCGATGCATATCAACTGTACTGGAGAGTGCTTTAAGCACTCCACTAACCATTGCTTACTCTCAAGTGAGGGCAAGTGAGGCTGTTTAACCTGCTGTTCGAGACTCACTAACAGCTCTCTCTGTCGCCACTTGAACGTGCAGCTCGGGATGTGATTATCTTGCTGCTTCTGTCGAGTAGAGTAAGTTGGTATGGTTGGAATCCTAAAATTTGTCATGCGTTAGTTAGCAGGATGCTTGTATAGGAGGACTGTAATAGCAACTAGATTCAGTGTGCTAACAAACTTAGCAGGCGTAATTTTTGCCAAGTTCTGTAATCAACAATTTGATAATTAAGCTCTAACAAAAATACAACAATTGGTTAAATATTGTTTTATAACTTTCCAAGATGGCTTTTGTCCTCAATTGGTTTAGTCGAAAAACTGAATTTAATAGTTTATGTAGGCTTGCTATGCAGTTAACTTATTACCTAAAAATTCTCAGTTTAAACACAAAACTGAACTTTACGTATTAAAGTTTGATTTAGACTATTCACAGTTTTGCATAGATGCTTATGATTTTGTTTGTTTACTGTAGATGTTATGCTATTTATATGTATGTTTTATGGATAAGATCTGCGTTATTCGGTAAGAATCTGCACCTAATGAAGCAATCCTTGAGGTTAACGTCGGTCTGAGCTCATTCACTCTCTAAGAGTGCTTCCGCTGGTTTAAGGATGTCAATACTAGCGTTATTTATAGTCAAACTTCGTGTTTATACGTATTATAAAAATCAAATATAGACACCGACGCAACTAGAAACACGGGTGACGAAAAACACAATTTCCAATCTCGGACCTTCAAGCTTTTGCGGCATCCTAACAATAGAGATGGGGGATGGAGGAAATTAGCATCTTCTTCTGCCCCTCTGCCCCTGCTCCGGGCGGGCACAAGGCACCGCCCCTACTCCGCTCCCCCTCTCTCATAATCTTGAGCTGCTTCAATCTTCGTGATCTTCAAACGGATCGCTCAATTCCTTGGAAGGAGGACCGAAAGACGTGTAGATCGCCATACCGGTGATCGCAATCACAACGGCACATACAGAAATGCTAAGAACTGTTGCGGGTTCCATAGGTTAGAGAGATTATGAGTACTATTCCTATAGAATATTACAGAACATTAAAAAATGCTGTTGTAATCTCATCATTGGTGACCCATGGCACAACGCACTTGGCTGGGAGACATCCTCAAGCCCCTCAACTCAGAGTATGGTAAAGTTGCTCCGGGGTGGAGCACAACACCAGTAATGGCCGTCTTTATACTGCTATTTTTCGTTTTTTTGGTGATTATTCTCCAGATCTACAACTCCTCACTACTGTTTGAGAGGCTCGACATAACTCCTGATTGGCAGAGCTTAGGCGGCTAATCGACCGAAGAGGCAGGGGGGACCCCGAGTCCCCCCTGCCCCTCTAACTCCCGGCTCGACCAGGTTTTTTTGTGGTTCTTGTACTAGAATCGCAACGGTGCGGTTTTTGAATTGTAGGAGGACTTGAGGTGAACATCTTTGGCGTTGGTCTGCCGGAAATGGGTCTGATCATGGTAGTGGCGCTTTTAATCTTTGGTCCTAAAAAGTTGCCAGAGATTGGTCGTAGTATGGGCAAGGCAATTCGCAGCTTTCAGGAAGCGTCTAAGGAGTTCGAGTCCGAGTTTAAGCGCGAAGCAGAGCAGATAGAGCAAGCCGTGAAGACGACTGCCGAGCTTGAGCCTAAGCAGATAGCAGCCGCTGACTCTGAGAATCATGCTCCTACGTCGCCCCACTAGGAAGCGCTCGAGCTGTTGGATAAAGGCGCCATGATGATAGAAATCGCTGCAAAAGCTTTGGTAATTCCTCAGCTGATTGTGGGGCTTGGGAATCCAGAGTCTAAGTACGATCAAACACGCCACAACATTGGCTTTGCTGCTGTTGACGCCTTGGCGCGTTCCTGGCACATTTCCCTATCAGAAAATCGCCGGTTTCAGGGGGTATTTGGGGAAGGTTGGGGGCCACAAGGTGACAAAGTTCGCTTGCTGAAGCCACAAACATATATGAATCGCTCTGGGCAGGCAATGCGAGCCGTGACGGATTGGTTTAAACTTTCCCCAGAGTCGGTGCTGGTGGTTTATGATGATATGGATTTGCCGCTGGGGAAGATTCGCCTACGCCTATCTGGTTCGGCTGGAGGGCACAACGGCATGAAAAGCGCGATCGCACACCTTAGCACTCAAACCTTTCCCCGCTTGCGAATCGGCATTGGCAGACCTCAAGGTAAGCTTATAGGAGATGATTCAACTGCGGTTTCTCATGTGCTAGGGCGATTTTCCCTAGATGAAACCCAGCTGATGTCTAAAGTTCTCCAAATTGTAGTTGAAGCTGTGGAACTGAGCCTTAAGCAGGGAGTAGAAAAGGCTATGAATCTTTACAACTAAAGGGGAGTAGGAAATGGGCAATGGGGAGTGATGAAAACATAGAGATTATGCGGCTGTTGTTTCTTCCCCTACTCCCTACTCCCCATGCCCCGAGTTCCCCACTCCCCGTTTAGATATGTTGTGTTAAATAAATAGGCGGACTTTGTAATTAGAGCAAAGCTCGCCTTTCCTAATCAATAAATGGCCTAGTCTCTTGCATGACTTTGGTGATCAAGCAAAGCAGACATCCAATCGTTCTGTTATCACATACGCCTTTTACGTCGAGCTGAAACTGCCTTACGTTTGCGTTTTTCCAGGGGGGTTTCAAAGTGCCTATGGTACTTCACATCGGCTAATATCCCCGCCTTTGAAACTTGGCGTTTGAACCTACGTAGAGCTGAATCAATGCCTTCGTTTTCACCTAAAACCACTTGGGTCATTGCTTGCTGCTTCCTTACAATGATTGGTTTAATTGTAAGATCGCCTCAAGTTTTACCACAACAGTCCCCGCTTTTAATCGAGGTAAAGACAGTTGTGCGAGGCGGCCCTTGCTTGCTATCCAAACTTTAAATTGACAACCTAGACAACCTAAGCACGGTTTGGCTTAATAGCTTTGTCTTTGAGAGAACCTGCCATTGCCGCCACTCCGGCTAGCGCTACGACCACCGCTTCTATCTTCACGAGGCTTGGCTTTGTTAACTTTGAGGCTGCGCCCCATCCATTCTGCTCCATCTAGGGCATCAATGGCAGCAGTTTCTTCTTCTTCGGTTCCCATTTCCACAAAACAAAAACCACGTGGGCGACCAGTTTCACGATCAGTAGGGACTTGCACCTGCTTAACTGTTCCGTATTCTTTAAAAACAGCAAGGATGTCATCCTGCGTGACTTGGTAGGATAAATTACCTACGTAAATCGACATGGAATATCTCCAGAAATCAAATCAATAGTGTAAGGCTCCAGTTTCGGAGATATGCCCGTCGGCCCAGAAGAAAAGGTTCTGTAGCAAAAAACAAAGCCTTCAACCGAATCTGACTCACGGCTGACACTCTAGCACAAAACCATTGCCTATGGCTCGTCTAACCCCAAGGTTAGCATGATGAAATTTGATTAAGAAAGCATTGATTTGTGGCACCAAAGTTGATATTAATCTCCAACTTTAAAAATGCGGTAGTTCTTCGAGAATTGTGAAACGAATGTGATTGAGCGCCAAGCTACCAATTGATATATCTTCTGATAGTGGTAATTGGCTATTGAGGGTTTCAAATGCAATTCCTTTGCCGATTTCAATGTGATACCAGGCTAATCCCATAAAAAAACGTGATGGATAAGGACCTTGCTCAACCACATCATCAGGATTCGACTCCATGGGTAGCCAGCCAACCCCAGGCACGTAGAACTCAAGCCAAACATGATTAAAGTCTGGTTGCAGCGGCACCCGCTGTTGTTCTGCATAGCTCGGACACTTGTAGCGACCGATGGTGCGACAGGCGATACCATTCAACCGCGCTAAAGCCAGCAAAACGCCCAAGTATTCGCCACAGGAGCCGACGCCTCGTTCTAAAACCACATCTGGTGCATCAATGTGGGGTTTGATGCCGTAGGAGAGTTGGTCGTAGACATAGTTGCGAATTTTGAAGATTTTCCGTAGGAGATTGGTTTCAGTACCAATAGCTTCACGGGCAGCACGGCGGACGATAGGAGTGTCCATCGCTAATTCGTCATCATCCACAAGGTAGCGCTTCTGAAACGCTGGTGAGAGTTCGGGAATGTTTTCCACGTCTTTTGGTATGAGTCGGTACTTAATCCCTCGAACTTCTATGAGCGCTTTCCAGCCAAAGAGATGCTGCTCGCCTGGTTTAAGGGTGTCAAATTTAAACAACGCTACGCGCTGTCCTTCTATTTCTTCCTGTGTGAAAGGTAGACCAATAGGTTCAACGTGTCTTACCTTCTGCCGGTCAGTTTCAGATGGAAGTGCAATCCGCCACTCCAACTGTGCCAAATCAACCTCTTCTAAAGGAGAAATTTCCTCGGCGTAGGACATCTCAATCAAGTAGCCATTGGATAGGGCATAGCGTCCGGCTGAGTCGTAGTGACAATCGAGCGGGTGAATGAAGGTACGATCGCGGTAGGTCAGCTCGTGAGATGGTTCGGCGTTCGGGTTATCACGGATATAAGGCTCCTCACCGGCATAGGCGACGTAGAGAGTTCCCCGCCCGGTTTCGGGATGAGAATATATTGCCAAACCTGTAGGACAATCAAAGGGCGTCAAAACGCTAAACTGAATTTCCCCAGTGGCTCGGTCGAGGCAATAAACAGATTGCTCGGTGCGATCGCAAACCCAGAGTTCCTCTCCATTTACTGTAATGTTCTCTAGTCCGACCCCAGGCGCATAGAATCTTGTGATTTGACGACGGGTGGTGCGGTCAAAAATTAGAATGTATCCTGCCTTTTCACAGGTAACGTAAACTGTCGATTCTTGAACAGCAACACCATTAGCTGGGTATGGCAATGTAACAAAAGGTTGGGGGGTTAAATTTGTCAGATTGCAGAAGTAGACACTGTCTTCCCGTGTAAACCAGAGAGTGTCTCCCAAAAGGGCTATACCAGTCACGTCTAAAAAGTCTGCCACCTGAAGAGGGTTCAGAATTGTGGTGTTGTCAGTGGCTGGATCAATCTGCAGCAGATGGCCTTTGATAGAGTCAATGGCGATGAGCTTATCTCCTAAAAAGGCAATGCCATGTAGTGCAGCAGCACCAAGTGGTCTGATGATTTGTGTCCAGGATGACTGGCTAGGTGAGAAAGTTGATGGAGCGGCAGTCATAAAATTTGCTCAATAGGGGCTGTAAAGAAAGCTGAGTTTCTATCGTAATAGCTGATCTAATCTGAATTATGTATCTCAAAACGCTACATCTGCGACAGTTTCGTAACTACCAGAATCAGCGGGTTGAATTTATCGCTCCCAAAACGATCTTGGTGGGTAATAATGCTCAGGGAAAGTCAAATTTATTGGAGGCAGTGGAATTGCTGGCGACACTGCGGTCGCACCGGATGACACGCGATCGCGACTTGGTACAAGAAGGAGAACCCATTGGACAAATCAATGCCATCATTGAGAGACAAACTGGCATTAGTGACTTATCCTTGACCCTACGCCGCAATGGACGCCGCACTGTTGCCCTAAATAGCGAGTCCCTACGTCGTCAAATGGATTTTTTGGGCATCCTGAATGCAGTGCAGTTTTCTAGTCTAGATTTAGAACTGGTGCGCGGGGGACCTGAGCAACGCCGGAATTGGGTCGATACGCTGTTAATCCAGCTCGAGCCCGTCTATGCCTATATTTTGCAGCAATATAACCAGGTATTGCGGCAGCGCAATGCCTTTTTGAAAAGGAATCAGGAGTTAGGAGGAGCCAGGGTGCGGGGGGGAAGGCACCTCCGTGCGGAGGTTATCCCCGTTGAGGGCAGTGGCGTTGTCCCGTCCGCCGAACTGGCGTTCAAAAGTCAGGAGTCAGGAGTCAGGAGTCAAGAATCAGAGCTAGCTGTTTGGGATGCTCAATTAGCGACTACGGGCACGCGAGTCATTCGGCGTCGTTCAAGAGCCATAGAACGGTTGGCTCCCATTGCTCAGGCTTGGCACTCTAGCATTAGTTGTAGTACAGAAATTCTGCAAGTCAAGTACGTACCTAATGTGCCGTTGGAGCAAAATAATCCAGAAGCGGTGCAGCAAGCCTTTTTGGAGAAAATTGAGCAGAGAGCTGTTGCCGAACAACACCAAGGTACCACCCTTGTCGGTCCCCACAGGGACGAGGTTGAGTTAACGATTAACCAGACGCCCGCTCGTCAATACGGCTCTCAAGGGCAGCAGCGAACGCTGGTATTGGCGCTGAAGTTAGCCGAGCTAAAACTGATTGAAGAAGTCGTTGGTGAGCCGCCACTATTGCTGCTTGATGATGTGTTAGCCGAGCTAGACCCCAACCGGCAAAATCAACTACTGGATGCGATTCAAGAGCGGTTTCAGACTCTTATTACTACCACTCATTTGGGTTCGTTTGATTCCCAGTGGCTGAAAGCCTCCCAAATTCTCTCAGTCCAGGCAGGGCAGATCGTCTGCGGTTGAATATCCATCGTTAAATACGTTTCTCTAGTTTGCGAAAAACACTGAGGACAAACAAAGACAACACAGCGCCAATTAATCCAAGCTGCCATAACCCACAGCCAGCAGCAATGCCTAAGGCAGCTGAGACCCAAATGGCGGCAGCAGAGGTAAGTCCCTGAATCTGAATCTGCTTGGCTTCCTCCTGAGATGCACGCAATATTTCCCCAGCCCCGATAAAACCAACGCCAGCTGTAATACCTTGAATCACTCGGCTAACAGCAGCCTCACGGCTTTCTTGAGTTGTAGCTATCAGTAGAGGTACTAGAACAAAGATAGCTGAACCAAAACACACTAGCATGTGGGTTCTTAATCCAGCTGGTTTATGGCTAAGTTGGCGCTCAAAGCCGATAAGCGCTCCTATTAGCAAAGCAAGGCATAGCCTGAAAGTTATACCAAACCAATCATTTGGGAAAAGGGTTGACATCCTCCCTACCCTGCTTAAATTGAGGGTAGGGATTCCAAAGATTTCTCTTTAGGTTTCCTCTTTCCACGAGTCGGCTTACCCTGTTTGATTTCCCGCACAGCGCAGAGGTCGTTCTCGCTACTAGGCGTTAATTTCCGTGTGCCCCACGGTATTTTTTGCCCAGTATTGCAATGCTTTCTTGAGGATATTGATTGCGGCGTTCCAATCCCGGTCTTGAATGTGCCCACAGTACGAGCAACTATGAGTACGCGTAGACAGAGTTTTCTTAACTTCTACACCGCACTTTGAGCAGTCTTGAGAAGTATAGTGAGGTGGCACAGCTATTACTGGTACACCAAACAGTCTACCAAAATACTCTAGCCATTCCCTAAACTGCGACCACGCTGTATCACTGATTGATTTGGCACGCGAGTTTTGCGGGAAGCACAGCTACACCGCAAACTCGCTCTAAATGATGGTTCTTTACCATGTTCCGCACTTTTAGGTCTTCAATGGCTACCAAGTCGCGCTTACTGGACTACGCACCTTGCAGTTTTCACCACAAAGTCTTTACGCCGCCTTGAAACCTTGAGATGCTTCCTGCTTAATCGGTTACGAGCTTTGGCTCTATTGGCTGAACCTTTTTTCTTCCGAGATACACGCTGCTGAGACTTTTTAAGCGCTTTTTCATCTTTTCTTAAAAAGCGTGGATTCTCTATCTGTTGCCCATCCGAATCAGTCAAGAAATGGTTTAGACCAACATCTATGCCGATATTCTTACCTGTTAACTCATGGTTTTCCGTTCGCTTTACATCAATACAAAATTGCGTGTAATACCCATCGGCACGACGCACAACACGTACTCGCGAAAGGGTGCTCTACCTGGTAGTAGTGTAGGTCACGAGTCCCCCACATTCTGAAAGTCCCAGCATTGAAACCAGAGCGTGAAAGTGATTTCTCTCCTATCCTCTGATAACTTCCAGCCAGATGTCTTGTACTCGACGCTCTCGTTCTGTTGGTGCTTTTTGAATCGGGGGAACCCCTTTTTTCCAGGGACTTGCTTTTTGCAGTTATCAAAGAAGCGGGCAATTCCAGACCACGCTCTTTCAGCACTAGCTTGTGCAAGCCAATCGAGTTCAGTTTATCTGCCCACTCGAACTCACGCGCTAATACAGCGCAATATTTATTCAGGTCATACTTGTTGAGCCCCTGATTATCCATCCAGTATCTCAGGCAGCTATTACGAACAAAACGGGCAGTACGCAACGCTTCATCTAGCGCTCGGTACTGCCCGTCTGTTCCCTGTAACTTGGCCTCAAGTACAATCATTTATACTATGCTAATTAGTATAATTAGTATCATGTTTTCGCGTTCATTACATAAACAATGGGACAATGAGGGGTGGACATCGGGGAGCTTTTCATCAATGCAACAACAAATCATTTCTGATCCAGCTGTCATGATGGGGAAACCCGTTGTTGCTGGAACCCGCATCACCGTTGAACTCATCCTAGAAAAGTTGGCAGCGGGTGAAACCACTGAAGAAATTTTGTCGGCTCACCCAAGGCTAACCCGCGAGGCAATTTTTGCAGCGCTTAAGTTCGCATCTGAAGCCATTAGAGCCGATGTAGTTTATCCCATTGCTCAAAGAGCGTCGTGAACTTTCTAGCTGATGAGGGAGTAGACAGACCGATTGTTGAGCGCCTACGTCTTGAACGTGTAAGCGTCTGGTACGTAGCCGAAATGCAACCAAGCATCGCTGATGACTTGGTGCTAGCCATAGCAAACCAGCAAGGTGCCTTATTGCTGACAGCAGATAAGGACTTTGGCGAACTCGTATTTCGCCAGCAACGTTTGGCTATAGGAGTCGTGCTGATCAGGAAAGCTCGGGCTATCTCCAATAAGTAAGGCAGAGATAGTCGCAGAGGCTATCAAGCAGCATCTGTCAGAGTTAACGGGAGCTTTCACCGTCCGAAGTGCCTGGTCATGTTCGCATCTGTCGCGGCGTTTGATCTGAGCGGTAACTTTTTAAGGCGTGTAATTCTGCTGCATTAGACCAATTTTCCAAAAATCGAACTATAGCTGCAAGCGGTGAATTCAGCGATTTTATAAGCAAAATTTATCTAAACTGGCTGTAACCCTGATTCGGTCGTGGAATGGCGAAGGACTGATTGATAAGCAAAGTTTAGGTGGGGTTGGTCGGCTTAACTAGACAACGATTCCTCAAGGGTTTTCGCCTCTAGGCGATCTAACTTGCTTTAGACAGTATACTTAACTCTAATGTTGATATTGTTTCTAACCTAAAAACCTAGACTACCGTGAAAAGCGATCACTATGGGCAATCGGAGCGATTGTCACCTGAGCAGCTCACAGAGCTATTCAATGATGGGTTGTTGATCCCCAGGGATAGGGCATTGTTCGGAGTCTGCCTATACACGGCTTGCCGCATCAATGAAGCTTGTACTCTGCTCACAGGTGATGTGATGGGGATAAAGGGAATTAGAGACAAGATTCTCATCCGCAGCATCAACACCAAGGGCAAGCAGGACACCAGGGAAATCCAGATTCACCCCAAGCTTAAAGGCTACCTGGACGCTTACCAGCCGGATATCAAGAAAGAATACCTGTTCCCCGGTCGGCATGGTCGAGGGCATATTCATAAAGCCAGTGCTGACAAGATTCTCAGAGATGCCTGCAACCGTGTGGGACTGGAGGGTGTCAGCACCCACAGCTTCAGACGTACTGCCCTGACCCAAATGCATAACGCCGGTGTCCCCATGAGGCATATCCAATCCATATCTGGGCATCGCACCTTAGCCGCTCTAGCCCGTTACCTGGATGTGACGGACGAGCAAAAGCAGAGTGCGATCTTCTCTCTCAATTTCTAATGGCGGCACCTAGACTTGCCGCTAAAAAAGCACGCCCGACCACAGGACAGTTCTGCACTCCGGTTGCCAGCTTAAGGAGCGAGTGGTCACACAAGAGACGAATTTTTTGAACCCAGACATCGCTTTGGGGCTAATTGCTATGCCATCGGCTAAAAATGGATCAGCAATATTCAGAACTACTAGGGGTAACTGAGTAAATGAATGCTCATGAACTGCTGGACCGATACGAAGCTGGGGAAAGAGATTTTCGTGGGGCAAACCTTCAAGGAATTGCTCTGGAAGGGTTTATTCTAGATGGGGCAGACCTGAGTGGGGCAACTTTGACAGAAGCCGTCATTTATAAGTCGAACTTAGTCGGAATCAATTTAAGTCATGCTAATCTGCAACGAGTAGACTTGAGGGAAGTCAACCTGTACGAGGCCAACCTACAGGGAGCGGATTTGCGATACGCCCGTCTACTTGAGGTATTCCTAGGTAAAGCTAATTTAAGTGGAACGATCTTAAGTCGGACTAGCATACTTCAGTCGTATCTACGTGAAACAAATTTAAGTAATGCTAATCTAACCGAAGCCCGTTTGTTTGGAGGCGATTGGACGGGGGCTAACCTGACGGAAGCCAACCTCACTAAAGCCGAGCTGGGCCACCTCAACCTGAGTCGTATCGATCTGACCAAGGCTTGTATAGAAGGTATTTCCATCAGCGAAGAAGTTCAACTAACGGGCGCACTCATGCCTGATGGAACCATCCACGACTAGAGTGGGTACTTTTCAGCCGTTCTGGAACTCGATAGCGCTCTTGCAATTCTTGCAACCCCAGATGCTCAACAATTTGAGCCAACTTGGCGAGGTGTACTGGGTTCCTCGCATCGGTTGGTTCTTCTGTTGCGGCGACGACTACGCCTCCCCCTAACAACTCAACCTTGCCTGCCCAAGGGGCACTTTGAATGCGCTCTAGCCCTACCGTTTCAACCATAACAGAGTTCCAGAAGTTGACCCACCAAATACCGTCGGGAACTCGGTGACTGTCAAACTTACTAAAGTGCAGCAGTTCGGGCAGCGGTTCAATAATACTTTCATTGAGCAAAGTACTAGAAGTCATTTGGTTATCTTCGACCCCCGTTTTAGCAAGCCAATGACGTCTTAGCAGTTGATTATCCGTATAGCCATAATAAGCGCCAAATCTCGGACAAACCTGCGCTACTACTTCCATAAAGCGGTCGAGTTTAAGTAAAGTCTCCTTTTGTTTAGAGGGTAGGGCGAACGATAATTCTTCAGTAGGAAGAAACTTATTATAGAAGATGTAGAAGGTGAGTTCCGGTTTCCAGTCATGGCTAGAGAGGCTAAGGGATTTTGGAATACCCGAAGCGTTAACATATTTTAACCATGCCATGTAATCAGCAATGCCAGAGTCACTGAACTCAATACGACGAGCTGGATGACCTGCATAACACAGTGGTGGGGTTGAGCGCCAGTTTGCTAAAACCTGTGCAACCTTTAGTAAAGCGCGGGGTAGCGCTGGTGCCCCCTGTACTCGCTTGGCAACAAAATGATTCGGCAGCATGAGCGGGGAAAAGCCTCTTATGTCATTTGTGCTAGTTACTGGCCACTATAGGGGATGTAGCGCACATCCTGTGGGTAGTCTGGGTCATTTTGCCACATTTCTTCAAACGCGTTAGCCACGCTTCCGTTTGAAAAGGCCCATGTCAATTGATAGTTACATTCCTGAGCTACTGCATTCTCTATAAACGCTTGGGTAAACATGTCGCTTATTGTGATGTCTTTGTCGTCCTGAGGATAACTAGAGTTAAAGAGGAAACCATAATCGTACTTTGCCTCCCACACATGCCTGGTACCAGTAGTAAGGCCGTCAAAGGTAGACCCAAGTCCGGTATGGCTTAAGACAAAGTAGTCATTTGGTGAACCTGATAGCTGTGTGGCGTATAGAGCCGGTTCCGGTTTTTGGGGATTATCGCCTAAATGTCCAGGTATAGTAGCAGAGATACAGCCTGTATTTGAATCTTGTTGTGTATCATTACCATTACGTACGTATCGGGCAAAATTTGGGCGTTCTTGGAGAGTCTTGAGCTGGTCAGAATTGAGGGAGAGGTTGTTAGGATTCCCCCGCAACGGCTCTGAGTCTGGGCTTGGTGCTTGACCAGACCAAGGATAGGGACCGTCCATTATTTGAGGCAGGTGCTGATAACCTGGAGCATTGGGGTCATTTGTACCAGGAAAAACTACAGAAGGAGCGTTAATCGTAACCCCAGGAGGCAGAGTTCCACCTAATGGCATAGATGTAATAAGTTGTTGCCAATCAGAAGGAGAAAGAAGTGCAACAGCGGCAATACGTTTGTCTACAGGCCAATTTTTCCACTCTTGAGCAGGAGTATTAAAAGTAAAGTCAATACGCCCAAGAAAGCAACCAGGACTAGGCGGCTTAGTGGAATAAGCAGACGGAACAGCAGTAAAGACACCCTGACTTAAAGTTCCAGTAAAAGACCAAAATAATGTGCGTCCTGGAACGTCCGGATCGTCAATGGAGATAGAATTGCCGCCATTTAGATAATGAGGCTCAGACCAACCTGCTCTAACAAAGGAACTAGACTTAACACTATATGAAGTTACTTCAGGAGGAACTGCAATTTGATAAGTGCTACATACATAATTCCCCCAAGTTGTAGAGGTTTGACTACTTGTAAAAGTCTGACTACAAATAGAATCAGAAGGGGTAGCCGCACAATATTTTTCCTGAGCATAATTCTGAGCTTGATGATTTTGAGACTGACTCCAGTAATACCAAGCACCATTTCTAAGACCTGAACCTGAACCTGTGTCTTCAACGACCACAGAATCACTAGCAGCATTAACTGATGCTCCACTGCTGTCTGTGACTGTAGTAGACACACCAGCATCAGTGGGAGTAGAAACAGCAGGTGCTAGCACATCCTTCTCTAAAGCAACACAATCGGGATTTTCAGCGCAAGTTTGCAATGACGACAATGCATAGGCAGGAGCATTAGGAAAAGCTACTTTAAAAGCTAAAATAAATAAGGAGACTACCCAAATTTTAGATAGAGATTTCATTTTTTTACTCGCACTGTTATTATTCCTTACAACACTGTTGTAACTAGCTCTACGATTTTTAAATTGCCAAAACTTTGGCTTTCAGGTTCTGCAAACATCACACTTTTCGGTAATTTTTAAGCAGTTGCTGCCCATAAGCATACTGAAATATTGGTGAAGTTAAAATAAAGAAAGGCGCGACAATTCCCCCTAAAGCTTGAAGGTTTAGAAAAGAAATTATTCGGATCTGAGTCGTTAGTCTAAAAAATACGTCTCTTTAAAAACTCAAGTGTTTTTGTATGGTTTTGATGAAGTCTCACAAAGCGATGAATCGGGACGGAGGCAAGCCGGTCTATCCGGCGACTATGCCTCTACCAACGGTCATGCAGCGCGGGATAGATTCGCTATGCGAGAAAAGAAGTGTGGGCTACATTGACTCGCCATCGGGGAATAGAGAGCGGTCAAATTGCAGATTAGGAGTGGCATGGTCTTAGACCATGCCGGATAACTGTAGTATCCCGGTGGAACGACTCGCACGCTCTCTATAGACGTGGACTCAGTCGTTTTTCACCAAATCCGACCAAGCCAAAGCTCTATTAAGGCTAATGCCAGATTAGTTCCAAATTCTTGCATGAGCCACGGAGAGCGCCGGTCGGGTCGCCCCAATTTTACCAAAATCCTTCAGGGTGCTTTTCACCCAAAGCGAGCCGGAGAGTGTGCAGCGGCAGCGCTACAGCTGCCGTTGTCATTGATAATAATAACCTTGCCTGGGCAACAGCGTTCTTCAGCCGTTCTTGCTCTCAAACTCCTTCATAAAAGCTACCAGTGCTTCGACTCCTGAATGTGGGAAAGCGTTGTATATAGAGGCACGCAGTCCGCCAACAGAGCGATGACCCTTCAAACCGTCGAAACCGGCAGCGGTCGATTCTTTAACGAACTGTTTTTCCAGCTCCTCTGAAGGCAGGCGGAACGTCACGTTCATCAGCGATCGCGAGTCGGCGTCAGCATGACCGCGATAAAAGCCCGATGCATCAATTGCATCATAAAGTATCTTCGCCTTCGCTGCGTTTTCTCGTTCCATCGCGGCGAGTCCGCCTTTCTCCTGGAGCCACTTGCAAACAAGTTGCATGATGTAGATGCCGAAAGTATTCGGCGTGTTGTAGAGCGACTTGCTTTCGATGTGGGTACGGTAATCGAGCATCGTGTGCAAATTATCGGGAATCAGCTCAAGCAGATCGTCACGGATGATGACGAGCGTGACGCCTGCAGAACCTATATTCTTCTGCGCTCCAGCATATATGAGCGCGTACTTCTCTACGGGTATTGACCGCGAGAGGATGTCAGATGAAGCGTCGGCGATCAGGGGCACATCGCCAACTTCTGGCTCCTTTTTCCACTCCGTGCCAAAAATCGTGTTGTTCGTCGTGATGTGAACGTAAGCAGCACGATTGTCGAGCTTGAGTTCACGCTGCTGTGGGATGCGCGAGAAAATGCTGTCTTCAGTCGTTGCCACAATATTGACCTTGCCCACGCGCTTAGCTTCTTTGGCAGCCTTCTTTGACCATGAGCCGGTGATGATATAGTCTGCGCTTCCGTCCTTGGGGAGCAGATTCATCGGCACCATTGAAAACTGCAAACTCGCGCCGCCCTGTAAAAAGAGAACGCGATAGTTGTCTGGGATGCCTAGCAGTTCGCGCAAGCTGCTTTCCGCCTGTCCAATAATTTCATCGAAAGTCTTGGAGCGATGGCTAATTTCCAGAATCGACATGCCAACTCCGGGCAAAGCCACAAGATCGCGCTGCGCCTGTTCCAAGACTGGCAGCGGCAGCACTGCTGGACCAGCGCTGAAGTTTAAAATTCTTTCATTCATTGTTTATCTCCTGAACGGTTAAAGAGCATTGCTCCAGCCTGATCAGTGGGCACGAGCAGAACCTCGCTGATATTGACATGGGGCGGTCGGGTAACACAAAAAAACACTACATCAGCAACATCACCTGGCGTCAGGGGCATCAGCCCTTGGTAAACTGATTGGGCACGCTCTGTATCGCCGTGAAAGCGCACCTGGCTAAAATCGGTTTCCACCATACCAGGGTCTACAGAACTAACACGTACTGGTGTTCCCAAAAGGTCTTGTTTCAAACCTTCCGAAATAACTCTCACGGCAGCTTTTGTTGCACAGTAGACATTGCCACGCGGATAGGTCTGATGACCGGCGACTGAACCAAGATTCACGACATGACCACGTCCTCGGCTGACCATCCCAGGCACAACCAGTCGGGTGAGGTAGAGCATCCCCTTAATATTAGTGTCAATCATTTCTTCCCAGTCCTGGAAACTGCCCTCGTGGAGTTTGTCTAAACCCCGACTTAAACCAGCGTTGTTAATTAGAATGTCCACAGATGACCAGGACGCCGGTAGAGTTGAGAGTGCTGACTCGACAGAGGAGCGATCGCTCACATCCAGCCGCAACAAATGTATGGGATTGGCAAATTTACTCAGTTCATCTGCTAGCTGCTCTAACAGTTCCTGCCGTCGCGCCGCCAGAATTAGTTTCGCACCCGCTTGAGCAAACACCCTGGCACAGGCAGCACCAATACCACTACTAGCGCCAGTAATCAAAACAATTTGGCCTTGAACAGAAACCATGAGTATTCGTTGTTAGAACTATTTTGGGGGTGGCGCAGAACCCGCTATTGCGTTTCCACCTACTACTTGGAGGCGCTGAGTTACCAAAGTCATACCATCCGCCCCGATTAAAACAGCAGAAACCCAGCGGCTATCTGCTGTGGCTGGGGCATGACCTACCTTAAATAGTCCACCTGCTGACAGTAATTCCAGCTGAATTGGTGTAGGTTTCAGATATTTGTTGGCTTGGACGGGTTCTTCGACCGCCGCTCCTAGCAGATAATCATCGCCTAGTGGCTGTTGGACAATAACATCAAAATTATACTGCTGACCAGTTTTGACCTGCTCTGGTAATTTCACCTCAATCGCGGGTGGCTTGGCACCGGCACTTAGTTGGCTACGCTCGGCTAAAATATCCTGCCGGACAATTCTTTCGCCTTGAAAACGCTGCTGCGATTTAATGGTGGAATTGAAAAGTGTATTCCTGTTGTCTGCAGACGCAATGCCCGTGATATCAGTAACCGTCTCCGCCAAGATTGCATTCTTCTCGGGTTTCCAGGAAAGCAGTTGTGTCTGGTATCTTAGCTGTGGATAACGCTGCCAGAGTTGAGTCAAAGCCTGTTCCAGAGTTTGGCGCGTTAAGCCATCTGATTGGGTAAAATTTTGGCTGTAGAACTGCATTACCGCTTTAACATCATGCTTATTCGCTGTCGCATCGATTTGTGCCAACAGGCTTTTGAGCTGAGGAGGCGCTGTTTGGGCAGTCTCTGCCTCAGCACTTTTCCCCCCACCTATTAACAACGTCAGCAGGAAAACGGTTAGCCATCTGCTGGGTCGAAATTGGTTTTGACTGGAAAACAGTCCAGAGCAATGCCTGAAAAAGAGAAGGTTACGCATCAGTGATAGCTTGGATAATTGATTAGAAGAGACAGCTAATTGTTTGATCTTAAGTTAACCTGAACGCTGACCAAAAAGGGGCTATAGGGTTTCCCTGGCCCCTGAACCCTGAACCCTGAATCTTATGTCACGATTACTAATTGCTGCCAGTGGCACTGGTGGACACTTATTTCCGGCGATCGCCCTAGCTGAACAACTGCCAGATTATACAATCGAGTGGCTGGGCGTCCCCAATCGGCTAGAGACCCAGTTGGTACCAACTGAGTACCCTTTACACACTATTACCATTGAAGGTTTTCAAGCACGCTTTGGTCTCTCGTCGCTGCGAATCCTATTTAGACTGCTCGATTCGATTCGTCAGGTGCGGCAGTTGCTCAAACAGGGGGAGTTTCAGGGCTTATTCACGACTGGCGGTTACATTGCCGCCCCAGCTATTATCGCTGCGCGATCGCTCTCTTTACCCATTATCCTCCACGAATCCAACTCCATACCAGGTAAAGTAACTCGCGCTTTAAGTTTCTGGTGCAGTGCGGTCGCTCTTGGCTTTGAGCCAGCTGCCCAGTACCTTCCCCATAAACGCTCAATTTATACTGGCACCCCAGTCCGCTCTCAGTTTCGGCTCGGAACAATACATGAATTGTCCCTACTGGAGCTGCCAATTCCTCAAGACGTCCCTCTCATCGTCGTTGTTGGGGGCAGCCAAGGTGCCGTTGCCATCAACCAGATGGTGCGTCAGTGTGCCTCAGCTTGGTTTGATGCTGGTGCTTGGATTGTGCATTTGACTGGAAATCAAGATCCAGATGCTAACACACTGGAGCATCCGCAGTATTTCCCTTTGCCCTTCTATGACAACATGGCTGGGCTGCTGCAACGAGCGAATTTGGCGATTAGTCGCGCTGGGGCTGCTAGCCTGACAGAATTAGCGGTAACTGGGACCCCATCGATTCTCATTCCTTATCCCTACGCGGCAGAAGATCACCAATTCCACAATGCCACCGTGTTTACGGCAGCTGGTGCAGCGCTAGTGTTTCGCCAAGCCGAACTGACGCCTCAGTTGTTGGAAAGCAAGGTTTTAAGTCTATTGCACTCACCTGCTCAGTTGGAACAGATGGCTCAGTCTGCTGCCGCGATCGCAGTTTTCGACAGTGCTGAGCGTTTAGCAACTCTGGTGCGTCAGCTAGTGGCGTCGTAATTAGAGCAAATCAGTTTTTGCTCGATTGACTGTTAAAATATCGTCTAATAAGTGAGTCATGTGTTTAGCAGCAGCTTCAATGCGCTGGACGTTTCTAAGTCTTTTCTCTGGTGGCCATTCGCCGCCAGAACATCCAAGCAACTGGGCAGAAACTAGAATTGTGCTGAGTGGGGTGCGAAACTCATGGGATGCCAAAGAAAAGAAGCGAAGTTTGAGTTGGCTAAGTTCTTTTTCTTTTCCTAAGTGCCAATTTTCTTCAGTCTGCTTGCGCTCTGTAATATCGCGACAACTGAGCACAACACTCATATGTCCTAGCTGATCGATAAATTTCTTACTAATGGTTTCAAGCACTCGCCATGAGCCATCTTGATGCCGGAAACTTAACTCAATTGGGATAACACCTGGCTCTGCAATCGCATTTGTAAAGCTATTTATAGCTTTAGTAACGTCATCGGGGTGAATATAATCAACAAGTTTTTCCCCGACCAATTTCGTTGGTTGGTATCCTAAGACCCTTTCCAGGGATGGATTTGCATATACCACAGTGCCATCGGCACCAAGAACAGCGATCATGTCTAAGGCATTTTCGACCAGAGACCGGAAGCGCTCTTCACTCTCACGCAGCGCTTGCTCTGTTTGCTGACGAGAGGTGATTTCCTTGTTCAATGCTTCGTTTATCTGATACAGCGCCGTTTCTAGCCGCTTACGCTCGGTGATGTCACGTAGTAGCCAGCGTAAGGCAACCGGCTTGCCTTCCTGGTTGCGGACGACAGCCACATTCAGGGCTGAGTTAATTGGCTTACCTTCACTCGGACAAAGGCTCACTTCCCAATCCTTTACCCCGTCTACTTGCTGCAACCGGGTTAATTTAGAATGAAAGGACAAACGCTCTCGCTTAGCGACGAAAGCTAGCAGTGGTTTGCCCACTAAGAACTGCTGCCAGACCTTGAGTAGTGTAGTGCAGGCGTGATTGACTTCCTGAATCACCCCTTGTGCATCAGTTACCAGATAGGCGTCTGGTGCAAACTCGAACAACTCCTGATAGCGCTGGCGTTCTGCTTCCAATGCCTGGTGCTCAGCCACCAGTTCCGCGTTTTGCTGGCGTAGCTCTTCCTGGAGCTCCTGCAATTCTTTCAAGCTGGTACGGAGTTCATTGAGGGATTCTGTCGCCACCTTTTGTTGTAAAGGCGGTTCACTAGCATGCTGGAGCGCTGTAGCCACGCCCCAGTAGCGATCTTCTATCTGCTGGTCAAATTGCTCCACGCGTGCCTCTTTACTAATGGAATAATGAACAGACATTCATGTTAGGACCGAGGAGTTAGATCTGACTTCATCCGGTTGAATCAGGAATATATGTATCAAAACACAGTTAATTTTGCTAGATAGTCGTTTAATGTCATACTTTTAGTAGTTAAAAGTCAGATTTAAAAAAACGCTAGTTTACCACTTGGCTGCCATGACGTCGGGGGTCATCTGTCCCAGATGTTGTTGTTGGTGCAACAGGCGCGGCAAATTTGGAAACTTGACCACCGACTTGAGCATAAGGCAGAGGCACACCAGTAACCAAGGCGTCTAAATTCGTCGCCATGACGGTGCGGGGTTGTTCGCCAATAGTTTGAGCGATCGCTTCTCCTTTTGAGTTCAAAAACACAAAATGAGGAATCCCATCCACTCGGTATTTCAGTACTTCTGGCAACCACTTAGTGTTATCAACATTCAGCATGACAAAATTTACAGAGTCAGCATACTGCTGTTTCATCTGCTCAATATCTGGTGCCATTGCCTGACAGACAGTACACCAATTGGCATAAAACTCCATCAGTGTAGGCTTACCGTTATCCAGAGCCACCTCCAGCGGTGTAGACTCTCGATCTAACTTAGTAAGAGAAACCGAGTTAGTCTCAGTCTGTAGTCCTAAGAACAAAGCTACACTGAGAGCAGTTGCTACTAAAACAATCAGTAGATTTCTAACGCGAGTCCCAACAGCAGCTTCAGGTTTCTGCTGAATTGCTGGTGTCGTCTCAGGTAAATTTCCAGCCATAGTATTAAAACTTATTAAGCACTATCATATTTATTTTAACCGAACACACACAAGTCTTCTCTTTCTCTGAGCCCTCTGCGCTCTCTGCGGTTTAATCCTCCCAGCCAGTACGCTACAACAGAGATCAGAGGTATTGAAAAACCCATTACAAAGCTGTGAAAAAACGGGTAACGTTAACTTTTCCCAGACGCGCCATCCAGATGCCAGTCACCTACCGCTTGGCGAAGGATTTTAACGTCGCGGCGAATATTATCCGTGCGGCTGTTGCCCCTAACCAAATTGGCAAACTGGTGCTGGAACTATCGGGGGATATTGATCAGCTAGATGCAGCAATCGAGTGGATGCGATCGCAGAATATCAGCGTCTCTCTGGCGTTAGGCGAGATTTTGATCGACGAAGACGTCTGTGTAGACTGTGGTTTGTGTACTGGAGTCTGCCCTACCGAAGCCCTTACCCTTAACCCAGATTTTCGGTTGACGTTCACGCGATCGCGCTGCATTGTCTGTGAACAGTGTGTTTCTACCTGTCCAGTTCAGGCAATTTCCACTAATCTTTAGGGTAGTTTTTAGATGAGCTAGCAGATAATAGGTAATCGGGTATACAATTAGCGGTCTAGCTCATGCTAATATTCAATTTCTTAGTTGAGCTTGAGCTGACTATGTAGAAAGCGGGAAGACGATGAAAGTACATACACACACTAAAACAAAGACTTTGGAAGACTGGGCCTTTTTAGCGATTAAAAAACACTTCCAAAAAGTCATCAAGTACGAAGCCGATGTCCTAGAAGACCGAGACCCAGAAGATTTACATCAAATGCGCGTTGGAGTGCGTCGGCTCCGTAGTGCGATCACAGGTTTTGCCCCAGCTTTAGATCTGCCGAAGCCAGCCCAAGAGAAAAAAATCGGCAAAATTGGTCATAAATTGGGAACGCTGCGAGATTTAGATGTTCTGCGCGAAGCACTTGAAACCCAATACAAACCGACTTTACCCTCAAAAGAACGAAAGTCTCTGCAAACCGCTCTGGTTCAACTAGATAAGCAGCGTCGACAGGCATTAAAGCAGGTGAAGGAAATGCTGGAACACCAGCGTTACCAATCACCGAAGCAATCTTTGAAGAAGTGGCTAAAGCAGCCGACTTATCAGGAAATTGGACAGATGCCAATTCAGGAAGTGCTGCCAGATTTACTATTGCCTGAATTGAGTAAACTGTTACTCCATCCAGGGTGGCTGGTAGGAGCTGAAGTCAAGGAAGGAGAGGTTGACGTTCTCAAAGAAAGCTCACCTGAGATTGTAGAGCAACAATTGGCAGAACAGGGACCAGTCCTCCATAGTCTGCGTAAGGAAACCAAGCGCATCCGTTACCAGATGGAGTTATTTAGTGACTTTTACGGTGAGTCTTATAAGGTTTACCTCGAAGACGTGAAGGCTATTCAAGGGATTTTAGGCCAAATTCAAGATAGTTTCGTTTTGGCTGAGTTTCTGACGGTTGCCTTAAACTCAGAAATCAAAACCGTTCTTCCCACCCTTGCTAGCCAACTAGCGCAAACAAGCTACGAAGCATGGCAGCAGTGGCAAACCTTACAAAAGCGGTTTTTAAATCCTGAAATACGCCAAGGCTTTCACTTAGCTATACTTCAGCCTACATTGGAGAGAATGAAAGCTTAATGGAAGGTTGCGTTGCTACTTCATTTTGCTTGCGCTTATACTACATTCCCAATCCAAATAAGCGCTAGCTTTGCTAGTCCATTAGGCTGTCCGTGTAGGTATTCTCGCTCTACCTCTCAACCACGAGAGTGCTGCGACCATAACACGAAGGTATTCCCGATGTGTTTGGTCGTTGGTGAGACAGCCCTGAAGGAGGGTTTCCCTCCGTAGGGGACTGCGAACCCGAAGGGTGAATCGCGGACAGGATCTACGCTCTTGACATGTTTATGACTAATTATCTGACTATACTAATGACTTGGAAACGAGTTGTGTTGGCTAATACGTAATACAATATACATAGCAACAGTACGGGTGACGACCCATGCAGGATATCCATGACTGGACTCCGAGGGCAGAAACGTAGTCGGAAGACTGGCTGACGCTACTTGAACCTTGATAATTGAAGCTAGGGAGTTCCGATTAAGATGTGTGTTTTTGAGCACTCAACGCTGGTCGGGTAAAAGTTTCAGCGTAATTAAGGTAGAACAATCGTTTGATTAGTTCGGTCTGCTTGGGGGCACTTAGTGGACTTAAAATTAAATTGCCTGTGGAGACGGTCTGTCGGGGTATGCATCATGAGGTGGTATTAGATCAGAGTCTGTGAGACAGGAAGACTTAAGAGGCGACTCTTAGGAATCCACTTCCATACCCGTGAGCTTTGGTGGTGGAGGATGTCAAACATTGAATCGGAAGAGCATTACATCTCCTTCTTGAACGACGTAATCTTTGCCTTCACTGCGGACTAAGCCCTTCTCTTTGGCAGCATTCATTGAACTAGTTGCCACGATATCTTTGTAAGCAACAGTTTCAGCCCGAATAAAGCCGCGCTCGAAATCAGAGTGAATTACACCAGCTGCCTGCGGTGCTAGCATCCCGGCGTGAATTGTCCAGGCACGAGTTTCCTTAGGACCGGATGTAAAGTAGGTACGCAAGCCTAAGAGTTCGTATGTAGCGCGAATTAAAGATTTCAAACCACCTTCTTCCACACCCAGAGATGCCAGAAAGTCGGCTCGGTCTTCTTCTGGTAACTCCACCAGTTCCGATTCTACCTGGGCAGAAACAACTACCACTTGAGCCGTTTCCTGAGCCGCGATCACCTGTACCTGCTCCACCCAGTTGTTTCCAGTTGCCAAATCATCCTCAGACACATTAGCTGCGTAAATGATTGGTTTACTGGTGAGCAGTCCCAGTCCCTTGATGATTTCGGCTTCTTCTTCAGTCAAACCAACCTGCCGAATAGATTTCCCTTCATTTAAGGCAGCGCTCAATTTTTCCAGAACTGCTAGTTCCGTCTGGGCGTCTTTGTTGGCACGGGCTTGTTTACGGGTGCGATCTATCCGCCGCTCAAGTTGTGACAGATCTGCTAGACCCAGCTCTATATTGATGATTTCAATATCTCGCACTGGGTCAACAGAACCGGCAACGTGGATGATATCGTCGTTCTCAAAACAACGTACTACATGGATAATGGCATCAACTTCCCGGATATGGGACAGAAATTGATTCCCCAGCCCTTCACCCTGACTCGCACCTTTGACCAAACCGGCGATATCCACAATCTCAACGCGGGTTGGCACAATTTGCGCCGATTTAAAGATATCAGCCAGAGCCTTTAATCGCTCATCCGGTACCGAGACAACGCCGACATTCGGTTCAATAGTGCAAAAAGGGAAATTGGCTGCCTCAGCCTTAGCATTAGCAACCAAGGCGTTGAATAAAGTAGATTTTCCCACATTGGGAAGTCCGACAATCCCGGCTCTTAACATTTCAGTTTGAAGGTTTAAAGGGTCAACTACTGGTTTGAAATCCTTAAACCAGTTTCACACGGGTTCAGGAATTGGTTGCGGAATTGGGGCTGGAACCGGCTGGGGAATTGGAGCCGGTACTGGTTCTGGCACCGGACCTGGAATTGGTTGCGGAATAGGACCCGGAACTGGTTCTGGCACTGGCGGTGGCTCCGGCGTTGGACCGGGCAGAGGGCCGGGTCCAGGAGTAGGGATTTGTGGCCCAGGGAGGGGCCCAGGAGAGGGAAATATCATGGGAGATTTATATTAAAGCATCCAACCTCACTAATTTAAATGAGAGCTGACGCTATAACATCTCTCCAAATAGCTATGACCAGCAACGTTCCCTTTAAATATGCTATCTGCTAACCAGTCTCAAGCTAAAACACCCTTACTTGACGCCCTTTGGGAGTGTGCTAACAAGCATCATGCTCCTTTTTATACACCAGGCCACAAGCGGGGACAAGGAATTTCTCAACGCTTGGTTGATTGTTTCGGCCCAGCTGTGTTTAAAGCCGACCTGCCGGAATTGGCGGAGTTAGATAACCTGTTTGCACCGCAAGGCGTGATTCAGGAGGCGCAAGATCTGGCCGCGGCAGCGTTTGGGGCGGAACGTACCTGGTTTTTGGTCAATGGTTCGACTTGTGGGATAGAGGCGGCAATTTTAGCGACCTGTGCCACTGGGGACAAGATTATCCTGCCTCGGAATGTGCATCAATCGGCGATCGCTGCTCTGATCCTCTCCGGCGCTGTACCAATTTTTGTAACTCCAGAATACGACCCAGTCCTCGATATTGCTCACAGCATTACTCCATCTAGTGTGGCAACTGCCTTAGAGCAGTATCCCGACGCCAAGGCGGTAATGATGGTTTATCCAACCTATTATGGCGTCTGTGGTGATGTAGCTGCGATCGCACAACTTGCCCATCAACATGGTATCCCGCTGCTGGTGGACGAAGCCCACGGCCCTCATTTTGCCTTTCATCCTGATTTACCCAACTCAGCTCTGGCAGCTGGGGCAGATTTAACCGTACAATCCATCCACAAGGTACTGGGAGCTATGACCCAAGCATCCATGCTGCACGTCCAGGGTAGCTGGATAGACACTGACAGGTTAAGTCAGTCATTGCAACTGCTGCAGTCTACCAGTCCTAGTTATTTACTCCTAGCTTCCCTCGATGCGGCGCGTCAACAGATGGCACTGCAAGGAAAACAGCTGATGTCCCATACATTGCAACTGGCTGATGCAGCGAGAATCCGAATCAGCCAGATTCCGGGATTGTCAGTTCTAGAACCCATAGGGGCAACCAATGCCTCTCCCCGATCAACGCCTGGTTTTGTTGCTCTTGACAGAACACGACTAACCGTAACCGTTTCTGGTTTGGGACTAACGGGGTTTGAAGCCGACGAAATTCTCAATCAACAGCTGCATGTTACAGCTGAGCTACCATCACTCCGGTATCTGACCTTTATTGTTAGCTTGGGAAACACAGAAGCAGATGTGGAAGCGCTTGTGCGAGGTTTTACCACTTTATCGAAAGAGTATAGACGAGCCAGCTACGACATCCCAGCGCCCATTAATGACCAAGTTACTCAAATGGTTGATTTTGACCATCTGAATTTAATTTCCCCCCGTGCAGCTTTTTTTTCCCAAACGGAAACGCTACCTGTGGAAAAGAGCTGCGATCGCATTAGTGCCGAACTAGTTTGTCCCTACCCACCAGGAATCCCCGTCTTGATGCCTGGTGAAGTCATCACCCCATCTGCCCTCGAATACCTGCAACAGGTTCTCGCAATGGGTGGAGTGCTTAGCGGCTGTGCTGATCCCAGCTTACACACGTTGAAGGTAGTGAAAGCATGAATCTTCATAACCAGCAGCCAACTGGTCAATGACCCGATCAATCAACTCTAACCCCTGCTCAACCGTTTCTATTACACTCAACTGACCTCGCAACTCAGATGCCCCTGCAAAGCCCTTCGCATACCAAGTCATATGCTTGCGGGCTTGTCTCACACCCCGATCACCCTTATATTCCCACAACGCCTGTAAGTGTTCTCTAGCACATTCCAGACGCTGCACCGGCGTCGGCTGCTCCAGCTTTTGCCCAGTTTTAAGGAAGTGGTCAACCTCTCCCACCAAAAACGGATAGCCCATTGTCCCCCGCGAACACATCACTCCGTCCGCACCTGTCTGCTCTAGACATTTCACTGCTGCCTCGACGGAAAATATATCTCCATTGCCAATAACTGGGATAGAGAGAACTTCCTTAACACGAGTAATCCATTCCCACTTAGCAGGGCCATTGTAGCCTTGAGCACGGGTACGACCATGCACCGTAATCATCTTTGCCCCTGCATCTTCCATGCGCTTGGCAAAGTCTAAAATAGTGATTTCTTTGTCTGTCCAGCCGATGCGAGTTTTTACCGTAACTGGCACATCCACCGCCTTTACTACTGAGCGCACGATCGCTTCAGCTATTTCCGGTTCCCGCAGCAATGAAGAACCACCCCCATTCTTGGTGATTTTGTTGACAGGGCAACCCATATTGATATCTACCGTATCGGCTCCTTCAGCGACCGCCATCTGAGCCGCTTCTGCTAGAAAATCCGGGCGACAGTCAAATAGCTGTATGCTAATCGGCCTTTCCTGCGGATCTACCTCCATAATTTTGGGTAACTCTTTGACATAGTGCAGCCCCGTCGCATTTACCATTTCGGTGTACATCATTGAATCGGGGGCATAGCGACGCACTAGGCGGCGAAATACCAAATCTGTCACCCCCGATAGGGGCGATTGCAGAACTCGGCTTTTCACTTCAAAGGAGCCAATTTTAAGCGGTGTTGAAAGTCTGGCTTGCAGACTGGAAGATAGAGCAATCATGGGATGGATACATAGCAATCAGGCTTCTTTATTGTAGAAGCGATCACTTTCTCCTCTACGTTCAAACCTCGGCTTCATCCATAGAAGACGGCAAACACAACTATTGAATTACGGTTCGCCCCAATTCCTTAAGCCAATGATTTACGTACATTAGACACAGTGAAAGCAATCAGTGGCAAGAACAATGGTTGAGCGAGGATTAAATAATTCCTGAAGGCTAACCGCCCTATAAAGTTCGGAAAACACTCCTGCATCGAGTGGCTACACACGCTCATTGTAGAAAGTAGTACACGAATTCGATGGTATTGAAGCTGGAACGCTGCTGATTTACCTCAGTTGTTCAATTTTTAGTCCCCCATTTCCCCCTCGAACAATTTTTAGTAGTTATACGGAGCCAGCACCTTAAATGGCAAAAGTAGTTGGAATTGACTTAGGTACGACTAACTCCTGCGTGGCGGTTATGGAAGGCGGTAAACCCACCGTCATTGCCAATGCAGAAGGTTTTCGGACGACGCCCTCAGTCGTTGCCTTTGCCAAAAATGGCGATCGCTTGGTTGGTCAAATTGCCAAGCGTCAATCTGTAATGAACCCCGAGAACACCTTCTACTCGGTCAAACGCTTTATTGGGCGCAGATACGATGAGGTTACTCATGAAGCGACTGAAGTCTCTTACAAAGTCCTGCGTGACAGCAATGGCAACGTTAAGCTAGACTGTCCTGTCGCTGGCAAGCAGTTTGCCCCCGAAGAGATTTCGGCTCAAGTGCTGCGTAAGCTGATAGAAGATGCAAGCAAGTACATTGGTGAAACGGTGACTCAAGCCGTGATCACTGTCCCAGCATACTTCAACGACTCCCAACGGCAAGCCACCAAAGACGCTGGTCGGATTGCTGGGGTCGAAGTTCTGCGGATTATCAACGAACCCACCGCTGCCTCTCTAGCCTATGGGTTCGATAAAAAGAGCAACGAAACCATCCTTGTATTTGACCTTGGTGGTGGTACGTTTGATGTGTCAATTCTGGAAGTAGGCGATGGCGTGTTTGAAGTTCTAGCCACTTCTGGAGATACTCACCTAGGTGGCGACGATTTCGATAAGAAAATCGTTGACTACTTAGCTGAACAATTCAGGAAGTCAGAAGGCATCGACTTACGTAAAGATAGACAAGCCCTGCAGCGTCTAACAGAAGCGGCAGAAAAGGCCAAGATTGAATTGTCTAGCGTCACCCAGGCGGAAATCAACCTGCCCTTTATTACCGCAACCCAGGATGGCCCCAAACACCTGGATACGACGTTAACACGCACGCAGTTTGAACAACTCTGCTCTGACTTGATTGATCGCTGCCGTGTTCCAGTTGAAAACGCTCTGCGCGATGCCAAGTTAGATCGGGCTGCGATTGATGAAGTAGTCTTGGTTGGTGGTTCTACACGGATTCCAGCAGTGCAAGACGTGGTCAAGCGGGTGCTGGGTAAAGAGCCAAATCAAAGTGTTAACCCCGACGAAGTCGTAGCAGTGGGTGCAGCGATTCAAGCTGGTGTCCTCGCGGGTGACGTTACAGGTATCTTGCTCTTAGACGTGAGTCCGCTGTCCTTGGGTGTAGAAACCCTTGGTGGTGTCATGACCAAGATCATCCCCCGCAACACTACTATTCCTACCAAAAAGTCAGAAGTCTTCTCCACTGCTGTTGATGGTCAGAGCAATGTAGAAATCCACGTCCTTCAGGGCGAAAGGGAGATGTCCAATGACAACAAGAGCCTGGGTACCTTCCGCTTGGATGGAATTCCAGCGGCACCGCGCGGTGTTCCTCAAATTGAAGTAACCTTCGACATTGACGCTAACGGCATTCTCAATGTCACAGCTAAGGACAAGGGCAGTGGCAAGGAGCAGTCTATCAGCATTACTGGTGCTTCCACCCTGGATAAATCTGAAGTCGAGCGGATGGTTAAGCAAGCTGAACAAAATGCGTCAACTGACAAAGAGCGTCGTGAGAAGATTGACCGCAAGAACCAGGCTGACTCTTTGGCTTACCAAGCAGAGAAACAGCTCAGCGATTTGGGCGATAAGGTTCCTGCCGCTGATAAAACCAAGGTTGAAGGGTTGGTCAAAGACCTAAGAGAAGCTGTCTCTAAAGACGACGATGAGCAGATCAAGAAGCTGATGCCGGAACTGCAACAGGCTCTATTCACCGTTGGCAGCAACCTCTATCAACAAGCTGGTGCTGGTGGTACAGAAACTGGTGGCCCCAGTCCGGATGGCGGTGGCAGTTCCACATCGTCTTCTAGCGGTGGCGATGATGTAATTGACGCTGATTTCACGGAAACGAAGTAGGGGCTTGATGGTGTTGCTGAATCAAGGGATGATTCAGTAACTGGGGAATAGGGAGTGGGCAGTAGTGAAGATACCCCTACTCCCCACTCTCTTTCTTAAAGGGTTGATAAGAATGCTTATCAACCCTTATGTTTTTATAGAAAAGTAACCCGAATCAATCATCATGGCATACCCACAAGCACCTTGGACACTCCAAGGCTACGCTTTCCAGACTGTGCAGTTGGTAGACATTGACCAAGTGCGTCCACTCGTTCCTCCAGAGTTGGAAATTATCTCTGTGTGGCCTGGTAAAACTCTGGGTGGGGTTTATTTGTCCTCTTATCAGTCGGGTTCAGTGCTGGAGTACAACGAGTTGATTGTTGTCGCTGCCTTGCTGAGCTATAAAGGAAAATTTGGTGGTTGGGTTTCCCATATCTATGTGGATAATCCAGATTCTGTTGCTGGAGGTCGAGAGATATGGGGGTTACCCAAGGAACTAGCTGAGTTTATGTGGGAGAGGGACCACGTCTTTGTCCGCCAAGGAAACCGGCGACTTTGCAGTTTCAGCTACAGCCAGCAAGGCTATGGGTGGCGACAGCGATTATCCGCGTCTAGTTTCAGTACTTTAGGTTCTGATTTACTCTTGTTCCCATTTGAAGTTGAGTCTCGCCTGGGTCTGGTCAGTTCCAAATTAGAAGTACCAGCAGAGAGTCCTTTTGCCAGCTTAAACTTAGGTCAGCCTTGGTTAACCATTCACTGCGACCAGCTATGTTTGACTGTTGATGCCCCAGAAGTGGTAGGGACCCGCTCTCAGCTATCAGTGAATCAGGGTTAGGTATCTTGGTTGTACCGCTGCTTCGATTTCTTTTAGGGAAATTGGTTCAGACAAGTGAGGCATCTCTACCATAATTAAATAACCAGTGAAGTTTTTACCGCCCGCTGCTGTCAGAGCATTGAGGATCTTGGGCATATCCGCTTGTTGCAAAACACCTGCTTCGTCGTAGCGTTCAAGTGCTGACAGACAGCCTAGGGTAGGATTCCAATTGTGGCTATCTTTGCTGTTTTGGCGGCTGAAGTAGTCCGGGGATTCCCCGCTACCATGGATGCGAAATAGCGATCGCCCAATTAGACCGGCCCAGTAGCTTTGCTCCATTGGCGAATAACCCCGCCAGGAGGGCGGCAGTAGCGCCTGGTAATCTCTAATGCTTCCTGTAAAGGGGCCCTTTTGTCCTGGCAAAAATTTATCCACGCCGGTCTCAAAAGGCAAGAACAGGTTTACCAAGGGGAACTGACCATAGGCTCTAAAAGTCTCAGGGTCCGGTGATGTCGTCCCCTCAATTCGGTAAATGCCTTGGGGTGACTGACCCCGGAAAAGATTCCAACTGAGGCCGTGGATGGAGCTTAGCAGTAAAGGCACAGACCAGAGCTGAGCTGGCTTACCAGCAACAGGAGTTTGAACAAACTTACCGTCGCGGCCTTTCAAAACGGCTCGACACAGCACTTGGTGAGGGAGAGCGCAAATAACATAGATGTGTAGCTGCCCAGGCCTAATTGTCCAGTTCAATAAGTCTTTCAGTGGTGGCATTGGTGTCGGAGATAGTGACTCAGCCACGTCTTGCAAGGTTGTTCGTAACACTAAGTCAGGTGACCATCCGGGAAAGCGTGCGCGGGTGCGATCAACCAGTTGCCGCAACTGCTGAGGGCTCGTATCCCCTTTCGCTAAACCTGACAGCGCTATCGCCACCCACTCTGAGTCATTACTGCGCTCAATTGTTTGTAAAAACTGCTGCTTTAGGCTGGCATAGATAGCAGGATTGCTTAAGTACAGTTGGGTTCCCACCTGCATCGCCATTTCAATCGTCCGCATTTGCGACTCTGAAAGCCCAGATTGCTGTGTTAGAGCCACTATCTTATTTAAGGCGTTAGCAACGTAGGCTTCCTGGGGTTCTACTATCGCCGTCGTCCACAAGCGATTGCGCCAGTAGTCTTCGTTGGAGTTGGTGACGGGATAGTGACCCAAATCGTAGTACTCAGGCCTAATCTGCCGCAGTTCTTCCTGTCGGTATCCTGCCCTAGCTTTCGCAGTAGCTTGAGGCTGTGCCGTCTGGGTGAGACGCAAGATTGTAGGTTTTTCTGTGGCTAATACAGATTTAGTCTGCACTCCTAAACTCAAGGTGAGCAGGCTCAGCAGAAAGAAACGTCTCAAAGCTCTGATATAGAAGAATTCCATCAATGGTCAACAGTAATGGATATTACCAAATTCAGCCACTTGGATAGCTTATACTTTTACCTCGGTCGGTATAGTGCCCCCATGTCCAAAGTATGTCAATATACAAATATAAAGAAAACCTTAAGAGCTAAAGACTACATGACTCCAAAAATGATGCGTCAGCTCTGGGCAGTGATAGAGTCCACACACGTGAGTATGCTGTTACAGCTTGACGACATGACGCTGGTACAGTGGTTGCTCAAACAGTTCACTGCTCAACAAATGCTTGACGCTCAGGAGACAAGTAGTCTTAACACATACATCAATTCTAGGCTACCCCTAATTCGCGACACAGCCCTTGAAAGAGAGTCCATTGGGCAATAAAGTCATTAAATCGAGAAACTGAGCAGATTGCTCATCAAAAAATGCCGCTCAACCGATCTGCAAAAGCACTGAATCATGTATGAGTGGTTAAAAATAGCGTTAGCGGCTTACCTAATTGGAGCCTTAATCGAAGGCGTGGTTACGGTCAAGCAGCTACATAGCTCACTACCAGATCTAATCAAAAGTGCAAAAGATGAACCCCCACCAGATTCGCAGCCAAGAGGCAACTGGTTGGTCCTAGTCGTGGTTGCAGCAGTTAGCATTGCCGGCGCATTTTCTTGGCCCTGCCGACTCATCCACCGTTCAATGAAAGAGTAATACCCTAATGATGTTCTAGACTGAGATAGCGATTGTCTGGTCTGGAAAGGGAACAAGCGATGCGACTGTCTCAGATGCTCTTTGTCACACTGCGGGAAGACCCAGCTGAAGCAGAGATTCCTAGTCATAAACTACTGCTGCGGGCAGGTTATATCCGTCGTATTGGCAGCGGTATATATGCTTATCTCCCCCTCATGTGGCGAGTGCTGCAAAAAATTTCCCAGATTGTGCGGGAAGAAATGAATGCTACGGGCGCTCAAGAGTGTCTGCTGCCGCAATTGCAACCAGCTGAATTGTGGCGCGAATCCGGTCGCTGGGATACCTACACCAAGGCTGAGGGCATTATGTTCACCCTCACAGACCGGCAAAAGCGGGAGTTGGGATTGGGGCCAACCCATGAAGAAGTGATTACGATCGCTGTTCGTGACATAATCCGCTCCTATAAGCAGCTGCCCCTGCACCTTTACCAGATTCAAACTAAGTTCCGAGATGAAATCCGCCCCCGTTTTGGCTTGCTGCGAGGGCGCGAATTTATTATGAAGGATGGCTACTCATTCAATCCGAATGAAGAGAGCCTGAAAAAGACTTACCAGGATATGCATCAGGCGTATAGCAAGATGCTGCACCGGTCTGGTTTAGCCTTCCGGGCGGTGGATGCTGATTCAGGCGCGATTGGCGGGTCTGGTTCCCAAGAATTTATGGTACTAGCTGATGCTGGTGAAGATGAAGTGCTATACACCGAGGATGGTCAGTACGCTGCCAATGTGGAGAAAGCTGTCTCTTTGCCAGCTGAGGCAGAGGCATCGCCGTTTACGACTTATGAAAAACGGGAGACCCCTGGAACTGAGACGATTGAGAAGCTCTGTCAATTCCTGAAGTGTTCTCCCACCCAAGTAGTGAAAAACGTTCTCTACCAAGCTGTCTATGACAATGGCATGACCGTACTGGTGTTGGTAATTATTCGGGGCGACCAGGAGGTAAATGAGGTCAAGTTGCAGAATGAGTTGACGCAGCGTAGAGAGCAGTACTCTGCTAATACTGTACTGACTCTAACGGTACCAGATGTAGAAGCGCAACAGAAATGGGCGGCTAAGCCTCTGCCCTTGGGTTATATTGCCCCTGACATCACAGATGATTATATTCGCCCAACCCAGCAGGTACATCCCAAGTTCTTGCGATTGGTTGATAAAACAGCTGTTGATTTGAAGCGCTTCGTCACCGGTTCGAATCAGTCTGGCTACCACGTAGTAGGTGGTAGCTGGCATGAGCAATTCCAGTTGCCAGAGGTAGTTGTGGATGTGCGGAAGGCAAGAGCAGGCGATCGCTCTGTCCACAATCCCAACCAGATCCTACAAAGTGCTAGAGGAATTGAAGTGGGACACATCTTCCAACTGGGTACCAAGTACTCCCAAGCATTGGGAGCTACTTATACCAATGAGCAGGGTGAAGAAGTGCCTCTGGTTATGGGTTGCTATGGGCTAGGTGTGTCGCGCCTGGCTCAGGCAGCTGTAGAACAGTCCTACGACAAAGATGGGATTATTTGGCCAGTTGCGATCGCACCCTACCACGTTATCATCAGCATTCCCAATGTGGCAGACTCCCAGCAGGTAAAAGCAGCTGAAGAACTCTATAACCAGTTTCAGTCCGCTAGGATTGAAACCCTACTGGATGACCGCGATGAGCGGGCTGGGGTTAAGTTCAAGGATGCCGATTTAATTGGGATTCCCTACCGAATTGTGACTGGGCGATCGCTCAAGTCAGGCAAAGTGGAAGTAGTCGAACGAGCCAAGCATGAATCGCACGAAATTGCCATAGATGAAGTCGTATCAACACTGAAGCAGTGGATTGACCAGAAGATGGAGTAGAGTGTAGGGGAGCCAGTCTCGTGCAAGGGTTTCCGTCAAACCGCTCACTGCCAACCTGGATCAAATGTTAGTCGAATGTTAGATTTTTGCAATTTGGATGCAGGAATTACTGGCATAATTTTACAATTGAAAGTAAGTTCACAGCAATTAGAAATTGCGGCGTTTTACGAGTAGAGCTATCTTCCCGGTTTCTGGAAAATCATCGGTCATGAAGAGGAGTCAGGAGTCAGAATTCAGGAGTCAGGAGAAATCCATGGATAAATCCAGAGTTTTAACTAAGATACAGAGCTTCTCTGTTTCTCCGTTGATAAACTCAGGGGATAGGAATTCCGAATCATCTGCTACTCCAAAAGCAGTCATTCTGACTCCTGACTCCTGACTTCTTTTTAGTCATTCTCCCTCGTCGTACCGGTACTATACCAGCCCTAAGGAGGGTTTTTAACATGACACAACAAAAACGAGTTAATCGCATTCCGGTTGGTGTGGTTGCAGGCATTACGGCAGCGGCTGTGGTGGCGGGAGGCAGTGTCGCTTGGTGGACTTTAAATTCACAACCCCCGATAAAACCATCACTGCCCGACACAACACAGCCATCGCCGTCTCAACATACAGCGCAAACTTATTGGCTTAAGGGCGCCGGCAAACAGTTTGAGCTGGTTCCCATACCGAACCCACAAACCGCATCTAACCAGCCGACGTACTCACCTTTAGAAGCTGCCTTCAACCGTTTATTAGCAGGACCGCCGGATACGGCTCTTAGCAGCACTATTCCAAAGGGAACAAAGCTCCGGAGTGTGAAGATTGAGCAGGACGGTGTTCACGTTGACCTGTCTCAAGAATTCACTACTGGTGGTGGTAGTACTTCCATGACTGGTCGCGTGGCACAAGTTCTCTACACCGCTACAAGTCTACAGCCAGCTGCTAAGGTCTGGATTAACGTGGAAGGGAAACCCTTGGAATATTTAGGCGGCGAAGGCTTGGAGCTAGATCAGCCGCTGACAAGGCGAAGCTTTGAGCACAACTTTACTCTCTAATGTATTGTTTGTTCAGCTTCTGACTGCTTGCCATTTAGCACACGGAAGTGATTGGCCTGCTGTTCCAGCCGGGTAGCAAGGCGGCTGCAAACAATTTTACACAATTCAAAAATCACTTCGTCTTCAACCCGGTAGTAAGCGCAAGTCCCCTCACTTCGGCGGCTAAGGATTCCTGCCTGCCACATGACCTTCAAGTGCTTTGAAACATTCGCCTGACTTGTTTGCATTGCCTCTACCAACTCTTGCACGCATTTCTCACCACTTGAGAGTTGGTTTAAAAGCCGCAGACGCATCGGTTCACTTAAAAGGCTAAAGTACTCAGCTACTTGTGGCACAACTTCTGGCGGTACAGGTTTCGTTAATTTCATCAGAATTGATCCGAAAGAACTGAATCCCAAGATTTTAGCAATTAATCGTTACGTAGCAATATAATCATTAGTCAGGGTTAACTCGCATTAGAGGCTGTCCAAATTCGACCGGGTCACCATTTTGCACCAAAATTTCCATTACCTGTCCGGATACTTCGGCCTCAATCTCATTCATCAGCTTCATCGCCTCAATAATACAGACCGTTTGACCGAGCCTGATGCGATCGCCCGCCTCCACAAAAGACGATTCACCCGGAGCCGGAGACCGATAGAACGTCCCTACCATTGGGGAAATCACATCAACCAGTCTTTGCTCTGTGGATGACGCTACTGACAACTGCATAGCCGCGGCGGTTACAGTAGTGTCGACAACCCGACTTGTAACTGTTTCCAGCCCAGCACCCCGGGCAATCTGGTTTGCTGTGGCTGAGGTGGAGCCCAATCCCAAACCCATTACACCTTGCTGCGTCGGTTCAACAGCGCTTAGCAACTGATTGCTCACGCCAGTATCTTTACGCACTGTCAGTTCAAAGTCGTCGCTTTTCAGCGTTAGTTCCGCAATATTAGTCTGATCAATAGTGACCAGAAGTTGACGGAGTTCATTAAAGTCCAATGGCACAGCTTGTCTGACCCCATTTAATCAGCTATTAGATTTTGGATAATGGAATTGAATCTAAAATCCAAGATCTAAAATTTATTCTCGACCTAAATATGTATCGTTACGAGTGTCAACACGGATACGCTCTCCGGTTGAAATAAACAGGGGGACCATGACAGTAGCGCCGGTTTCGACAGTAGCGGGTTTAGTTCCACCTGTCGCCGTATCGCCGCGTACACCCGGATCGGTTTGCACCACCTCCAGCACCACAGAGTTGGGCAGTTCTACTTCTAGGACTTGGTCACCCCAGCGAATAACATTGACCTCCATACCGTCTTTAAGGTACTTAACGCGATCGCCAATTTGGTTGGCTCTCAACCGGCTTTCCTCATAGGTTTCCATATCCATAAAGACGAACTCATCGACGTCTTTATAAGTATGCTGCATCGTACTCTTTTCCAGGCTGGCTTGGGGCACCGTTTCCCCAGCCCGGAACGTTTTTTCTACTACACTTCCAGACTGCACGCTTTTCAGCTTCGTCCGTACAAAGGCTGAGCCTTTCCCTGGCTTGACATGGAGGAATTCCACCACCCGCCACACGGACCCATCTAATACAATCGTGACACCGGGTCGAAAGTCGTTACTGGAAATCATGAAGCAATTGACTTAAGTTGCGCGGAACAATCGGTATTATATTCTACTGCCTGAGCGGTACCAAAGATATTGCCCTAAAGAAGTGAGGGGGTCAACCCCTATGGCAATATGATAAATGGGTTACACCAACTCAACCGCAACTGTAAGGTGATCCGGATTTGAGCTACCCATGACAAAATTGTTAAAACGCTGGTTGAAGACCAGCATAATCCTACTGCTGCTAGTCACACTATCTTTAGGGCTCAGTGCTGCTTGGTGGACTCCCTCCAGCAGTGCGGCACTACCTGCTGGGAATGCCATTACCGACGGCAAAGCGTTGTTGCGGTACGCGCTCCCGATTGATAATAAAGCCGTGCGGCAACTGCAAGAAAGTTTGGAAGACATCGCCGACCAACTGCGGGCAAATCGGCGCTGGAGTGCTATTTCAAAAGATCTGAGTCGGGCATCAGTAATTTTGAGCGATCGCACTTCCCAATTCTTAGAAAGCGTACCAGAAGAGCGAAAACCTCAAGCAAAAGCCCTAGTTGATGACTTGAAAGCTGGTATTACTGACTTGAGAGAGGCTGTTGACGTCAAGGACAAAGAAAAAATTTGGCAAAGGCGAGCCGAACTCCTTAACTTAGTCAGCCGTCTGGAAGACTGTATGGTACAAAAATTCCCCTTTGAAGTACCAGCTGAGTATAGCAACTTACCCCAACTCAAAGGCCGTGCCACCGTTGAAATGACAACTGATAAAGGCAATATCACCATTGTTGTGGACGGCTACAGCGCTCCGGTAACCGCTGGGAACTTTGTAGATCTGGTTCAACGGGGCTTTTATAACGGATTAGAGTTTATCCGGGCGGAAGAATCCTATGTGCTGCAAGCGGGAGATCCACCAGGCCCAGATCAGGGTTTCATCGACCCAGGTACTGGCAAATACCGTGCCATTCCCTTAGAAGTTCTGGTCAAAGGTGACCCCACTCCCACCTACGGTGTCACCCTAGAGGATGCAGGCCGTTACCGCGATCAACCAGTTCTTCCATTTTCCGCCTATGGTACGGTAGCGATGGCGCGACCTGAAGGTGAACCAAATGGTGGCTCTTCTCAATTTTTCTTTTTCCTGTTTGAAGCGGAACTGACCCCCGCTGGTCGTAACCTGTTAGATGGTCGCTATTCAGTGTTTGGCTATATGACGGAGGGTAAGGAAGTTTTGGAGCAGATGAAGGCTGGCGACAAAATTGAATCAGCTAAAGTCGTCCAGGGGATAGAGAATTTGGTTGAGCCGCAAGTGGCATAAATAACAGGAGTCAGGGGGTTGACTTCTGACTCCTTTTTATTCGTATGAAAGTTCAAGATATTGGGGAAAAGGGTCTTCTAGAAAGATTGCAGCGCTTTTGTCCGCCAGACATTATTGGCGATGATGCCGCGGTACTGACAACTCAACTGGGGCAATCTTTAGTAATAACGACGGATATGCTGGTGGACGAAGTGCATTTTAGCGATCGCACTACTTCCTCAAAGGATGTCGGTTGGCGAGCTGCCGCTGCCAATTTATCTGACCTGGCAGCAATGGGGGCTACTCCACTGGGAATCACAGTCGCTTTAGGACTTCCTGGCAACGTCTCCGTTTGCTGGGTGGAGGGGCTCTATCACGGCATGACCGAATGCTTGGAACAGTACGAAACATCTGTTGTGGGCGGAGATGTCTGTCGCTCACCAGTGATTACTGTGGCGATTACCGCCTTTGGTCAAATTAGCGGGAACACCATCCGTCGAGGATCTGCCCAACTGGGAGATGCCATTGTCGTCACCGGCGTTCACGGTGCCTCACGCGCGGGGTTAGAATTATTGCTCCATCCAGAATTAGGACGGAATTTAAGTGAGACTGAGCGGATAGCCCTAATCCAAGCCCACCAGCGGCCCATACCCCGATTGGATGTTTTGCCGATTCTGTGGGAGGTTGCCAGTGAATCGCCACAGATTGCTGGTATGGATAGTAGCGATGGCCTAGCAGATGCAGTAGTACAGCTGTGTCAAACAAGTCATGTTGGTGCCAAGATTGAGCGCTGCCGGATTCCCATTCCAACAGCCCTAAACAGCTTGGTTTCACCAGAGCAAGCACTGGACTGGGCTTTATACGGCGGCGAAGACTTTGAGTTAGTGCTGTGCCTTGCCCCAAACTCCGCTGAGGCGTTGGTTCAACATTTGGGGCAGGGAGCAGCTATAGTAGGGGAGATCACAGCTGGCCCCGCCATTCAGCTGATCGACCGAACAGGAGAATACCCCGACCAAGTTCTTACCCTCAGCCAGGGTTTTCAGCATTTTTAAGCAACCCACTTCTCGGCTACCACTTCTGCTAAATCAACGACTCGTTGACTGTAACCCCACTCATTGTCATACCAAGCCATCACCTTCACCAGGTCATTACCCATAACCATCGTCAAACTAGCATCCACAATCGAAGAGGCATCATGACCGCGATAGTCGGATGATACGAGAGGCAGGTCACTATATTCCATAACGCCTTTCAGGGGGCCAACCGCCGCTTGCTCCAAGACTTGGTTAACTTCTTCAGCGAAGGTATTCTTCTCGACCTGAATGACTAAATCCACCATAGAAACATTAGGGGTTGGTACTCGTAGCGCCACCCCGTTCAGCTTGCCCTTCAGTTCTGGTAGCACCAAGGCAACCGCTTTAGCCGCACCAGTCGAGGTTGGCACAATGTTCATTGCTGCTGCTCTTGCCCGTCGCACGTCCCGATGACTAGCATCTAGCAGACGCTGGTCGCCGGTGTAGCTGTGGGTCGTGGTCATCGTACCCTTGATAATACCAAAGTTCTCGTGCAACACCTTGACAATTGGCGCCAAGCAGTTAGTGGTACAGCTGGCATTGCTAATAACGACGTGCTTGTTATGGTCATAGTCGTGGTGATTTACGCCAACCACGAAGGTGCCATCATCGTTTTTCCCAGGGGCAGTTATGAGAACCTTCTTCGCGCCAGCTTTTAGATGCTTGGAAGCTCCTTCTTTGCTGGTAAAGACACCCGTCGCTTCGATGATCAGATCAATTTCCCATTCTTTCCAGGGCAAGTTCTCTGGATTGCGATCCGATACGCACTTGATGGTCTTGCCATTGACGATGATTGAGTTCTCGTCGGCACTGACATCGGCATTCTTTAATGTCCCCAACATAGTGTCATACTTCAGCAGGTGAGCGTTGGTTTTGGGGTCAGAAGTGTCATTGATAGCAACGAGATCGATTTTGCTATTTTCTCGACCTAGCCAGCAGCGCACGAAATTCCGTCCGATGCGTCCAAAACCGTTGATTGCGACTCTAATCACAGCGTCTTGCCCTCTGGTGTGTACTGAATAATAAATACTTAGTGTTGAACCAGATCATATCGCAAAGGGCAGGGCATTATAACTCGCTCATGTCAGCTCAACTAGGAAAAGCGCAGAAGTTATCGGGACCCCTCGGCGTAAAGGTTGTGTTTGGTAATGTATTGTCTGACGGCTTCGGGGACTAAGTATCGAATTGAACTTCCATCGCGGCAGTACTGGCGAATCAAACTTGAAGAAACTCCGAGTAGCGGCAACTGCAACAATTGGTAATGAATGTTGATGCACTGAGCGCTTAGTTGTTGAACCACTTCTTTGCAAATAGACTCAACCTCAGTACAAGTCACATTCCGTCGTCGTAAAGAACCGTCTGCTCCGGGCGGACACAAGGCACTGCCCCTACTCCCCTGCTCCCCCTGCTCCAGAAAGAGCTTCCCCTGCTCCCCTGCTCCAGAAAGAGCCATTGTTTCTACTGGGGCAGCGCTCACTAATCGAGGTACTACTAACCAGTCACACGCTGACGCTAGTTCCTGCCGCCGATACCAACGGGGTAAGGTTTGGAAAGCATCTAGACCAACGAGCCAGTACCAGTGAGTATTGGGGTAAAGAGCTTTGAGGTCAATCAACGTCTGGACGGCATAAGAAGTGCCACGATTGGCCGCCAGTGGGGAAATTGTAAAAGCTGGATGGTCTGCGATCGCCCTTTGCACCATTTCCCAGCGATTTTCAAATTTCGCCGCAAGTTTATGGGGCGGACAGCGAGTCGGTACCCAGATTACTTGTTCTAGTGCCACCTGATTTAAAGCAGTCTCTGCAATTAGTAAGTGTCCCCAGTGAACCGGATCAAATGTACCACCTAAAATTGCCACTTTCCGCATCAAAGTACCGCTCACCTTTTCGCTCCTGCCTCTGGCTCAATTTTAGGGTCTCTAGAAAAAAACAGTGCCGGTAACAGAATACCAAAGGAAATATTTTGACTAATGATTAATTCAAAGAATAGAAATAAAACTATTTCGAGCCTATAAAAATGCTAAAAGCACACCTCAAGCAGAAAAGCCAAGTTAATTTTATACCTGGTAATAGATCTTAGTGAAGGAATGAAAATTCCGCAGAAGGCAGTACCCGTAAAACCACAGTTCTTGATATATATGATATTGCGTGATATTTTTTCGGTGTAGGTGGTGTGTAAGGAGCAAAAATGCTAAATCATGTTGATTTTAGCGGGAGGCCATTTCATTTCATTGGCATCGGTGGTATTGGAATGTCAGCCCTTGCCTACGTTCTAGCAAAGCGAAAACTACCGGTATCTGGCTCAGATATTCGTTCTAGCCATATTACCCAACGGTTGGAAGCTATAGGCGCACATATCTGTAGCAGTCAAGACGCAAGTAATCTGGAGTTATTATGGCCTCACACTGACTCTGCTCACCAAGCGTTACCAACTGCGGTGGTTTGTACCAATACTCCGACAGGAATGGTAGCAGAACCCACTCACCCAGTTGGCAAATTACCAGCCCAAAAAATCAAGGCAAATTTACCTCAAGTAATTTGTTCAACAGCAATTAATTCAACAAATTTGGAGTATCAAGCTGCGCTTGATTTGGGCTGTCCGATCTTTCATCGTTCCGAATTGCTAGCAGCCCTAATTCAGGATTACTACAGTGTTGCAATAGCAGGAACCCACGGCAAAACCACAACTACCAGCCTGATTGGCTATCTCTTACTCCAGGCTGGTCTTGATCCAACGATTGTAGTGGGAGGGGAAGTAAATGCCTGGGAAGGCAATGCGCGACTGGGGCAAGGTGATTATCTCGTTGCTGAGGCAGATGAATCCGATGGTTCCTTAGTCAATCTCTCTGCCCAAATCGGCGTTGTTACTAACATTGAACTCGATCATCCCGATCACTACCAGACGCTAGATGAGGTGATTGCCACCTTCCAAGCCTTTGCCAAGCGCTGTCAAACTTTGGTCGGTAGCATTGATTGTGCTACGGTGCACAGTTACCTTAAACCAACAGTAAGCTACAGTTTAAAGCCAGATGCTGGCGCTGACTACACTGTAACTAGTGTCACCTACGGCTCGAATGGTACAACAGCTTGTGTTTGGGAGCGAGGAAAAGCTTTAGGAGTATTGGATTTGCAGCTGCTGGGTCAGCACAACCTCAGTAATGCCCTTGCCGCCATAGCTGTCGGTCGTTTATTAGGTCTAGACTTTCCAGTCATTGCTAAGAGCATTGCGACCTTTGAGGGTACACGACGCCGCTTTGAGTTACGGGGGGAAGTCAATGGCATCCTGTTCATTGATGACTATGCCCATCACCCCAGCGAGATCCGCGCTACACTTGCCGCAGCGCGCTTACAGGCAAAATCTGAGCAACGAGTCGTTGCCATCTTCCAGCCCCATCGCTATAGCCGAACCCTTGCTTTTTTACCGGATTTTGCCCAGTCCTTTAGCAATGCCGATCAGGTAGTTGTTAGTGATATCTACAGTGCTGGCGAACCGAACTTGGGGCAAATTAGTGGTCAAAAATTGGCAGAGATGATTGCGGCTCAGCACCCGCAAGTGACGTATCAACCAACTTTAGCCTCAGTCTGCCAGTTTCTGATCCAAACACTGCGTCCTAATGATCTTGCCCTGTTTTTGGGAGCTGGAAACTTGAATCAGGTCATTCCAAAGGTAATAGCCAAACTTCGCCAAACGAATGAAGCAGGGGAAGATGGGGAGATAGGGAAACATGTATCTACCTGGCACTGATTGTCTGATTAAACCCCAAGTTCCGGTGGCAACGCTCACTTCCTTTCGGGTTGGGGGTCCAGCGCAATGGTACGTCGCTCCCCAAAACTTGGAAGCGCTACAAGCAAGCTTTGAGTGGGCTAAGGGGTCGGGGTTAGCAGTAACCACGCTGGGAGCGGGTTCTAACTTACTGGTAAGCGATCGTGGCCTGCCAGGCTTAGTCATCGGCACCCGCCATCTTCGCCACACCCAGTTCAACCTAGACACTGGGGAGGTATGGGCTGGGGCAGGACAACCCTTACCTCGTTTGGCATGGCAGGCGGCAGCGCTGGGGTTACAAGGATTAGAGTGGGCTGTCGGTATCCCTGGCACTGTGGGTGGCGCTGTAGTTATGAATGCCGGTGCTCACAGTAGCTGTGTGGCTGATATTTTGGTAGACACTCAGTTGCTTTCACCCAGTGGCATTCTGGAAACCCTCACCCCCCAACAGCTGGGCTACAGCTACCGCACTTCAGTACTGCAGGGAAACGAGCGCCTAGTCACACAGGCAACCTTCAAGTTGCAACCAGGCGCTGACCCTGCTAAGGTTATGGCGACGACTACCCACCATTTAAATCAACGGCGAACGCACCAGCCTTACCACTTGCCCAGCTGTGGCAGCGTCTTCCGGAATCCAAATCCCTACAAAGCAGGCTGGTTAATTGAGCAAACTGGTCTCAAAGGATATCAAATTGGTGCGGCTCAAGTTGCTCAGCTTCATGCTAACTTTATCCTTAACTGCGGGGGAGCGACGGCGAGCGATGTCTTCCATCTGATCCGCTACATCCAACAGCAGGTAGAACAACGGTGGTCTGTCTGGTTAGAGCCAGAAGTCAGAATTATCGGAGAGTTTCATTTCAATAGGGCATCTATAATTTAATGGGACTTTCATCCAATTCACACGTAGTCAAGTAGTTATGACACAAGGAAAGGGTTTTGGCTTTGGTCTAGGAAAAATGAAAGAACTAGCCGACGCCTTTAAAAAGGCGCAGCAAGTTCAAGAAGGCGCGAAAAGGCTCCAAGAAGAATTGGAGCAGATGGAGATTTCGGGAGAGTCTGGCGGTGGTTTGGTCAAGGTTATTCTCAGTGGTAATCAAGAACCCCGTAGGGTAGAAATCTCACCAGATGTTTTGAGCGAAGGAGTAGATGTGATTTCTGACCTCGTTACAGCGGCGATGAAAGATGCCTACAACAAGTCCACAGCTACAATGCGCGAACGCATGGAAGAACTGACGAGTGGGCTGGAGCTTCCCGGTATGTGACACTCTACCTCCTTTGAGAGTGCAAGCATTGGCAAAATTGAGTGCATGACTTACAAGCTGCTATTCGTCTGCCTCGGCAACATTTGCCGCTCACCAGCGGCAGAAAATATCATGGATCATCTGCTCGAGCAGGCGAACCTGCATGAACGTTTTTTCTGCGACTCTGCGGGTACAGCTGGATATCACATTGGTAGCCTACCTGACCGCCGCATGGCATTCGCTGCAGCTAGCAAACTAGGGATTAAGCTTCATGGAAGAGCTCGTCAGTTTCATAAGTCAGACTTGGAAAACTTTGACTTGATTCTGGCGATGGACCGGGAAAACTATCGCGATATCCTCTTTCTTGACCCGGCAGGGCACTACCGGAACAAAGTGTTTTTGATGTGCGACTTTTGCTCCAGCCACACCTCGAAGGAAGTCCCAGATCCATACTACGGGGGTCCAGATGGCTTCAATCAAGTCATCGAACTATTACTCGATGCCTGTGAAGGGCTACTGCAGTACGTGAATGAACAAGAGTCAGGAGGAGGCTGACTCCTGACCCCTTCTTAGCTATTCCACTAAGCGATGCTTTATGGCAAACCGAACCAGTTCTGCTCGATTGCTGGCTAAGGTTTTTCTAAATAAGCTGCTGACGTACTTTTCCACTGTCCGAGGACTGAGGTGCAGCTGAGCGCCAATTTCAGCATTAGAAAGGCCATGAGTTAGCAGATCTAGGACTTGCCTTTCCCGCTGAGTTATATGGAGATCGAACTCAGGCTCAGTGTCAGCCACCGGGACGTGCACGAAGCTTCGCAAAGCCTCTTCGTAAGACAAGCGGTATTCGGACTGAATCATTTGCGAGCGCTCTAAAAGATTGCGAATCGCTGCCCCCAACTCGTTCAGCTCAAAGGGCTTGGGCAGATAGAGATCGGCTCCGGACTGGTATCCCTGAATTCGTTCCTCGGTTTTATTTCGTTCTGTTAAGAAAATGACTGGTAACAGGCGAAAAGCTGGGTGTTGACGGACGCGCCGCACAAGTTCATAGCCGTTCATTCGTGGCATGACAATATCTGTCACCATCAAATGAGGATGATACGCCTCAACCTTAGCCAGCGCTTCTTGACCATCAACAGCCATTAGGACTGAGTACCCAGACATTTCTAGGAAATCGCTAATAGACAGACGAGTTCCCAAGTCGTCATCGGCAACAAGAATGGTCAAGGGCATGGATGATAGACTACTAGTATTATTACCCATCAATTCACCCCGCATGCTCCGATTTCGAGACATTGAGATTAATGGGGCTCATCTCTAACATACTATCCAGGTTTGCGAACTCATGAGTCGAGTACAACCGCTTGGTCAGGAATTGCTACCAAGAAATAACACTTTGGCTAGAGGCACTGGCAGAGGATACGGGCCAAACCAATTTGTAGTCGATTCACGACTCGACACCTGTTAATTTAATCTAAAATCTAAAATCACAAATCCAAATCTAGTTGATGGCATAAGTATCAATGGCCGACAAGAATGAAGGTTACAAGATTGTTAGTGACAACCGTCAAGCCCGTTATCTGTATGAAATTCTCGAAACCTACGAAGCAGGAATTCAGCTGACGGGAACGGAGGTCAAGTCGATTCGGGAGGGCAAAGCAAACCTGCAAGATGGGTATGCTCTGATTCGCAATGGGGAAGCATGGCTGCTAAACGTGCATATTTCTCCTTACACAGGCAGTGGTCAGTATTTCAACCATGAACCTCGTCGGACGCGCAAGCTGTTGCTGCACCGGCAAGAAATCCGCAAGCTAATTGGTAAAGTGGAACAGCAGGGTTTAACATTAGTACCCTTGAAAATGTACCTCAAACGAGGCTTGGTCAAAGTCAGTATAGCCCTTGGCAAAGGTAAAAAGCTCCACGACAAGCGAGAAGACCTGAAGCGACGCCAAGATCAGCGCGATATCCAACGGGCAATGAAAAATTATTAAACCTAAGTTAGATGAACTAATACATAAGAGTTAGAAATTGATTTAGCTTGACCACCTTTTGTATATCTCTGGTAAGAGCATAAGAAACATTATTTTTCTAGCTGAAGATTGATTGTGTTGGTTTTAAGAATTGATAAGGTGGTGGGTGAAGAGAGAGGAAATTTAACAATGAAAAGTTCTAAGTTGTCCAAGGTGATCGGAGCTACTGCTCTGGGTCTGAGTCTAGCTATTCTACCGGCTCATCTGTCCGCTTCTGCCCAAACCAGTGGCGGAACTACTAGCGGAAGTTCTGGAGCTACTGGAACCACTACCGGTGCTCCAGCAGCTAGTGATACATCACTTAACGGTGGACGCCGCGACAATGGCAACGGCAGTTATTGGGGCTTACTCGGCTTGCTAGGCTTAATTGGTCTGGCCGGTAGGGGTCGTGATAACTCAGCTACAACCTACCGCGATCCTAATGAAGTAGGTACTGGTGCCAAGATACTAATAAAAAGAAGGCAGCTATGCAGAGGGCAGCTATGCAGAAGGGAAAATGCAAGTAGGATTTTAAACCCTACTTGATTTAACGCACTCAATCTGCAGTATGGATGGGCCTTTAAACAGCAAGGCTTCCTCTGGTCGCTCCAGTCGCGATCGTGCATTGACGGCTATGTTAAATCCTTCTGCCCTCTGCATAGCTGCCTTTCTTGCGTAAAGATTTATCTACTCTGGTCTGGAGTTAAGGTAGTGTAATAACTGGCAATAAGCGCCACCATTAACCACCAAATAGTGTTGACCTCAGGCCGATACCACACTGTATCGAATGTGTTGTGCGCTAGCATACCCAGGAGAGTGGCGGTTGCACCTACCAACCAAAAGCCCTCCCGAGTTCCCAAATGCCGCAATTTAAGCATCTGCAGCACTGCCTGATTAGAGGTAACGATTAGCAGCCAGACGAAACAAGTTAATCCAATCAAGCCTGTTTCCACAGCAATTTCTGGCAAGATGGAATAGGCACTCAAGGCACTATAGCGAGATCGTTGGTAGAGCGGGTAAATTTTGTTGAAGGCAGTGTTTCCAGGACCGATGCCAAGCAGCGGGTGGTCGCGAATCATCTCCCTCACCGCTGCCCAGACATTAATGCGAAAATTATTACTGCTGTCGCCTCGACCAGCAAACATACTAAAGATGCGCTCATGCACTGGCTCTACGAACACTACTGCTAGCAGCAAAACTAGAGATAAACTGCCAAGGAGAATGGTCAGTGACCAAGTTCGCCAAAAAGGAGGCAGATGAATACCCCACCAATACCGCAGCAACACCAACAGTGCCAAAATCGAAACCAGTAGCCCAATCCAACCACCGCGACTAAAAGTCAGAACCAAGCAGGCAGTATTAACAATAAACATCGTTGATGCTAGGGTTTTAGGGCCCCAGCCTCGCCAGGCAAATACTGCCACCAGACTTAATGTAACCGCTGGCAAAAGATAGCCAGCCAGTAAATTGGGATTGCCTAAGTAGCTATAAACTCGCGTAGTCTTAGACATAGAAGATTGTGGATCAACCCAAGTAGCGAGCGCCGCTGCCCCAAAAAACCATTGCCGCAGCCCGTAAACACTGACAATTAGCGCTACGTGGAGGTAGAGAGTGATTATCCATGCTCGGAGGCGGGGCGATCGCAATACCCTCGCACAGAGCGCGAACAGCAGCAAGTAGAGCGTTAGCTCCACCCACCCTTTAAATGCCGCCATTTTTACAGGTGATAAAGCCGTCGCTACCGTAGCAATTCCCCAGTAGAGCATCACCAGCAAATGAATTGGGGTTAGCCCAACTCCGACTTCATCCGATAAAGTGAGGAGTAGCCAAAAGCCAGCACAGGCAACAAGTAATACGAACACCAGTTCATGAGACACGAAGGGTGCAAGCCCTAACAACAGGCTAACTAACAAGGCTGCAAGCACATCTGCCCAATGCATGAGCCAACTGCTTTGCCGCCAAGAATGTAACCGCCCCACTAGAAAACTGTGTAGGTAGCTTGAGCCTTGCCACTGAGAAAGCGTCACCTGGGATAAGGTAAATCGTTGCCAGACTAAATTCATAGTGCTAAACACTTTCCTCCACTGCCGCCAGGTCGGGCAAATTTACCACATAACGATACCCTAACTCTGGTGTTCCCTGAATAGAGAATTGTCCACCATGTAATTGTGCTAGATGGTAGCTAAGTAACAGACGCAAGCTTTCATGACGCTGAAAGCTTTTATGCTGAAGCAAATCTGAAGTAGCTGAAGCAGGAGCGAGGGCACCTGAACTCGAAAGACTTAACTTTAACTCCTGAGCATTTAGTACAGGTAAGATGGGTGGTTGCGATCGCTGAGGCTGACTGTTATAATGTGGTGAATCTGGATAATTCGAGCTAACTGGTGCTGGCAACTGGCAAAAGTAAGGGTCAACTTGGGTCAAACCTTCGCCTAGCCAAGGATGGGAAACCCCGACAACAATGTTCAGCCCATCCCCCTTGGATGAAACATGAATGCAAACGACACTGCCAGTATTAGCAGCTTGAATGACGCTAAAAACTAAGTGATACAGTAGTTGTCTGACCTTGTCTTTATCCAGATCCCAGCTGCGACTTCGTCCCGGTTCCACACTTAGGCTAATCTTTTGCTCTCGCCGGTTAGCTGCCTCTTCCAGAGTATTAATCACTTGTTGACACAGCATTTCAATATCTACAGAAGTCAGATTGAGTGTCTGAGTACTTTCATCAAGTGCTCCCAAGTCTGAAATCTCGTTCATCAGTGAGAGCAAGTACCGACCACTGTGTTGGATGATCGTCAGATATTCTTTCTGCTTACTCGTCAAGGGACCATAAATCTCGCGGCTCATAACGCTAGCCATTCCTAGTACAGATGTCAACGGCGTCCGCAGTTCTTGCGTCAGTTGCATCAGTAGTTCAAGTTTGACCTGGTTGGCGGAAACTCCGTCAGGAGACAGGGACGACGGAACAGAGGCTCCGATCCCTCCTCGCAGGCTGGCTTCCGGGTTCCCTAAAGAGGACACACCTCCCTCTGCTTGCTGCTCGTGTCCCTTCTGCCCTTTATCACCAGCGGGGGCCGCGTCAGCTTGGCGGAGCTTCAGTAGCCAGTTCCGCTCGAATTCACTCATGCTCCAGCGGGCCATGAGTTCTAAAAACTCGCTCTCTCGGATTGTAAAGGTGCGTGGCAACCGATCCATCACTGCGATCGCACCTAGGCAATGCCCTGCTGCATCCATTAACGGCACTCCTAAGTAAGCACGAATGCCGTATTGCTGGACTAAGACGCTTTTGGCAAAATCTGGATAACTTAACGCATCACTGATTGCCAAAACCTGATGAGTCTCAACCACGTGGGTGCAAAAGGATTCATCACGGGGCAATTGGCGCTCTTGCGCCAATTGGTTCATCAGTCCGATGCGGGATAAACCCACTGCTGACCTTACCCGCATACGGTTTTGATCTAGAAACCCCAGGATGCAGATGGGGGAATCTAAAAAGTGGGCAGCTATCTGAGTGGCTTCCTCAAAAACTGGGATCGTCTCTACTTCTAGTAAGCCTAACTCTGATAATGCTTCGAGGCGTTGTTGTTCCCGTGCCTGTGCAGTTTCACCATCCAATCGGCAAAATTTGTTTTCAGGATCTACCATTGCCGCCCCTAGCTTGACACGTGCTGAAGAATTTGTATTTCATCTAACCTTATCTGTCCTGGCTTCATGCTATTTCTAAGATTCCCGAAATTTAGCCAGGACAAACACCCAGTCGCAGAAAAATTCTTGAGCGTCAGCGATTACCCGTGCTATCCCAGGCGGGGTGAGATAACAACGAAGCGAGCACGCGTACCCCGCGTAGCTGGTTTGAGAGGGGTAGGTGGCCTTTTGGAGCGGTGAGGTTCCACGTAAAGCCATCAGGATAACGGGTCCACTTATTACCAGTTTTCCAACCGATTTTGGGCCAGAATTTTTCCCAGTTTTGCGACGAAAGCCAGATTTCTCGCTGAATCGAAAAGCCAAACTTATTTTCGGAGTGAACTAACCATAAGATATTGATGGTTTGCAGATCAGCAATGGGGAAATTTTCAACCTCGGTAAAATACAGCCATTTTCTTTGTATTGCTGCCGGTCCTGCTAGTTCACACAGCTTTTGCCGGGTTATTCGTTCCGCTGCTTGAAAGTCTTGGGCACCAAGCAGCTGTTGTAACTGCTTGTAGTCAATGCCGCGTTCTGAGTGCAGGGGTACAATCCCGGTAGGAAAATAAGTTTGGAGGAACTCTCTCGATGAGGGAGAATCAGCAGTGTAGAGGACTTGGTAAGCTTTGCCTTCAACCCAGGTGGATGGCTCAGCTCGGCGTTGAAGTAAAAATTCCATTAAGATGTCTAAGCCCGTATTGCCAGCGTCCGCCAGCTGTTGGAGCACTTGCTGTTGTACTTTTTCAGACCCAGTTATTAACTGGAAGTTAAGAGCAGAAAAATTGCTCTTCATGTCTGAGGCGGTGGTTAAGTCAGTCATGCTCTCACTTGGAACGCGGTTAACGGACTAATCATTAATAGTAACTCCATAGAGCGTACAATCGCCTCAATTACTAAGATCGGGGAGTGGGAAGTGGGGAATTCCCTACTCCCCATCTAAACTAAGGGTAATTAAACGGAGAGGATAATCTAGCCTTTTTCTTCTTTGTCAGGACTTCGTGAAGAAAACTGGCTGACACAGCCATCAAACTGGTGAAATCTGCTAGCCTTCCAAAGAAGGATTTTAAATCTAAACAGTTGAGTTTTCTCGGTCGGCACCAGTTTGGTGTGACCATCAGGAGTTTCTGACGAAGATGTACGAAAAGATTACCCCTCCCAGCACCGGCACCAAAATCACCTTCACTAACGGTGAACCAATAGTTCCAGACAACCCAATCATTCCTTTTATTCGCGGCGACGGCACGGGTGTCGATATTTGGCCTGCCACTCAAAAAGTGATTGACGCCGCCGTGCAAAGTGCTTACCACGGTCAGCGGCAAATCAGCTGGTTCAAAGTATACGCTGGCGATGAAGCCTGTGAACAGTACGGCACCTACCAGTATCTGCCCCAAGACACGCTGACGGCGATTAAAGAATACGGAATTACTATCAAAGGACCACTAACGACACCAGTAGGCGGTGGCATTCGGTCGCTGAATGTGGCGCTACGGCAGATCAACGATCTCTATGCCTGTGTTCGCCCTTGCCGGTACTACCCAGGAACGCCCTCGCCGCACAAATATCCTGAAAAACTCGATGTGCTGATTTATCGAGAAAACACAGAAGACATTTATCTGGGAATTGAATGGCGCTGTGGCAGCGAGATCGGCGAGCGCTTAATTAATCTACTCAACAACGAACTAATCCCTGCCACTCCAGAACACGGCAACAAGCGTATTCCCCTCGATGCTGGGATTGGAATCAAACCAATCAGTAAGAACGGTTCCCAGCGCTTAGTGCGTCGTGCCATCAAACATGCCTTGAGACTGCCTACACAAAAGCAAATCGTGACTTTGGTGCATAAAGGCAACATCATGAAGTACACTGAAGGCGCTTTCCGGGACTGGGGCTACGAACTAGCGACGAGTGAATTTCGTCTTGAGTGCGTTACCGAGCGTGAATCCTGGATTCTGAGCAACAAAGAACATGATCCAGACATCAGCTTCGAGGAAAATGCCCGTCAGATTGAACCAGGCTACAACGCCTTAACGCCACAAAAGCAAGCAGAAATCTGCCGCGAAGTTGAAGGGGTGCTCAACAACATTTGGACGACGCACGGCAACGGACAGTGGAAAGACAAAGTGATGGTGAATGACCGGATTGCTGACAGTGTGTTTCAACAGTTGCAGACGCGACCAGATGAATACTCGGTGCTGGCGACAATGAACCTGAATGGCGATTATCTGTCGGATGCGGCGGCGGCAATTGTGGGTGGGCTGGGCATGGCTCCCGGCGCGAATATTGGCGATGAATGTGCGATTTTCGAAGCCACTCATGGTACTGCACCCAAACACGCAGGGCTAGATCGGATTAATCCGGGCTCGGTGATTCTCTCCGGTGTGATGATGTTAGAGTTTATGGGCTGGCAGGAGGCAGCGGATTTGATTAAACAGGGCACGGGGGCAGCGATCGCGAAAGGCGAGGTCACCTACGATCTAGCCCGATTAATCGAGCCGCCAGTGGAACCCCTGAAGTGTTCCGAATTTGCCCAAGCAATCATCAAACACTTTAATTGAGCTATTAAGCTGTCGTCAGCCTCCCGAATGGGCGAACAGGACTTGCCGCTGCATAGGCCAGTAGGCGAATCAAACTAGCCCATCTATCCCAAACCAGGTTGAGCTCTAGTTCTGCCGTTGACTTTTGTTCTTCACTACCTAAGCTTTTATATGCGGATGGCGAGACTCGAACTCGCAAGGCGTAAGCCACACGCCCCTCAAACGTGCGTGTCTACCAATTCCACCACATCCGCATGGTTTCTACGAATTATAATGTAGCATAGTTAACGCCTTTTATTCCCCAGTTGCCAAGGCCCCCCTGCCTCTTCCGGCAGATATGATTATAGGAGTCTTCGAAAGCCTCTATTGTACTAAATATTAACATTGAAGCTAGAAGATGAAGTTCGACAAAATTTTAATCGCCAATCGTGGGGAAATCGCTCTACGCATCCTCCGTGCTTGCGAAGAAATGGGAATTGCTACAGTTGCAGTTCACTCTACAATTGACCGCGATGCCCTCCACGTCCAACTGGCTGATGAGGCAGTTTGCATAGGCGAACCTCCCAGTAGCAAAAGCTATCTGAATATTCCTAGCATCATTGCCGCCGCACTGACTCGAAACGCCACCGCCATTCATCCCGGTTATGGCTTTTTAGCCGAGAATGCCAGATTTGCTGAAATCTGTGCCGACCACGATATTGCTTTTATTGGGCCTTCTCCAGAAGCAATTCGGGCCATGGGGGATAAATCAACCGCTAAGGAAACCATGATCCGGGCTGGTGTGCCCACTGTGCCAGGCAGTGAGGGGTTGCTCCAAAACGAACGGGAAGCGCAGGCGATCGCTCGTGAAATTGGCTATCCTGTAATGCTCAAAGCCACAGCTGGTGGAGGTGGACGTGGAATGCGGCTTGTGCGAGACGATAGTCAACTTGTCAAGCTGTTCCAAGCAGCCCAGGGAGAAGCCGAAGCCGCCTTTGGTAATCCCGGCCTTTATTTGGAAAAATTGATCGAATGCCCCCGCCACATTGAATTTCAAATTATGGCCGATAGCTATGGCAACGTTATTCACCTCGGTGAGCGAGATTGCTCAATTCAGCGTCGCCACCAGAAGCTTTTAGAAGAAGCTCCCAGCCCAGCTCTAAGCCCAGAACTGCGAGAAAAAATGGGTACTGCTGCCGTGATGGCGGCTCAGTCAATTAACTACGTAGGGGCAGGCACCGTCGAGTTTCTACTCTCGCAATCTGGCGAGTTTTATTTCATGGAAATGAACACCCGGATTCAAGTTGAACACCCCGTGACGGAAATGATCACTGGACTCGACCTGGTAGCTGAACAAATTCGGGTTGCACAAGGTGAAAAACTACAGTTGACCCAAGACGAGGTAGTCCTTCGAGGCCATGCGATTGAATGCCGGATAAATGCTGAAGACCCGGAGCACGATTTCCGTCCTGCTCCGGGCCGGATCAGCGGCTATCTGCCGCCTGGAGGACCCGGTGTCCGGATGGATTCCCACGTTTACACCGATTATCTCATTCCTCCCTACTACGACTCCCTCATTGGCAAATTAATTGTTTGGGCTCCGGATCGCCCTACCGCTATTAAAAGGATGAAACGGGCGCTGCGGGAGTGTGCGCTTACGGGGGTAACAACTACAATTGGCTTTCATCAAAAGATCTTAGAGACACCAGAGTTTCTAAATGGCGAGGTGTACACCAATTTTGTGGAGCAAGTGATGCTGCCACGGCGATGATAGTTGTGAGGACTAAGTGCTGAGGACTCATTCCTCAGTCTTGAAGTCCTCAAAGCTTTGCTATTGCATCTGAGAAACCATAGTCAGCAGTCCTTGCTGACCCAAAAACAACTCTCGTACCAAGCTGAAGATCCCAACCCAAATGACTGGGGTAATGTCCACGCCACCTAGTGGTGGTACCAGCTTTCGCAACGGTACTAAAAAAGGTTCAGTGGGCCAAGCAATCAGATTAAAGGGAAAGTGATTGAGATTAACTTGGGGATACCAGGTAAGTACGATCCGAAAGATAAACAAGAATATCATTAGGCCCAAGAAGGGACCTAGAATCCAACCAGCAAGTGTAACAGCAGTCATGCGGTAGTATGTTTGAACATCTACTATTTTAACTGCTGCTCCTTGCTTTCTTCCAGACGGGGTATTGACACTCTCAGCTCTAAAGAGACTGAGATTCGCGCATAGTTTTCCGACTATAGACTCTAAATATCCCGGTTTCAGGCCGTTTGCCTTAATGTCGGGTTCTTGCCCTGAGTCCGTTTGCCCAAAAGGGCGGAATCATATTTGACAAGCGCTACTTTCCGAGAGTCCCCCGGTAGGTTTTTAAGTCTTGTACTGACTGGTTTATGCCTACTCTTATTCAGCGTGTAACTATTGTCACATGGAATCTTGAAGATGATCTCTATTCTTAGTCAGACATAAGGTCAGTTTTTTCGTCAGGGCCGGAGTCAGTGGAAGGTGAGACAGCCCTGCAGGAGGGTTTCCCTCCGTAGGGGACTGCGAACCCGAAGGGTGACTAAAGTCACCCGAGTCGCTTGCCTCTGGTGCCCTCAAGTGCTGAGCTTCCCGCTTCCCGTCCCGCTTTGTGAATGCAGTGACCGGGGCTAGAGTGGCTGTTCCGCTTGCGCTTGGTACTTATGCTGTTGAAAAACCAGCATTAATATTAGACTTTTCAAGCGTGTAACTAGACGATTAAAATTAAGATGAAGTTGTAAAAAAGGTTAAGAAACTATGACGCCTTCTTTAATGAATTTCTTTTACAGTCTGCTTGCTGGCACTGTGATTGTAGTCATCCCCGTGGTAATTGGCCTAGTTTTTATTAGCCAGAAGGACAAGATTGAGCGTTCCTAAGAGGAAGGAGTAAGAGGTGATAGGGCATCTTCTAAGGATAAGGGGTAGGATTTATTCCCTACTCCCTACTCCCTACTCCCTACTCCCGTTGAGAGTAGTATGGTGATTTTCAGCGTGAGTCGCTAGTATAGGACATACTTGGGAGAATATTAATGGTTAACTTTGGACTCAACTTCGCGAGTATCCTAGGTATCTGCTTAGCTTTAGCTGGGGCGGCGCTGTATTTTCTCCGCTCAGTGCGTCCAGAGCTGTCAAGAGATCACGATATCTTTTTCGCTGCCGTGGGTTTACTCTGTGGCGCCATCCTCCTATTCCAAGGCTGGCGGCTAGACCCAATTCTGCAATTTGGTCAGGTCCTGCTGACAGGAGCAACTGTTTTTTTTGCCATTGAGAGTATTCGGCTGCGGGGTGTAGCTACCGAGCAAGCCAAGCGAAATACACCTGTTGTAGATGAAGATCGACCGGTTAGCCGTGTTTACCGGGCAGAGCTAGATGAGCTAGAGCCTATAGAAGACGAGCGACCAATCCGTCGTCAAATCCGGGGAACCAGAGACACTCGTTCAACTCGTACAGATGAGTACGAGGACGAAGCCCCTCGTCGTACACGTGTTGATGAATATGAGGACGAAGCTCGTCCCCGGTCTCGGAGTACTAGCAACCAAAAGCTGGGGCAAGGAAACAACCAGCGTCGACGCAGCTCCCGTCCCACGAGTCGCTCCCAAGAGCGTCCTGAAGAAGATGAATGGAGTGCTCCTAAGCGTTCTGATGATGATTGGGATAGCTCAAGTAGCGTTGTAAGCAAATCACCTCGTGGCAATAATGGTTCCTCTCGCTCAGAAAGTCGTAATCCAGATGTCTCCTCTAGACCGAGAAAGAGGAGTCGTTCATCTCAAGACTCAGTAACCCAGCGCAAGCGAGATGAGTCAGCTACGCCAACCGACTATGTTGATTACCAACCGATCAATCACCCAGATGAAGAGTCAGATAACTCGGCCAACTTTGACGAGCTTTAACTAACTTACTCGGAGGGTATGTGAGGTTAAATTATTGCCCTAGCAGGCTGAAAGAGCGGGTGACGGCGACGAAGAACAGCTGGGGCGAAAGGATTTAGGGATAAATTTTTGCTCCAAAGATGGATTCATTGGGGTTTTAGCTTCGGCTTAGTAGGTGTTGTTGTTGCTTGTAGTTCAAGTAGTGTCCCCTTAAGTGGTTCAGATGCCCTCAATAGCCACTACAACGACGAGCAACCGGCCCTAAGTGGAAACGGTCGCTATCTTGGGTTTGTATCTAACCGGAATGGCAGTCGCGGTATTCTGCTATATGACTTAAAACAACAGCAGTTGATTCCTTTACTACAATTAAACCGACGTGAGACAATTGCCGAGAACCCTAGTCTTAGCTATACAGGGCGTTACATTACATACATAGTCAGTGATCAAGGTAAACCGACCGTGGCACTGTATGACCGCTCCACGCAAGAGTCACAGCTCCTTACGCAAGGGTATTTTGGCTGGGTGCGTCATCCAAGCATTAGTCCGGACGGTCGTTATGTCGTGTTTGAAAGTGGGAGTCGCGGTCAGTGGGATATTGAGGTGCTAGACCGGGGACCTAATATTGAGTTAGATATCCCGGATGGTGCCCCCGTGAGTTCATCTGCTATGCTATCGCCTTGACCTAATATCTAAAGCAATTCTTCCTTGAACGCTATTACTTGTGAAGCGCTCGATTTTTCTACCGGCGTTCGCCCTGGCTAGCCTATTGAGTAGCTGTACTGGCTACCCCCACCTGTTAAGCTTTCCATTTGATTTGGGGGGGCGCAGTCTTAACAGTCCAGCTTCGCAGTTAACCCCCAAAATTGCCGGCCGATACATTGTCTTCACTTCTGACCGGCGCGGTAGTCAAGATGTTTACCTATTCGATACGGTAGATGGGCGCTTGGTTGATTTGCCCGGATTGAATCAGCTCAACGCCATCGCCTCTGACCCAGCTATCTCCCAGAACGGTCGTTATGTTGTTTTCACTGCCATTCGTCAGGGCCGATCAGGGATCTTTTTATATGACCGTGAAACAACCCAGTCAAGGAATTTAACTGCTGAGCTACAAGCAGAAGTTCGCCACCCTACCATTAGCGCTGATGGCAGTACAATTGCTTTTGAGTCGAGCGCAAATGGGCAGTGGGATATTTTGGTCTATGACCGAACCGGGCAACCGTTGAATGTGCCAATCGCTCCCAGGTGAAGGGAGCTATTCTTTCCCCCTGCTCTCTTCCTGCACTGATTCAATCAGCGATCGCACCTCTGCCGCCCCAGCTGAAGGCTCAAACGAGAGTGGGAATTTGCCCCGGATTAACATCCGCAACCCGAGTGGTGCGATACTAAGTAGCCCCTTGAGGTCGCGGAAGAAATCTCCTACCACTTGGATTCCAAACTGACGTTCATCAATCCACCCCCCCTGTTTGACGAGCTCCACCAATACCTTACGGTGGCGAATTGGGCGACTATCCGGTACATCCTTATGGACAAGAATTTCCTGTTTAATTTTATTAATTTGCTCCAAAGGTTCCACACCCATAGGACAAACTGTGTTGCAGTAAAAACAACGAGTACAACCCCAGACTCCCTGAGTACCTTTGTTATAGTTCTCTAAACGGGTTTCTGTCTGTTCATCACGGGAGTCTGCTACCATTCGGTAAGCTTTGGCAAGCGCGTGGGGGCCAACAAAGTCTGGATTGACTTCACGGGCGTTGCATTCAGAATAGCAAGCGCCACACATAACACAATTGCCGGTCTGATCAAGCCGCGATCGCTCCTGAGGTGTTTGCAAAAATTCTCGTTCCGGGACTTGTCGTGCATCGGTACTGACGTAAGGTTCAACCGCCTCCAAGTGGTTCCAAAAACTACTCATATCTACAACCAGATCTTTAATCACCGGCATATTTCCCATCGGTGCCACGGTAATTTCTGGAATAGCGTCTGAATCAGCTGCATTCCCCGGTAGCAGCTGTAGTCTTTGCATTTCACTGCCAACATTTTCTTTACAAGCTAAAGCCGAGCGACCATTAATTCGCATGGCGCAGCTACCACAGATGGTGTTGCGGCAATTTTTGCGAAAGGCCAAGCTTCCATCTTGCTCCCACTTAATGCGATTGAGGCAATCGAGGATCGTATTACCAGCTTTTACCTCCAACTGGTAAGTCTGGATCTGAGGAGAGGAATTTTGTGTCTGCCGAATGATTTTAAAAAGAACTTGCATTCCCACCCACTAAAGTCTTGCAATTCCAACACTTGCCCCTTGAAATCATTACTGCCGCTCGTTAACCTCAAAAAAATTCTCACTTCCAGAGCTGTTCTTTTAAGGCTACGTTTTATTTGTCGGCTAATGATTGAAGCAGCACTGCTTCTATTTTAAGACTTAATTGCTGCATCTTACACGAACAGCAACGCTATCAACCGGAAATCTAATGCTCCGCAAGCTGCATGAGCTGTTTGTCAGTACGGCTCGAACGGAGCCCTTTTTTCCTGCTCTTTTGATGTATTGGATTGTAAATACTAATGGTGGAGCCCCAAACGACTGATTTTCGAGAATGGTCAAGAAGTATTTGTTTATCGTTTATTAAGTTCTAAGGAGCAGAAGGAATTGCTTTGACCATAAAACCTAGATGGTTACTATGAATTTCAGATTTTTCACTCTTTGTGTTAAAGGTTAAGAGGAAATTTGCAAATTTGTATTAACAATGGCTAGGATATAAATTAGGCAGAAAAGTTTTTGTTGCAAAGGAGGAATTTAACGATATATTTTTTATTACGTCAATAGACTTGCAGAAGACGCCTTTACCAATTTTGGAGAGCATAAGGATATTTTGAGCGCGATGACTGAAACTGCAACTGCACCGTTAACGGGGAAAGCACTGCTTCAAAAGGTAAAAGAACTCTCTGACTTACCACGGCGAGAAAGAGCAAAGCGCTGTGGTTATTACACTGTTACCAAGAATAAGCAGACCCGCGTCAATCTCACTGATTTTTACGACGCATTACTATCAGCTAGGGGAATTCCTCTGAGTCCTGAAGGACCAAAAGATGGACGTGGTCGGGAGCCAACTTATCGAGTTAGTGTCCACAAAAATGGTCAGATTGTTATTGGTGCAACCTACACCGAGGCAATGGGCTTAAAGCCTGGCAATGAGTTTGAAATTAAGCTGGGCTACAAGCACATTCACTTGATTCAGCTTGATGGTGATAAAAGTGGAGACCAGGAAGAGGACGAGAGTAAATTAGACAATGAATAAATTCGCTCTAAAAGTTGATTCGATTGAACGGATAGGGCTTATCTCTTTCATTGAAGTGGACTGAGTATTTCAGCTTCATACCTTGGTAATGTCTGAAAATAAAATTCTGGCAATTTCGTGGCTGTTTTGATGGCAAATATCGATTCAGCAGCACCTTTTTCACTACTTCAGGTGATGGCTTTTTTCATTGCTTGGACTGGGTGCTGGTTACCATTAGCGACTGTGTGCGCGTTTGCTCTCGATTGGCGACCGCTTAAACCCCTAAATGCAAAGCAAAAGCTGCCCTTACTTGCGTCGCTCTACCTAATTGCCCCGCTCGTTCTGTGGGGAGCTATCTGGGTATTAGGTTCGTCTTTCGCGGATTACGGCTTTGCCTGGAATGGGACATTAAGTTCTGCAAGCGCGGGTTTTGGCTTCGGTACGCTGAGCCTAATGGTTTTGTTTGGTCTCCAAACAGCACTGGGTTGGGTCACCTGGCAATGGGCAGACGGACAAAAACTGGTATCGGTGTTGCTACCCACCTTGCTGCTAGCACTCTGGGTTAGTGGTACAGAGGAGTTAGTGTTTCGTGGCTTTGTCCTAACTCAACTCCAGCAGGACTTTCGCCCTTGGGTAGCAGCGGCGATTTCTAGCTTGATTTTTGCCTTACTACACCTAGTTTGGGAACAACAAGAAACCATGCCTCAGCTACCTGGACTGTGGCTACTGGGCATGGTGCTGGCGCTGGCGCGCTATGTAGATGGTGGCAGTTTAGGTTTAGCGTGGGGATTGCATGCCGGTTTGGTTTGGGTAATCGCAAGTCTAGACTCAGCCCAAGTAACGACCTACACAGGTATTGCCTCCGAATGGGTTACAGGGAAGAATGGAAAACCCCTCGCTGGCGCCGCCGGAATTTTTTGTCTGCTAACTACTGGAAGTATCCTCTGGTGGTTCTCTGTTCATTAGAAATCCAGAACCGGCCAGTCAGCAGAGCGGTAGTAGCGCGTCATGTCATCAAACTTCCGCAGTTCGGCACGGTGTACCAACAGTTCTTGGGGGGGGTCCAGCCATTGTTGATTTAACTCAGATAGGGTAGTACTGAGGTGAGCGCGGTCTAGATTCGGCGGTAGGTTGCCAAAGTAGCCTAGAGTGATGTGTGCTGTAAAGTGGTAGTGCTGTTCAATCCCAAGCGCAGTCAAACCGAGATTTTGATAGATTGTCCGGCGAAATTTCAAAATTTGCTCGTAGGAGCCTTCATCCTTGGGCACTAAACAAACGCCTACAGATCTGGGCATCACTATTAATCCCAGCATTTGCCAACGAATGGCATTCGTCGGGGTCATCAACCGGTATTGCTGAAAGATTTGGGCGATCGCGTAGCGTAACTGCTCCTCAAATTCAGAATTTTCATTGGCGTAATGGTAAGCACTGTCCCAAATTAAGTCCGCTAGGGTGAGATGAAAGCTAGCGGAAGGCACAGGAACAATCAAATCAAAGTCTAGAGGAAGTTCTAAAAGTTGCTGTTGGCAGACCAACAGATTCTTGTAGAAAGCAAAGTTTTGTGACTCTTCCTCCAAGGTCGGGGTACTTACTGTATAGCCAGGAAATGGGACAGCCTGTCTACCGCCATGTGGACGCGGCTGAAACTTAGGAGATTCCTGGATATGCTGTACTTGAGAGCTGTAAGTTTCTGGTAGCGTCATCCGTGCTACCCGATTTAAGTAAGTCTGATAGTTGTCGTCCAACCTGATAACCTCGCGCTCTAACTTAGTTGACTAGGTTTTCTGAAACAGGTGTTCTATATGCCAATTTATCTATATTGGGGCGAGGATGACTTTGCGATTCAAAAAGCCGTTGCAACGCTGCGTGATCGCGTCCTCGATCCGCAATGGATTAGCTTTAACTACACTTTACTACCCTTAGAGCAACTTGATGATGTTACCCAATGGACTACTCTGATCATGACACCCCCGTTTGGTGCCGGTAGTCGCTTGGTCTGGCTTGTGGATACTACCCTCTGCCAGCACTGTTCCGAAAATTTATTGACGGAACTAAAACTCACACTACCGATTATCCCAGAAAACTCCACTTTATTGCTAACCAGCCGCACCAAACCGGACGGGCGACTCAAATCTACACAGCTGTTACAAAAGTACGCCGAGATCCGAGAATTTTCTCTGATCCCGCCTTGGAAGACTGAGCAACTCGTACAGCGGGTGCAACAAGTCGCCCAAGAATTGGAGGTAATACTGACCCAAAGAAGTGCTTACCTTGTGGCGGAGTCGGTTGGGAACAATACGCGGCAACTTTACAGTGAGCTGGAAAAATTGCGTACTTTTGCTGGTGCAGTCCACAAGCCCCTGGATGTGGACGTTGTTGCTGACTTAGTCATAGCTAACACCCAAAACAGCTTGCAACTAGCGGCGACGATCAGAACGGGGGATACAGCTAAGGCACTGGCTTTGGTTGCCCAGTTGATTAGTCGCAATGAGCCAGCGCTGCGAATTGTTGCCACACTAATTGGACAATTTCGCACTTGGTTATGGGTCAAGCTGATAATGATAGAACAGAGCGACACTAGAGGGATAGAGCGTAGCGAGAATGCTGTCAAGCTCATCGCCCAAGCGGCAGAAATCAGCAACCCCAAGCGCGTTTACTTTATACAGCAGGAAGTCAAGTCTCTTTCGCTACAGCAACTTGTTTCAACGTTGCCCCTGCTACTTGAACTCGAAGTTAGCCTCAAGCAGGGGTCCGAGGAGGTGTCAGCGCTTCAAACTAAAGTGATAGAGCTTTGCCAAATTTTCCAATAAGGCCACTTTAACAAGAAAGGCAGCTATGCTGAGGGCAGCTATGCTGAAGGATTTATCCTTCTGTAGATGCACGATCATAAAGGCGCACCGTTTGGGAGCAGGGGTTGAAGTCCCCTACCAAAATCTTCGAGATGGTTGCTTGCAATCAGTAGGGGTTGAAGCCCCTTCAGCATAGCTGCCTTCTTCACGCCGGAACTTCTCTCTCTTAAAATACTTCAAAACTACTGGCGCCTCCGGTGTTGTAGTTCTTCTTCACATGCAATCATGATGAACTTTTGCCGTCCGTTTTCCCGACTTTGCCTAAGCCGGATGCTGTCGCGTGCCCTGATCGTGGGTGCTCTCACTACCGTCGGATTGCTCTGTGGGCTTGCTCCTGACCTATCTGGTCGAGCAGGTACCCTCGTCTTTAGTTCTGCGGCTTACGCTCAAATCATCAGTGATGAAGAAGTTAAAAATTACGCCCAGGCTGGTCTAGAAATAGAGCAGGTGCGCCAAAAGGCCCACGACGAAATTAAGAATATCATCGGTACAGAGCCTCCCGCTATTGACTGCCACAATCCCGCCAGCCTAAACGAACTTACAGGCAACGCCCGGAATATAGCCACGGATTACTGTAAACATTCAGAAGAAATAGTCAAGAGCAAAAACCTGACAATTGCTCGCTTCAACGCAATTACTGTAAATCAGCAAAGTGACCCAAGCTTAAAAAAACGGATTGACAATGAAGTGATGCGCCTCCAAACTGCAACTCATTAGGCGACTAGGAGCCAACATCAACAAAAATGTAAGATTTAACTATAGCAGAACGGCGCAGTACCTAGCTGAGATTAGATTATGGTGGTTGTGCCATCGAACTTAGAAAAAACATGATATCGTCTCCATTGAAGTTTCTTCCCCTACTCCCTACTCCCTACTCCCTACTCCCTGCCTTGACAAATAATATAGTAATGCTAGCGTTAACGCAGCTTAAACCTGCCAATCCGGATGCAGTTGTTGACTTTACTCTCACTCTCACAGCAGAAGAGCGCACCCGCAGTCGCCATCGCTTTGAGACGGTAGATGGACAGGCTTTATATCTACGCTTATCCAGAGGAACGGTGCTACGCGATGGGGATTTGCTATGCTCCGAAACCGATAGCATTTTAGTCCGGGTCACTGCTAAACCAGAACCAGTTCTCACTGTAACCGCTCCAACACCACTAAAGCTGATCCAGGCTGCCTATCATCTGGGCAATCGCCATATACCGGTGGAGATTACTACAGCATATTTGCGGTTATCTGCCGATCCAGTCCTGCAGACAATGCTTGAACATCTGGAGATGGAGGTACAAGAGGTAGTTTTACCCTTCCACCCAGAAAGGGGCGCTTACGGACATCCTCATGAGCATTCATAGCACTAGTCATGCTCTGCTGTGTCTTTTACAACTGGCTAGTCCAGTCCTACCAGTCGGAGCTTATAGCTATTCTGAAGGACTAGAAACGCTAGTTGAAAATGGTACGATTGAGAATAAGTCAAGCCTGAAGCATTGGCTGGAGCAGGAACTGCGTTATGGAGCTATTCGGTTAGAGGCAGCGGTGATGGTACGCGCTTATCACTTAACCCAGTTGGGGAATATAGAAGCTTTGGGTTACTGGAACCATTGGCTATCTGCCGCTAAGGAAACAGAAGAGTTACGTCAGCAAAGCTGGCAGATGGGTCAATCCCTGATGCGACTGATTTTGGAAATTCAGCCGGTAGAGACGCAAAATTCCTGGCGTTTACAGTCTTTAGCAAATGCAGTTGGTAAGCCCTGTAATTTTGCGATCGCCTTCGGTCTTGCCGCTGCCCACTGGGAAATAACTTCACCTGACTCTGCCCTACTTGGCTACCTACACAGTTGGGCCGCCAATCTCATAACAGCAGGGATCAAACTTATTCCCTTGGGGCAAACAGCTGGGCAACAGTTACTGCTGGAGCTACATACCAATCTCATTTATGTGGCTCAAGAAATTCTGGCTCTAGAGGATGATGAACTCAATAGTTGCGGCTGGGGTTTGGCACTGGCAAGCATAGCTCATGAAACTCAGTATACACGGTTATTCCGCAGTTAAATGGTCATAGGACAATCATTATGAATGCGTTTCGAGTCGGAGTGGCTGGCCCGGTTGGTTCGGGGAAAACTGCTTTAGTCGATGCCTTGTGTAAGGCAATGCGCCAACAATACAATATTGCGGTAGTCACAAATGATATCTATACGCAAGAAGATGCCCAGTTTTTGGTTCAAAGTCAGGCACTGGAGCGCGATCGCATTCTTGGTGTTGAAACCGGTGGTTGCCCCCATACTGCTATCCGCGAAGATGCCTCAATAAACCTGGCAGCAATTGAACAGTTGGAGCAGCGGTTTACGGATCTCGAGCTGGTGTTTCTAGAAAGTGGTGGTGACAATCTGGCTGCTACCTTTAGTCCAGAACTGGTAGATCTAACAATTTACGTCATTGATGTTGCTGCTGGGGACAAGATTCCGCGTAAAGGCGGCCCTGGAATTACCAAGTCTGATTTGCTGGTAATTAATAAAACTGATTTGGCTTCCCTCGTAGGTGCAGACCTGAGCGTCATGGAAAGAGATGCAAAAAAAATGCGAGGCGATAAACCGTTTATCTTCACAAATTTGAAGACTCAAGATGGACTCCCACCCGTAATCAACTTTGTTTGTACAAATATCTGCTAGCTTTAACCCAAGGGGTCAGGGTGAGCTCCTTTTCAGTGATACTACGGTTATGATTAATCGACTGAGTGACTATCCTTGTAGTAGATCTTTTTCAGCACCCTTGGAATATTACCAGTGGTGCAGTGAAGAAGTTTTATTAATCCTAAATACGTAAGGATGCATCTGACGTAGTGTGAATATGCAGCCTGATCAGAAAGCTAACATCCTCTTGATTGACGACAATCCAAACAATCTGCTGGCCCTAGAGGCTATCCTGGACAGCCTCAGTCAGAATCTGGTGAAAGCCCATTCTGGCGAACAAGCCTTGAGATGTCTTCTCAATCAGGATTTTGCTGTGATTTTGCTCGATGTCCAGATGCCAGGAATGGATGGATTTGAGACGGCAAGGCTAATTCGAGAACGAGAGCGATCGCGGCACACGCCAATTATTTTCTTTACAGCGTTTAGCAATAGCGACACGCTCATGTTCAGAGGCTATTCCATAGGTGCGGTGGACTACCTATTCAAGCCGATTGAGCCGGAGGTATTGACATCGAAGGTAGCAGTGTTTGTTGAGCTGTTTAAGAAGACAGCAGAGGTGAAACGGCAAGCAGCACAACTCCAAGCCGTTAATGCAGAACTCAGGGGAAGTGAAGAACGGTTTCGCTCTTTGAGTGCATGCTCACCAGTAGGCATTTTCCTAGCAGATGTTGAAGGTTACTGCACATACATGAACCCGCTCTGCCAAACTATCTGTGGTTTCACTCTTGAGGAGAGCTATAGAGAGGGTTGGTTGCGGTCGGTTCATCCGGAAGAATGCGAGCAGATAAAAGCAGATTGGTCTGCCTGGACACAGCAAGACCAGGAATACTCGAACGAGTTTCGCTTACAGACTCAGACGGGAACCATTCGTTGGGTTCACGTACAGTCATCGCTGATGCTCTCTGCTCAAGGCGAATTGATCGGCCATGTAGGAACAATAGAAGACATTACTGAGCGTAAGCAAGCAGAGTCGGCACTGCACAGAGCTAATAATGAACTAGAAATCAGAGTTCAGGAACGCACTGCAGAGTTAACAAGAATCAACGAATCATTGCAAAACGAAATTACAGAGCGCAAGCGGGTGGAGCAGGCGCTACGAGAATCGAACCAGCAAGTTAAAGTATCGCTTAAGGAAAAAGAAGTACTATTGAAAGAAATTCACCACAGGGTCAAAAACAATTTGCAGATCATTTCTAGCTTACTCAACCTGCAGTCTGAGTATATTCAGGAAAAACAAGACCTGGAGATCTTCAAAGTAAGCCAGAGCCGAATTGAATCAATGGCTCTCATCCATGAAAAACTGTATCAATGTAAAGACCTGGCGCGGATTGAATTTTCCGAATACATTCAAGACCTAGTAGCTAATTTATTTAGTTCCTACGAAGTTAATTCAACCGCTATTACTCTGAAAACAGATATTGACAATGTTTTCCTGGGGATTGATGCAGCAATTCCTTGTGGATTGATTATTAATGAACTTGTTTTGAATTGCTTAAAACATGCTTTTCCAGCAGGCAGATCAGGTAATATATATATTGGATTACACTAGAGTGAAGGGAATAAGTACAAACTCATTATCAGTGATAACGGTATTGGGTTTCCACAAAACTTAGATTTTAAAAATACAGAATCACTAGGTTTGCAATTAGTCAACGCTTTAACGCATCAATTAGGAGGTAGCATTGAACTAGGTAGAAATGATGGAGCAGAATTCAGAATTACATTTCCAGGGTAAAATTAGAGGAAAATTATTACAATAAAGCTAAAATCAACAATGGTAAGCACCCGGTTAACAACCAGATGAAGGAGAAGACTATGGCGAAAGAACAGTTAAGCAAGAATACAAATAATATCAACCCGCAACAGCTACTAAAAATGCTGGTGGCTGTAAGGTGACTTTTCTGTTCGGATGCCTATAGATCAGACTGGCATAGCTGGGAAAATAGCCGATACACTCAACGATATGGTGGATCAGCTGAGTTACTTTGCCTCAGAAGTTACGCTGGCTGCCCGTGAAGCGGGTTCTTGAAAACATCGAAATTCAGTTGCTGTTAGTATGGGCTTGATTTAGGTAATTACCGAGATGGCACAAGCAGTATATATATTAATAGCTAATAAGTAATGTTAAATGAGTTGAAAATTGGCACTAAAATTGGAGCAAGCTTTGCTCTAGGAGTGGTGGTTTTTGCCACTATTAGCCTGACCAGATACCGGACTATAACTCAGCTGATTGCGACTGCCCACCAGGAGACCCATACCTATAAAGTGATTGGGGAACTTGAAGAGCTAAACTCTCAGCTCAAAAATGCTGAGACTGGTCAGCGTGGCTACATTATTACCGGGGAAAAGCGGTATTTGGAGCCGTATAACGCTGCAATTAAAGTGCTTGAGCAAGAAATCAAGGCTCTCCGGCTCTTGACGGTTGACAACCCTAACCAACAGCGCCGGCTTGATGCTCTAGAGCCACTGCTGGACAGTAAACTTGCTGAGCTGCGAGACACAATCAACTTGCGACAAAATCAAGGATTTACAGCCAGCTTACAGGTTGTCCTGACGGCTCGGGGCAAGCAGCTTATGGATGATATCCAGAGAGTGGTCGTGCAGATGGAGAACGAAGAGCGCGAATTGTTGCAACAGCGTTCAAAAGAGGCGGAAGCAACTGTCCAGCAAGCGCTCTTGAGCACCAGCTATGGTGTCCCCCTTTATTGTGTAGTCTTAATTTTAATTGGCTTTTTCCTAGCTCGGAACATTTCTAGACCTCTCCAGGAAATCTCAGGCGTGGCTGAAAAGCTTGCAGATGGAGACTTATCCGTGAGTCTGCCTAGCTTAAATCGCCGGGACGAGATCGGCGTGCTGACACAGACGTTTAACCAGATGATCTCTAATCTGCGAGACACGACGCGGAAAAATAAGGAACAGACTTGGCTGAAGTCGAACCTGGCTAAGTTTTCCCGCATGCTGCAGGGCCAGAGAAATCGGGAGACGGTTGCCAAACTGCTCCTGTCTGAGTTGGCACCACTAGTTGGTGCACAGCAAGGTGTTTTCTACCTGATGGACTCGGTACATAATCAGTCGGTACTGAAGCTTCTAAGCAGTTATGCTTATCAGGAGCGTAAGCATCCGGCTAACCAGTTACGGTTAGGGGAGGGACTGGTGGGACAATGCGCCCTAGAAAAAGCAAAAATTCTACTCACCGAGGTGCCAGACAACTATATCAAGATTACCTCCGGTTTGGGGGAAGCCACGCCACTTAACGTTATCGTGCTGCCTGTGCTATTCGAGCGTCAAGTGACAGCAGTGATCGAATTAGCCTCTTTCCAACGCTTTAGCGAAATTCATCTGACCTTCCTCGAGCAACTCACCGAAAGCATTGGCGTCGTGCTGAACGTGATCGCATCTGATATGCGCACTGAGGATCTGCTCAAGCAGTCCCAGTCTTTAACAGAAGAGCTACAAAGCCAGCAAGAAGAGCTTCAAGAGAGCAATCAGCGCTTGGAACAACAGGCCAGAGCACTGCAGGTATCAGAAGAACTCTTGAAGCAGCAGCAGGAAGAGTTGCAGCAGACCAACGAGGAGTTGCAGCAGACCAACCAAGAACTCGAAGAGCGGTCGGAGTTGTTAGGCTTGCAAAAAAAGGAAGTTGAGCGCAAGAATCAGGAAATTGAACAGGCTAGACGCTCCTTGGAGGAGAAAGCCGAGCAACTAGCACTTAGCTCCAAGTATAAGTCCGAATTTCTGGCAAACATGTCCCACGAGTTGCGGACACCGCTCAATAGCTTGTTGATCCTGGCTAAGTTGCTTTCCGATAACCCAGAGGGTAACTTGACTTCGAAGCAAGTCGAATACAGCGGCACGATTCATTCGGCAGGTGCCGATCTGCTAGGGCTGATCAATGACATTCTGGATCTAGCCAAGATCGAATCTGGAACCATGTCAGTTGACATCAATCAGATACGGTTCACCGACTTGCAAGACCAGATGGAGCGAACCTTCCGGCAAGTCGCGCAGTATAAAGGGCTTAATTTCACCGTTAAACTCGACGAAAAACTGCCGCAGACCATCTCTACTGACGCCAAACGCCTACAACAAGTACTGAAGAATTTACTCTCCAACGCCTTTAAGTTTACCGAGCGTGGCGAAGTATGCTTGCAAGTGTTTGTGGCAGGTGCTGGATGGAGTCCCAATTACGAAACATTGAACTCAGCCACCGGTGTTGTGGCGTTCGAAGTTCGCGATACGGGTATTGGCATTGCTGCCGACAAGCAGAAGCTGATTTTCGAGGCATTTCAGCAAGCCGATGGTACCACCAGTCGCAAATACGGCGGTACGGGCTTGGGCTTGTCAATCAGTCGAGAAATTGCCCGCATCCTAGAGGGGGAAATTCAACTGGTCAGTCACCTAGCTCAGGGGAGCACGTTCACGCTTTACCTGCCATTGACTGCTTTGGGGAGTAGGGAGTGGGGAGTAGGGAGTAGGGAAGAACAAGGGACTATGGGCTTGGAAGTAGAAAGTAGGGAAGAACAAGACACGGGACACTCATCTACTAACCCCCAGACCTTAGCCTCTAGCTCCTCCTCTTCCCCCACTCCCCACTCCCTACTCCCTACTCCCCTCATTGATGACCGGGAGGAACTTCAGCCAGGAGAGCGCATCCTCCTGATTGTGGAAGATGACATCAACTTTGCCAGTATCCTGTTAGATCTGGCGCGGCAACAGGGCTTTAAAGGTATTGTCGCCTCAAACGGAAGTATGGCTCTGGCCATGGCGCGGGAGTTTAATCCCCATGCCATCATGCTGGACATCCGGTTGCCAGTGGTTGATGGCTGGACAGTGCTCAACCACTTGAAACACGACCCGAACACGCGTCATATCCCGGTTCATATCATCTCAGGCGAGTCTGAGCCGCAGCGCGGTCTCCAACTAGGAGCACTGGCTTATCTGCAAAAGCCGGCAACCAGCGAGGCATTGAGCGAGGCTTTAGCTCAGATCAAGGGTTTTATCGAGCGCCAGGTCAAGAACCTGCTAGTGGTGGAAGATGACGAGACTCAACGCCACAGCATTGTGGCGCTGCTCGGTAACAGCGATGTCCAGACGACTGCTGTCGGGACTGGTGCAGCGGCACTGGCAGCGCTGAAGGCTGGGCAGTTTGATTGCGTCGTGCTTGATTTAGGTCTACCGGACATGAGCGGGTTTGAACTGCTAACGCAGATTAAACAAGATGTTAGCCAATGGATGCTACCGATTATTGTTTACACCGCTCAGGAACTCTCGCGCGCGGAAGAGACCGAACTCAAGCGCATTGCCGAGACGATTATCGTTAAAGATGTGCGCTCACCAGAACGTCTGCTGGACGAGACAGCCTTATTTTTACACCGAGTGCAGGCGAATCTGCCGCCATCCCAGCGCCAGATGCTGGAACAACTGCATCAAACAGACCACGTACTCACTGACAAAAAAGTACTGATTGTCGACGACGATGTGCGCAACATTTTTGCCTTGACAAGTCTACTAGAGCGCCATCAAATGCAGGTCCTATATGCTGAAAACGGTAGGGATGGCATTGCCGTGTTGCAAAACCATCCAGACATAGATATTGTCCTGATGGATGTGATGATGCCGGAAATGGACGGCTACGAGGCGATGGACGCTATCCGCCAGCTGAATCAATTCCGCACGCTGCCGATACTCGCGCTCACAGCCAAAGCGATGCAGGGCGATCGCGAAAAGTGTGTTGCTACGGGCGCATCTGACTACATTACAAAACCTGTCGATACGGAACAGTTGCTGTCGTTGCTGCGCGTCTGGCTCTATCGCTAGTATGAACACGCCCAAAAACACAAATGAACTTGAAAACATCGAAATTCAGCTGCTGTTGGAGGGTGTGTTTCTTTACTGCGGGTTTGACTTCAGAAACTATGCCCCAGCCTCACTTAAGCGCCGAATTTGGAAAACCATCCATTCGGAGAACTTAACTAGCGTATCTGGACTTCAAGAAAAGGTACTCCATGATCCCGCCTGTCTGGAGCGATTCCTACTGGGTCTCTCGGTCAATGTGACTTCGATGTTCCGAGATCCCAGCTTTTATCTAGCATTTAGAAGCAAAGTCGTGCCATTATTACGAACTTATCCTTTCATTCGCGTCTGGTGTGCAGGATGTTCAACTGGCGAGGAGGTCTACTCCATGGCGATCCTGCTGCAAGAAGAAGAACTTCATCATCGTTGCCGAATCTATGCTACCGACATGAACGAGATGGTGTTGAGAAAAGCCAAGACTGGGATTTTCCCACTGCAATTGATGCAGGAGTATACGCATCTCTATCTAAAAGCAGGTGGCAAAAGGTCTTTCTCCGAATACTACACTGCCGCCTATGACAGCGCCATTTTTCGCTCGTCCCTCAAGGAGCATATTGTCTTCTCCCAACATAATCTAGCGACGGATGGTTCTTTTAATGAATTCAACGTCATCTTGTGCCGTAACGTCTTAATTTATTTCGACCAATTGCTTCAAAAACGGGTTCATCAACTGCTGTATGAGAGCCTCTCCATGTTTGGAGTTCTGGGATTAGGACGCCAGGAGTCCATCAAGTTTACCCCCTATGAGAAACACTACAAGGAGTTGGAAAGCCATGAGAAGCTTTACCGGAGGATTCGTTAGAGGATGTTTGAACTTGTCGTTGTCGGCACGTCGTTGGGTGGATTACACGCGCTCTTAGTTTTACTGTCGGGGCTTCCCAAGAGCTTCCCATTATCTATAGCTGTTGTCCAACACCGTCACAAGGATGACAACACGTTGAGTGGATTCTTGCAGCGGCACAGCGCTTTGCCTTTAAAAGAGGCAGAAGACAAAGAGATGATTGTGCCTGGGTGGGTATACTTGGCCCCTGCCAATTATCATTTAATGGTTGAAGCCGGGAGCTTTACTCTGTCAACTGACGCTCCTGTATTGTATGCACGACCTTCCATTGATGTGCTGTTTGAGTCGGCAGCTGACGCCTACGCCGAGAGAGTCATCGGTGTAATTTTGACTGGAGCCAGTCGTGATGGTGCCCAAGGACTGGCAAAAATCAAAGCACGTGGCGGATTAGCCGTGGTTCAAGAACCTGCAACAGCCGAAAGCCACACCATGCCAGAAGCCGCCATAGCAGCTGTAGCTGTAACCTCGATTCTACTACTTAAGGACGTTGCGCCCTTCTTAGTCAAGGTTTGTAACAGTTCAAATATCTAAAATTTCTAACTTTAGATAGTGGTATTACTAAAAGCTAAACGGTCAAAGTCTCTAAAGATACGTCAAAACGAATTTTACTATTCCTTGAAGCATAACCAGAACATGCCGCCTGAACCAAAAGTTAATGTCCTCCTGGTTGACGACCATGCGGAAAATTTGTTGGCCCTAGAGGTTATACTGGACAAACTAGGCCAGAATCTGGTAAAGGCCTATTCTGGGAAGGAAGCATTGAGATGTCTGCTAGAGCAGGATTTTGCTGTAATTTTACTCGACGTTCAAATGCCAGAGATGGATGGATTTGAGACAGCGACCCTGATTCGGGCACGAGAGCGATCGCAGCATACGCCGATTATTTTCCTAACAGCATTTAGCACCAGCGACAAGCTTGTATTCCAAGGTTATTCCCTTGGCGCGGTGGACTACCTACTCAAGCCGATTGAGTCGGAAATATTGACATCGAAAGTGGTGGTATTTGTTGACCTATTCAAGAAGACGGCGGAAATCAAACGACAAGCGGCACAACTGGCAACCGTCAACGCTGAGATCAGCAGACAAGCAGCGACATTACGAAAGCAAGCACAGTTACTTGAGCTGGCGCACGACACTATCGTGGTCTGTGACATGAACGGCACGATCGTGTTTTGGAATAAAGGTGCACAGGAGATGTATGGCTGGACGAAAGAAGAGGTTTTGGGAAAGAAATCTGGCTACCAATTTAAGCCGGGACACTTTGCAGGGTAAGTCTTTGAGACTTTGCTAACTTTTTAGAGATTCTGGGTCGGGGCAACTCACCCATCTGCTCCATCACCCAAGCAAACAGGTTTGGGAA
>JAABUQ010000546.1_pt1 | contig 87551 bp, 89 predicted proteins | sample 5560001 | NCBI WGS metagenome assembly JAABUQ01 (sample SAMN10711888, study PRJNA513371) | rock metagenome | isolation source: Antarctica rocks | place: Antarctica: Victoria Land, Finger Mt nord | collected 2015-12-18
GCGGCGAGCTGTCCTCCGCCCGCCTCGCCTCGGCGAGCCAGCAGGCCGGGACTGGCGACGTCAATCTCGATGCGATCGCGGCGGCCGTCATCGGCGGGACGAGCCTGTTCGGCGGCCGGGGCAGCGCCTATTCCGCTCTCGTCGGCATCATCGTGATCCAGTCGATCGCGAGCGGGCTGACGCTGCTCGATCTGTCGTCCTCGCTGCGCTACATGATCACCGGCGGCGTGCTCGCCATCGCGGTCATCGTCGACTCCCTGGCGCGCCGGTCGCGCGTATCCCATGGCCGTGCCTGAGCGTCGGCCCCGTTCCCCACGACGCCGACGGGCGGATCGGGACTGCAAGCCGGTCTGCGAAGAGTGAGGCCCCGGCAGGCTCACGCGAGGCGGTTCGAGTGCCGGCGTCACGGCGTCCGACGACGGCTTGCCCGCCCGCTCGCCGATCGCGTCACCTCATCCGGGACAAGTCAATCGAGAGAGGACAGAGATGGGCCAGGAACTATCGGAGAGGGTCGCGGCGATCACCGGTGCGGCGTCGGGGATCGGCCTTGAATGCGCCAGGGCCATGCTGGCGGCCGGTGCTCGCGTCGTACTCATCGACCATGCCGAGGGCAGGCTGAAGGACGTCTGTTCGGACCTCGGGACCCAGGCGATCCCTCTCGTGCTCGACCTGACCCATCCGGAGAGCGTGACCGGCATGATGCCGCGAATTTTGGAGAAGACCGGGAGACTGGATATCTTCCATGCCAATGCGGGATCCTACGTCGGGGGCGACGTGCTCGGCGGCGATCCGGACGCTTGGGACCGCATGCTGAACCTCAACATCAATGCCGTGTTCCGATCCATCCATGCCGTCCTGCCCCACATGGTCGAGCGCAAGACCGGCGACATCGTCGTGACCAGTTCGGTGGCGGGCCTCGTTCCGGTCGTCCTGGAGCCGATCTATACGGCGTCGAAACATGCGGTCCAGGCTTTCGTCCATACGCTGAGACGCCAGGTCGCCAGGCACGGGATCCGCGTCGGTGCCGTCGCGCCCGGCCCCGTGGTCACGGCCCTTCTGAGCGACTGGCCGAAAGAGAAACTCGACGACGCCCTGGCCTCCGGGAGCCTGATGGAGCCCAAGGAAGTGGCGGCCGCCGTGCTGTTCATGCTGACCCGGCCGAGGAACATCACGATCCGGGACCTCGTCATCCTGCCCCAGAGTCTCGATCTCTGACGGGCGAACGGCGAGCGGTTGGACCCGATGCCCCCTGCATCCCGGCCGCCGCGGAGAGGGGCGGCGCAGGAGCCCTCAAGGATCGGCGAGCAAGCACCATGGACCACGTGATCGGGATCGACATCGGCACCCAGAGCACCAAGGCGCTGCTGGTCCGCCAGGACGGCGCCATCCTGGCGCAGGCGTCGAAGGGCTACGCGCCCGACACGCCGCGCCCGTCCTGGGCCGAACAATGGCCCGACGTATGGCTCGATGCCGTGGAACATTGCCTCGGGGCGGTCGTGCAAGCCGGCGGCCTCGACGGGGGCGCCCCGGTCGCGCCGGCTTCTGTCAAGGCAGTCTGCGTGTCCAGCCTCTACGGCGGCTCGGGCATCCCGGTCGACGCCGACATGCGGCCGCTCCATCCGTGCCTGATTTGGATGGACCGGCGCGCCGAAGCACAGGTGAAGTGGGTCCGGGACAAGGTCGACCTCGAACGGCTCGGCGCCGTCACGGGCAATGGCGTCGACAGCTACTACGGGTTCACCAAGATCCTGTGGCTGCGCGACAACCGCCCGGACGTGTGGGAGCGGATCAAGTTCTTTCTGCCCCCCAACGCTTATGTGATCCACGCCCTGACGGGCGAGATCGCGGTCGACCACTCCTCGGCCGGAAACATCGGCGGGTTCTATGACATCGGCCGTCGGACGTGGTCGCGCGAGATGCTGGACGCCATGGGCGTGCCATATGGCATGATGCCCGGGCGGCTCGTCGCCTCCACCGACGCCGTGGGCGGGCTCAGGCCCGAGGTGGCGGCTCGGCTCGGGCTCGCGGCCGGCACGCCCGTGGTGGCGGGCGGCGTCGATGCCGCGGTGGCCACCTACGCGGCCGGGGTCGTGAGCCCGGGCCAGCACGTGGCCATGATCGGCACCAGCATGTGCTGGGGCTACATGGCACCCCGCGCGGATGCGGCCCATGGCCTGATCGCCATGCCCTATGTGACGGGGGCCGACGATCTCTACGTCTTCGGCGGGGCCGCCACGGCGGGAGCCTCCGTGGCCTGGTATCGCGAGCAGTTCTGCCAGGCCGAAGTGGACGCCGGCCGCCTCGCCGGCCGCGACCCCCATGCGATCCTCGAGGACGGGGCCGCGGCCGTCGGCCCGGGCGCCGATGGCGTCGTGTTCCTGCCCTACCTCATGGGCGAGCGCTCGCCCGTCTGGGACGGGCAGGCGAGCGGCGCCTTCGTGGGCCTGAACCTGTTTCACACCCGCGCCCATCTCTACCGCGCCGTGCTCGAAGGCGTGACGTTGGCGCTGCGCCACAACATGGAAGCGGGCGCCCGGGGCGCGGTGTCGCTCGACCCCCGGCTCGTCGTGGTGGGCGGTGCGGCTCGTTCGGACCTGTGGATGCAAATCATCGCCGACGTCACCGGTTATCCGGTCTGGACGATCCGCGAGGACGTCGAGGCGGCGCTCGGAGCCGCGCGTCTGGCGGCCGTCGGCATCGGACTGATCGAACGCGATGCGGAGGACGAATGGGTCACGCTCGTGCGGCGCGCCGAGCCCGACCCTGCCCGCCAGGCGCGCTACGATGCCGTGTTCTCGGTCTACAGGTCGCTCTATCCGGCGCTGCGCGATTCCATGCACGCCCTGGCGGCCTTGCGCGGGCCCGTGACCGAAGGACACTGACCCGCCGGGAGCACCCGCAGTTGCCGACCCGGTCCCGGCCTGGCTGCACCACAACGGCGTCGAGGCGGTTCGTCTCGCGGCACTCGCGGGGGACCGAACGGGCCGTTCAAATGGCAAGAAGCCGTGATACGGGTCTCCAGGCCATGCCAGCCCCCCAGTTCCGCTGCTTGAGGTCTCGGCGCTAAACGGAGCCATCGGCGATGCGGACCAATCTTCAGCGCGCCATGCGCGACGGGTCCGCCCGACGTTCGCAGCAAGGTCCTCGCAATCTACACCGTGCTCGCCCCCGCCAACATCGCCGCCTGGGTTTGGGCGCCGGTCGCATTTCAACAATACCCGATACTGCCGGGCACGGCGCTGCTGGCCTACAGGGGCAGTCACTCTCGATCCAGAACGAGTCAGCTGCGACAGCTCAGGCTGCAGTCAACGTCGGCGGGCGCCGATGGTGAGTGGCCTGCTCGTAAGCGTAGGCGCAGGCGAGCAGGTCGGCCTCGCTCCACCGCGGGCCGACGACGATCAGGCAGAAGGGTGCGCCTGATCGATAAGCACCGGCCGGCACCGTCACGCCCGGCAGGCCGGCGATGTTGATTTCGCTGACCGTCGTCTCGTGGATGACGTCGGAGCCGCGCAAAGCTCCGAGGGCGCTTCGCATCTGCGGGAACACGAGGGCGTCGAGCCTTTCCCGAGCGAAGACCTCCTCGAAGATCCGGAGATAGGCTTCCCGCACAGTGATGAACTCCGACAGGTCCGGCGGCCGCGTAGGGTCGGCCAGGCAGGCGGCGAACTGGGGCAACTTGGGCATGAAGCTGAGCACCCCGCCGGGCGCGAAAGGGTTTTCGGCTGCGGTGGCGGCGGCAAATTCGGCGAAGGTCTTGAGCGCCGCATCCGGCCCGAGGCGCTTCAGATAGTGTTCGAGGTCGTAGGGCACGGATTCGAGGCCGCGCGCGTCGAACTCGTGGCCCGGCAGCGTCGGCTTCCGCAACGCCGCGAAGCCTGAGTCCTCAAAGGGATCCTCGACCAGCACGGCGCCGCAGGTGGCGAGTTCGCCCTTGGCGCGATCGTAGAGGGCCGTGGTCTCGTCCGACAGCGGCAGGTCGCGCCAGCCGGGGCCGTAGAGGCCGACCCGCTTGCCCTTCAGTGCATCGACGTCGAGCTTGGACGCGTAACCCCCCTTCGGCCGATGGCCGACGCCCGCCACGGTCTTGGGATCCTCCGCCGTGTAGCCGGCCAGCACGTCGAGGCAGAGCGCTGCGTCGCGCACGGAGCGCGCGATTGGACCCACGACGTCGCGGTTCGACGAGAGCGGCATCACGCCGGCGTTGGGGACGAGTGCGAATGTCGGCTTGATGCCGACGAGGCCCTGCGCCGAGGCGGGGTTTTGGATCGAGCCGCCCGTCTCCTCGGCGAGGCCCAGCACCGCGAGGCTCGCCGCGACGGCTGTGGCGGTGCCGGCGCTGCTGCCCCCGGGCAGGAAGTCGCGGCCGGCTGCGTTATAGGTCGGCCCCGCCCAGCTATCGTTGGCGTGACTGCCGGTATGGCTCAGCACCGGCACGTTGGTTTTACCCAGCATGACGGTGCCGGCGGCCCTCATGCGCGCCACCACGGGGCTGTCCGTTGCCGGCATCAGGTCGACGCCACCGCTCGCCCCATGCAGCAGCCGCCAGCCCGCCGTCGTGGGGAAGCCCACCATGTCCATCGGATCCTTGATCACCACCGGCACGCCGTCGAGCGGGCCGCGGCTCGCCCCCGCGGCCCGGCGCGCGTCGCTGGCGCGCGCGTCGGCGAGGGCCTCGGGGTTCAGGAACACGATGGCGTTGAGCGAGGGGTTCAGCGCAGCGATCCGGTCGAGGAGCGTCTTGGTCAGCGCCTCCGACGTGACGGTCCCGGCCGCGAAGGCGGCCTGCACCTTCTCGACGGTCAGCTCGATGGGGTCGAGGGTCGGGGCGGGTGCGGTCATCGCGTTGCGTCCTTCAGGGGCGTGACGGTCGGGGGAACGTTCAGCGCGAGGCGTCTAGGATGCGCTTCGCGATCGAGGCGCCGAGCGTGTATTTCGGGTCCACCATGTTGCCGAGGCGGACCTTGCCGCACATCGTCAGCAGCAGGTAGGCGTCGGCCTCGTCGAAGCCGAAGTCGGCCCCCATCCAGCGGATCAGCTCGCGGTAGGCGATGCGGGCGGCATCCTCCATGGGGCGGGCCGAGCCGATGGTCATCAGGAACTCGGCCGTTTCCAGCCGGGGCCAGTGCAGCGTCCAACCTTTGATGAGGTCGACCTGCACGGTGGTGATGCTGGGGTGTTCGAGGGCTACGCCGCACAGTTCGCCGTCGCCCTGGATGGCGTGGCAGTCACCGAGATAGAGCAGCGCTCCGGGCGCGTTGACGGGCAGGTAGATGATCGAGTCCGGCGCGACGTCCGGCAGGTCCATGTTGCCGCCGTAGTAGTCGGGGACCAAGGAGGAGATCGCCTCGATTTCGGGCGAGGTGCCGATGGTGCCGATGAAGGGCTCATAGGGCAGCGTGAGCCTGTCGCTCCACTTCACCCCGCCCTCGGCCGTCACCTCGATCTTCCTCACGCGTTCGGGCAGCGGCGCGTTGAGCAGCGCCGTGGCGCCCGTGCCGACGAGGCCGCCGAACTCCGGGATCAGACAGGTCGTGCCGACGGGTTGGGGACCACGCGGCCGGATCGACTTGATATGAACCGCGAGGCAGTCGCCCTTCTCGGCCCCTTCGACGTGGATCGGCCCGTTCTGCGGGTTGAGGAAGGGAAAGTTGAGGATCTCGCTCGGTACGTCGGTCTCGTGGCGGATCTTGCCCTCGAAGGCGTCGTGGGTCTCGCAGGAGATCACGTCGCCGGGCGCAACCCGCAGCACCGGCTCGGCGAAGGGGCCGTAGACGTAGTGATACTTGCCCTGCTCGGCTTCGGTGAGGCTGTGCTCGGCGCCGGGTTTGCCGCCCGCCACGCCGCGGCGCGCCATGATGGATTGATCGATCCAGGACATCGTCGTCTCCTTGGGAAAAAGTCGGCTCAGACCGCGAGGTGGCGCCGAACGAGGTCGCGGTCGTCGAGCATGTCGGGGGTGAGTTCGGCCGTGACGCGGCCCTTGTCCATGACGAAGCAGCGCTGGGCCATGGCCCGGATCATGTCGATGTTCTGCTCCACCAGCACGATGGTGAGGCCGGTGCGGCGGTTGAGGTCGACGGCGATCCGGGCGATGTCCTGAACGATCGAGGGCTGGATGCCCTCGCTCGGTTCGTCGAGCAGCACCATGGCGGGGCCGCCCACGAGAACCCGGCCGATCGCCAATTGCTGCTGCTGGCCGCCCGACAGCGTTCCGGCAGCTTGGCGGCGGCGCTCGCGCAGGATCGGGAAATAGCCGTAGATGGCGTCGTAGTCGGGCGACGGGGCGCCGCGGATGCTTTCGCCGACTTGCAGGTTCTCCTCGACACTCATTCGCGGGAACACGTCGCGGCCCTGCGGCACGTAGCCGAGGCCGAGCCGTGCGCGGGCGTGGGCCGTGAGGCCGCCGATCTCACCCCCATCGAAGCGGATCGATCCGGCGCTCGGCGGCAGAAGGCCGATGATCGCCTTGATCAGGGTCGACTTGCCGACGCCGTTGCGGCCGATCACCGCCGTGATCTCGCCGCGAGGGATGGCGAGGTCGACGCCCTGTAGCACGGGCTTGCTGCCGTAGCCGGCCCGCAGGCCCGATATCGTGAGCAGGGAATCCTCAGCCACGCGTCGCCTCCAGGCGCGCCGGATGCGGGGCACTCCGCTCGCCGTGTCCCTGGCCGAGGTAGATTTCGGCCACGCGCTCGTCGGCCACGATGGCGTCGATGGAGCCTTGCGCGAAGATGCGCCCGAAGTGCAGCACAGTGACCCGCGTCGCCACTTGGCGCACGAAGGCCATGTCGTGCTCGACCGCCAGCACCGTCACGCCGTCGCGGTTCAGCGCCCGCACCATCTCGCCCGTTGCCCGCGTCTCCTCGGGCGACATGCCCGCCGTCGGCTCGTCGAGCAGCAGCAGCTTCGGCTTCAGGCTCACCGCCATGCCGATCTCCAGCCACTGCTTCTGGCCGTGGCTGAGGTTGCCGGCAGGCTCCGCCGCCGCGTCGGCGAGGTTGAGGAAGTCGAGGAGCCGGCGGATCTCCCCGCGGAGGCCGTGCCCTTCGAGGTGGTGCTGGAGCGCGATCTCCAGATTCTGGGCGACGCTCAGCGACGTGAAGATCCCGGGCACCTGGAACTTCACGCTGATGCCGCGACGGATGCGGTCGTGCGGCTGAAGCCGGGTGACGTCCCGTCCGTCGTAGAAGACGGCGCCGCTCGTCGGCGGATATTCGCCGAGGATCAGGCGGAACAGCGTGCTCTTGCCCGCGCCGTTGGGGCCGATGAGGCAGTGGAGCTCCCCGGCCTCAAGCGCGAAATCGACGTCCGACGTGACCTGAAGGCCGCCGAAGCGCTTGTTGAGCTTGCGGGTTTCGAGGATCGCCATCATGCGGCCTCCCGGCCCGGATCGACCGCCCCGGCGACGCCGGCCTCGGATCGGCGTCGCCCTCGTCCGAGCCTCCGCGGCAGGCGGAAGAGCGCCGTCACGAGCCCGTCCGGGGTCAGGAGCACGGTCACGACCAGCAGCAGGCCCATCGCCACCAGGGCGTATTGGCTGCCGTAGATGGTGAGGAACTGGAAGGCGCCGAGCAACAGCAGCGTGCCGATCAGCGTAGTGGTGAGGTCGCCGCGACCGCCCACCGCCACCCAGATGATCGGCAGGGCCGCCGCCGTCAGCCCCATGCTGGACGGCGTGATATATTGGCCCCAGCTCGTGTAGAGCACGCCGCTCAGCCCTGCCAGCGCGCTGCCGATGACGAAGGTGGCGAGCTGATACTTGCGCACGTCATAGCCCAGCATGGTGGCGCGGTGCGGGTTCTCGCGGATCGCCACGATGACGTTGCCGAAAGACGAGTTCACCAGCATCCGCAGGCCGAGATAGGTCACGACCAGCAGGGCGAGGATCACGTAGTAGAGGGGCACGTCCGGGCTGAGCACGAGGTCGTCGCCGGGCCAGGGGAGCGTGAGAGGCGGCATGCCGCTCATCCCGTTGAAGCCGTTGAGGCGCGCGGCGCCCACGTGCCACTCCGGCCCGGCCGTCTGGGCCATGAAACGCTCGAACACCAGCGTTACCGCCAGCGTGACGATGCCGAGGAAGACGCCCCCGATGCGGCCGAAGAACAGGAAGTAGCCCAGCACCGCGGCGAACAGCGCGGAGGCGGCGACGGCCAGCAGGGTCGCCACCAGGGTCAGGCCGTGGTCGGCGCCGAAATCCAGCGTCAGGATGCCGTAGGCGTAGCCCGAAAGGCCGAAGAAGGCGGTCTGGCCGAAGCTCAGGGCGCCGCCGTAGCCCCAGATGAGGCAGAGGCCGAGCGCCATGAACACCCAGTCGAAGAAGTAGATCGTGTTGCCGACCGTATAGGCGTCCGTCAGCAGCGGATAGGCGGCCGCGAGCGTCACGGCGAGGGCGGCGGCGCCCCAGAAGGCGGGGCCACGGCCGAGCGTCTGCGGGCCTTCGAGGCGGCTGAGGATGCGCAGGGGAAATCTCCGATCCATGCTCAGGCCCGCTCGCGCAGGATCAGCCCCGAGATGCCGCGCGGCAGCACCCGGATGACGAGGATCACGGCCACGAGGAGGCCGATCTGCCCGGCGAGCTGCCCCTCCCAGGTCGTCATGGCGCTCTTGATGAAGCCCAGCACGACGCCGGCCGGTGCGGTGCCGAGGAACACGTCGCCGCCGCCCACCACCACGGTGACGAAGGCTTCCGTGATGAACTGGCCCCCCATGGTCGGGACCAGCGTCATGGTGGGGGCGTAGAGCCCGCCGGTCGCGCCGGCCAGCGCCGCCCCGATGCCGAAGGTGAGGCTGTAGATCAGTCGCGTATCGACGCCGAGCGACTCCGCCATGTGGGGGACCTGGATGGTGGCTCGCGCCAGCACGCCGAAGCGTGTGAAGTTGAAGAGGAAATAGAGGCCGAGCAGGATGGCCGCCGCCACGCCCATCAGCGCGAAGCGATAGACCGAGTAGGACAGTGCGCCGATCTCGACGGACCCTAGCGGGGTCGAGATGTCGCTCAGCGAGGGGCCGAGCAGGATCAGCGTGCCCTGCGACGCGATGAGGCTGACGCCCCATGTCGCCACGATCGTGTCGAGCGGGCGGCCGTAGAGGTGACGGATGACGAGCCGTTCCAGCACCATGCCGGCGGCGCCGGCCGCCAGCGCGCCGGCCAGGACCGCGAGCGGCAGCGGCACGCCGAGCTTCGCGACCGTCACCGTGGTGTAGGCGCCACCCATGATGAACTCGCCGTGGGCGAGGTTGATGACGCCCATCATGCCGAAGATGATCGCCAGACCCGAGGCGCAGAGCACCAGGAAGGCCGCGGCATCGCCGAACTGATAGAGAAAGCCGATCACGGCGTCGAAGCCCGGCATGAAGGGTGTCCTCATTCGAAAGACGCGCGTCGGAGCCAGGGGCCGCATCGGCTCCGGCCCCGACGGACGCGCGATGTCAGCCCTTCGGCGGCGGGCTGCTCGGCGTATATTGCGCGTTTGGATTCTTTTTCGTCAGGTCGCAGCCCGAGTCGCCCAGCCAATAGGGTTTGACGTCCGGCCAGACCTTGGGGAAGCTGATCGAGTGGTCGTCGTTGACCTTCGCGAGATAGATGGTGTGCGACATGTGTTGGCTCTTCGGGTCGATGCACACCTTGCCCTCGGGAGCGTCGTAGCAAACGTCGCCCTTGGCGATGACGGCCCGGAGGTCGTCGCGCTTGGTCGAGCCGTTCGCCCGTTCCACCATCTCCTTGTAGAGATAGACCGCGAGATAGGAGTTTTCGGCTTCCTGGTTGATGTAGGGCTCGTTCGGGAACTTGGCGTGCAACGGGCCACGAAAGCCTTGCTGGCGGGGTTGTCGACCTCCTCGATCCAGTTGGTCGTCACGTACATGTTGGCGAGGCTCGGCGGCTTGAACCGCTTGTGCTCGTAGGCTTGGCCGACGTTGACCGAGGAGCCCATCGGCACGTGAAGGTTGGCGGCGTTGGCCTGTTCGTAATATGAGGACTGCGCCGTGCCGACCAGCAGCGTCATCAAAATGTCGGGCTTGGCCTTCTGGATGTTCTGGATCGTCGAGGAGAACTGCGAAACGCCGAGCGGGATGAATTCCTCGCCCACCATCTCGCCGCCATTCTGCTTGACGATGTTGCGGACCCATTCGGCCGAGATCTGACCGAAATTGTAGTCGGCGGCGATCGTGTAGATCTTCTTGCCGAACTTCTCCATCATCCATGGGATCAGCGTCGAGAATTGCTGTTCCGGCACCGCGCCGGTGACGATCATATGGGCGTCGCAGACGCCGCCTTCGTACTGATTGTTGTAGAAGGCGAGGCCGTTGAGCTGGTCGACGATGGGCCGGTAGGCCTCGCGCGACGCCGAGGAGAAGCCGGCGAAGACCGCGTCGACCTTGTCGCGCTGGAGCACCCGGCGCATGAACTCCTGGTAGCGCGTGTTGTCGGACTGCGTGTCGTAGATCACGAGGTCGAGCTTGCGGCCCGCGATGCCGCCCGCGGCGTTGATCTCGTCCGTGGCGAGCTGGATGCCGTGGACCTTGCCCATCGTGGCGAGGGCGAAGTCGCCCGACTGGTCCTCAAGCACGCCGAGCTTGATCGGGTCCGCCGCCTTGGCGGCCATCGGCATCAGCAACGCCATCATGGCGGCCGTCATCATCAGGGTACGACGCATGTCCATGCTCCTTCGGATCGAGTGAGTGTGTCGGCCATCCGGCCGGTATCGTGCCGCCGCCCCCCTCGAGGAGGGCTTCGCAGAACTCTTCGAGCTCCAGGCGGCGGCGCATGCTTTCGCGCCGCAGCCGGGCATAGGCCTCGTCGTCGTCGAGTCCCTGGGTGCGCACGAGCGCCACCACGGCCTTGATGACGAAGCGGCGGCCGTTGCGCCGTCGCTCCCCTTCGGCCAGACGCAGCTCCATGGCGCGCATGCGGCGGAAGGTGTTCACGCCGAGGAACAGCGCCGAATAGACGGTCGCGGCATGAACGGGCTTGCGCAGCAAGGCCGTGGCGCCCGTCTCGGTCAGCAGCTTCAGGCGGCTCGGCGCCTCGATGCCGACGATGCCGACGGCGGGCACGAGCGGCAGCGCACTGCCCGGAGCCAGCACGACGTCGGGGGAGAGCGGCTGGTCGCCGTCGATGAACAGGACGTCGCGGTCGCGATCGAGTCCGGCGAGGTCGAGGTCGTCGATGCGGATCGTCTCTACGCCCAGCTTCGTGAGCGTCCTGTCGAGCGTATCGGGGGCGAAGTCCGGCCCGGCCCACAGGATGCCGCGCATCCCGCGGAAGTTCTGGATGAGGCGCCGCTCGGTCATGAGGCGATCCTGAGCCGGGGGCGGGCCACGGCCGCGCCGAAGCGCGACGCGCTGTCGATGAGGTAGGGGTCGGCGCGCACCGGACCCGGCGCCTCGGCCAGGATGTCGAACTGGCCGGCGGCGTTCGAGCGGCCGATGCGGGGCGTCAGGGCCGCGTGCATTGTGTCGGGATCGATCGCGACCTCGCCCTGCGGCGCCCGCAGCACCTGCCGCCCGACAGCCGCCTTGACATCACCGATCTCGTCAGTCCCGGCGGCCGCGAGGGCCTGCGCCAGCAGCTTCACCGCCAGGTAGGTGGCCTCGGCGTCGGCCGACACCGCGGGGCCGTCCGGATGGCGCGCCGCATAGGCCGTTCGGAAACGTTCGTTCTCGGGGGACGCCAGCGAGGCGAAGTAGACGCTGGCCGTGATGTGGCCGTCCATCGCGCCGGGTCCGATGGCGGTGAGTTCGGGCTCCGACAGCGTGCAGCTCGCGATCGGCAGCACGGCGGGCTGGTCGAGGCCGCATCCCTCGCAGGCGGCCCGGAGGTCGCGGACGAAACGGTAGGACGAGACGCCGATCAGCGTGTTGAATACGAAGGCCGGGCGCTCGGCCAGGACGGCTGCGATGACTTGCGCGAAATCCGTCGAGCCCACCGCGAAGTATCGCTCGGCCGCGACCGTGCCGCCCGCCGCCGCCATGGCGTCGCGCATGACGCGGTTGTTTTCCCAGGCCCAGATATAGTTCGAGCCGACGCAGAAGGCCGTGCGGCCGACGTGCTGAACGAGGTAGTCGACCAAGGGAAGCAGGTGCTGGTTGGCGACGGGACCCGTGTAGACGACGTTGGGCGAACTCTCGAACCCCTCGTAATGCGACGGGTACCAGAGCAGGGCATCCGCCTTCTCGAAGAGCGGGATGATCTCCTTGCGGCTCGATGACGTGTAGCAGCCGACGACGTGCCGGATCCCGGATGCCAGCATCTCCTCGCCGAGCGCCGCATAACGGCCGAGCTCGCCGCGCGGATCGCCGAGCCGAGGGGCGAGCCGCACCGGCAGCGGACCGGCGTTCACCTCCTCGACGGCGAGAAGCGCGCCCGCCAGCATGCCGGTCGACGCTTCCGCGTAGGGCCCCGCGGTCGAGATGAGCAGGCCGATGGGGAAGGAGATGACGGCCACGTCGAACGGCTCCGATGGCGGGACTGTCCGGGATCGGACAGCGGACGGCGCCATTGCCAGGAGGGGAAAGACGTTCGAATCGACCACGCCGCGTTCGGCAGCACTGCCAAGCGGATCGACTGTGGACGGCGTAAGCTGGCCCAGACAGGCCCGCTCATCGGCGCCGACAATCGGAGGCTATCGAGTATCCCTGCGGTCCGCTAGCCCCTCGATGCTGTGATGCTGCGGATTTTATTGCCCTTGGCTGCGCAAACGAATGGCGTTCTCATCGCGGAACGCCGCCACCCTGGCGTCACGATGTGCTCTCAGGCACCCCGTCAGCGTATCCGCCGCCTCGACGGCTTCAATAGTCTCCGCGCGGCACGGGATGATGGCGGTGAGGCAGACGGGGCCGCTCACAGCTGCACGCCGCGCGTCAGCGCCCCATCGACCACGAGGTTAGTGCCGGTGACGAAACTCGCCGCCGGGCTCGCCAGGAACACGGCGGCATTGGCCATCTCTTGCGGCGTCCCCATACGACCAGTGGGATTGAGGGCCAGCGCCGTCCTGTAGAGTTCGGGGTTGCCGTCCTTGATCTTGTTCCACACCCCGCCCTCGAAATAGGTGTTGCCCGGCGACACCGAATTGACGCGGACGCCCTTGCCGGCGAGCTGGAACGCCAGCCCCTGCGTGTAATGGATCAGCGCCGCCTTGAAGGCTCCGTAGGGACCCGCCGCGAAATCGACCTCGCGGCCCGACACGCTGGAGATCGTCACGATGCTCCCCGACCCGCTCGCCTCCAGCGACGGCATGGCGGCCTCGACGAGCCGCACGCAGCCCATCATGTCGACCTCGAAGCCGCGCCGCCAACTGTCCTCGTCGGCGCCGATCTCCAGCGCGCTGACGTTGGCCACCACGATATCGATGCCCCCGAGCGCCGCCGCGGCCTCGCCCACCCAGGCCTTGAGGGCCGGATCGTCGGCGATGTCGAGTGCGGAGCCGAAGGCCCGCACGCCGAGCGCCGCGACCTGTTCCTGGGCCGACGCCACGCCGGCCGCGTCCCGCGCGCAGAAGGCGACATCGGTGCCCTCGCGCGCCAGCGTCTCCACGATGGCGCGGCCGATGCCCTTCGTGCCCCCTGTGACGACGGCCCTGAGCCCCTTCAATCCGAGATCCATGGTGATTTGTCTCCGTTCATCGGGCCAGAGCCGGATGGCGACGGTGCCATCCGGTGACCGCCTGGAACGCGTGGCCGGCGCGGCAGGGGAGTGCCTCGTCGAGGTGATGGCCGACGAGCTGCACCCAGACGGGGCGGCCCCCCGTCGTGGCGCCCGCCGGCAGCGTGATGGTGGGCTGGCCCGTCATGTTGAACGGCAGCTGTAGCGCAAATATCCCGGCTTCAGCGGGTTGACCACAGGCCCGGCCGAGTTGGTGTGGCTGCCGCCCGAGAAACAGAAATGCTCGCAGTGCGCGTTGCCGAGGATGGTGGCGCCCGCATCGAGCAGGCGCGTCACGATCATGGCATCAAGGTTCGGCACGTAGCCTTCGAGCGTCGCCGACCCGTTCATCATCGGCACGCCGGCGAGGCAGACGTTGTCCTTGAGCACCACCGTCCGCCCCTTCAGCTTGCCCTCCGCCGCACCCTTCACCTCGCTCTTCACGTACCAGGCGTTCAACGGGTTTTCGGCGGGGCTCGGGAAGCGCCCCGGCGTGCGCGGATATTTCACCTCGGGGATGAAGTCGGGCAGCGCCTCCACGGCGTCGTAGGCCGCGAAGCTGCCGCCCATGTGAGCCATGAACGCGGCGATGCGCTCGGGGTCGAGGCTCATGCCGAGGCTTTCGACGATGTCGGTCATCTGGTCGAGCGTGGGGCGGGCGACCGCCATCGTGATCTCCTCTTGAGACGGGTTCAGGCCGCCATGCCGACGAGTTCGGCCACGACCTCGGGGTCTTCGAGCTGGTCGGGCCTGAGCTCGCCCGTGATCCGGCCCTTCTGGATGACCAGCACGCGGCTCGACAGGGAAGCGATGAACTCGAGGTTCTGCTCGACCAGGATCATGCTGACGCCGGTCTTCTCGCGCAGGCTGTCAGCGTTTTCGGAGATCTCCTCGATGATCGAGGGCTGGATGCCTTCGGTGGGCTCGTCGAGCAGGATCAGCTTCGGCCGCGTGCATAGGCAGCGCGCCAGGGCAAGCAATTGCTGCTCACCGCCCAACAGCGCGCCTCCCTGCCGGTCGAGGAGACGCTTCAGGCGCGGGAACAGGTCCAGCGTGTCGTCAATGACGCCGCGGTCCTCGCGCCCGCCCGTCACGCAGCCTATGCGGAGGTTGTCGCGCACGCTGAGCGCCGGGAAGATCTCGCGCCCCTGCGGCACGTACCCGAGGCCGCGCCGCGCCCGCTCGTGGGGCTTCAGGTCGGTGACGTCGTGGTTCAGGAAGGTGACGCCGCCGGCGCTAGGCGGGATGAAGCCCATTAGGGTCCGCATCAGCGTGGTCTTGCCCATGCCGTTGTGGCCCAGGATGCCGAGGAACTCGCTTGCCTTCAGCCGGAAGTCGACCCCCATCAGGACCGGGACGCGGCCGTAGGCGGCCTGGAGTGCGGCGACTTCGAGCATGTCAGGCCGCCTTCTTGCCGAGATAGACGTCACGCACGCGCTGGTCGCGCATCACGGCGTCGGCCCGATCCTCCATCAGCACCGAACCCTGGTTGAAGACTGTGATGAGGTCCGAGATCATGCTGACCGCTGGTGCCGAGCGCTCCCGATTGGTCATGGAGGCTGCCGACCAGGATCGGTGCGTCGGCGCCCATCACCGTCAGGCGCAACACCGCCGGGGAGGCGACGAGCCCAGCCGTTGCGATGCTGGCCGAACCGAGAAATCTACGCCGTGTGACGTCCGACATGTGGCTCCTTGGATCTGCGGGATAGCGGACGTCTCGGAAGATGTCGCAACTCGCGGTCGACTCTATGCCCCCACTCGGAACTTCAGGTCCTCGACGCGACCGAGCAGCGCCCTCAGAAGAGGTGTCGTATTCGCTTCCTTGTACCCCAAAGATAAATCGATCTCGGGCGCCAATCCCTCAATCGGCCGGCTCACCAGCGTGGGCGGCATCATGTTGCGCGCATAGAGGGGCAAGAGGCTGACGCCGCCGGTCGAGGCTACCAGCGAGATCGCCATAGCTAGGTTGAGCGCTTCATGGTCCGGCGTCAGGTTGACGCCGATCCGAGTGCCGTAACGATCGGTCACGTCGCGCAGGGCCGGAGAGTTGGAGCCCGGTACCCCGACCAGCATCTCGTCCGCGAGATCCTCGGGTCGGATCGCGGCGCGATCCACCAAGCGGTGATCGGCCCGCATCAGCACGACAAGCGGCTCGCGTCGCAGCAGACGATAGGTGAGGCCGGGCGTGTCCTTCTCCTGCCGCATGAAGGCGAGGTCGATCTTGCCTCTCAAGAGGCCGGCGGCAAGATCAGGGGACTGCTGGCTGACGATGGTCACCTCGGTGTTCGGCAACTCATCCCCGAGGATCGTCATGAGGGGCGGAAGCCAGTCCATCTCGTAACCGGTCAGGAAGCCGACCACGAAGCTCGCCTTGGCGGGGTGCGCCGCCCGCCGGGCGGCCTCTCCGGCGGCCTCGATCTGGAGCAGCGCGATCCGAGCGTGGTCCAGGAACACGCGTCCGGCGGTGGTCAGTTCGACCCCGCGCGGTCCACGAAGCAGGAGTTGCGCCCCGACCTCCATTTCGAGATCGCGCATCTGGCGACTCAGCGACGGCTGCGCGGTGTGGAGACGCTTCTCCGCCGCCACGGTGACGCTGCCTTCCTCGGCGACCGCTATGAAGTAGCGCAGGTGGCGAAGCTCCATCCCGATATGCCTCCAAGGTATGACGGTGCACGTTCAAAGTCTTTCTCGCGCAGCCGAACGCCACCTAGGTTCTTGCTCGACAGCAGGCGGACAGGCAAGCCCGTAACGAGGTTTCAGTCGCTCCGTGCGGAGGACGCGTGGGGAGACGACCCAGGCATGTCTGGCCAACGCTGCCAAGGATCAACCCCCGGCTTTTTGCCCGCCGGACAGAGAGCACACCCATGACCCAACCCATCGTTCTCATAACTGGCGGCCTGACCGGGATCGGCCGTGCCACCGCCGTGGAGTTCGCCAAGTCCGGCGCCCATGTCGTCGTGTCCGGTCGCCGCGAGGAGGCCGGCCGTGCGCTCGTCGCGGAACTGCGCGGCCTTGACACCGAAGCCGAGTTTATCCGCGCCGACGTGCGCCAGGACGGGGATATTCGCGCCCTCATCGACGCAACGATCGCCCGTTTCGGCCGGATCGACATCGCGGTGAACAACGCCGGCACCGAGGGCCAGCCCGGCCCCATCACCGCACAAACCCCCGAGAGCTACGCCGCCACGTTCGACACCAACGTGCTCGGCCTGCTGTTGAGCCTCAAGCACGAGGCCCGGGTGATGCAGGCGCAGGGCACGGGCAGTATCGTCAACATCTCGTCGACCTACGGCCATGAGGGCGCAGCCTATGCCTCGATCTACGCGGCCAGCAAGCACGCGGTCGAGGGGCTGACCAAGTCGGCGGCGCTCGAACTCGCCGGCTCGGGCATCCGCGTGAACGCGGTCGCGCCAGGCCCCACGGACACCGGGATGCTCGATCGCTTCACGGGCACGCCCGAGAACAAGGCCGCGCTCGCGTCCGGCGTGCCGCTCGGCCGGGTCGGCCGGCCGGAGGAGGTCGCTCGCGCGATCGTGTTCATCGGCTCGGCGGGCGCGTCCTTCGTCACCGGCCAGATCCTCACTGCGGATGGCGGTAAGACCGCCGGCTAACCGCGGCAAACGGGGCGCCGGCATCGGCCTGCGCCCCCGTCTCTGAGAGGAGATAGTCATGAACAACTGCCTGAAACTCTATCAGTCGAATGCCTCGCCCAACTCGCGTCGCGTCCGCATCTACCTCGCAGAGCGTGGCATCTGCGCCATGACCGTGCCGGTCGACCTTGGCAACAAGGAGCAGTTCTCGGAAGTATGGGGCGGTGAACCCGCGCCGGGTGGTGCCGACGTTGGTCCTGCCTGACGGGACGGCGATCGGCGAGGTGCCAGCCATCCTGCGCTACCTCGGCGAAGCCTCCGCCGACAGACCGCTGAATGGCGCGACGGCGAAGGAGAAGGCGCTGGTCGCGATGTGGGACCGCCGGATGGAACTGGAGGGCTTCGCTGCGGTGATGGAGACCGTGCGCAACAACGGCAAGGGTCTCGCCGGTCGAGCGCTCTCAGGCCCGCACGGATATGACCAGATTCCGGCCCTGGTCGAGCGCGGCAGGCTCCGCGTCCGCGACTTCTACTCCGATCTCGAACAACGTCTGGCAGGGAACGCCTTCGTCGCCGGTGAGCAGTTCTCGATGGCCGACATCACGGCGCTCGTCACCATCGACTTCGCCACCAAGGCACTCGACCTGCCGATTCCCGACGATCACACGGCGACCCGCCGGTGGTACGATGCGATCGCAGCCCGGCCGAGCATGGCTGCGTGAAGACGGCACCGGGCGAAGCCCTCCGCCGCCGCGCTGAGAGCGACCGTGTTTGCTGAAGCGTTCGGCCTCGTCTGGCGACGACCAAGCCGGACGGGGCCGAACGGCTGCGAACAGTTCAGGCTGTCGTTGACAGAGTCCACCTGCCCCCCCGGGATACGCTCAAAGCTCGCCGGTTAGGAACCGGGCGCGACCGTGCCCGAAGCTCCAGTCCTCATCGTCGTTGACCACCAGCGAGATCACAACGTCGCTCGGCGCAATCCCACAGTCGGCCTCCAGCTTCTTGGTGAGGAGGCGGTAGAAGGTCGTTTTCTGGTCCTGTGTCCGCGGCCGGGTGACCACCCTGACGATGGTGACGTCTCGCGTCCGGGCGATGCCGAGGCCGGTGTCCTGCACGACCAAGCGGGAGGGTTCGTGCTCGTTGATGATCTGGTAGCGGTCGCGGTCCGGAACCCCGAAACTCTCCAGCATAGCGGCATGAGCCGCGTCGAGCATCGCCTCTATCCGCTCAGAGCTGCGGCCCTTGATGATGTCGAAAGTTACCAGCGGCATGCCAGGCTCTTTTACGACAGAGATGGGTCAGGGAAGCGGGCGCCGAACATCGGCAGGCCGCTTTTCGACGTGGTCGCGGTCGCCTCGTCCTGCAGGACGTCCCAATGCTCGGCCAACACTCCATCGGCGACCCGAAGGATGTCGACCGCGATCCAGGGGACCGGAAGGCCGGTGTTCGAGAATCGGCCGTGCACCATGACATGGTCGCACTCGGCGAGGATCAGCCCCGGTTCATAGCGAAGATTCGCCGGCGCGGCACGGATCAGGTCGAAGAGACCGTCGCGCCCGGGAGCGATATGGGCGCTGTGCTGGATGTAGTCGGGCGACCAGAAGCGCTCGGCGGCTGCGTAGTCCCGCCGATTGAAGAGCGTGTTGAAGGCTCCAAGAACCAAGGCCTTGTTCCGGGCAGTGTCGTCGGTGCTCATGGGCTCGGCATCCTCTCGTGTTCGGGGGCGACATGAGGGGGGAAGTCTATGTAGCCCTGCTCGTCCCCGCCCCAGAACGCCTCGCGCTTGTAAGGCGCGAGCGGCAGGCCGCGGCGGAAGCGCTCGGGCAGGTCGGGGTTGGACGTGAAGAACCGGCCGAAGGCGACGAGATCCGCTTGGCCATGCTGAAGGATCGCCTCCGCCCCAGCACGGTCGAAGCCGCCGGCAGCGACGATCGGGCCCTTGAAGATCCCGCGCAGGAAGGCGGAGGCGACCGGCGGGTGGCCCTCTCGCACTGTCTCGACCCCGCTGACGCGCGGTTCGATGATGTGCAGGTAGGCGAGGCCGTAGGCGTTGAGACGGTCCGCGAAGGCGCCGAAGGTCCGCTCCGGGTGGCTGTCGGAGATCGCGCCCCAGGTTCCGCTCGGCGACACTCTGACCCCGACGCGTCCGGCCCCGAAAACGGAGATCAGGGCTTCGGTCAGTTCGAGCGGAAAGCGCATCCGGTTCTCGATCGACCCGCCATAGGCGTCGGTGCGGCGGTTCGTGCCGTCCTGGAGAAAGGTGTCGGCCAGATAGCCGTTGGCGTTGTGAAGTTCGATCCCGTCGAAGCCGGCCGCCTTCGCCCGCTCGGCCCCGCGCCGGAAACTCTCGAGCAAGCCGGGGATCTCGTCAGTCCGAATCTCACGGTGAGGAGACACCGGCACCCAACCGTTCTGCGTGAAGGCTTGGCCTTCGAACGGCACCATGGAGGGCGCGATGGGCAAGGCTCCATCGCTCAGATCGACGTGCGACTGGCGCCCGTCATGGGCGATCTGCATCACGATCGTGCCACCCTTGGCGTGAACCGCATCGGTGATCCGGCGCCAACCCGCCACGTGCCGGGCGGTGTAGATCCCCGGTGCTCCAAGATAGCCACGGCTGTCATGGGACGGATGGGCGGATTCGGTGATGATCAGGCCGCCGCGGGAGGCACGTTGGCGATAGTACTCGGCCATCATGGCGCTGGGCGTCTCGTCAGCCTCGGCTCGAAGCCGGGTTGTCGGCGCGTGCACGACGCGGTGGGCGAGCGCCATCGCGCCCGCTCTCACGGGCGTGAACAAAAGGTCGGTCATGGGAGGTCTCGTGCATAGGGGATCTGACGCGAATGACCCGCGCCAGGGTCGCCCGGTCATTCCGCCCGGAGTTCGATTGAACTGACGCGGTCGGGGTAGAAGGCGAGGTGGTCCTTGATGTCTGCGACGGCGTCGTAAGGGACTTCGTAGGTCCAGATCGCGTTGACTGATCGATCACCCCCGGCAGGGATGCTGAAGTAGGCCGCCTCGCCCTTGTAGGGGCAGTAGGTCGCGTGATCGGTCCGCTGCAGCAGGCTCATGTCGACGTCGGTTCGCGGGATGTACTGGACTGGCGGATAAGCCGCCTCGCGCAGCGTTAGGGCCTTCGTGCTGTCAGCCACCACACGGCCCGCCACGCTGACGACCACGCGCTCCGGCGTCGCCTCGATCGTGATGGGATGGTCGTCACTGGGGATCTTGATGGGCTTCTCGGTCATGGATCTGTCCTCGTGGTCTGGTGGATGGTGGTCGGCCGTGGACCGCTTCCGGGCCCTGGGAGGCTCAAAGTTTGGAACCGCCGTCGACCCGGAGCGTGTCGCCGGAGATCCAGCGAGCGGCATCGGACGCCAGGAACGCGATGGCGCCGGCGATGTCCTCGGGTTGGGCAAGCCGTTTGAGCGCCTGCATGCCGAGCGTGACATCGCGGCCGGCGTCCGTTTTCGTGAAGCTGGACATCTCGGTCTCGACTACGCCCGGCGCCACGCCGTTCACCCGGATGCCGCGTGGACCGAGCGCCACGGCGAAGTGGGTCACCAGCGTGTCCAAGGCGCCCTTGGTTGCCGCATAGGCGGCGATGTTGCCGACGGCGGCCCGGGCGGCCAGGGACGTGACAAGGATGACGCTCGACCGCTCGCCGAGGATGGGCAGTAGTTGCTGCACAAGGAAGAACGGTGCCCGAACGTTGACGGCGAACAGGACGTCGAGGTCCTCCAGCGTCGTGTCCTCGATCGTCGCCGCTTTGGAGATCCCGGCGTTGGCGACCAGGATGTCGAGTCGGTCCCCTACGATCGCCCGCACCTTGGCGGCGAGGTCGTGCGGACCTCGAGGTGGAGACAGGTCGGCACCGACCGCCTCCGCGCTGCCACCGGCGGCGCGGATCTCCTCGACGACGGCCCTGGCCTCGACCCCACCGTGGCCGTAGTGGACGAGCACCTGGGCCCGCTCCTTGGCCAGCGCGAGCGCGCTGGCGCGGCCGATGCCGCGTGAGGCCCCGGTGACGAGGGCGGTCTTCCCTTGGCTTGACGACATGGTAGAATTCCGTCGAGAGATGTGATGAGGGGCGCCGGGACCGCAGGTGTCAGGGCGATCAGGCGTCCAGGAACGTCGTCGCGTAAGCCACGAACTGATCCGGATATTGATAGAACGAGCCGTGATTGGCGTCGGGGAACAGGATGAGCTGTGCATCCGGCAGGTTCTGCTGAAGCACGTAGGAGTTATAGGTTGGGATGATCACGTCATTGCTGCCCTGGACGACCAAGGTCGGCTGACGTATACTCTTAAGGTACCCGAGGTGATCCTCGACCTCGCTGTAGGCCAAGTACTTGCCGATGGCGGCGATCTGGGCGTTGACGGTCTGCTCACCGACCGAGGGGGCACGGTCCTGGCGCTTCAGCTTGCGCTCGAGGAAGGCCAAGCCGGCCGCCTGGCTGGCCGGGGACGGGGCGAAGTGCACCTTGAGCCAGAGGTGCTCGGCGGGGTCGTAGGTCTCGGCGAAGATCGCGCCGGACTGGCTCGTCGACATGTCAGCGCCGCGAGGGCCCGTCCCGACTAGGATCAGCTTGCGGATGATGTCGCCGGCCTGCAGGGCGATCTCTTGCGCGACCATGCCGCCAATGGAGAAGCCGAGCACGTCGACCTTGTCGAGACCCAAGGCCCGGATGAACGCGATGGCGTTGGCGCCCATTTCCTGAAAGGTTGACGGCGTCTCGCCCGAGCTTGCCGACACGCCGGCGTTGTCGAACAGGATGACCTCGCGCCTTGCCGCCAGTCCGTCAGTCACGGCCGGGTCCCAATGGTCGAGCGTGCCCTGGAAGTGCTGGTTGAAGACGACCGGCACTGTGCCCGTCTGGCCGAAGCGGCGATAGGCAAACCGGACGCCGCTCGCTTCGATGAACTGAGTTGGAGCACTCAGATGAGTATGCTCGTGGGACATGGCGGCACTCCTGAGGCCAAGAATCGAGACCGATGAGGGACTGCTCTTCGGATCTCGCTTTCAAAGACCGTTGCCTCTCGTTCGATGAAGCAGGATGTAGGTCTCACGCCTGCGCCTGAGAAAGACTTTCTGCGCGTCCAGCCATACCTTGCAGGCATGGAGGCACATGAACGTAAGGCACCTCCGCTACTTCTCCGCTGCGGGCAAGGAGGCCTCCGATCGCAATGGGCGAGAGGCGGGTTACGATGTCTCGATTGGTCTGGCCTCCTTCAGGACAGCTGTGCTCGCGCCCGTAGCCCTGACATGGGCGGACTGCCGTCGAACTGAGCCTATTGAACAGCCGCTTTCAGGCACGGCATGGGCCAGCTTCTATGGCGTGGTTGGGTCGGAAGCAGTCGTCGCACCCTGCTTCCCATGCACAGGCGGGCTCACCGAGCGGTTGACCCTCGACGCCTCGCGCTGGCCCAGCCACGGCTTCCGACCCGCCCCCCGCCTCCCTTGCAGTTTTCCGCGCGGCCCCGCTAGATCGGCGCATGAGCGTCCGCCGGTTCACCAGCGAGTCCTACCCCGACGGCGAGCGCGACGCGGCCTGGCAGGACGTGCTCGGGGCGCTCGGTTTGAGTGCCGACGCCTCTCCGGCCGCGTGGGAGTCCCATGCCACGGCCACGCTGAGGGGGGCGCCCGACGGGATCACGGTCGCGCGGCTCGCCGCCCGCCGGCAGGTTCTCTCGCCCGTCCTCCGGCAGGCCGGTGCGCCGCTCCTCCTCGTCCCGCTCGACGACGGCGCGAGTCTCGACGTGGGCGGGGAGCGGCGGCGCATGCGCGCCGGCCAGCTCGTGCTGCTGCCGGGTGCGTTGCTGTCGATCGGCGATCCCCATGCGGCCCCGGGGCGACGGCGAGCTCAGCGGTACCGCGATCGAATGCTCGATGACCGGGACGGTCGAGGTCGTGCTGCACAAGCGCGCCGAGCTCGCCGGGCGTCCCTTCGCCGACCTGACCTATCCGTTGATCGAGACCCCGACCGATTGGGTGCTGACCGGCTTCAGCCATCCCAACTACCTCGCCGAATTCGGCGCCAAGGGGCAGAGCGCCGTCTACGCCACCTCCTCGATCGACCTCGCCATGAAGGACGCCTTTCGCAAGGCGCGCCGCTTCCTGATGCAGGGGAGCGGCCTCGACGAAGACGAGGCCATCGCGCTGATCTCGGCGGCGGTGGATTTCGGCGTGACCCAGGTGGTCGACGGCAATTGGGGTGTCCACGCCATCCTGAGCAAGCGGCTGCTCCCCGCGTCCACCGTCCCGAGCCGATCCCGAAAGGCCTGACCGATGCAGTTCCACATGATCCCCGGCGGCCCGACCCCGGTCGCGCCGTTCAGCCATGCGGTGGAGACCGAGGGCCTCATCTTCGTCACCGGCCAGATGCCCGACACGCCCGAAGCGCCCGGCGTGCTGCCGGACGGCATCGTGGCGCAGACGCGGGCCGTGATGGAGAATTTGCGAGTGGTCCTGGGCGGGCTTGGGGTCGGCTTCGAGCACGTCGTGATGGCCCGCATCTACCTCACGCGCTTCAAGGAGGATTATCCGGCCCTGAACGAGACCTGGCGCGCCTATTTCGCGGAAGGCCGCCTGCCGGCCCGCACCTGCGTCGGCGTGACCGGCTTGGCCTATGACGCCCTGGTCGAGATCGACCTCGTGGTGCGCCGGCCGGCCTGACGGGACGGAGTGAGGCGTGACGGGATCCGCCTCGCTGTGGACAATCGGAAACGGGCTGTCCATGCCGAGCGCAGACTCTTCTTCCAATGACGTGTCCCGATGGGCCATCGCCAGGCGTACCGGCCGTGGCGAGGGTCGCGTCAGGCGATCAGCAAAGCAGTTCGTTCGCGGGTTATCTCGTCGATGGTCAGTGCGTCCTCGACGCTGTCGGCTTCGCGGGCGGTGCCGTCGGCCAGAGCCGCTTGGCAAACCCTGTCGACCAGCCCGGCCATCTGGCCGAAGCGCAAGCGACCTCGGAGGAAACCCTCGACCACGATCTCGTTCGCGGCGTTGAGCACGGTTGCAAGGCCGCGGCCAGTCATCAGGGCGTCTTTCGCCAATTGAAGGGCGGGGAAGCGGGCGAGATCGGGTTCCTCGAAGGTCAGCGTGCCGATCGCAGCCAAGTCCAACTTGCGCGCTCCGCTCTCGATCCGGTCCGGATAGGCGAGGCAGTGCGTAATCGGAACCCGCATGTCCGGCAGCGCCATGACGGCCGCCACAGAGCCGTCCGCGAACGTGACGAGCCCATGCACCACCGATTGTGGATGCACGACGATGTCAAGTTGCTCGGCGGCGACGCCGAACAGATAATGCGCCTCGATCAGCTCCAACCCCTTGTTCATGAGGCTGGCAGAATCGATCGTCACCTTGGGGCCCATCTCCCAGTTGGGATGTTTGAGGGCCTCGGCCACCGTGGCGTTGGCGATGCGGGCGCTGTCCCAAGTGCGGAACGGGCCTCCGGAGGCCGTCAGCACCATCCGCTCGATGCTGGAGGCCGAGGCGCCGCCGAGTGCCTGGAAGATCGCGTTATGCTCGCTGTCGAGCGGGAGGACGGTGGCGCCCGTGGCCTTTACCGTCCGCATCACCGGGCCGCCCGCACAGATCAGCGTCTCTTTATTGGCGAGGGCCACGGTCCGGCCTGCCTTCAGCGCAGCATGGGTTGACCGCACTCCGGCGGTGCCGGCGATCGCGGCGACCACCACGTCGGAGGCGCGGGTTGCGGCCTCGACCACTGCATCCGGTCCGGCCGCTACCTCGATGCCCGTGCGCGCAAGGGCATCCTTGAGCGATGCGTAGCCGTCCGGATCGGCGAGGGCGACGAAGCCGGCGCGCAGTACCTTGGCAGTCGTGGCAAGCGCCGCGACGTCGCTGCCGCCGGCCAGTGCCACGACCTCGAAACGATCGGGGTGACGGGACAGCACAACAGCGGTAGAACGGCCGACAGATCCGGTGGCGCCCAGCACGACGACCCGGCGGGGAGGCTGACCCTGCTTACCCTCTGATGCAACGCTGCTCGCTGTAATCGTCATCCTGCCTCCCCGCCTTTGCTCGTTACTGCTTTAGAGCAGACCGAACCGGCCGCTGTCCAGCTTCATGGCGGGCTGGCGCGGTGCCGGCATTACGCCCGCACTCGCGGCGGGACAGATTCACGAGCACGGAGACTGTCACGACCGACCCAAAGGCTGACCGGCCGCAAAGCCAAGCTCAAGGACTCGGTGTCCTGATCACCAAACTCGTCCTCGAAAGTTTCGCCTTCAATGGCCAGCCGGTCAGCAAGGGACAGTCGCGCACGTCGCTCGGGCCTGTGTCTCGAGAGATCGGGCGGGATCCTGCCCGACCGAGTCGGAATGCGGGCCGTTGCCGTCGCGACCTGATGCGCCGAGCGACAGGACAACAGCCTCGGGGTTTGCCGAGTGCAGCGTCGGCCGAAATTGACCTGATCTGTGTCAACAAATGTGTCCTTCGCGTTGCAGATGTTCCGTCCTGTCCGACCGACATGCCTTGTCGGTCGCCCGGCAGTGCCGGCCGCGCACGAGATCACAGACGCCGGCGCAATGGCGCCCAGCCGAGGCTTCACCTCTGCGTAGCGCGAGTTGACGGACGTTGCAACCGAGCCAAAGCCAAGCGCCGCATCGAGATCAACGAAGATATCCGCCCCGTTAGACCCCGATCAGTTGACTTATTACGAATGCAAATGTACGTCTGAGCCCAGTCAGGCGTCGACACAAACTCGGCCCACCGGCCAATCCTAAAAGGCGCGCCAAGCGCCTGTCTGAAGCGCGTTCGAGGGAGGATCGATGGCTGAGATCTACGATCACGCCGGCAAGCCGGTCCAGCATGGCCGCGCACGGGTGAACGGCATCCGGATGCACTACGTGACGGCCGGCAAGGGCGAGCCGCTTCTCCTGCTCCACGGCACCCCGAAGAACCATTTCTACTGGTATAAACTGATTCCTCTGCTGACCGAACATTTCACGGTTGTGGCGCCAGACCTTCGTGGATTCGGCTATACTGACAAGCCGCCTGCCGAGGAGGGGTACGACAGCCGCACCAACGCGACCGACGTCGCAGAATTGATGAGCCAGCTCGGCCACGAGCGGTTCCATCTTCACGGCGAGGACCGAGGCGCTGAATTCGCCTACGTCCTTGCCGCGTCCTACCGGGATCGGGTCAAGACGCTCTCCTTCTGCGAGATGCTGCTGTCCGGCCAAGGCCTCGAAGAGTGGTCGAACTTCACGCCGCAGAACACTTCTTCCCAGTTCAGGCAGCAGGGCGTCTGGGTGTGGCACATCCCGTTCTTCTGGATCCCCCACCTCCCCGAAATGTTGATCACAGGCCGGGAGCGCGAGTTCTGGGAATTCTGGATCAAGGCCGAGACCTGGAACCCGTACGCGATCTCCGAGGAGGCGATCACCGAGTGGATCAGCTGCCTCAAGGCTCCCGGGGGCCTGCGCGGTTGCATGGAGACCTACCGGGCCGGGCTCAAGAATGCTCGGATCAATCAGGAGCTTAAAACGGCGAAGCTTTCACTGCCCGTCATGACGGTCGGCGCGCCCGAATTCTTCGGCCCGCTCGTCGAAGCGCAGATGCTCAAGGTCGCCGAAAAAGTCGATCGGACGGCGGTGTTCGACCAGTGCGGACACAGCCTAGCCCTGGAAGCCGAGCATCGGCTTGCCACGATGCTTCGTGAGTTCATGTTGGGCGGGTCGAAGTAGACCTGGCCGGCGTGCGTGGAAACCGCAGGCACATCCCGAGATGTGCTCGTGCAGAACAGCAGATGATGAGGAACGTCGCCATGAAGCCGAGACAGATATTTCCCCTTGCCGCTGCCTTGATGATGACCGTGGCACCACTCGCCGCGCGCGCAGCCGACAACACCTCTGGTATCAAGCAACCGCTGTGGTTCAAGGAGCCGTCGGACTACCTGAAGCAGAAAGCCCAGCTCGACGACCTGTCGAACATCGTGGTCGGCGAAGGTCCCCGCGGCGAGCAGGGCGTGCTCTGGTCCGATATCAAACTGACGGACGAACAGATCGCCAAGGTCAAGGCGGGCAACTTCACGGTCGCGATCGTGCTCGGCTGGCTGGGCGATGACTGGGCGTCGCAGCAGCTCATCGGCATGCATGAGGAATTCGCCAAGCTCGGTATCAAGATCGTCGCCGAGACCAATGCGAACTGGACCGATTCCAAGGAGATCTCCGATCTTGCGACGGTCAGCGTGCTCAAGCCCAGCCTGGTTGTGAGCTTCCCGCTGAACGCCCAGACGACGGCGAGCGGCTACAAGGACATCGCGGCCGCCGGCTCGAAGATCGTGTTCATGGACCAAGTCGCGGACGGCATGGATCCGGGCAAGGACTACGTAGCGATGGTCTCGTCCGACAACCACGCTCTCGGCATGAACATCGCCGACATGCTGTCGGACTCGATCGGCGGCAAAGGCGAGGTCGGCGCGCTATATTACGCGCCGGACTTCTACGTGACCAACGTCCGTTACGAAGGCTTCATCGCCCGCCTCCGCGCCAAGCATCCCGACGTCAAGCTGACCGTCGTGGCGGGCCACAACGGGCCGGACAAGGGGCAGGAGGTCACGCAGGGCGTGCTGGCCCGCTATCCCAACATCAAGGGTCTGTACGGGAGCTGGAGCATTCCCGCCATGGGCGCGGTCGCGGCGGCCACCGCCGCGGGTCGCACGCCTGACGACTTCAAGATCGTCAACGAGAACTTCGACCAGATCGTGGCGGCCAACATGGCCGAGAAGGGTATGATCTCCGGGATTTCGGCTCAGATCCCCTACCTGAACGGCATTACCGAGGCGAAGCTCGGAGCCCTGGCGCTGATCGGTGAGAAGCCGCCGACCTTCGTGGTGATCCAGCCGCTCAAGGTGACCCGTTCCGTTCTGCCCGAGGACTACAAGAAGATCTACCGGGCCGACCTGCCTGCCGACATGAAGGCATCGCTTTCACAATAGTGGCAGAGACCAGGGGAGGCTCCGGCCTCCCCTCCCAGCAAGACGGGTCAGGAGACGGGTGATGGCCGGCAACGACACGATCCTGGAGATGCGCGAGGTCCGCAAGTCGTTCGGCAACATCGCGGTCCTGAAGAGTGTCGGCTTCACGCTGCGGCGGGGCGAAGTCCACGCCTTGATGGGCGGCAACGGCGCCGGCAAGTCGACGCTGATGAAGATTCTCACCGGCGTTTACACCATGGATGCGGGCACCATCGCCATCGATGGCAAGCCCGTTACCATCAACAACCCCGGCGACTCCGAGCGCGCCGGCGTCGCGATGATCTTTCAGGAATTCAGCCTCGTCCCGACGCTGACCGTGGCGCAAAACATCTTCCTCAATCGCGAGCCGCGTGTCGGCTCGCTGTTCATCGACGATCGCCAAGCCTACAAGCGCGCGCACGACGTGCTCAAGGAGCTTGGCGAGCGCATCGACCCCAATACGCTCGTCTCGGAATTGAGCGCCGGGATGATGCAGATGGTCGAGATCGCCAAGGCACTCTCCAAGAATGCCAAGATCCTGATCATGGACGAGCCGACGGCCTCCCTGTCGGAGGCCGAGACCGAGACGCTGTTCAAGGTCGTGCTCCGCCTGAAGGCGTCCGGCATCTCCATAATCTACATCTCCCACCGGATGGCCGAGATCTTCGAGCTGTGCGACCGGGTGACGGTCATGCGGGACGGCGTCGTCAAGCTGACCCACGAGTGCGCCAGCCTCACCATTCCCGAGCTGGTGGAAAACATGCTCGGTTCCTCGTCGGCAGCGGCCTTTGCGTGGCAAGAGCGACACGTTCGGCACCGCGGCGAGCCCGTGCTCAAGGTCAGCGGCCTTTCGCTGCCGCCACGCGTCGTCGACGTCAGCTTCGAGGTCTACCCCGGCGAGATCGTCGGCCTCGCCGGGCTGATGGGGAGCGGGCGGACGGAGATTGCCGAGGCAGTCTTCGGCCGGCGCGTCCCGGCGCGAGGCGAAATCTCTGTGCTGGGCAAGCCCATCTCCGCGCAGAGCGATGCGATCGAAGCCGGCGTCGCGCTGGTGCCCGAAGATCGGCGTCGCATGGGCCTCGTGCTCGACCATTCGGTGCAAAGCAACATCATGCTGCCGAACCTCACCCTCTTCGCCAAGGGTCCGTTCATCACGGACGTGAGCGCGGTCAGCGTTGTCCGGCAAATGATGGCGCGGCTGCGCATCAAGACCGAAAGCCCGTCCAAGATCGCCCGGCTGCTGTCGGGCGGCAACCAGCAGAAGATCGTGCTCAGCAAATGGCTAGCCCGCAGTCCCAAGCTGCTGATCCTCGACGAGCCGACCATCGGGGTGGACATCGGCGCCAAGGGCGAAATGACCAACCAGATCCGCGAGTTGGCGGATGCGGGCGCTGCTATTCTGGTGATTTCATCCGAGCTGGAGGAGCTGCTCGTCGTCAGTGACCGCCTGCTCATCCTGCACCACGGCCGTATCGTTCAAGACATCCAAAGACGGGACGTGAAGTCCGAGGAGGAACTCCACCATGCAGTCCAAGGTCATATCATCGACGACGCCCAGCACGCCTTCCAGGATCACCCTCGGCGCTAGCGTCGGCTTCCTTCAGGACTACATCGTCTACGTCTTCTTCGCTGCCGTTCTGATCTTCTTCTCGATCACGATCGGGAACGAAGGATTTTTGACCGTCACGAACATCTTCAACATTACGCGTACGACCGCAATGATCTCGATCATCGCGTTCGCGATGACGTTCGTGATTGCGTGCGGCGAGCTCGATCTCTCCGTCGGCTCGACCGCCGCCCTCTCGGCGCTGGTCGGCGCGTTGGCGATGCAGAACGCACTGCCCTGGCCGGTGGCCGTTGTCCTCGCGCTCCTGTCCGGGCTCGTGGTCGGCGCCTTCAACGGCTTCTTCGTGACCTGGATCCGTATCCCGTCCTTCCTCGTGACGCTGGGCATGCTCCAGCTGATCCGCGGCATCGACATGCGGCTGACCTACACCAACCCGGTGCCGATCGTGAGCAAGGTCTTCAATGTCACCTTCGGCACCGGCAAATACTACGGCATTCCCTCGTTGTTGATTTGGTCCGTGGTGTTCGCGTTCATCGGCCACGTGATGTTGCGCTTCACGACGTTCGGGCGGCAGATTCTTGCCACCGGCGGCAACCGGCTCGCAGCCGAATATTCGGGGATCAAGACCCGCCGCGTGAAGTGTTACGCCTTCCTGCTCAGCGGCTTCGCGGCCGCCATGGCCGGCCTGCTCTACTCCGGCATGATGCAGACCGCCCGTTACAATTACGGCACCGGCGACGAATTGTCGGCCATAGCGGCGGTTATCTTGGGCGGAACCAGTCTTTTCGGCGGCCGGGCCAGCATCACCGGCACCTTTGCGGGCGCGTTGATGATCGGCACGATCAACAACGGCCTGATCATCATGGGGCTGGACGTCAGCGAGCAGATGATCGTGTCGGGCGCCATCATCATCCTCGCAGTCGCCTTTGCCCGTAAGCCCGCGCTGTAGGAATGATCGGGACCGCGCGTCGCTGGCGCGCGGTCCCCAGGGTTAGGCGGGGCGGGACCGGTCCCTCTCCTCGGGACGATCCCGGCTCGACCCCGCCTATGACGTCGCACCGCGACGAACAAAAAAGCAGGAAGGAAAGCAGTCAGATGGCCACTTCGCTTGACAAATTCGCCGACGCCAAGCCGCATTGGGACACGCCGCTCATCGTCGAATCGCATCTCAATGGCGTGCGCACCAAGGAGATGAACCCTCACACCCCTGTGACCTATGACGAGGTCGTCGAGGACGCCATCAAGTGCTGGGATGCGGGGGCGTGCACCGTCCACGTCCACAACACGAACTTCGATCTCACCGGTCAGGCCGCCGTCGACGACTATATGCCGGCGTGGAGCAAGATCCTCGCGGCCCGGCCCGACATGACGTGGTATCCGACCACGTGCAACACGCTAAAGTGCACCGAGGATGAGCACGGCCTCGAGCACAGCGAGATCCTGAACCGCATGGCGAATGTGAAGATCGCCTGCATCGACACCGGCATCAACCTGTTCGCTCAGACGTTGGACGAGAAGGGCCACATCGTCGGTCGTGAATATGGTTGGAATTACAAGCGCGTCGCCGGCCAGGTCGATCTCGCCCTGTCGCGCAAGATGAGCATTATCTGGGGCATCTACGAGCCCGGTCAGCTCAAGCTTGCCAAGCACTATGTCGACCGCGGCATGTACACGCCCGGTTCGTTCTGGGACTTCTATCTGATCGGCGAATATGGCCTGACGGCCACGCTGCCGATCGGCACGTCGGGGATGCTGCCGACGCTGGAAAGCCTTTACTTCTACCTCGACATGATCGCGAACGCCAAAAACAAGATCAACTGGTGCATCTCGATCTGGGGCGAAGGCAACCGCGACACTCGGCCAGTCATCAAGCGGGTCATCGAGCTCGGCGGCCACGTCAAGACGGGTCTCGAACTCTTCTATGATCCCGATCGCAATCCGACGAATCTCGAGCTCCTGCAGGAAGTGCAGGAGATCGCGCGGGAGGTCGGGCGTCCGCTCGCGACACACGACGAGGCGAAGAAGATTTACGGGATTGCCTGAGGAGGCAATTCGCTCACTGCGACAAGACGGTGCGATGCTGCTTGCAGCTTGGCGGGCGCTTGTTCACTGTCCACGCTTGCAGCCTGAAATGAGGAACGGCGCGCATTCCTGCTTCCGGGCGGGTCGCGCTCCGGCGCTTCGGCCGGAAACCGTGCCGCCGCGAAGGCCACGACCTGTTGCAGCTGCTTTCTGCATTTGCGATTGCCACGTCGTGAGGCGCTGTGACGGGAGCCGGCGACAGTCGGGCATAGTCCACCCCCGAGGCGCACGGCGGGCCACGTTCCGTCGAGAAGGCGCGCATCGACGCCAGCAAGGCATTGTAGGTTGAGGACGGGCTAAACACCTGCTCGCGTGCCGTTCTGGCTTTGAGGTAAGGTCGGGTAAGACCGCCCTGAGCGGGTTGGCCGATAGCACATCGAACCGGAAAGGAATCACCGTGGGCCAGCCAGAATACGATGGTCAGATCGGAGCATCCCACGACGCACCCCGCGCCGTCGTCGTCCTCGGGGCCACCGGCTCGATTGGCCGTTCGACCGCGGAGGTTCTCACGCGGCATCCGGAGCGATACCGGGTCGCGGCGCTGGCAGGGGGCCGGGACGCGGCAGGGCTCGCCGCCATGGCGAAAGCGCTCCATGCGGCTTTCGTCGCTGTCGCAGACCCGGACGCTTACGCAGATCTGAAGGAAGCGCTCGCCGGAACGGAGATCGAGGCTGGCGCCGGTCCGCAGGCGGTCATCGAAGCCGCGCTCCGCGACAGCGACATCGTCATTGCGGCGATTGCCGGCACCGCCGGGGTGCGGCCAACCCATGCGGCCCTGCAAGCGGGACGACGGGTCGCGCTCGCCAACAAGGAGACGCTGGTCTGTGCCGGCGGGCCGGTCATGCGCACCGTCCGCGAGGCGGGCGCGACCGTGTTGCCGCTCGACAGCGAACACAACGCGATCTTCCAGGCCCTGGGCGGCGCGCCGTTCTCGACCATCGAGAGGATGGTTCTGACCGCGTCTGGGGGGCCCTTCAGGACCTGGGACGCTCCAAGGATAGCGGCCGCGACCGTCAAGGAGGCGCTGAACCACCCGAACTGGGCCATGGGACCCAAGGTCACGATCGACTCGGCCAGTCTTATGAACAAGGGACTGGAACTCATCGAGGCCCACCACCTGTTCGCGGTCTCGGCGAGTCAACTCGACGTCGTCGTCCACCCCCAATCGATCGTGCACGGGCTGGTGACCTTCGCGGACGGGTCCGTGACGGCCGGCATGGCTCTGCCCGATATGAAGGTGCCCATCACCCACTGCCTGGCCTATCCCGAGCGGATCGAGAGTGGGGCCCGCAAGCTGGACTTGGCCAATGTCGGGACCCTGACGTTCGAAAAGCCCGACCTCGACCGCTTTCCCGCCCTGCACCTTGCCATGCAGGCGCTGGAGGCCGGCCAGGGGCTTCCCACGATCCTCAACGCGGTCAACGAGATCGTCGTCGCGGCCTTCCTCGAAGGGAGGCTGCGCTTCGGCCAGATGGCGGGTCTCGTCGACAAGGCGTGCCAAGCGGTGATTGCGGAGGGGTCGGCCCGTGAACCGGAGAGCGTCGACGATGCTCTGACGCTCGACGGCCTCGCGCGCGAAAGGGCCACGGCACTGCTCTCCTGAGAGGGACGGGTCCGGCGCGGTGGCTCTCTCCCGATATGATTCCCGGCGACGGGACCGCTGCTCCCTCAAAACCGGGCACGCCCTCTGCGATCACGGCGGCCGGGCCTGGTCGGGATGTTCGCGAACTGAGGTAGGACCCCATGCGCTTCGACTACTCTTCCATCGGCTTCATCACCTTCGACTGCCTGGGCTGGCCGGTGACGGCCATCCCGGAGAGCGGCGGCACGATCTTCATCGATGACCTCACGCTGGCGGTGTCCGGCGCGGCCGGTACGGCCGTGATCGCGGCCGCCAAAATGGGCCTGCACTGCGCGGCGGTCGGAGGGGTGGGCCAGGACATGATGGGTGACTGGGTGCTGCAGCGCCTGCACCAGTTCGGCATCGACACCTCAGGTCTGCGGCAGATCCCCGGCGCGCGGACCTCGTCCTCGATCGTCTTGACGCGTCCGGACGGCTCGCGGCCCGCGCTGCACATGAAAGGGGCAACCGGCGACTTCTACGTCGACGACGACCTGATGCCGCAGGTGATCGATGCACGGGTGGTGCACCTCGGCGGCGTCGGCTTGATGAACAGGATGGACCAGGGGCGCAACGCCGAGCTCGCAAAGCGAGCCCAGGCCGGCGGAGCCATTACGACCGCCGACATCTTCGCCGGTTCGAAAGACGACCTGCCGGCCGTCGCAAGCGTCCTGCCCTACACGGACTACTTCATGCCGTCGATCGAGGAGGCCCATGCCTTGACGGGCCGGAGCGACCTCGACGGAACGGCAAAGTTCTTCCTGGACTATGGCGCTACATGCTGCGTGTTCACGCTCGGAGCGGACGGGGCCTACTATCATCACAAGGATGGGACTCATTTCACCATCCCGGCCTTTGACGTCGAGGTGCGCTGCACCTGCGGGTGCGGCGACGCGTTCGACGCGGGCATCGCCGTCGCGCTCTGCCGGGACATGGACCCGGAGACGGCGGTCCGGTTCGCCCAAGCCACGTCGGCGCTGAACGCGACGGGGCTCGGCTCCCAAGCCGGCGTGGAAAGCTTCGAGCGGACCTGGGACTTCATGACCAAGGCGCCCCTGCGGACCTCGCATTCCGCCTAACCCGCTTTCGCTTCCGGCGCATTCGCTCCAGCTTAAATCGCGGGCTCTTTCAACCCAGATACGGCTCGAGCATCACGGCGGTCATCCGCCACGAGGCCAAGCCGAGGCAAACCGCGCTCGCCTCGAACGGCAACCCTGGCGGCTAAGCTCACCGGGCCTTTTCGACGAGCGCGGCGGCGACCACCTCGTCTGTGATCAGCACTTCGGGCGCCAGCATGCGGATCGCGGCCAGGATGACGGCCGTCTTCTCCCACCCTCCCGACGACAACACGATACGGCGCGACTTGCGCAGCATCTCGGGCTTGGCGGAGATCACGCGATCGTTCAAGGGGTGATCGAGCAGCCGGCCCTCGGCGTCGATGAACCGACAAAGGACGTCGCCGACCGACCCGGCACGTGCCAGGGAGGCGATCTCCTCCGTGGTCAGCAGATTGAAGCGGACGAGAGTCGAATTCGGGGACAGATCCCCCACGCTGATCAGGGCGACGTCGAGACGCCCCGCGTGACTGAACACGTCCTCCATGCCGGAGTGGTTGATCAAGGCCTCGCGCGTCAGGGCGTCGGGCGCGTAGACGGGCGCCGCCATCATGAAGCATTCGGCCCCGAGGCGATCGGCGAAGCGCCAGGCGAATTCCGATGGATTGGACACGGAGGCGCGGGTCAGGCCCCCCAGCAGAGACACCACCGTGAACCTGCTGAATTGCCGCTGCGGCAGGCTTGCCAAACTCGAGCTGAGGGTGCGGCCCCACCCCAGACCGACCGTCATCCCGTCCGTCAGGATACCCGATAGATAGCTCCCCGTGGCGGCACCCAGAATAGCGGCCGGATCGCTGTCGCGCTGCGGTCGGGGAATCACGATGGCTCTTTCCATGCCGAAGCGGTTCTCGAGAGCCCGCTCCAGTGTGACACAACTGGTCAGGGGTGAGGTCACTGTGATCTGGACGGTGCCGTCTTCGCGGCAGGCCGCCAACATGCGAAGCACCCGCGCACGGGTGATGCCGAGGACCTGGGCCACCGCGTCCTGCGTCATGCCTTCCATGTAGTAGAGCCAGGCCGCCCGCGTCCGGATGTCGCTCTCGAGGTCGAACGCTTCCCCCATTGCGGCTTCGCCTCACCAAATGCGAAACGGCCCTTATAGGGGCCCCTCGAGAGTGACTCAAGTTCGGGATGCCCGCCTGCCCAGGCCACGCTGGAGGCAGCCGCGCATCCCCGCGTCATTTGCGACGGAACAGGTCCACAAGGACGGCCGCGAGCACGACGGATCCGATGATCACGCGCTGCCAGTATCCGGACACGTTCAGGAGAACCGTGCCGTTCTGGAGAACGGTCAGGAGCACGGCGCCCAAGACGGTTCCGACAACCGATCCTTCGCCACCCCTGAGGCTGGTGCCCCCGATGATCGCCGCCGTTATGGCGCTCAGCATCCAGCCTTCGCCCACGGACGGCTGCGCGGCGTCCATGCGGCTCGCATAGAGAATGCCGGCCATGGCCGCGAACATTCCGGCCAGGCCGAAGACGAGGAACTCGACCCGCGAGACCCGGATGCCCACCAGATTGGCAGCGTCCCGGTTGCCACCGACCGCATAGATGTTTCGCCCGAAGCGGGTGCGCGACAGGACCCACCACAGAACCAGCCCCGCGCCGACAAAGATCAGCACGGGAACCGGCAAGCCGTAGATCTCACCCTGACCGACGGCGCGAAAGGTCGGGCCGAGCGGCCGCACGGGATAGCCCTGCGTGATGACGAGGTTCAGGCCGGCGAAGATCTCTCCGGACGCTAGGGTCACGATGAACGGGTTGAGGCGCAGCTTGGCCACGAAGGCGGCGTTGAAGAAGCCCAGCAGGAGCCCGAACAAGGCCGTCAGGAGGAACACTGCATAGGGGTTGATGCCGACCTTAGTGAGCATCAGCGCGCCCACGACCGCGCTCAGTCCTGCCGCGGCTCCGATCGACAGATCGATGCCGCCGATGAGCAGCACCAGCGTCTGCCCGAGCGCCACGAGCCCGACGAAGGAGGCGTTGCGCAACACGATCGGGATATTGCTGACGGTGAAGAAGTTGGGCGAGGCGACAGCCAGGATTCCGCACATCACGACGAGGGCCACGAGAACACCGCTGGCCTCCCACCGTCTGAACCGGTCGACCAGGGAAACCCGCTTGGGTGTGCGGGTCGACAAGGCAATTCGCTCCGACATCTGCCAGCCCTCAGCTCATGGCCATCTGCAACAGGGATTCCTGGGTCGCCTTGTCGGCCCGCTGCGACCCCCTGATCCGACCCTCGTGCATGACGAGGATCCGGTCCGACACTTCGAGCACTTCGAGGAGTTCGGACGAGATGTAGATGATCGACAGGCCCTCGTCGCAGAGCTGGCGCAGGACCGTCTGGATCTCGAACTTGGCATGGACGTCGATGCCCCGCGTCGGCTCGTCGAGGACGAGCACTTTCATGCCTCGCATCAGCCAGCGCGCCAGGATCACTTTCTGCTGGTTGCCGCCGCTCAGGCTGGTGATCGGGTCTTCCCCGGAGCCGATCTTGATGCGGATGCGGCGAACCTGTTCGGCGACCTCGCGAACCATGTCACCGAAGTTCAGGCCGAGCAGAGAGCGGAAGCGCTCTAAGCTCGCCACCCCCATGTTCTCGTTGATGCTGAGCAGCGGAAAGATGCCCTCGGCCTTGCGCTCCTCGGGCAGGTAGACAAAGCCCTTGGCGATGGCGTCGGCGGGGTGCCGGATTCGCACCTCCTGGCCGAACGCCTCGACGGTTCCGGACTCGGCTTGCGTGACCCCGAACAGGCACTTGCCCAGTTCCGTCCGGCCGGAGCCGACAAGGCCCGCGATGCCGAGGATCTCTCCCCTGTGAAGGTCGAAGTCGATGTTCTCGAACTCGCCGGCGCGGGTCAGGCTACGCGCCCGCAGCACGATCTCGCTTCGCTCGACGAACGGGCGGGGCTGGTGCGTGCCGTGCACCTCCCGGCCCGCCATCGTGTTGACCATCTCTTTCTTGGTGGTCTTGCGCGGGTCCAATTGGGCGATGGAGCGGCCGTCCTGCAGCACCGTGATCCGGTCGGACAGTTCGAGGATCTCGTCGAGCCGGTGGGAGATGTAGAAGATCGAGCCGCCCTTTTGCCGGAACGTGCGGATGAAGTGGAACAGCTTGTCGGTTTCGCGGTTCGTGAGGGCTGCGGTCGGCTCGTCGAAGATCAGGATCTCGGCCTTGGTGGCGACCGCGCGGGCGATCTGGACGAGCTGCTGCTGCGCCTTGCTCAGACGCTCGATCTGCGTCGAGGGGTCGATGGTCTCGTCGATTTCCCTCAGGCGTTCGGCGGCGCGCCGGCGGCTCGCCTTCCAGTCGACGAGGCCGCTCGAGCCGTCATGGGAGCCGAGAACGATGTTCTCGGCCACGCTCAGCTTCGGGACGACGTTCACTTCCTGAGGCGCGATGCTGATTCCGGCTTTTTGCGACTCGCCGGGCGATCGGAAGGTGACCGCCTGTCCGTGCCGAAACAAGCCGCCCTTGGTCGGGGCGATACGGCCGCAGAAGACGTTCATCAGCGTGGACTTGCCGGCCCCGTTCTCGCCGATGATGGCGTGGACCTCGCCGGCGCGGATCCCGACCGACACGCCGTTCAGGGCCTGGACCGGGCCGAAATTCTTGAAGATGGCGCGGGCTTCGAAGACGTCGGCCGACATGGTCGATCCCATCGCAGGATGTGGGGAGCGGCCCGCGCGAGCCCTCCGGCCGCGCAGGTCACCAGGCGCCGGAGCGTCGCCCCGGCGCCGCTCGCTCGATCACTCGCCGACGTTGTCGTGCGTGATGATCCGCGAGCCGGTCTCGTGATCCAGCGGGATCGTGTGACCTTCGTTCTTGGCGACGGCGTATTTTACCGCCCAGTAGCCCTGCTCCCACTGGCGCTGGGCCATGGTGGCGGTGATCACGCCGTCCTTGATGAACTGGACCGTTTCCGGCAGGTCGTCGAGGCCGACGATCTTAACCTTTCCGGCCTTGCCGGCGTTCTGAACCGCGCGAGCGGCGCCGATCGGGTTCGAGGCGTTGCATCCGAAGAGGCCGACGAGATTGGGATGGGCCTGCAGGGCGTTCTCGGTCAGCTGCACCGCCTTGTCGAGATCGTCGTTGTCCGGCTGCTCGAACACGATCTTGATGTTCGGGTGCTTCTGCAAGGCGGCCTTGAAGCCCTGGATGCGCCGGATATGGTCCTGCGCCGTCAGGCTGCCCGACAGGATGCCGACCTCGCCCTTGTCGCCGATCTGCTTGGCCAGGAATTCGGCCAGATCGAAGCCGTCCTGGTAGGAATCCTTCTGGCCCACGAACGGGAAGCGCTCCGCGCAGAACGAGTTGAAGGTGAGGACGTTCACGCCTGCCTTGACGGCCTCGTCCAGCACCTGGGTGTTGGTCGCCGGATCGAGGCAGGAGACGACCAACCCATCCGGCTTGCGGCCGATATTCGTCTCGATGCGCTGATTGTGGTCGGCCACGTCGGCCTGCGGCGGCTGGTCCCAGACCACGTTGACGTCGATGCCGTCCTTCTTGAGCTCCTCCGCCGCGAACAGGGAGCCGGCCTTGACCACCTCGTACCAGGGGTGAATGACCTTCGGGATGAAGACGATGGTCTGCGTTTTGGGGGCGGGCTTGATGAGGGACGCCTGATCGGCGCCCGCTGCATAGGCGGCCGGCGCGGCCAAGCTGGTGGCGACGACGGCGCTGGTGAGAAATCTGGCAGTCATGAGCTTCCCTCCGATGTGTTTTGGATTTCGCCGGATGTGCCACCGGTCTTGTGATTGGAGCAGCAAGGACCGGCGGTCCGCCGGGTTCTCAACCCATCACGCCCGATTGTATGATTGTCAATACATTTGTTCGACGCTAATGGTAACGTCTGAGCCAGAAATCGATGCGGACGCCGCCCCATTCCGGGTCAAACGGGCGAGCCAGAGACCCCTCCCGAACGCCGCCTTCCGCCTCCAATATCCGGCCTCGGCTGCCATATCGGACGGGGACCATGCTCGGCACCCTCGAGTAGGCCAAACATGTTGACAATTATTATGACAAATGTTCTTTGGTGCAACTGGGGCAGCGCGCCGACGCGGTGACCCGAATGGCTCCGTCGTGGGGAGGGGCGCGGGTGTCCAATCAGCGCATTCTTGGTATAGACACCGGCGGAACCATGGCGAAGGCCGCCATCTTCGATGTCGACGGCACCGAAATCGCCAGCGCCCGCCATGCCAACAATGTCCGCTACCCCCGGCCCGGCTACACAGAGGTCGACGCCGACGAGGTTTGGCGGTCCGCCTGCCACGCCGTGCGAAGCGTAATGGAACTCAGCTCAACTGATCCCCACGAGGTGATCGGCATTTCGACCACCGGCCACGGCAACGGCCTCTATGCGGTCGATGGCGCCGGTCGCCCTATCCTGCCGGGCATCATCTCGACGGACAGCCGGGCTGCGGAGACCGCCGCCGGGTGGGAGGCCGCGGGTCACGGCCCTTTCGCCGAATCCGTCATCATGCAGCGATTCTGGCCGGGCCAAACGCTTCCGCTGCTCGGCTGGTTCACCCGCCATGCTCCGCAGGCTCTGGATCGCGCAGCCGCGCTGTTCGGCAGCAAGGACTACGTCCGGGCCCGCCTCACCGGCGACCTCAGCACGGAAATCACCGAGGCCGCCGTTGCGGGTCTGGTCGATCTGAGCACGCTGCAATACGCCTCGACATTGTTCGACCGCTTCGGCCTCACGGCGCTCGCCGGAAAGCTTCCCCCGATCCGGCCCTCGCTGGAGGCTGCGGCGGGGGTCAGCGCGGAGGCGGCGGCCGCGACCGGCTTGCGGGAAGGAACGCCGGTGGTGCGCGGGCTGACCGATGTCGTGGCCTGCGCGGTCGCCTCGGGGGCAACATCCACGGACGTGATGTCGGTGATCGCCGGCACGTTTTCGATCAACCAAACCCTGCACGCGAGCCCGCGACGCAGCCGCGCGCCGGTGCTGCAGATGCCCTATCCGATCGGCGGGCTGTTTCTGGCCACCGAGTGTTCGGCCACCTCCGCCAGCAACCTCGAATGGCTCTGCCGGACGATGCTCGGAGCCGAGGCCGGACGGGCGTCTGCCGAGGGAAAGTCGATCTACGACCTGTGCGGCGATTGGGTCAGCGCAGCGCTCCCGCGCGACAACGACATCCTGTTCCTGCCCTTCCTGTTCGGCGGCCCAGCCAGCACCCCGGCCGGCCTGATCGGCCTTCGGGCCAGCCATGATACGGCCGATGTCGTGCGGGCGGTCTTCGAAGGAATCGTCTTCGCGCACAAGCTCGATGTCGACAAGCTCATGACGGGAGCGGACGCGGCTGCCCCCAAAGTGGTGCGGCTCGCCGGCGGTGCGGCCCGGAGCCAGATCTGGCCGCAATTGTTCGCCGATGTGCTCGACCTCGACGTCGAGGTGCCGGCCGGGGGCGAACTCGGCGCCCAGGGAGCCGCCATGAGCGTCGCGGTGGCGCTGGGCCATGCGCCGACGCTGGCCGACGCCGCCGGCCGCATGGTCAGGATCGCGCGGCGCTACAGCCCCGATCCCAGGCGCCGGGACGCCTATCGGACCAAGTTCGCCCGTTTCGAGGCTCTGGTGAAGACCCTCGCGCCGGGCCGGGACATCTCGCATGCGGCGTGAAAGCGGCCGTTCGGGCCCGCGGGCAGTGAACGGGAAGGGGAGGCTTGGATTATGAAAGCAGGACTACTCCGCGCGCCGAACGACGTGACCCTGGAGGACGTGCCGGACCCCCAGCGAGAACCGGGCGATCTCATCCTCAAGGTGCGGGCGGCGACGATCTGCGGCACTGATATCCGCATCTTCCGCGGACGAAAGGTCGCCGGCATCCGCTATCCCTCGGTCATCGGCCACGAATTCGCTGGCGAGATCACTGAAACTGGCGCGGGCAGCGCTTTCCGGGTGGGGCAACGTGTCTGCGTCAATCCAGCCATTCCCTGCGGCCGTTGCTTTTACTGCAAGCTCGGCAGCGAGAACATTTGCACGAACCTCACCGCGATCGGTTACGAAATCGACGGAGCCTTCGCGGAATACATTCGCATTCCTGCCCGCGCGCTGGAGACCGGGAACGTCCATGTCATCCCCGAGGATCTGCCGTTCGAGCAGGCCGCGCTCGCCGAGCCGTTCGCCTGCGTGATCAACGGGCAGGAGAAGGTGGCGGTCGGCCCTGGCGACGCCGTCGCCATCCTGGGCGCTGGGCCGATCGGCCTGTTGCACGTCAAGCTGGCGCGATTGTCCGGCGCCAGTAAGGTGATGGTCAGCGAACCCAATGCGGGCCGTCGCCAGGCGGCGCTGGAGGCCGGGGCGGATCTCGTCGTCGACCCGACAACCGAGGATCTGCCGGGCATCGTCCGTGAGGCCACCAAGGGCATCGGTGCGGATGTCGCCATCGTGGCGATCGGCGTCCCGGCCCTCGCCAATGCGGCCATCGACCTCGTGCGCCGGCGCGGTCGCATCAGCCTGTTCGCGGGCTTCTCGGTGGGCGACAGCGCGCCGCTCGACATCAACGCGATCCACTACAGCGAACTCATCGTGACGGGGTCGTTCGGCTTGAGCCGGGTCCATTTCGAGCGCGCGCTCAACTTGATCGAAACCGGACGCGTGGACATGGCTCCCTTCGTGACCCATCGCTTCGGCCTGCCCTCGATCGGCGAAGCCCTGGCCAAGGCCGAACAGGGTTCCGCCATCAAAGTCGCCATCATCAGCTAGGAGCGGGTGCCAGGAATGCCGAGCCGCGACCTCGCCCGGACGCTCGCCGTTCACTACCCTGTCGTGATCGTCGGCGGCGGCATCAACGGCGCCGGCCTGTTCCGGGACCTCTGTTTGCAGGGCGTCGACTGCCTGATCGTCGATGCGGTCGACTTCTGCGCCGGCGCCAGCGCCGCGCCCTCGCGCCTCATCCACGGCGGCATCAAATACCTGGAGACGGGCGAGTTCCGGCTGGTGCGCCAATCGACGCTCGAGCGCAACCTGCTACTCAAGAGCGCTCCTCACTACGTCAAGCCGATCGAAACGGTGCTGCCGATCCCCTCCTGGTTCGGCGGCATCGTGCCGTCGATCGTGCGCTTCTTCGGCGGCCGGGCCAAGCTCAAGGACCGCGGTGTGCTGATCACCAAGGTCGGGCTCGAGATGTTCGACTTCTTCGGTCGACGTCATCGCGGCACGCCCCGGCACAGCATCGCCCTGCGCAAGAAGACCCTCGCGTCCTTTCCCGACATGGTCGACACCGTGGCCGGCACGGCGACCTACTACGATGCGCGCGTCACCCACGCGGAGCGGCTCGGTCTCGAACTCGTGCTGGACGGCATGGCGGCGTGCCCCGGCAGCCTCGCCCTCAACCACGCGGCGTTGGACGGCACCGACGGCGGCGCGTTGCGCCTCGCAGACCGGATCAGCGGCGCCGTCCATCGCGTCACCGCGGACGTTGTGGTCAACGCCGCCGGCGCCTGGATCGATAGGGCCAATGGCGCGCTCGGGCTGGCGACCCACTATATCGGCGGCAACAAGGGGTCGCACCTCATCGTCGACAACCCGCGTCTCTTGAAGGCGCTGGATGGCAAGATGGTCTATTTCGGAGCGGCCGACGGCAGGGTGGCGCTCCTTTACCCCTTCATGGGCCACGTGCTCGTGGGATCGACCGACATCCCGGTCACGGAGCCCGACAGCGTGGTCTGTACCCCCGAGGAACGCGACTACATGCTGGGGACGGTCCGCGAGATCTTTCCCGCCGTTCCGATCTCGGCCGACCAGGTGATCTTCACTTATTGCGGCGTGCGGCCCCTGCCCCGCAGCAACGCTGACGACCCCGGGGCGGTGAGCCGTGACCACTCGATCCGGACGGATCGCCTCCCCGGTTCCGGCGCCCCGGTCCACTCCTTGATCGGCGGGAAGTGGACCACCTTCCGAGGCTTTGCCGAGGAGGCGGCGGACCGCGTCCTCGCCGATCTTGGCCGGCGCCGGAGCACCAGTACCGCGCTGGAGCCGATCGGTGGCGGGAAGGGCTTTCCGACGACAGGCGACGCCCGTCGCGCGCTCGTGGACGAGATCGCCGCTACCGGCGTCTCACGTGGACGGGCCGAAACCCTGCTCGACCGGTACGGCAGGCGCGCCCTGGATGTCGCCCTCTGGTGCGCCGTCCGGCAGGATGCGCCCCTGCCGGCCTTGCCGGGCTACTCCCACGCCGAGATCGGCTTCATCCTGGTCAACGAGATCGTCGGCCGCCTGGCGGACGTGGTGTTCCGCCGCACCGATATAGCCCTTGCGGGCCAGCTGACGCCCGCCGCGGTTCTGGCCATCGCCGATGTGGCCCGCGAGGTGCTCGGCTGGAGCGAGGCGCGCTGCGCCGACGACGTCGCCGACGTCGCTCGGATCGCCGCCACGCGCCATGGCATGACGGCCTTCGTTTCGGAACGGCAGGCGGCGGTGCTGCCGCCGGGCTGAGCGGGTCGACGACGCGAGGCGAGCGTCCCGAGGACGTCGGGCTCGACGTTGGGCTTCACCCTTGGCTGATCCAAGTCGCCGGACCGACCACCCAAGTGGCGCCCGGCGCAAGCGCAAAGGAGCGGTGGTGGTGGATTTGGTCGTATTCGACTGCGACGGCGTCTTGGTCGACAGCGAGGTGTTGTCGGTCAGGGCGATGTGCGAGGTCCTCACCGTAGCCGGCGTCCCGGCGACGGAGGCGATGATCGGCAGCTGTTTCGGCATGAAGCAGGCCGACATCCTGGCCAGCATCGCGCGGAGCACGGGCATGACGGTGCCGCCCGAGGTTGCCGACCGCATCTGGCCAGCGACGCGGCGCTGGTTCGAACGGGACCTCGAGGCGATGCCCGGCGTGGAACGTTTCCTCGAGCGGCTGGGCGACGGACCGTGCTGCGTCGCCTCGTCCTCGAGCCTGGAGCGGATCCGCCTCAGCCTGAAGATAACGGGGCTCGACCGGTTCTTCGGCGAGAACGTCTTCTCCTCGCAGCAGGTCGCGCGCGGCAAGCCGGCGCCCGACCTTTTCCTGTTCGCGGCGGCGCAGATGCACACGTCGCCCGCGCGCGCCATCGTCGTCGAGGATTCGATCTACGGCGTGCAGGGTGCCAAGGCGGCCGGCATGCGGGTCGTGGGCTTCCTCGGGGGCAGCCACATCGAGCCAGGGCACAGCACGATGCTGCTCCGAAGCGGTGCGGAGGCGACGGCAGAGTCGTGGGACGACGTCGCCCGGCACCTCTTCGGCGATGCTTGAGGCAGACTGGCCCGGGTGACCGCGGCGGTCATGCCCCGGCCGGCGCGAGGTCGGCTTCCACCACGGTCTTCTTGGCTCGCAGGATCGAGGCCGGGCTCATGGACAGCTCCCGCACGCCGAGCCGGAGATAGGTGGGAATGAGGTCGGGACGGGCAGCCGCCTCGCCGCAGATGCCGACCCAGATCCCCGCCGCGTGCGCCGCCTCGCAGATCAGCTCGATGGCCCGCAGCACAGCTGGGTGGTCGACCCGGTTGAGGTCAGCGACGCGGGGGTTCAGTCGATCGGCCGCCATGACATATTGCGTCAGGTCGTTGGTGCCGATGGAGAAGAAGGCGGCGTGCTTGGCAAGGTCGGCCGCCAGCAGCGCCGCAGCCGGCGTTTCCATCATGATGCCGAGGTCCGGGTGGCCGGTCGCGACACCGGCGGCGTCGAGCTCGGCGCGGCACTCGGCCAGCAAGGCCTTCACGCGCAGGACCTCGTCGACATTGGTGATCATGGGGACCATGATCTTGATGTTGCCATGCGCGGCGGCGCGCAGCAGCGCCTTCAGCTGCGGTTTGAACACGTCCGGCCGATCGAGGCACATGCGCACCCCACGCCAGCCCAGGAACGGATTGTCTTCGTGCGGGAACTCGATGCCCGCGACCGGCTTGTCGCCGCCGATGTCGAGCGTCCGCACGATCACGGGATAGGGCGCGAACGCCCGCGCCAGCTCAGCGTAGATGGATGTCTGCTCGTCCTCGGACGGCAAGGTCTTGCGTTCCATGAAGAGGAGCTCGGTCCGGAACAGGCCGACTCCCATGGCGCCAGCCTTGAGCGCGGCCTCGATCTCCTTCAACGAGCCGAGATTCGCCGCGACCTCGACACGCTGTCCGGTCCGCGTGACGGGCTTGATGTCGCGGAACACTTCGAGGGCGTCCAACTCGGTTCCCTCGTGCCGGATGCGGTCTTGGATCGCCGCGGTGGCGGCTGCATCCGGATCGAGCCAGACCTGACCGGTCTTGCCGTCCAGCGCGACGATCGTCGCGGCGCGGAGTGCCGCGACGCTCGCCCCGGCGCCGAGCACCGCCGGAATGCCGTGCGTGCGCGCCATGATGGCGACGTGCGAGGTCGCGGCGCCCTTGGTGCACACGATGCCACCGATCGACTTCGGGGGCGCCTTGGCGAAGTCCCAGGCCGAGATCTCCTCGGCAACGAGCACGCAGCCGGGCGGCGCGGCGCCCAGATTGGCTTCCGCCTTGCCGAGAAGACCCAAAGCCAAGGCGCGAGTCACCCCGCGGACGTCCTCGGCGCGCGCCCTGATGTAGTCATTGTCCACGTTTTCGAAGGTGGTCGCGAGCCGCTGCCCGGCGCGCACCGTGGCGGTGACGGCGTCCTTGCCGGCGCGGATCTCCGTTTCGATCTCGCCCAGCAGCTCGGGGTCGTGGGCGACTTCGATCAGCGCGTCGATGATCTGGGTGTCCTCGGGCGTCGCTCCGGGCTTGAGCTTGCCCTCGATCAGCGCCGCGGCCGTCGTGTCGAGGGCGCGGCGCATACGTTCGACCTCGGCGTCGACGGCCTCGGGAGCCAGCACCTGATCCGGCGCAGTCAGAATTTCGGGGAAGAAGCCGAAGGCCGGCCCGATGGCCGTGCCCTCACTGGCCGGGACACCTCCCAATCCCTCCCGATGCCGCTCGTCGGGGGCCGCCGTGAGGGTCGAGGAGCGCTCGTCCGCGGTCGCGAGCGGCGCGGCGCCGCCGAGATCGAGCCCGGCCTCGGCCTCCTCGAGGAAGCTCGAAAGGGCCTCGAGCGCGGCGCCGGCCTCCTCGCCATCGGCCCGCAACGTGACCGTCTCGTGCTCCTTGAGCCCAAGCAACATCAGCTTCACAGAGCTTTTGGCGCTGGCACGCTTGTCGCCGCGCTGGATCTCGACCTCGCACACGAAGGTCTTGGCGAGCTTGACGAACTGAGTGGCGGGCCGCGCATGAAGGCCCTCCTTGACGCGGATGGTGACCTCGCGTTCGATCATCGTGCATGTCCTGGGATGGGGGAGCAGACATCCGGGAGTTCCCATCCGCTTCGAAGCCGGGACCTCTGGCGGTCGCGAATCGTCAGGCCACGATCGTGATGGCCGCGCCCGGCCTGATGGCTCGGGTGAGGCTCTCGGTCGACAGCTTGCTGGCCGACAGCTCCCCCGGCCGGTTGCTTTCCGTCGATCCGTCGAAATTGACCACGACATGTCCCATGTCGGCGATCTTCTTCCAGGCGAGATGGCCGATGGCGGTCAGCGAAGCCCGAAGGTCGCCGACCGTGATCGTCGCGCCGACCGGAGGCGCTTCCAGGGTGGGTCCTTCCGCCACGGCGTGCAGGACGGACACCTCCGCGAGTTCGGGCGGGGCGCCTTCCGCGAACAGGATGAGGACACCGCCTTCAAGAAGATCAGCCACCTCTGGGCCGACCTCCGTGATCGCGGTGCGGTAGTAGGTGGTTGTCATCGCCCGTCCCTCACATGACCACGAGGGAGAAGATCCAGGCGATCACCACCGACACCGGCCCCATCAGCTGACGGCTGAGCAACACCGCCGGCACGCCGATCTCGATCGTTTTCGGTTTGGCCTCCCCGAGCGCGAGCCCGACCGGCACGAAGTCACATCCCACCTGCGTATTGTAGGCAAACAGCGCCGGGAGGCTCATGGCCGGGGAGATCGTGCCGTTCTGGATCTGCGGCCCGATGATCGCCACGCCGATCACCTGCGCGATGACCGCGCCCGGGCCCAGGATGGGCGACAGGAACGGCAGACCGCAGATGGCGGAGATGATGAGCAGCCCGACGATGTTGTTGGCGAGCGGTCCCATCGGCTTCGCGATCACATCGCCGATTCCGGTGTAGAGGATGATGCCGATCAACATGGTCACGAAGGCCATGAAGGGCAGCACGTTGCGGACCACTTGGTCGATGGTGCGGCGGCCGGCGTTGAAGAAGATGCCCACCACGCGGCCCATGGCCCGGCCGATGGTCGCAATCAGATTCACGAAGCCGCCGCCGCCCGTTTCCGGTGCGACAGTCGGTTGGGTCGCGGCAGCGGCAGCGGCAGCGGCAGCGGCAGCGGCGGCGGCACCGGCCGAAGGTGCGCCCGCCGAGGTCGGTGCTGCGGAGCCGTCCGCAAACTCGATGTTCTTGTCCTTCACCCCGGACACGTAGATGTCCTCGGTGATGAATTGCGCGAGCGGCCCCGACTGCCCCACCGGGGTCAGGTTGATGGTCGGAATCCGCTTGCGTGGGTACACGCCGCAGCGCGCGGTGCCCCCGCAATCGACGATGACGCAGGCCATCTCGCTTTCGAGCGGCGGTCGCCGGAATCCGTCGACCGCAATGCCTCCGGTCATCTGCGCGATCTGGTGAGCGATCGGCGGGATGCCTCCGCCGGTGACGGCGACGATCTTGTCGCGCTGGCTGTCCGGCTTGATGATGAGCGGTCCGCCCCAGCCGTTGGGGCCCTGGCTGATCCTGACGGCTCTATACTTCGTTTCGGTGAGCGACACGGCGTTTCCCTCCTAGTCCCGTCTGTCAGAGTTGGACGCCTTGGCGCCGCGCCATGAAGGCCGTGATCCGTTCGGTGACGATCCCTTTCAGCAGGATGACGAGCAAGCCGACGATGAAGTACCAGATCGCCAGTTTGACGTGATAGCCCTCGGGAACCACGCCGCGCTTCTCGAGGTCGAGCAAGGCGACGAGCACGCCGCCCCAGACGAAGTACTCGCCCGCATTGGCGTGCGGGAACAGCCCAAGGATAGGATGCACGAAGGAGACGGCCGAATCGTAGAAGGCCGGCTTGTGCTTCTCCTCCAGGAAGGTCCCGAACGTGTAGGCCATCGGGTTGGTCAGGAAGAACACGGCCAGCACGGGCAGCACCGTGTAGCGGGTCAGCGCCACGCGTCCCATAGCCTGGGCGAAGCCGTGGACGCGCTCCTCGCCGATCAGCCCCGTCACAGCGTAAAAGGCGGTCATCAGCACCACCAGCGTCGGGATGATACCGGTGACAAAGCCGATGAAGACTTCGCCGCCCTTCTGGAACATGCCGATGAAATGCGTACCGATCGTGCCAAGCCATCCGAGCTGTTCGGCGTTCGGCTTCAGCGCCTTCACCTTCTCCTGGTACTGGGTGAGCGTGTCGGCGGCGCTGGCCGGCGGCGGGGCGGCGTTCTGGGCCAACACGATGGCGTGCTGGCCCGCGCCGGATGCGAGGGTGTCGGCATGGCCGATCGCCAAGTGGACGGACGGCGCCCCAAGATCGTTCAAAGCCGCGAGCGTGGCTCCATGCAGCATCAGGTCTGCCGCATGCGCGACGACTATCATCAAGGCCATTGTTCCCCTCCCCCTACGTTTCCTAGCCGGTGCCCGTGTTGTTCTCGCCTCGGGCGCGGGCGGCGGCTTTTTCAACCTGGTTCAGGGCGACCGTGAGTGCTTTCCGCTTCGCCCCGTCGCGGAACACCGGGTTGCCGTCCAGTGCCGCAAGGTTGCTGCCCTCAACGTCGGGAACCCGCGCGAAGCGGGCGAAGACACTGCGCCCTTTCATGATCAGCAGACGACGGACGGTTCGGTCGGGGCTGATGATGAGAAGCAAGATGATGCCGGCGCCCAGGGTGGAGCGCGCATTGCCTGCGCCGATGAAACCGTCGGACCACGTCCGCGACGCTTCGCCCATCACGGCGCTATAGTGGCGCATCTGGACCCAGGTGCCGAGGGCTTGGATGCTCCAAGCGACCCCCAGCGCTGCGAGCGCGATCTGCCAGAGCGGCATCCCATCCTCCCGTTGGCCTATTGCAGGCCTTGGCCCCCACAGTTGCACAGACATTTGCATAGCGCAACGCAAACTTGTTCGTCATTTTGGCCGGACTATTTTGCCTTTTTGCGACCATAGACGTGAGGCGGGATGCCGGCGCGGCTCGGCCGCTTACCTATGAGGATGGGTATGGATCTGGAATTCGAGCGGCAGATCACGGCGACTCCGGATCTGCGCCACCGGGTGCGCCAATTGCGGTGGTTCAAGACCTCTTTCCGGCAGCACGCCCGCATGCTCGGCCAGCGATACGGCCTTGCGGTCGAGATCGATGACGGGCGCTTGACGGGGGCGTTCCTGAACTGGGCCGAGCGCTTCATGGCCGACCGGACCTATGCGCAGCTGGACCGTCGGGATTTCGTCACCTTCGCGGCGGGTCTCCTCCTGCGGGAGCTGCTCCAGATCCACCCGGTGCGGGTCCGGCCGGCCACCGACGCCCGCGCCGGTGCAGCGCCTGAGGTTCCCAATACGACATGGCCGATCGCCCATGCCTGGCCGGAGGGCTTCATCTGCACCAACTACTGCCTCTGCATTCTAGCCGCCGTGCTCGAGCAAGAGGGCACGCCCATCACTCTTCCGGCGCTGGCCGACGACCTGCGCACGTGGTGGTCCTACCGTGAGAACGTCGGAGAGGATCCCGCACTGGCGATCGCCTTTCTCGATATGTTCATCGGCAGCGAACCGAACTGGGTCATGCCGGACGTCGTCGCGAGCCGCAGCGCCATGAAGCGCGCCCTTGCCGCTAAGATCCTGCCCTAACCTCTCCGTGACTTGTATTGACACACGTACAAATGTTCATGTAGATCGATGCTCAAAGCACCGGTGGAGGGGTCATGATCGGGTTGGTAGGCTTCGCGGCTGAGTTAGCCGCGCATGCCGAGCGGCATGGGCCGGTGACGATCGGGCTCGCTGGCGCCGGGCAGATGGGGACCGATATCGTTGTCCAGGTCGGGCTCATGCCCGGCGTACGGATCGGGGCGGTCTCCGAACTCCGTGTCGAGAACGCCATCGACGCCATCGTGATGTCGGGACGCGAGCGCGCCGATATCGTCGACGCAAAGTCGGCTGCCGACGTCGACCGGGCGATCGAATCGGGCCGTGTGGCTGTTACGGGCGACTATAAGGCCCTGTGCTCTTCGGGCCGCATCGACGTCGTGATCGACGCCACCGGCAACCCGAATGTGGGGACGCTGGTCGCGTTGGAAGCCATGAAGAACGGCAAGCATGTCGTCATGCTCAACGTGGAGGCCGACATCACCATCGGACGCTTCCTGAAGGCGGAGGCCGACAAGGCGGGTGTCGTGTTTACCGGGGCGGCGGGCGACGAGCCCGCCTGCGCCATCGAGTTGATCTCCTTCGCACAAAGCTGCGGCTTCGAGGTCGTGGCGGCCGGCAAGGGCAAAAACAACGCGCTTCAGTTCGACGCCATGCCGGAGCAATTCGAGGAGCAGGCCCGGGCGCGGAACATGAGCCCTCGCATGCTGGTCGAGTTCGTCGACGGCTCCAAGACCATGATCGAGATGGTGGCGATCGCCAACGCGACCGGGCTGAAGCCCGACGTGCCGGGCATGCACGGCCCGGCGGCCACGCGGGACCAGCTCGCCCAGGTGCTCTGCACCAAGGAGGACGGCGGGATTTTGAGCAAGACCGGCAGCGTCGACTACTCGGTCGGCAAGGGCGTCGCTCCCGGTGTGTTCTGCATCGTCAAGCCGCGCCATGATCGTGTCGCCGAGCGTATGATCGACCTCAAGGTCGGGCCCGGCCCCTGCTTCTCGCTGCTGCGGCCCTATCACCTGACGAGCCTGGAGGTGCCGCTGTCGGCAACCCGAGCCGTGCTGCACAAGCGGGCCGACATGGTGCCGCTGGAGCAGCCCGTCGCCGAATGCGTCACCGTTGCCAAACGGGATCTGGTCCCCGGGCAGACCTTGGAGGCCATCGGCCTGCACGATTACCGCGGCTTCGCCATGACCTGGGAAGATGCTCGCCAGGAGGGCGCCATCCCACTCGGCCTCGCCGAGAAGGCCAAGGTCGTGAAGCCGATCAAGGCCGGCGAGAAGCTCACGTACCAAAATTGCGTGCCGGACGACACGCTCGTCGTAACGCAGATCCGCCAGCGCTTGGACCAGGCGGACGCCCGCTTCGTGCCGGTCGAGCCCCGGAGAGCCTAAGTGGTCCGGGCACCGGGGCCACACACAGCCGGTGGCCTTCGTCAACGAGCCTCCCCCGCTGCGACGAGCCAGGCTCTGGTCATGGGAACCCGACAATGAGCGTTCAAATGTCAGCTGGCAGTCCGACTCCGGCCACGCCAGCGGCCAAACCGAACCTGCCCGAGGTCTACCGCCGGCTCGGCGAGGGGGCTTTACGCGACGCGCTCAGGAAGATGCATCTCATCCGACTGTTCGAGGAAGGTGCGGAGCAGGCCTATATGCGGGGCCTGATCCACGGCACGATGCACCTTTCCATTGGCCAGGAAGCGAGTGCGGTCGGCATTTGTATGCCGCTGACCGACGCCGATTACATCACCTCGACGCATCGCGGCCACGGTCATTGCATCGCCAAGGGCGCCGATGTCGGGCGCATGTTCGCCGAGTTCTTCGGAAAGGAGACCGGCTACTGCCACGGACGCGGCGGCTCTATGCACATCGCGGATGTTGCCAAGGGCAACCTTGGCGCGAATGGGATCGTGGGGGGCGGTATTCCGATCGCAGTCGGGGCGGCCCTGTCGGCCAAGCGCCGCAAGACCGACAGCGTGGTGGTCTCCTTCTTCGGCGACGGCGCCAACAATGAGGGCGCATTCCACGAGGCCTTGAACATGGCCTCCGTGTGGAAGCTCCCCGTGGTGTTCGTTTGCGAGAACAACCGCTACGGGATGTCCACCTCCACGGAGCGCTCGACCGCCGTGCCCAATGTGGCGGATCGTGCGGCGGCCTATGCGATGCCCGGGGTGATCGTCGACGGCAACAACTTCGGCGAAGTGGCACAGGCGTCGGCCGAGGCCGTCGATCGGGCTCGCCGAGGCGAAGGCCCGACCCTGATCGAGAGCAAGACCTACCGCATCCGAGGCCATTCGCGCTCGGACCGGAACCGCTATCGGACCAAGGAGGAAATCGAGGAGTGGCAGGGGCGTGACCCTATCATCGCGTTCGAGACCGAACTCCTGGGCCTTGGCCTCGTGAATCAGGCCGACGTCGATGCGGTGCGGCTTGAGGCCGAGAAGGAAATCGAGACCGCGATCCAGTTCGCGTCGGCGAGTCCGGCGCCCTCGATGAGCGACCTTACTCGCTTCGTTTACTCCGACTGACGCCGGGTCGGCGCCTTCCCAGAGCTCCGGCGACCCATTGTACCGGTCGCCATCGACAAGGACTTTATCAATGGACGCCGCTGTCCGTGAACTGACCTACGCGCAGGCCATCCAAGAGGCCATGGCGATCGCCATGGAAGCCGACGAGAACGTCATCCTCATGGGTGAGGACATCGGCGTCTATGGCGGCGCCTTCCAGGTCACGGGCGATCTCGTGCATCGCTTCGGCGAGGACCGGGTCATGGACACTCCGATCTCGGAGCTGGGCGGCGCCGGCGTCGCGGTCGGAGCCGCGCTGACGGGCCTCAAGCCGATCTTCGAGTTCCAATTCTCCGACTTCGCGACCCTCGCGATGGAGCAGATCGTCAACCAGGCCGCGAAAATCCGCTACATGTTGGGCGGCGAGGTCAACGTCCCGCTCGTCATGCGCTTTCCCTCGGGCAGCGGGACCGGCGCGGCCGCCCAGCACAGTCAGAGCCTCGAGGCGTGGCTCGCGCACGTGCCGGGCCTCAAGGTCGTGCAGCCTTCGACACCTCACGACGCCAAGGGCCTGCTGCTCGCGGCCGTGGCGGATCCCGATCCGGTCATGATCTTCGAGCACAAGCTGCTCTACAAGATGAAGGGGCCGGTACCCGAGGGCTCGTACACCGTCCCGATCGGCAAGGCCGAGGTGAGGCGGACGGGGCAGCACCTCACCATCGTGGCGACGGCCATCATGGTGCACCGCGCTCTCGATGCCGCGGCGGAGCTCGCCAAGGAGGGCGTCGAGGCCGAAGTCATCGACCTGCGCTGCCTCCGTCCCATCGACACCGCCACGATCATCGCCAGCGTCAAGAAGACCGGCAAGCTGATGACCGTCTACGAGGGGGTGAAGACGCTGGGGATCGGGGCCGAGATCTCGGCCGCGATCGCCGAAAGCGAGGCGTTCGACTACCTGGATGCCCCGGTCATGCGGCTCGGCGGTGCAGAATGCCCGATCCCGTACAACCCTGAGCTCGAGAAGATGGCGGTGCCTCAGGTGGCGACGATCCTGGCATGTGCCCGCACCCTGGCGGGCGGGAGGGTCTGATGCCGAGCGAAGTCATCCTTCCCCGGGTCGACATGGACATGGCGACCGGAAAGATCTCGAAATGGCTCGTCGAGGGTGGCTGCGCGGTGAATAAGGGACAGCCCTTGTTCGAGATCGAGACCGACAAGGCCGCCATGGAGATCGAGGCGCAGGCCTCGGGCACCCTCCGCAAGCTCGTGGATGTATCTGGCGAGGATATCCCGGTCGGCACCGTCGTGGCGTGGATCTATGCGGACGGCGAGCCCGCGGCCGATGCGCCTTCGGCCTCCGGCTCCTCGGGGGCCTCGGCGCGGCTACCGGCGGTGGACCCGGCGCGCGTCGATGCGGAGGACCGCCCCTTCGATAGTGCGCTCCCGAAGGAGTCTCGCGACACCATGGCGGCGGCACCCGCGGCGGTGCCCGACGCCACCGTCAACTCGCTGCGCGCGACCCCCTTGGCGCGCCGCCGCGCGAGGGAGCACGGCGTCAGCCTGGTCGACATCACGGGATCGGGACCCCGCGGCCGCATCCAGGTCCTGGACATCGAGCGCCGGGCGGTCGCGAAGGCGCCGAGCGCCCCGCAGGCCGTGGCGGTCGTGCCGGACGCCCTCGCCCAGACCCCGCCCCCCCGGCCGGCGACTTCCTCCCTCAAGGCCGCGGCCTCGGCCTTGAACATTGTCCGGCTGCGCGAAGGCGCCGGCGCGCCGATCCTCCTGGTTCACGGGTGGGGCGCCGATGTCAACAGCTGGCGCCCGTTCCTGAGCGGGCAGCGCCTCGGCCAGCCGGTGTTCGGCATCGACCTTCCGGGGCATGGCGCTTCTCCGCTCGGGGCTGTCGCCTCCTTTGCCGGTCTCGTCGACGCGATTGAAGCTGCGCTTTGCGGGGCTAACCTCGGGGCGGTGGACCTTGTCGGGCACTCGCTTGGCGCCGCCACGGCGACCGCGGCGGCGGCACGCGGCGCCCTGGACGTTCGCTCCCTCCTGTTGCTGTCGCCAGCCGGCCTTGGGCCCTCGATCAATGGCGAGTTCCTCCGCGGGTATCTCGCGGCCACCTCCGAAGCCTCGCTGACACCCTGGATGCACGAACTGGTCGTGAATCCTGCCAATCTTTCCTCGGCCTTCGTGCGCGCCACCCTGAACGCGCGCGCCGGCACGGCGTTGGTCGAGACGCAGCGGAAGGTCGCCGAGGCGGTCTTCCCCGACGCCACCCAGGCCTTCTCGATCCGCGGCGACCTCGCGCGACTGACGATGCCCACCAGGGTTGTGTTCGGCACTGCCGACCGAATCATTCCGGCCGCACAGGGGACGGGCCTGCCAGGGCTGGTCGGGCTCCACCTCCTCCCGCAGGTGGGGCACATGCCGCATTTGGAGGCGCGCGAGATGGTATCGGCGATCCTGTCGCAATTGGTCGGACGTTAGGACCGGACAGTTCCCGCGACATATCGGAACGGCCCCGCAGGCAAGTGCTTTGACCCTTCGGCGAGCGGCACAAGGTATTTCCCCACCCCGCCATGACGCTCGCCGCGGTGGAGCGCCTGGTCCACCACGTGACCATCTTCGAGATGAACGTCGAAAGCTACCGTCGACGCGTCGCCATGCAGCGCAAGCGCGGATCTGGCCGGGCGCCCACCCGGCGACACTCAAAGCCTCGGCCAATTGACGCGCCGCGACCATCAACACTGATATCGCCTTGCCCGATGACGTCCGAACCGGCCATCATCATCACTGCCACACCGCCAGTCTCATCGCCATTGTCGCCGCCTCGTCAGCAAGTTTGACGCGCCACACAGGACCACCCGGAACCGGGCTGAGGGCTTGCTTTGCCACAAGGTCGTGGCCATCTTTCCGTGAAGCACTTTCGAAGGGCTGGACGACTATGAGGCAGTCTGCACATGGCTTGTTTCGATCGTTCAAAGATCAAGCTCGCGTCGTGCGCTATTCGCTCCGTGCCGAGGCGGAAGCGCTCGGCTCGGCCTTGCCCAAGGTGCTTCCCGGGGTCGGTCTCGGGCCGCTGATGGCAATCGGGAGCCCCGTCCTGCGGCTCGCAGACGATCTGTTCAACCATGTGGAAACCTTTGCTGCCGGGGCGCTGAAGCCGCAGCCCGGTCTGGATCCCTCATTTCCGTGCTCCGTCTTCGATTGTCTGCGGGCCGAAGTGAGCTTGTCCGAGCAGCTCTACGTTCCGATGAAGGACATCCTGCGCAAGCACGGTGTCCGCGCCAGTCTGATCTTCGAGCAGTCGCTGGACGACGCTGGCGATCAGTTTCGGAGCCGTCTCGCCGACACGATGCCGCGTGCCGGAGAAAGATCGCCGGAGTTGGTCGTTCGGGCCTGTGCCAGCCTCGCGTACGCTCTGACCGAGGCGCGGCCGATCCGCAGGGTCAGATACGACCACCTCGGCAGCGGGGAGCAGCGTTTTATGCTGTCCCCCAACATCTATTGCGGCATGGTGATCGGCTTGGCGATAGCCCTCGTCACCCTTACGCCCAGCCTTGCCGAAGATCCCGAGATGGTTCTCGACAGCGTCGACAGCGTGGTCGATGCGCGGTTTGGGCGCTTCAAGCTGGCCCTCTCGGGCAAGACGCCGGTGATCGATCTCACCAGGGAATTCGAGAGCCTCGTTCCCTTTCTTCCGTAACGTCGCATGCTTGCTCCGCCGCGCGCCGCAGGTTGAAGCCCGCGGGGCGTTGTTGCAGGGTCGGCGCGATGGACGCATTGCCCCAGCCCCGATCGAGGATCAGTCGACGCGGATTGAGTCCGGGCGCCTGAGTTCCAGGATGCGGTTGAGGACATGGCCAGCGACCTCCACCCCGCTCCCCGGCGTTTATCGGTGTGCGAGCGTAGTCGGTCGCCGATGACCTGCTTGAAGCGCAACATGGCCGTCTCGGCTTCGGCAAGCTTGGTGTAGCGGGACGCTGCCTGCCAGCCCAGGGCGCCGTGTGGCGTGCTTCTCGTGCAGCCACTCGCCGGCCCGCACAGCTTCAGCCCGCTACTGTCCACCAGCAAACGCATGAGGTGGTCGTCAGCAGGGAGAGTCCAATTACTTGTTCGTGAGCGGAGCCTTGGTGGTGGCGACCTTTGCCACGATGTCCATGCACTCGGCTTCCTTGCCTTGCTTATCCAGCTCCTTCGCCTGCTGCAGCATGTTGACTCCTTCGGACGACGTTTTGTCTTTGGCCGTCACGTTGGCAGGGGCTTGGGTCGTCCCTGATTCCGCGGCCGGGGCACTAGCAACGCCTTCGGCCGTGGAGGCTTCGATCGTTCGCTCGAGGTCGGCAATCCTCGTCGTGCACGGCCCGGCAAACGCGGTAGTTGCGCAGGCTAGGGTCAGGGCCAAGCCGACAGTAATGCGGGTGATGATCATGGTATTCCTCCTTGGTTGCAGGCAGCCCTCAGCGGGATCGAGCCGAACGGCGCGGGCTTCACGTGATCGCCCCCGTGAAATAGAGACCCACCCCTAATGCGGAGAACGCGGCCAGGGTCTGGATCATGCCGGCTTTGAAACGGAAGATTGCGATGATGGCCGTCGCCGACAGCACGAGTGCCCACCAGTCGACGGTCGCGGGAACTGGAGCATCGAAGGAGAAGCCGGAGCCGTTCACGTGCCGCATCGAATGGAAGATGGTGTGCAGCGCGAACCAGACGGCAAGGTTGAGGATCACGCCGACCACCGCGGCCGTGATGCCTGCCAGCGCGCCGTTCAGCTGCTTGTTGTCCCTGATCTTCTCGATGAACGGCGCTCCAAGCCCGATCCACAGGAAGCAAGGGACGAAGGTGCACCAAGTGGCCAGCAGCCCTCCCAGCGCTCCGGCCATCATTGGATGGAGTGTGCCGGCGTTGCGGAAGGCCGCCATGAAGCCCACGAACTGGACGACCATGATCAGCGGGCCAGGCGTGGTCTCGGCCATGCCGAGGCCGTCCAGCATCTCGCCCGGCCGGAGCCAGCCATAGGTGTCGACCGCCTGCTGCGCCATATAGGCGAGCACCGCGTAGGCGCCGCCGAAGGTGACGACGGCCATCTTGGAGAAAAAGAGCCCGATGTCGCTGAAAACATGGTGGGGCCCGAGCGTCACGAGGAGAACAGCCAAGGGCGCGAGCCACAGCGTCAGCCAGATGGCCGAAACCTTCAGCGCGCGGAGAACGGTCGGTCGAGCGTGCTCCGGCAGGTCGTCGCCGAGCAGGCTGTCCTTGTCCTCGAGGCCTTTCTTGCCGCCGCCGGCGTGGCCGCCGACCTGGAACGCGGTGGAACCGGTGCGGGCGCCCAGGAAGCCGATGGCGGCCGCGATCAGAATGATGACGGGGAACGGAACGGCGAAGAAGAAGATCGCCACGAAGGCGGCGGCGGCGATCGCCAGCATGGGGCGGCTCCTGAGCGCCCGGCTTCCCACCCGTTGCACGGCGTGCAAGACGATCGCCAGGACCGCCGCCTTCAGCCCGAAGAACAAGGCGGTGACCAACGAGACGCTGCCCCAGGCGGCGTAGACGTAGCTCAGGGCCATTAGGACCACGACGCCCGGGAGGACGAACAGCCCTCCCGCCATGATGGCGCCCGGCCAGCGATGCATCAGCCAGCCGATGTAGGTCGCGAGCTGCTGCGCTTCCGGGCCGGGCAGCAACATGCAATAGCTCAGCGCGTGCAGGAAGCGGTTCTCACCGACCCAGCGCTTCTCGTCGACCAGGATGCGGTGCATGACGGCGATCTGTCCGGCGGGACCGCCGAACGACAATGCCGCGATGCGCAGCCACACCGGCAGGGCCTCGCGCAGGCTCACGCCGTGCGCCGGCCGGGTCTGGCCGATCCGGGTTGCCGCGAGCGCCTGATCCACCGACGCCATCGTCAGGCGGCCTGCGCTGACGGCGGCCAGCTATGCGTCTCGTCCTTGCGCATGGATGCCCAGGCATAGAGCGCGTCGTAGATGACGAAGCCATGCCGCAGCACGTCGTGATCGTCGGGGCTCAAGTCCCGCAGCCCCATCGAGATGGCGAGCAGACCGGCGGATTCAGGCGTGAGATCGTGCCGATCGGTATCGGCGCCGCGCACGATCGCCGCAATGGTGACGATGGCGGGGTCGTTGGCCAGCCCGTACTTCCCCACGAAGGCGTCGAAGCTGCAGCCCTCGCCGACATGAGTGAGTTCCACCCCTGGCACGTCATAGGGGGTCGCCCCCGTCCGCTTGGCGGTCTCGATCACGTCGCCCGGCGGCACGAACAGGAACTCGGCTTCCTTGTCGATGAACCGGGCAACAAGCCAAGGGCAGGCGATGCGATCGATGACCGGGCGTTCGCGGGTCATCCATTTCATGGAAGCTCTCCCTTGAGGCCGGGCCGCGCGGCCTCCCCCAATGGGGCGCGGTTCCAAACATGTGACCGCGACCATACCGCAAATTTCCAATGATGCAACTGTTGCAAAGTATAGGAAGCATGATACATATGCCCGGTGAGCCACACGGTGGGGACCGTTTTGCCTGTTCAGGAATGGTTGCTGCTCACGCACCAGCTGCCGCCAAAGCCATCCTATTTCCGCGTGAAGATTTGGCGTCGGCTCCAGGCGTTGGGAGCCGTCGGGATCAAGAACGCCGTCTATGCGCTGCCCGCGAACGAACAGTCCTACGAGGACTTCGAATGGCTGCTGAAGGAAATCGTGGACGGCGGCGGGGAAGGTATGATCTGCGAGGCGCGCCTGGTCGGAGGCCTCTCGGATGGGGAGGTGCGGGAATTGTTCAGAACAGCGCGGGACGCCGACTACGACGAGCTAGCCAAGGAGGTAAGAGCGCTGGCCGGCCCGCTCGTCAATGCGCCGGATGAGCAACGTGGTCCTGGTCAGCCTCGATTGCGGCGCCTCAAGGCACGACGCGACCAGATTGGGTCCATCGACTTCTTCGGCGCGAACGGGCGCGAGGCCGTCGATGGCCTGCTCTCCGAGCTTGAGGCGAGGTTGCGCGAACCCGAGCCGGTGCCCGAGTCGGCCCCAAAAACCTTAGCGGAGGCGAATTGCTCCATGCTGACGAACGTGAGGGATGCCACCTGGGTGACGCGCGAAGGCGTTCATGTGGACCGCATCGCGAGCGCCTGGCTCATCCGGCACTTCATCGACACCGGGGCGAAGTTCAAGTTTGTCGAACCGAGGGGTTACGCGCCGGAGCCGGGCGAGTTGCGCTTCGACATGTTCGAAGCCGAAATCACCCATGAAGGAGATCGCTGCACCTTCGAGGTTCTGCTCGCCCGGGCCGGCCTGGACGATTCGGCACTGAAGCCCATCGGCGAGATCGTGCACGACATCGACCTCAAGGACGGCAAGTTCGGCCGGGAAGAAGCGCCAGGCATTCGGATGCTGATCGCCAGCATCTGCTCCTCCAGTTCAACGGACGAGGAGCGAATTGCCCGCGGCGGCAGCGTATTCGACGACCTCTACAGGTTCTTCCGCAAGGGACCGAAATGATGGTGGCGCCCCTTTTGGGTAGGCACGCTCGCCACACGCTGCTCTCCTGCGCCCACACCCAACCGCGGGCGATTTCACACCCTAAAAGGCCGGCATGATCGACCGAATGATCCTGGGCGTTATGACCGCCGTCGTGATGGCTGCGGGCCAGCCAGCAAGTGCCGCGGACGCAGCACGGCAACTCAGTGGCGGCGAAGTCACCCGACGCTTCTCGGGAATGGAGCTGACGGACGAAGCGCATTGGGCCTACGTATTCGCCGGAGCGGGCATTCTCACATTGTACTCGTTGGGCAAGAAGACGACCGGCCACTGGCGCGTCGACAGCAACAAGCTCTGCATGAGCGAAGGCCGGACCGCAGGACTGCAATGCTATGCCGTATGGATTTCGGGGACGGACGTAGAGCTTCGTCCAAGCCAGGAAGCCTCTCCGCCGCTGGCCGGCGTCCTGATGAAGCCGAGGAAGCACAACCTCTGACCGACCCCTAAGTCTCTGATCCCTTTAGGAAGGAAAACGACATGCGCTCACACCTGATGCTTACGGCTGCCGCCCTGGTCTTGACCTGTACGATTCCGGCGCGGGCCGAGACGGACTGGAAGAAGGTCGATGGCATCTTCTCCCGCTCTGCCGCGGTCAGCGGTTCCGTTCACCGCTACGGCTTTCCCCGCTCGGACCTCGAGGTCACCCTCGACGGCGTGCAGATCAAGCCGGGTCTGGCCCTTGGCGGCTGGGTGGCTTTCGAACCCATGGGCGACAGCGCCATGATGATGGGCGACCTCGTCCTGACCGAACCCGAAGTCAACCCGGTCATGACCAAGCTGCTTGCCGAAGGGCTGCAGGTGACGGCGGTGCACAACCACCTGCTGCGAGCCAGCCCTCCCACCTTCTATCTGCATGTGGGCGGCCGGGGCGACCCTGAGAAGCTCGCTCGTTCGGTTCGCGTTGCGCTGGAGCAGAGCAAGACCCCGCTCGGTGCCTCCCCGGCTCCGGCTCCCCCCGCGGCGGCCGACCTCGGCATCGAGACGGCGGAGATCGACAAGGCGATAGGCTTCAGGGGCAAGAACAACAACGGCATCTATTCGTTCGGGGTGCCACGCTCCGACAGCATCAAGCAGGGTGGGATGGCGATTCCGGGCGCCATGGGCACGGCAATCGCGATCAACTTTCAGCCCACCGGCGCCGGGAAGGCGGCCATCACGGGCGACTTCGTGGCCCTCGCCGCCGAAGTGAATCCACTCATCAAGGCGCTGCGCGATAGCGGCATCGAGGTGACGGCGATTCACAACCATATGCTCGACGACGAGCCGCGGGCCTTCTTCGTGCATTTTTGGGCCAACGACGATGCCGTGAAGCTGGCGAAGGGCCTGCGCGCCGCACTGGACGCGGTGCACGTGGCCCCCAATGGATGATGCCTGCCGCACGAGAGACGCCGGCGGGCAACCCGAGCCGCCAGGGGGCCCTCCTGTCGGCGGTCCCGGCGGCAGGCAGGCCTCCTCGCACCCAAGAGCGTGGGCCGAACCATCGGGCCTCTGTGGATCGCTCGAACAAGGGGGATGACGACTGGAGGACCAGAGTGGCCGTGGTCTTGCGCAGTCATCGCGAGGCGCGACGCATGGAGACGCCGCACAACGACCGTTTCCGAGGCATCTTCCAGGAGCTCGCCGCGGTTGGCATCATTCTCCGCGAAGGCTGATTGAGCCGTTCGCGGCTTACAACGGGGATCGCTGACCGGGATCGCATCGGAGAGGTGCAGCGCAACGGCCGCAGTCGACCCAATCTGGGCGCAGCGAGGCGCACACCGCGAGCCCGAAAGCGGCCGTTCAGCGCGCCTTTCTTCCTGAGGCACCCGAGAGCGTGTTGGGGTTTATCGACTCACACCCGATGGACCCGCCGGACGATCTCGCGAAGGCGCTGGCCGGCTGCTGTGAGCGGACGGTCGCGTTCGAAGCTCAGAAAGAACCTCGTCCTATAGCTCCATGGCTCGGCTCCGGAGACCTCGTGGAGGTTCAGGCGGTCGGTCAGCGCCTCCGCGTAGTGCGTCGGCAGGTACCCGACGAAACGCCCGCCCGCGATCAAGGTGGCGACCGCCTCAAGACCCAGAGCGATGGCCTCGCTCGCGACGGCCAACCTGTCGCGAAGCCGCGTCGATTGTAGGTCGCCGTTGCGGACCACGAGCCCGAACGCGCCGTCTCTGAGCGCATCGAGGGTACAGGGGCGCCCCGCGTAGAGGCGGAACTCCTCAGGGAAGAGGTCGTGACGGACGAGGTCGTCGCCTGGGAACTCGCCTTTGACGCACATGTGCAACTGTCGGCTCATCACATCCCTGGCGAGTTCGACCGGAGATCTGACGACGACATGCAGCCGAACGGCCGCAGCCTCCTGGCCGAAGGCGGCCAGCGCCTCGGCCATGCGGCAGGCGGGGTTGGTGAGGCAGTTGTCGGCGATGCCGAGCATGAGATCGCCCGTCAACACGTTGCGGGTGCGGTTGAGCTCGTCGCGGATCGCGTCGAGCGTGTCACAGGCCGAGATCGCGGCCTTGAGAACGCTCTCTCCGAATTCCGTCAGCTCGAAGCCCATGGGTCCCCTGAGGCACAGGCAACCGCCGAGCTTGGCTTCGAGCGTCTTGACGCTCCGGCTGATGGTCGAGCGCTCCATGTTGAGCCGCAGCTCCGCGGCGGTGAGGCCGCCGCTCTCGGCCACCACCCTGAACACCCGCATCAGCCTGAGGTCGTTCTCGTCGAGGCTGCCGATGGCTTTCGCGCCGCTCGCGTCGGGTCGCTCCACCGCCTCCCATGAGCTTTCCACCGGAGGCGAGCCGCTCCGCCGTCCATCGATCGTTCGCCGCACCGTGCTTGTCGAGTTCATGTTGTAAAGAGTACAAGCATCCTTGTCGCTTTTGCAATGGAATGCGATCTCTTCTGAGTGTTAAATGAACCGATTAGAACTTGTTCAGGCGCTGTTCAAATAATACGCGACCTGCATGGTCCGTAGTCACAAGGGATACGCCGATGGCGCCGCCTCTCACCGTCCCGCCCAGTGTCGGCCACCAAACCTTTCTGTACTCGCCTCTGGTGACGGACCTCGACGCACTCGACGCGCACATCGCCTTCATCGGCATGCCGTACGGGAACGCCTACGAGCCCCACGCCGTGGTCAACGACCAGACGCGCGCGCCCGACGCCGTGCGCGCCGCGACCGACCGCGTCGCCCGCCACCTCGAACGCTACGATTTCGACGTCGGCGGCCCCATCTACGACGGGCGCCCCATCAAGGCCGTCGACGTCGGCAACGTCCCATTCGACACGACCGACCACAGGAGCCACTTCGGACGGGCAGAGGCGGCGATCCGAAAGATCCTCGCCGCCGGGGCCATGCCGATCACGATCGGCGGCGACCACGGCATCCCCATCCCGATCTTCCGCGCGCTCGACGGGCACGGGCCCGTGACCCTGATCCACGTCGACGCCCACATCGACTGGCGAGACGAGGTCAACGGCGTCCGAGACGGTCTCTCGAGCCCCATCCGCCGCGCCTCGGAGATGAGCCACATCGGCGAGATCTTCCAGATCGGCATCCGCGCCCAGGGCAGCGCCCGTCCCGAGGAGGTCGCGGCCGCCCGTGCCTACGGCGCCAACATCATCCCGGCCTTCGAGGTCCACGACGACGGCATCGACGCCGTGCTGGAACGCATCCCGACCGGCGGGCGCTACTACATCTCGATCGACGCCGACGGACTCGACCCGAGCGTCATGCCGGGCGTCGAGGGCCCGGCCCCGGGCGGCCTCACCTTCCACCAGGTCCGCAGGCTGATCCACGGCGTCGTCGCGAAGGGTCGCGTGCTCGGCATGGACATCGTCGAGATCACGCCCTCGACCGATCTCAACAACATCTCGAGCGTCACGGCCGGTCGCCTCATCGTCAACCTGATCGGCGCGGCCGTGCGGGCCGGCTACTTCGAGGCGTGACGGGCGACTTCGGCGAAGAACGTCCGCCGGTGCGGCGGGCCACATCGAGGCATGTCGCACCGGTCACATGCCGCAACTCTCAAGAGAAGGATGACACCATGTCTGGCATGACCCGCAGGACCTTCGCCCTCCTCGGAGGAGCGGCATCGCTCGGCGCACTCGGCGTACCTGGCCTCGCCCTGGCGGAAGGCACACTCGACAAGATCCGGAAGTCCGGCACCGTCACGGTCGGCACCGAGGCAGCCTTCCCGCCCTTCGAGTTCATCGAGAACGGCAAGGTCGTCGGCTACGGCTCCGACATCCTGGCCGAGATCGTCAAGGCGATGGGGGTCAAGCTGAACCAGCTCGACTTGCCGTGGCAAGGCATCCTGCCCGGCGTCCTGGCCGGCAAGTTCGACTTCGTGGCGACGACGGTCGGCATCAACGAGGAGCGGGCCAAGCGCTACGCCTACACGATGCCGATCGCCAACGGCCAGCCCTACGCGGTGAAGCGCAAGGGCGACGCGATAAAGTCGGCCACGGACCTCAACGGCAAGGTCGTGGCCACCCAACTCGCGTCCTCGACCGAGCCGGTGGCGCGCGATTACGACGCCAATCTGAAGGCTGCGGGCGGCAAGGGATTCGCAGACCTGAAGCTCTTCACGGCCTTCACCGAAAGCTACGTGGCCCTGGCGAACGGGGAGGTCGACGCAGTGATCCAGTCGCTGCCGAGCCTCGCCTACCTGGTCAAGCAGCAGCCGGACACGTTCGAACTGCTCGGTACGGTCGAGGTTGGCCACCAGTACACCTACCTCGCCTGGGTCACCCGACCGGACGACCTCGAACTCCGTGCCTTCCTCAACGGCGAGATCCGCAAGATGCGGGACGACGGCCGCCTCTACGCCCTTCAGGACAAGTGGTTCGGCTTCCGCATGGACATCCCCGACTCCGGCTACCTGCCGCCCGGAGCCGTCTGACGCGTCGGCCTGGAGCGGCGGTCATGACCTTCCACTACGACCACCTCGTCAAGGTCATGCCCGTCCTGCTCCGGGCCACGCTGGTGAACGCTTGGCTCTCGGCGGTCATCTTCGCCCTCGCGATCGCGGGCGGCACCCTGCTCACCGTGCTGCGGACCTTGAAGATCCGGCCCGTCAACCTCGGGCTCGCGGGATTGATCTCCTTCATCCGCGGCACGCCAGTGTTGATCCAGATCTTCATCTTCTACTACGTGCTGCCGGCCTTCGGGCTCGACCTGTCCCCCGAGGCGGCCGGCATCGCGGCGCTGGCGTTGAACAGCTCCATGTTCATCACCGAGATCCTGCGGGGCGGTCTGGAGACGATCGACCCCGGGCAGATCGAGGCCGGTGCCTCACTGTCGCTGCCGCGCTTCGCGATCTGGTGGCGGGTGATCCTGCCGCAGCTGTTCCAGAGGGTCGTCCCGGTACTGGTCAGCGAGGCGACCATCGTCGTGAAGGGCACCGCGCTCCTGTCCGTCATCACGGTGGTGGACGTGCTGCGGACCGCCCAGCAGATCGCGAGTTCCTCCTACCGGCCTTTCGAGACCCTCCTCGGCGCCGCCATCTGCTTCGTCCTGCTCAACGCCGCCATCATGGCCTGCGGGGCGGTGCTCGAAGCCCGCGGCCAAAGCGCGAGGGCGTGATGAAGAACTTCGACCTCGGCATCCTCCTCCGCTACTGGCCGCTGCTGCTCGACGGCGCTTGGCTCACCGTCCGGATCTGCGCCGTCGCCTTCGTGATGGGCTACGCGATCGGCATCCTGGTCGCTCTCCTGTCGCTCGTGCCGAGCCGCCCCTTGCGGGCCATCGTCACAGCCTATCTGGTGTGCCTCCGCGCCGTCCCCTTCATCATCCTGCTGTTCCTCGTCTATTACGGGATGCCCTTCGCAGGCGTGCGGGCGCCGGCCGTCGTCACCGGCACCATCGCCCTCGCGCTGTTCGCCAGCGCCTACTACGCCGAGATCGTGCGGGCGGCGATCGTCGCCCTGCCCCGCGGCCAGTTCGAATCCGCCCGCGTGATCGGCATGTCGCCGCTCGAGGCGATGCGCCACATCATCTTCCCCCAGATCGTGCCGGCGCTGCTCCCGCCCTCGACCAACATGACGCTGACCATGGTCAAGGAATCCGCGGTCCTGTCCTCGATCACCGTGCCGGAGCTGACCTACCAGGGCCTCGTGATCCAGGGGAACACCTTCGCGCCCTTCGAAGCCTTCGCGGCCGTCACGGTCATCTACTGGGCCGTGACTATCGCGGTGGCGCGAGCCATCGGCTTGGTCGAGCGCCGCGTCGGGCGGAGCCGGCGCGAACAGGTCGGCCGCAACGGCATCGCGGCCTCGTTCCTGTCCTTCGGCGGCGGCGCGGCCCGATGACGGCCGTACCCGCCCTATCTGTCACCGCGCTCGCCAAGTCGTACCGGGGCCGGACGGTGCTGCAGGACGTCTACCTCGACGTCGGCAAGGGCGAGGTCGTCGTGATCATGGGCCCGTCCGGTTGCGGCAAGAGCACCTTGCTGCGCTGCATCACTTGGCTCGATCCGCCGTCGGACGGCTTCATCACGGTGGACGGCAAGCCCTTCGGTCGCGCGCTCCGCGGCGAGGTCGTCCGCCATCAGAGCCGGCGCGAGATCGACGCCGTCCGCCCCCGCATCGGCATGGTGTTCCAGCAGTTCAACCTGTGGCCTCACATGACGGCGCTCGAGAACGTCGTCAGGCCGCAAGTGGTCGTGCTGCGACGCCCGCGCGCCGAGGCGACCCGGAAGGCGCGCGATCTGCTCGCCGGTCTCGGGCTCTCGGGCTTCCACGACCGCCTGCCGTTCGCCCTGTCGGGCGGGCAGAGGCAACGCGTCGCCATCGCCCGTGCGCTCGCCATGGATCCCGCGGTGATGCTCTTCGACGAGCCCACCTCGGCGCTCGATCCCGAACTCGTCGGCGGCGTGCTGGCACTCCTGCGCGGGCTCGCCGCCGATGGCATTACGATGATGGTGGTGACGCATGAGGTCGGCTTCGCCGCCCAAGTGGCGGACCGCGCCGTCTTCATGGACGGGGGACGGATCGTCGAGACCGGCCCGGCCGCCGACGTCCTGAGGGCGCCGCGGGACCCTCGCCTCGCCGCCTTCCTCTTCGCGATCGGCGGCGCGCCGAAGCCGCCCGCCGGCTGACCTATGACTCGAGATGGACGACATCATGCTCCGAATCGACCGGCCCTACGTCGGCATCCCGTCCTTCCTGCGCGCGCCCGTATGCACGGACCTGTCCGAACTGACGGCGGCCGTGGCGGTCTACGGCGTGCCCTTCGACGAGGGTTCGCCCTTTCTGCCCGGCAGCCGCATGGGCGCGCGGGCGATCCGCGAACATTCGCTCCGCTTCACGGGCGGCCTCTACGATCCCGCGACGCGAGAGCGCTTCCTCGAACTCGAACTCGCCCATGGCCTGATCGCCGACGTCGGTGACGTTGACATCGCCCCCACCAACGTCGTGCAGAGCTTCGACAACATCACCGAGACCGTCGCTGCCATCCTGGCCAAGGGTGCGTTGCCGGTCGGACTCGGCGGCGACCACTCGATCGCCTTCCCCATCTTCGGCGCCTTCGACCGCCCCGTCCACATCCTCCACTTCGACGCCCACATGGACTACGCGGCCGAGGAGAACGGGCTGAAGTACACGAACGGCCACGCCTTCCGACACATGGCCGCCCTGCCCACCTGCCTGAGCCTGACCCAGGTCGGCATCCGTAGTCTCCGCAGCGATTGGCGCCAGCACCAGGACATCGAGACCGCCGGCAACCGCATCGTCACCATGCCCGACGTCCGCGCGCTCGGGGCCGAGGGGATCGCCGCCCTCGTGCCCGCGGACGCCCCCGTCTACGTCAGCATCGACATCGACGCGCTCGACATGTCGCTCGTTCCGGGCTGCGTCTCGGGCGAGCCCGACGGCCTCACCTATCCCGAGCTTCGCGACGCCCTGAGCGCGGTGGCGCGACGCTGCCCCGTGGCGGGCTTCGACCTCGTCGAAGTCAACCCCTCGCTCGACGTCGGCACCGGGGCGACCGGCTATCTCGCCGCCACCGTGGTGATCGGCTTCCTCGGCGCGATCTGCCAGCAGCCCCGCTGGCGCGCCACCCATCCCGTCCCGGCCTGAACTTCCTTCCTGGAGCGCCCACCGATGTCCGACGAGATCTTCACCATCCCGGCCCGGAAGGGCCGAGCCCACCGCGTCAAGGCGGGCCAGGTCGTCAAGGTGATCAACACCCACGGCGACCAGGTCGTGGACACCTGGGCCTTCAGCGCCCAGGACCCCGGCGAGTTCATGTCCATGGAGCACACCCGGCCCCACACACTGAAGATCATACCGGTCGTGGGTGACGTGCTCCTGACCAACAAGCGGAGGCCCATCCTCACGCTGGTCGAGGACACCTCGGGTGGCGTGCACGACACGATCGTGGCGGCCTGCGACCGCTACCGTTACGCCTTCCTGGGGCACGAAGGCCACCACGACAACTGCACCGACAACCTGCACACCGCAATGGCGGAACTGGGCCTGACGGCGCCCGAGACCCCGAGCCCGTTCAACCTGTTCATGAACATCCCGGTCAAACCCGACCGGTCCATCTCCTTCGAGCCGCCCGTGTCGACGCCGGGCAGCTACGTGGCCCTACGCGCCGAGATGGACCTGGTGATCGCCTTCTCGGCCTGCCCCCAGGACATCCTGCCCATCAACGGCGTCGGACATCCGCCGACCGAGGCGCACTTCACGGTCACCGGGGATGCCGCGACGGCGCCTGCCGCCTGAAACGCCCGACACGGAGTACGAGAGCGTGAGCGACTACATCCTCGACATGGTGGTTCCCGGCGGCCACGGACGGGGCTTCGCGGCGGCGCGCGGCCAGTTCCTCGCCATCGTGGACCTCCAAGGGCGCCAGACGGGCGACTTCGCCGCGGTGGCGCGGCACGACGAAACGGAGGGACTATCGCCCGGCCACACGCGCCGTGCCCTCCGGTCGCTGTTCTTCAGGGTCGGTGACTGCCTTCACTCGACCCATGGGCGGCCCATGTTCCGCGTGGTCCGGGACGACGCCGACGGCCGGCACGATTCCAACGTGCCGGCCTGCGACCCGACCCGCTACGCGGTCGACTTCGGGGTAGACGACCACCGCAACTGCCTTGAGAACCTTCACGAAGGGCTGTCGGCGGTAGGGGTCGGCCTCGGTCGCCTGCACGTGCCGGAGCCCTACAACTTCTTCCAGAACGGTCCCGTGGCGCCCGACGGGCGCATGAGGCTCGACGACCCCGTGAGTCGGCCCGGTGACGCGATCGTGCTCGAAGCCCTGATGGACGTCGCCTGCGCCCTGTCGCCGTGCCCGCAGGACATCATCCCGGGCAACGGGCTCGTTGTCACCGACATGCGGGTGATCGTCGCCGATCGCATCCCGGAGGTTTGAGCTCGTGCCACTCCTGCTGAAGCATCCCGTCGCCGGGGTTCTGCCCGAACAGGCGCGCGTCGTGGTCCCTCACGGCGAGGCGGGCCTGATCCGCGTCAGGCGGGGTCAGTTCCTCGCCGTCACCGACCTCGGTGGCAGACGGCCCGTGAGCCTCTTCGCCTTCGTCAAGGCCGATCCCGCCGAGTTCCTGTCCCCGCATCACACCCGAGTCTTCTCAAACAGCTTCGTGCTGACGCTCGGCATGCGCATGGTCACGAACCGCCGCCGGCCATTGATGGTGCTGGGCCGAGACCCGGTCCGGCGTCACGACCTGCTCCTACCGGCATCGGACCGGCGTTCGCTCGACGCCGCGAACCTGCGGAACGAGGTGGGCAGTGCCGAGGCCGTTGCGGCGGCGCTGGCCGCGGCAGGTCTCAACCCGCCCCGGATCCCAGACCCGGTCAACCTGTTCCTCGACGTCGCGGTCGGCCTCGACGGTCGCCTCGAGGTCGGCCCGGCGCCCTCACGGGCCGGCGACACGGTGGTGTGCCGCGTCCTCCTGGACGCGGTCTTCGTCGCGGCCGCCTGTGCCACGGGCGTCGCTGCGGACGAGGGAACGGGGCCGGTCGCGCTCGCCGCCTTGAACGAACTCGACGCACCGGGAGGATAAGATGGCAGAACTCGTCGAGATACCGGCGCGCCACGGCAGGGCGCTCAGGCTGAGGCAGGGGCAGTCCGTGCGCCTCGTCAACACGCACGGGACCCAGGTGGTCGACTGCTGGGCCTGGAATGCCTACGACCTCGAAGAGGTCATGAGCATGGAGGCCAGCCGGGTCTGGAACCAGCACCTGAACCCGCGCGTGGGCGACACCTTCGTCACCACGGGGCGCCGCCCCATTCTGTCGCTCGTCGAGGACACGTCGCCCGGCGTCCACGACACGTTCATGGCGGCCTGCGACCGCGAGCGCTACGTCCTGCTCGGGGTCGAGGGCTATCACCGCAACTGCATGGACAACATGACGGCGGCGATGATGGAACTGGGTCTCACGCAGCCCGCGCGCACGCTGGCGTCGTTCAACGTCTTCATGAACATCGTCGTGGCACCGGACGGCATCGGCCTCGATACCCGGCCGACCGTCAGTCGCCCGGGCGACGCGGTCACCCTGCGAGCGGAGATGGACTGCTTCGTCGCCTTCTCGGCCTGCCCGCAGGACATCGTGTCGATCCAGGGAGCACACGACAACACGCCTCGCTCCGCGCATTTCGAGGTTCTCGACACCGGGTTCCCCGCCGTCCCGATGCGGCGTTGTTGGGTGCCCGACGGCGCTCTGCGAAAACCGACGTCGCCCGAAGCAGGCTGACGGATCGTGCCGGCGAAGTTCAGCCTGATACAACGGCCGAGCTCGGTTTGTGCCAACGGCTGCGACCGCCGAAACATGACAGCCGGAAACCACCCCCAGACCATGTGATATCGACCTTCGACCCAACCAAGCTGGTAGAGCCGGTGTCGAGACCGCTCATAAGCGGTCGTTCTCGGTCGCGCTTCGCGGGCAACGACACTCTCATCGCCTACGGGAACAGGCTGGGGTGGCGCGAGGAGGGGAGGTGATCCAGGCGGGTCTGCTACCGCTCGGCATGCCCCTGCTGGCGGAGTAGCGGTCCAACTGCCACACCGCCGGCCGGTGCCCGTCCATGATCTCGTGCACTACGCAAGCGCCCCGCGTCGGAGCGGCATGATGCACGGCCTCCTCGCAGCGGAAGACCCACTGGTAGCTGTTCGTGCCCTCGATGCGCACCCCCGTCTCGTCGCACGCCACTGCCGCCGCCCTGCGGCGGGCCCGAAGCTGCGAGACTGGTGAGCTCTCTCCGGATGTGAAACACAGAAGCCAGCTTATGAGCGCCTTTGGCCTGAAACCGAGTCAGCGTACCGCCTGGAGAACATCGGCAATCTCTCCGGAGAGCAAAAGCGCGACCTCTTCGGCCGGCATGGGTTTCTGGCACTCCGAGAGCGGGTTGAACCAGAAGTTCGATCCCGGCAGTAGCGTGAACATGTTCTTGGCGATGGCGCCAAAGCAGGTCTCCGGCTCCTTGACATAGGCCGAGATGCGGCTCTTCGCCGTGAAGGCCGGGTGCCAGCGCAGGCCCTGGTACATGACGGTCGCGACGTTGAGCGGCTCGCGATACTTGAGCGAGCGGCGCCGGCCGGGTTCCAGCTTGGCCTCGGGCGCCAGGATGTAGACCTCGGAGTCCAACAGCACGCGATAGAACTTCGGGACGAGCGCGGGATCTGAGGCCGCCGCCTGCATGGCGCGTTCAAGGTCGTTCTCGGGCTCGAACATCAGGTCCTCCGCTAAGGCTAGGATGCGCCGCCAGGACCCCCGAGCGCGCGGTAGATCGTGTTGCGCGACACGCCGAGGCGCCGCGCCGTCGCGCTGACATTGCGCCCCGCCTCGGCGAAGGCGGAAAGGATTCGGGCCCGCTGGAGGTCGTGCAGCGAGCCCGGTTGCGGTGCGCCCGCGCGCGACGCACCACTGCAAGTGCAGCCGGGCAGAGCCTCGACGGCGTCGAGCCCGATCGTCGCACCGCCCTCGGCCAAGGTCAGCCTGGAGAGGACGTTGCGCAATTCGCGGATGTTGCCGGGCCAGTCGCGTGCCGCCAGGGCCTCCAGCGCCGCACCCTCAAGGCTGCGGGCCGGGTCAATCAGCGTCAGAAGGTGAAGCGCAATGGCGCCGAAGTCGGCCCGCTCGCGCAGCGGCGGCAGGGTCACTTCGAGCGTGTTCAATCGGAACAGGAGGTCGGAGCGGAAACGGCCGCGGGCGATCGAGGCATCGAGGTCGGCGTTGGTGGCCGAGACCAGCAGAACGTCGACGACCTTCTTGGCACCCCCGACTGGGCGCACCGTCCAGTCGTCGAGGAACCGCAGCAGCACAGCCTGAAGCGCCACCGGCATATCGCCGATTTCGTCGAGAAACAGAGTGCCTCCGTCGGCCTCGCGGAACAGGCCCACGGCACCGCCTTTTCGCGCCCCCGTGAAGGCACCGTCAGCGTAGCCGAAGAGCTCGGCCTCGATCAGCGTCTCCGGCAGGGCCGCGCAATTGACGGGCACGAAGGCGCCGGTGCGCCGGCTCGCCACGTGGGCGTGGCGGGCCATCTGCTCCTTGCCGGTGCCGGTCTCGCCGCGGATCAAAACCGGCATGCGCCGCCGGGCCGCGGTCTCCACCTGTCGCACCAACGCCGCCACGGCGGGATCGGCCGAAACGAAGCCCGCGTTGGGCTCGAGGCGCAGCGGTTTCTTCATTGACGCCGTCGGATCGGCCGCCGCGAGCGGCTTGCCGGTGCCGGTGCCGGTGCTGGCGGGCGGGGCGCGCCGCGCAATCGGACTGCCTGTCGACGACATGGCGGAGGGGCGCGGGTTCTCGACGGCTGTCACGAAACTGCTGCCGACATTGTCCTGCAACTGCTGGCGCTCGCGGCGCCGGGCCTCGTCGAGGAAGGCCGAGAAGCGGGTCCGGAAGACCTCGCCGAAGCCGCGGCCCTGGGCGAGGGGCAGCCCATGCAGCAGCGCGCCGGCGGCACGGTTCGCTGCCAGGATACGCCCGTCACGGTCCACCGCCAGGAGACCGGCGCTCAGCGTGTGAAGATATTCGCCGCGGTTGTGGAAGGCGATCAGCACGTCGGCGCGGTGTCGCTCCCGGAAGAGGCCGTTCTCGATCTGCGTCGCCGCCATGGCGACGAGGGCCCGCGTGTGGGTCTGGCGCGACAGGCAGTCGGACGAGGCATCGAGCACCCCCGCGAGCTGCCCGTCCGGTCCGAAGACCGGCGAGGCCGTGCAGGTGAGGGCGCGGTAGCGCAGCAGGAAATGCTCCGCCCCCTGCACCACGACGGGGCGTCTCAGAAAGGCGCCTGTGCCGAGCCCGTTCGTGCCGCAGTGGTGCTCGGTCCAGAGCGAGCCCGGCCGGATGCCGGCGGCCGCGGCATCCCTGTCGAAGCCTGCGTCGGATACGACGTCGAGCAGCATGCCCTCCGGACTGCCGAACGCGATGGTGAAGTTCGAGCCCGCGATCTGCTGGTGGAGCGTGTGCATCTCGGCGAGCGCGAGCCCCCGCACGAGGCCACTGCGCTCCTGCTCCTGTCGCAGCACACCCGCCCCCGCCACCGCGACCGGCGGGGGCCGGTCGACGTCGAGACCGAGCGCGATACAGCGCATCCAGCTGTCGTAGATGTCGGGCGCGAGGAGGTCGGCCGAGACGGTGCCACGGCGCTCCAGCATCATATGCGCGGGATCCATCCGCTCCGCTGCCGCGACGGCCATGTGTCCTCCCCTGGTCCGCGTTCGGCTTCCGCCATCATGCCACGGGACCTGTGATACCCGCGCCATTGGCGCTTTATCGATGATCCTAGGCCGAACCGCCGTCGATACAAGTGCTTCGCGCGGCAAGTTTCCCGACTGTTCTGAAACGGAACGACTGCGCAATACGAGTGTTGACCCACGAAACGGTCTCTAGAACAATAAAAGAAGAATACATTAAACAGTTCAGTGATCTAGGGCTTTGGCACACCCCTTGCTCATCCTTCTGCCAAGGCCGGAGCATCACCGGCCAGCCAGAACAGGGTCGAGGGAACATGAAGGCGGCTGTGCTCCATCGCTTCGACGAAACACTGACGTCGGAGGAGTTCGTCACCTACGAGGACGTGGCAGATCCCAGGATCCAACGCGCCTCGGACGTGGTCGTGCGGATCGGCGGCGCCGGGGTCTGCCGCACCGACCTTCACATCGTCGAGGGGATCTGGCGCAGCAAGGTCGACGTCCAACTGCCCTACATCATGGGTCACGAGAACGCCGGCTGGGTCGAAGCGGTCGGCGCGGGCGTCCAAGGCGTCAAGGTCGGCGACGCGGTGATCTGCCATCCGCTGGTGACCAGTGGGCATTGCCTGGCCTGCCGCCGCGGCGACGACATGCACGCGACCGACAGTTCCTTTCCGGGCATCAATGCCGATGGTGGCTACGCCCAATATCTGCTGACCGGAGAGCGGGCGCTGATCAAGCTGCCCAAGACTCTCGCGCCCAAGGACGTCGCGCCCTACACCGACGCCGGGCTTACGGCGTACCGGGCCGCCAAGAAGGCTTCGCGCCACCTGTTGCCGGGCCAGTATGCCGTGGTGCTGGGCGCCGGCGGGCTCGGCCATATCGGCATTCAGGTGCTGGCCGCCCTCTGCGCGGCCGAGATCGTTGTGGTGGACCGGGCCGACAAGTCCCTCGAGCTCGCCAAGGCCTGCGGCGCCCATCATCTGGTCAAGGCCGACGGCAGCGAGGTGGAGGCCGTGGTGGCGATCACCAAGGGCCGCGGCGCCGAGGCCGTGATCGACTTCGTGGGCGAAGGCGCGGCCGTCGCGAACGGGCTCGCGATGACGGGCAACGGCGGCTTCTATTACGTGGTCGGTTATGGCGGCAAGATCGACCTGCCCACCATCGACATGGTGACGTCCGAGAAGACTATCGTGGGCAATCTCGTCGGGACCTATCCTGAACTCGTGGAACTCATGGCCTTGGCTGACCGCGGCCTCGTCAACCTCCACACGCGCGAATACAGGCTGAGCGAAGCCAATGCCGCCCTGCACGATCTCCACGCCGGCCGCATCAATGGCCGCGCCGTGCTGATCCCCTGACGACCGAGAGGGGAGATCGACACCATGCCCATCACCACGGCTAGCGCCAGCGGACCGCAGATCACACCCGAAGACGCCCGGGAGCTGATGTCGGCGCGCGAGCGCATGCTGGCCCGCCACAAGCTGATCGAAGGCATGATCGGCAACAACGAACTCCAGCTCAAGAACGAGAGCGCACGGGGCGGTGCGGAGATCGAGCGCGAATGCGCCCGCCGCGCCGCCGCGGCCCCCGAAGCCGGCCCGGAGGCCCAGGCGGCGATCGCGGACATCGACGCGAGGCTCAGGATGCTGGAAGACCAGCGCCAGCGCCTGGTCAGCGAGCGCGAATGGCTGAACGCCGCGCTGCTCGACTTCGAGAACGACCCCTCGGCGCGGCCATCGCAGCGCGGGGCTCTGTCGTGACGGCGGTCGGCGCGGCCGCGGAGGCCGCACCAACCCCGCTCAGCGAAGAGGATCGCTCGAAGGACGCGTTCTTCGTCGGTGTCGCGGAGCTGGCCGAGGCCATGATCGCCCGACACGGCAAGGACTTCGCCATGGGAACGCTGGTGCTCTCGGCCCGCTTCATCGCCGAAGGCAAGCCTCTCATCCGGCGCAGCAACGGGTCCGGACCGCCCAGCTGAAGGCAGCCGGACTCCAAGTTTCCAGGCAAAGTGTTTTCGTCCTCAAGTGTCTTACCGGAACCCACGTTGATCAAATGCAATGACTTTCAAGTCAAGAGCGGCGGGCCAGTTGCCGATTCGTGCCGCGAGTCAAACGTTGAACCTCACCTTATGGAGACTCATGTGACAGCAGCTTTGACACTCAACAAGATCACCGCGCAGAAGGGCATCTCGATTGCGGAAGCAGCGAGCCGGGTCGCGGATCTCGGATGGACGCCGAGCTACGTTCAGGAAGCCATGACCTTCCCGACGGACTACAAGATCTCGAAGACCCCGCGCGATCCGATGAAGCAGGTGCTGCGCTCCTACTTCCCCATGCAGGAAGAGAAGGACAACCGGGTCTACGGCGCGCTCGACGCCGCTTTGCGCGGCGATATGTTCCGCAACGTCGAGCCACGCTGGGTCGAATGGATGAAGCTGTTCCTGGCCATCATCCCGTTCCCGGAAATCTCGGCGGCCCGCTCCATGGCCATGGTGGCCCGCTTGGCGCCGGGTGAGGAACTCCGCACCGGCATGACGATGCAGATGGTCGACGAGTTCCGGCACTCGACCATCCAGATGAACCTCAAGAAATGGTACATGGAGAACTACATCGATCCCGCCGGGTTCGATATCACCGAGGCCGCCTTCGGCAAGTGCTACGCCACCACCATCGGCCGGCAATTCGCGGAAGGCTTCCTGACCGGCGACGCCATCACGGCCGCCAACGTCTATCTGACGGTCGTGGCCGAGACGGCCTTCACCAACACGCTCTTCGTTGCCATGCCGTCGGAAGCCGCCCGTAACGGCGACTATGCGCTGCCGACCGTGTTCCTGTCGGTGCAGTCGGACGAGTCGCGCCACATCGGCAATGGTCATTCCATGCTGATGGCGATGATCAACGACCCGTCGAACCACCAGCTTCTCGAGCGCGACCTCAAATATGCGTTCTGGCAGAACCACGCGATCGTCGATGCCGCCATCGGCACCTTCATCGAATATGGCACGACCAATCGAGACAAGAACAAGGAGTCCTACGCCGAGCTGTGGCACCGTTGGATCTACGAGGATTACTACCGCACCTACATGCTGCCGCTCGAAAAATACGGCATCAAAATCCACCACGACGACGTTGCGGCGGCCTGGGACCGCATCGTGAAGAAGAACTACGTTCACAAGACCGCGCAATTCTTCTCGGTCGGCTGGTCGGTGAACTTCTGGCGCATCGAGGCGCAGACCGAGAAGGACTTCGAGTGGTTCGAGCATAAGTATCCCGGCTGGTACTCGGAGTTCGGCGATTATTGGAAGTGGTACGCCAAGCTGTCGAAGAAGGGCGAGACTCAGGTCCTGTTCAATGCCGACGTCGGCTACGTCTATCCGCATCGCTGCTGGAGCTGCATGGTGCCTTGCCTCATCCGCGAGGAGTTCTGCTGCGACGAGGTCGACGGCAAGATGTACACCTACTGCTCCGAGCAGTGCCGCTGGACCCACAAGGTGGCTTTCGCGGCCGAATACGAAGGCCGTGCCACGCCCGCGATGGGCCGCTTCAGCGGGCGCCGCGAGTGGGAGGAGTGCTATCACGGGTGGGATGTGGCCGACGCCGTGAAGGACCTCGGCTTCGTGCGACCTGATGGCAAGACCATGGTGGCGCAGCCCCATCTGAACTTCGACGAGAAGGACATGTGGACGCTGGACGACATCCGGGGTCACCAACTCGGCTCCCCGCTTCGCGGCTTCCGGGCGCTGACGCCCGAACAGCGCGAGGTCGCGGTCGCCGACTACCGCAAGGGCTTCACCATCAATCCCTGCAACTGAGAAAGTTGGGGGCGCGTGAAGCGTCCCCGCTCCCACCCGGCAGCCCACCGCGGCCTGCCGCCCGTTCTTCCCGGATCTGCGTCATGTCTCAGGCCGCGACCCACACGGTACGGTTCGAACCGATCGGCCTCGAAATGGAGGTCGAGGAGGGCGAGACCGTGCTCGATGCCGCCTTTCGCCAGGGCATCTCGCTGCCGCACGGCTGCAAGGAAGGCCAGTGCGGAAGCTGCAAGGCCAAGATCGCCGAGGGCGATTTCGAGCTGCTCAAATATTCCACCTTCGCGCTGCCGGATTACGAGAGCGAAGCCGGCTCGGTGCTGCTCTGCCGCACCCACGTCTACGGCGACATCACGGTCGACCTGCTCAATTACGACGAGGAACTGCTGAGCCGTGCCATCGTGGTGAAGTCGATTCCCGGCCGGGTCGCTGGGATCACGTCGCTCACGACCGATATCCGGGTCGTCGCCATCGACGTCGAGCAGCCACTCCGCTTCTGGGCCGGGCAGTTCGTCGAACTTACCATTCCGGATCGCGGCGTGATGCGGGCTTATTCCATGGCCAACCCGCCCAGCACGGGTGGACGCCTCGAATTCATCATCAAGACCTATGCGAACGGGGCCTTCTCGGCCCTGCTCGACGGCGGGCTTTCGATCGGCGACGTCGTCCTGGTCAAGGGTCCCTACGGCACCTGCTTTCGGCGCGAAGGCCGTCTCGGCCCAATGCTGCTGATCGGCGGCGGCTCCGGCATGTCGCCGCTCTGGTCGATCCTGCACGACCATATCGCAAGCGGCGAGCGTCGCCCGGTGCGCTTCTTCTACGGCGCCCGCACCGAAGCCGACCTCTTCTACCGCGACGAACTCGCGGCCGCGTCGGCGCGGATCCCCGATTTCAGATTCGTGCCAGCCCTGTCCCACGCGACCGAGGGCAGCGCCTGGACCGGCGAAACCGGCTTCATCCACGATGTGGTGCAGCGTCATCTCGATGAGGAGCGGCTCGCCGGCGACATCGACGCTTATGCTTGCGGCCCGACCCCGATGATCGACGCCGTGATCCCGATCCTGCAGCGCAACGGCGTCGAGCCCGAGCATATCCACTTCGACAAGTTCACGCCGGCGGTCAGGTAGTCGACCGACCTCCGGGGCCGCATCCAACGACAAAAGATTTCAGGGAGACAAACGAGATGGCAACCTCACAGGCCCCCAACGCGCAAGACCCGGTCAAGTCAGGAGCAGCGGGCAGCGCGACCTTCCCGGGATCGGAGAGCCGGAAATACAATTACTTCGATCCGAAAGGCCGCAAGGCGTCCCATTACGAGGACATGACGGTCGACGTGCAGCCGGACCCGGAGCGCTATCTGCTGCAAGACTGGATCATATCGTTCCCCGACGGCACGCCCACCTATTCAAAAGATTGGACCGCGGCCAAGAGTTCGAACTGGCACCAGTTCCGCGCCATCGACCAGGAATGGGAGCGCACCCACTACCAGCGTCAGTCGACGATCTGCGGCATGGTGCAGAATACGATCGAGAACGGACGCCGGGCCGGCGCCCCGACCCGCTACGACCGTGCCTGGGTCAAGGTGCTCGAAGACCATCTCGGCGCCTATAAACACGCCGAATTCGGTCTCGGCACGTCCACCATGCAGGCCCAGCGTTACGGCTATACGCAGAAGGTCAATAACGCCATCCTGACCAATGCCTCCTACAAGCTGCGCTTTGCCCAGGACATCACGCTGTATCTCAGCGAGATCGCGCTCGACATCCCGGGCTTCGACAATGCTGCCGGCAAGAAGCACTGGATGGAGGACCCCATCTGGCAGCCGACCCGCAGATCGGTCGAATCCATCATGGGATCGACCGACTACCTCGAGCAGTATTTCGCCACCAACGTCGTCTTCGAGCCCTTGGTGGGAGAATTGTTCCGCTCCGGCTTCGTCATGCAAGCCGCTGCCTCGCAGAACGATTTCATCACGCCGACGATCGTGTCGGCCGCCGAAGCTGACTACGAGCGCAACCTCGCCAATACGGTGGAGCTGTTCCACATCCTGGCCAACGATCCGACCTATGGAGCTCAAAACATCGCGCTGTTCAACCGCTGGCTCGGCCATCATGCCGAACTGGCGCTGGAGGCCGCTCGCAACCTGCAGCCGATCTGGTCGCAGCCACGCGTCAAGGTCGCGGCCTTTCCCGAAGCGCTGACCCATGCGGTCAACCGGATCAAGGGCATCGCGGTCGAGATCGGCCTCACGGTGCCGGCCACCCTGCCGCTCTGATCATCATTCCTCGCGGAGACAATCATGTCCGAACCTCACGCCAATATCTTCAAGCCCATGAACGAGATCGAGTTCAAGGATACGGTGTCGCATCAGTGCGGCGTCACCATGAACGACAGCGTGGAGGCCCGCGCCATCGCCGAAGTGATGGGTCGCCGGGACAATGTCACGGTCACTTTCATGCCTGCGATGATCCGGATCGACGGCAACGGTAAGATGGAGTTCAAGATGGAGGAGATATCCGAAGAACTCGGCCGAGAGATGACACCGCATCTATTCGAGATATCAACCTCGACGCACTATGGCCGAATGGTGATGGTGGACGACAATACGGTCATGTTGTTCGGCGATATGAACGAGATGATGTCCTACATCGTCTGATGGCTCGCGACCTGCGTGAAGGCCCCGCCCTGCTCCTGTGAGGAAAGGAGCGCGTCGTCGGCCGGCAAGACAGACCATTCCAAACGAAAGAGCGGCCTGCATGCGCCGCGTTTGAGGGAGAGACCCCATGTACAGGACATCCTCCGGCGAAGAGATCTTCGTGATCGATGGGCACACGCACTTCTGGGACGGCAGCCCGGCCAATCAGAAAAACGTGCATGGCGCGCAGTTCATCAATTGCTTCTACGATTATCATAAGAACCTGAGCCCTGAATCCGAGCGCTGGCCCAGAGAAAAATTCGAGAAATATGACGCCCAGACCATGCACGACGATCTCTTCGTGCATGGCTATGACGACATGGCCATTCTCCAGCCGACCTATTTGACGGACTTTTATACCAATGGCTTCAACACGACCGAGCGCAATTCGGCGGTCAAGAAGAAGCACCCGGACCGCTTCATTCTGAACGGCGCATTCGATCCGCGCGACGGCGCGAAAGGGCTCGAGGACTTCCACAGGATGGCCGAGACCTACAGTCTCAAAGGGGTGAAGCTCTACACGGCCGAGTGGCGCGGCGAGTCCAAGGGCTACAAACTCTCAGACAAGCAGGCTTACGTGTATCTCGAAGCCGCACAAAAGCTCGGCATCAAGAACATCCATGTTCACAAGGGCCCAACCATCCTGCCGCTGAACCGTGACGCTTTCGATGTCGCCGACATCGACGATGTCGCCACCTCGTTCCAGGGGCTCAACTTCATCGTCGAGCATTGCGGCTTGCCGCGCCTCGACGATTTCTGCTGGATCGCCACCCAGGAAACCAACGTCTATGCCGGGCTCGCGGTCGCGCTCCCCTTCATCCACACCCGGCCAGCCTATTTTGCCCATGTCATCTCTGAGCTTCTGTTCTGGATCGGACCCGACAAGATCCTCTACGGCAGCGACTACGGGATCTGGACGCCGAAATGGCTGATCGACAAGTTCATGGCATTCGAGATCCCGCAGGACGTGACCAGGGAGACCGGAGCGGTGCTCTCGTTGGAGACAAAGAAGAAGATCCTCGGCTTGAACGCGGCCCGCCTCTACGACATCGACATCGGAGCGCAACGCCAGAAGATCGAGGCCGGCGGCGGCTATGCCCATCTGATGGCGGCGCAGGCTGCGGAATGACGTCATGACCGGTGTGGGAGTCTTCCCGGTGCGGGCCGAGCTCCCGGCCCGCACCGGGCGCGAGGCGGAGGTCTGGGCCCGGCTCGACGGCGTCGTCGATCCCGAGCTCGACGAAACCGTCACGGCGCTGAATTTCGTCACCCGGGCCGAGGTGGACGCCGACGGCCGCGTTCATGTCGAGTTCCGGCTGCCCACCTATTGGTGCGCCGCGAATTTCGCCTTCCTGATGGCTGACGACATGCGGGTCGCGGTCGGGGCGCTGCCCTGGGTCCGCGGCGTCTCGGTGCGGCTCGGCGAGCACATGTATGCGGACACGATCAACGAGGGGCTGGAGCACGGCCGGTCCTTCCAGGAGACTTTCGGGGCCGAGGCCGACGGTGACCTCGACGCGCTGCGACGCACCTTCCTGCTGAAAGCCTTCCAGCGGCGCCAGAAAGCCCTGCTCGACGCATTGATCGAGATGGGCCTCACGCCGGCCGCCATCGTGGCGCTGCGCGTCGCGGATCTTACCGGTCTGCCATTCGACGGGCCGGCCCGGGCTCTCGCGGCACGCTACCTTGAACGCCGCGACGTCATCGGACCCGTTGCGGAGGACGGGCCGGCCTTCCTCGACGTCGACGGCGTCCCGCTCGACCCTGTCACCCTACCCACTTACCTGCGCGGGTTGCGCCGTGTCGGCATCAACGCCGAATTCAACAGCGCTCTGTGCAAGGGGCTGCTCTCGGCGCGCTTCGACACGGAAACACCCTTCGTCCGGCGCAGCAGGACGGCCCAGACGATCGCTTGACGCGGGAACCAATCCGCGCGGGATTCCAACCAGGTGAGGAAAATCCATGCCCAATATCATGCTGCACGATGACGACGCCCGCCAGGCGTTGGGGCGAGGGGTCGCCAAGATGGCGCGTGCCGTGCGCGGCACGCTCGGCCCGCGCGGCATGAACGCCATCATCGACCGGCCGATCGGCACCCCGATCGTGTCGCGCGACGGCGTCAGCATCGCGAGCGAGATCGAGCTTGAGAACCCCTTCGAGAACATGGGCGCCCAGGTGCTGCGCGAAGTCTCGAAACAGACCAACGAGGTCGCGGGCGACGGCACCACCACAGCTACCGTGCTGGCCGACGTGCTGGTGCAGGAGGGGCTGAAGCGCCTCGCGGCCGGCGCCAATCCGGTCGAACTGGTCGAGGGGCTCGAACAGGCGGTGGCGGCAACGATCGCCGCATTGAAGCATTCGGCAAGGAGTATCGACGGCGCCAAGGGCTTGCGTGCCATCGCCAGCATCGCGGCCAACGACGCGAAGCTCGGCGACATGGTGGCCGAGGCCTTCGAACGTGCCGGCAACCATGGCATCGTGGCGGTGGAATTCGGCACCACGGTGGAGACGACGCTCGAAGTGGTCGAGGGGATGGCTTTCGAGCGCGGCTACCTGTCCCACCACATGGTGACCGACGTCGAGCGCATGCAGGCAGTCCTCGACAATCCGTACATCCTGATGACCGACCACAAGATCGAGACGGGCGACCAGCTGGCAGGCCTGTTCGGATTGGTCGAGAAGAGCGGTCGGCCGTTGCTGATCATCGCCGAAGAGATTGCGCCCACGGTCGTGATGCAACTATTGGCGCGGCGCGAGAAGAGCAACGTCGCGGTGGCGGCCATCCACCCGCCGGAGTACGGCCACTGGCGCAAGGCCATGCTGGAGGATATCGCCATCACGACGGGTGGCCGCGTCATCTCGCGGGATCTTGGCGGGCGGGTGGAGAAGGTCGAACTCGCCGATCTCGGAAGCGCCCGACAGGTGCGGATCTCGTCCTCTAAGACGCTGATCACGGCGGGCGAAGGCAAGGCGAACACGATCGCGGCGCGGCGCGAGCAAGTGCTCCGCCAATACGACGCGGCACCCGAGAACATCGAGCGCGACAAGTTCCAGGAACGCATCGCCAAGCTGTCGGGGGGCACCGCCATCATCATGGCCGGGGGTGCCACGCCGGTCGAGCAGAAACGGCGCACGCAGTTGATCGAGGACTCCATCAATGCGACCCGGGCCGCGATCGAGGAGGGCATCGTGCCGGGCGGCGGGGTCGCGCTGCTGAAGAGCGCCCCGGCGCTGGATCCACTGATCGCCGAACTCTCGGGCAGCCGGCGCCAGGGCGCCGAACTGCTGCAGCGCGCGCTCAGCCGGCCGCTCTACTACATCGCGGCCAATTGCGGGCTCGACGGCGAGCGCGAGGTCGCCAAGGTGGCTTCGGGAGGCAACGGCCACGGCCTCGACGCCCGCACCGGCCACCTGGTCGACATGATGTCGGCCGGCATCGTGGATCCCGTCAAGGTGAGCTACAGCGCGGTGCGCAACGCCGCCTCGGTGGCCGGGCTGATCCTGACCACGCAGACCTTGATTGCAAAGAAACCCGACGGTTTCGACCCGACGTCCGGGCCTGCGCTGGGCGGCGGGGCAGAGCTGCTTTGAGGCACGACGACCCGCAAAGCCTGCCTCCGGCTCATACGGAGCAGGGGCGCGTATCTCCGCGGCTTGGCGTGGAGATCGCCGAGGTGGCCGCTACGCGGGACCGGCTGCCGCCGCGTCCTGCCGGCCTGTCATAAGCGCCGGAGATGGGCCGCGACCGACTTGACGGTCGCCCAGGATACGCGCTCGTTCGACTCGACCGTCACTCCCGCGATGTGGGGCGTGAGGATGAGGTTGGGGCAACCCGCGAACGTTCCGCCGCGAGCCGCAGAAAGCGGTTCCTCGTCGAAGACGTCGAGGGCCGCGCCACCCAGACGACCTGCGGTCAACGCCGCCACGACCGCGCCCTCGTCGACGACCCCGCCGCGAGCAGCGTTGATCAGGATGGCGTCGCGCCTCGTCGTTTCGAGCGCTTCGGCCCCGATGAGATTGCGGGTCTCGGCCGTGAGGGGCACGTGGAGCGATATGACGTCCGATGCGGCCAGGAGTTCGGGCAACGCTTGCGAGGTCACCCGGCCCCAGGGCTGGTTCCAGGACGGGTGATCCGCGGGGACGTGCGGATCATAGGCCGCCACCGTCATTCCGAGTGCTGCAGCGCGCCGGGCGGTCTCCTTGGCGATGGCGCCGAAGCCAACAAGGCCGAGCTGCTTTCCTGCAATCTCCCGCCCCACAGCCCGGGTGCGAGGCCATGACCCCCTGACGACGTCGGGTGTCGACGTATAAGCGCTGCGAAGCAGCACCATAGCGGTCGCGATCACGTATTCCGCCACCGAATCATCGTTCGCGCCCGAGGCCGGGAAGACCGCTATGCCGCGCGTGCGGCAGGCCTCGACGTCGATGTTGTCCAGGCCCACGCCGAGTCTGCCGATGGCCTGCAAGTTGGGGCCACTCTGCAGCAAGGCGCCCCTGACCTGCGTGCGGTTGCGGACGATGAGCGCCCGAGCCTCCGACAAGGCGCGAGAAAGCTCGTCCGGCTTATCCACCAAAGAAGGGTCGTACAAGGTGTCGAAGCCGACGAGACCCTGACGCACGGCCTTTTCGTCCATGAATTCGGAAATGACGATGTCGGGCATTGCGAGCCTAGATGAAAACAGAGGGTCGCGGCGGCCGCTTGGGTTAGGTCGCAACCGCCCTCGGCGAAGTCTTATATTAGACATATGACCTGCTTTACAAGACGTATCTGAACTGGCAAGCTCCGTCCTCGTCTGGAGTCGGCCGCCAGCGTCGAAGAATTTAAGGGGAGGTGCGTGGCCATGATCTGGCGCGCAGGGAACATCGCCCAATCCTGGCGAGACCAGCCCGTCGGTGCATCGGATCGTCGTGGCGGATCCTCACGGACGGCTGTCGTGTCGTGGCCGATAACGAGACCTCGCCTCGGCGGGACCACAGGCGGGAGGACCGGGTGACCACCTCCCATCCCCTCCTCGACGTCGACGGCGTGACCCTTCGGTACAAGACGCCCAACGTCCTCGTCACAGCCACCTACAGGGTGAGCTTTCAAGTCCTCCAGGGGGACAGGTTCGTCCTGCTCGGGCCTTCAGGCTGCGGGAAATCGACGCTTTTGAAGGCAGCCTGCGGTTACATCAACCCGACGGAGGGCGAGATTCGCCTGAAGGGCCGCATCGTCAGGCAGCCGGGTCCCGACCGCATGATGGTGTTCCAGGAGTTCGATCAGCTGCTCCCCTGGAAGACCGTCCGGCAGAACGTGCGTTTCGCGCTCGAGGCGTCGCGGCGCCTGTCTGGTCGGCAAGCCGACGAGCGCGCCATGCACTACATCGAGAAGGTGCACCTCACGAAGTTTGCGGACAGCTATCCCCACATGCTGTCCGGCGGCATGAAGCAGCGCGTCGCGATCGCGCGCGGCATGGCCATGGAGCCCGACATCCTGCTCATGGACGAGCCCTTCGCGGCGCTCGACGCCCTCACCCGGCAGCGGATGCAGGACGAACTGCTCAGATTGTGGGAGGAGACCCGCTTCACTGTCCTGTTCGTCACGCACTCGATTCCCGAAGCCATCAAGGTGGGCACGCGCATCCTGCTGCTGTCACCTCACCCGGGTCAGGTCATGGCGGAACTCAACGGCGGTTCCGCAGGCGGGGACCCCGCCCTACTGGAGAAGCGCATCCAACGCATGCTGTTCGCCGATGAGATCAAGGGGGCGGAGAATGTCTGACGTCGAACCCGTCGCATTGGTCCGGGCCGTGCGACCCGAGGCCGTCCTGCGACCTGAGATCATCCGGCCAGCCGAGTCCACCCCGCACCTCGTCGTCGTGGAGAAGCCGCTCTCGACGTTTGAGCTCTTCTACAACCAGGCGTGGATTCGAAAGCTGCTCATCCTGATCGCATTGGCTCTCGTGTGGGAAGCCTACGGCCGTTTCCTGGACAACGACCTCCTCATGCCCACGTTCGGCGCCACGGTTCGCGCGTTCCTCGAGGGGATCACGTCCGGGGTCCTGCTACAACGCGCCGCCGTATCGATCAGGGTGCTGCTGATCGGCTACACCTGCGGCATCGCGTTGGCCGCCGTGCTCACGGGCTTCGCGATCGCGTCGCGCATCGGTGCGGACTTCCTCGAGACCATGACCTCGATGCTGAACCCTCTCCCGGCCGTCGCATTGCTCCCATTGGCGCTGATCTGGTTCGGGCTCGGCGACCTCAGCCTCATCTTCGTGCTCGTCCAGTCCGTCACCTGGGCAATCGCGCTGAACACGCACTCCGGGTTTCTTTCCGTCAGCAAGACCCTGAAGATGGTCGGGCGGAACTATGGCCTGGCTGGCCCCCGCTACGTCTGGAAGATCCTGATCCCGGCGGCGTTCCCCAGTATCCTGACGGGCTTGAAGATCGGTTGGGCCTTCGCGTGGCGCACTCTGATCGCGGCGGAACTCGTCTTCGGGGTGAGTTCCGGATCCGGCGGCCTCGGCTGGTTCATCTTCGAAAACAAGAACACGTTGGACATCCCCAACGTGTTCGCCGGCTTGCTGACCGTGATCGTGATCGGGCTCGTGGTCGAGAACCTCATCTTCCGGCTGGTCGAGAGGCGGACACTCGGCCGTTGGGGCATGCTGTCCTGAAGCACGCGGCCGCTGCCGCAGGCGCAGGCTTCAATCGAGCCTGGTCTCGTACCGCAGCGCACCGGTCCAGCTCTGCCGGAATTCCACACGCCGGCCGTCCAGGCTGAAAGCGATCCTCCGCACCTTGAGGAGCGGCGTCGCTGCGGTCAGGCCAAGTTGGTGGGCCGCCGCGGCGCAGGCGACATCGACCGAGACTTGGTCCAGCGTGCGGACGATCGTGACCCCGCAACGCTTCTGGTACAGGACGTAGACCTCTTCCTGGAGCTCCTGG